>Ga0081540_1003534_pt1 | contig 12318 bp, 6 predicted proteins | sample TabmetS2T1R1_FD_71024 | JGI IMG/M metagenome (GOLD analysis project Ga0081540, IMG submission 71024) | Tabebuia heterophylla rhizosphere microbial communities from the University of Puerto Rico - S2T1R1 | ecosystem: Host-associated > Plants > Roots > Rhizosphere ...
GTGCCGGCTACGCGAGCTTCGGCTTCGCGGTGCAGGACAACGGTGGCACCGCCAATGGCGGCGTCGACCTCGATCCGACGCCGAACACGATCACCGTCAACGTCACGGCGGTGGACGATGCGCCGACCGCCAACATCACGAACGCCAGCTTCAGTGCGATGGAGCAGGTCAATCTGACGCTGGCCCAGAACGGGGTGTCGCTCGGCTCGATCGCCGATATCGACGCGGGATCGAACGACGTCTCCGTCACGCTGTCGGTCACGTCCGGCGTCCTGACGGTGACCGCCGGCAACAGCGGCATCAACGGCACCATCACCGGCAACGGAACGTCCTCCGTCACCGTCATGGGCACGATCACCGAGATCAACAACCTGCTCGGCGGCGTCGACACCGGGGCGGGCTCCGCCGGCACGATCGTGTACCAGGCCAACAGCAACTCGCCGCCGGCCAGTGCCACGTTGACCATGCAGGTCGATGACCTGGGCAACACGGGCAGCGGCGGTCCGCTGACGGGAAGCGACACGGCGACGATCAACATCACGGGCGTGAACGACGCGCCGACGCTGACGGCGACCGGTCTCGGCCCGACCTTCACGGAAGGCGCAGGCAGCTCGCAGGCCGCCGCGGTGACGGTGTTCTCCGGCGCCGACGCGAGCACGATCGAATCGGGTCAGACCGTCACCGGGCTCACCTTCACGGTCGGCGGACTGCACGACGGCGCGAACGAGAAGATCGTCGTCGACGGCACCACCATTGCGTTCGGCGGCAATTCGTCGGGCACGACGGTGACCAACAGCATGGGCTACACCGTGTCGATCTCCGGCGGCACCGCCACGGTCACGCTGACCAAGGCGGCTGGCGTGTCGGAGACCGCGATCGAGACGCTGATCAACGGCATCACGTACCAGGACACCAACGTCGACAATCCGACGGCCGGCGACCGGACGTTCACGCTGACCCAGATCAAGGACAATGGCGGCACCGCCAACGGCGGGGCCGACACCACAACGACCTCGATCACGTCGACGGTTCACGTCGTCGCGGTGGACGATGCGCCGACAGCCAACATCACGAACGCCAGCTTCAGCGCGACGGAGCAGGTGAATCTGACGCTGGCCCAGAACGCACTGTCGTTCGGCTCGATCAACGATATCGACGCGGGATCGAACGACGTCTCCGTGACCCTGTCGGTCACCTCCGGCATCCTGACCGTGGGGGCGGGCAACAGCGGCATCAACAGCACCATCACGGGCAACGGAACGTCCTCCGTCACCGTCACGGGCACGATCACCGAGATCAACAACCTGCTCGGCGGCGTCGACACGGGCTCCGGCTCGGCCGGCACGATCGTGTATCAGGCCAACAGCGACAATCCGCCGGCCAGCGCCACGCTGACCATGCAGGTCAGCGACCTGGGCAATACGGGCACCGGAGGTCCGCTGACGGCGAGCGACACGGCGACCATCAACATCACGCCTGTGAACGATCCGCCGAACGCCGCGAGCGACACGGTCATCACCAACGTCAGCGGCAGCGGAACCACGTTCCTGATTCCGGAATGGGCGCTCCTGCGGAACGACACCGATCCGGACAACACGCTGGACGTTACTGCCACGAGCGGAGTCAATGATTTGACCTCGGCGAGCCTGGTGACCAATCCGGGCTCGGTGACGGTGGTCAACAACGACACCGATGGCGGCTCGTTCACCTACACGGCGACGGGCGGCGCGCAAACCGACACCGCGAACGTGTCGATTAGCATCGACACCGGAACGATGAGCGGAAGCGGCAGCAACGAGATATTCATCGGCGACAGCAACGGAACGACGATCAATGCCGATGATGGAGACGACGTCCTGATCGGGCGTGGCGGCAATGACAGCCTGCGCGGCGGAGCCGGAAACGACATCTACGGCTTCGGTCTTGCGGACGGCTCCGACACAATCAGCGAGAATGGCGACGGCGGCTCGACCGGCGGCGGCACCGATCAGATCTTCATTGAGGCAAACGGCGCCAAGCTGACCGGGCTGAGCTTCTCCGACTCGAGCAACTCGAACAACACCGGCGATCTGGTCATTCAGTTCAACGGCCAGCAGGTCACGGTGACCAACGAGTTCACGAACGCGTCCACCGCGGTCGTCGAATCGCTCACCTTCCTCGGCGGGGCGTCGTACGGCAGCTACAATCTGGGTTCGGGCGCCTACGCGCTCGGATCGGTGGACAATACCAGCGGATCCGACGTGCGGAGCGCCGCGGCAGGTGTCAACACCATCCTGGCCGCCGACGCCAACGGCACCACGCTGAACGGCAACAGCGGCAACGACCTGCTGTTCGGCGGTGCCGGCGTCGACACGCTGAACGGCGGCGGCGGCAACGACCTGCTGGTCGGCGGTGCGGGCGACTCCCTGACCGGTGGGTCCGGCGCGGATACGTTCAAGCTGACCAGCGCTGCCGCATCGGCCATCATCACCGACTTCAATCAGGGCGAGGGCGACGTGATCGATCTCACCTCGTTGTTCCAGGTGGCGGCCGGTCACAACATCTCGGAATACGTCAACCACACAGGCGGGAACCTGCAGGTTGACGTGAACGGCAATGTTGGCGGCTCGAACTTCGTGACCATTGCGACGTCGCTGCCCACAACGCCCGCCGCGATCACCGTCGTCTATGAGGACGCGGCCAACGCGCAGCACACAACGACCGTCTGAGCTCGAACAGAGCCACAAGATCGAAGGCCCGCCGGGGAATTCCGGCGGGCCTTTGTGTTTGATCGGGTCGCAAACGACCGGGGCGTTCGGATCTATCGGCGCTTTGGTTTGGGTGCCGGTTGCGCGGCTTGCGCCGCGGGCGCTGCCGCCTTGCGTTCGACGACCAGCCTGGCCGGCTCGGCCGCCTGTCCACTTCCGCTGGATCCCGGGAGATCGATGCGCCCCGTCACGACGGTCGGCGCGTTCTGGACTGAGATCCGCGGGCCCGTCTGCGCCTCGGCATACCGGCCCTTGAAGCGGAACAGGCCGATATGGGTCATCTCGTAAGTGGTGTTGGCCCAGATCTCGCCGCCGCACTGGCGCCAGCGGTGGCAGAACGAATAGTCCTCGGAGAGGCGCGCGCCGTCGATGGTCAGGAACTCGAACGTGCGGATCAGCCGGCCGAGACCCTTGGCGAGCGGCGAGGTCTTGCCCGCGGCGCTGTCGACCAGCTCCGGCATCTTCTGGATGAAGGTGTCGACGCAGGCGCGCTGCAGCAGCATGACGCCGGCGCCGACGCCGTCGACCATGACGAAGCCGTTGCGGGCGCCGCGCGGCTTGCCGCGGATGATGAAGTCATGCCCCTTGGCGATGGCGCGCTTGGCCGGCATGCCCGCCGCGGCGGCCGAGGTCATGCGCTCGAGGTCGAGCTGGCGCTTCGGGTAGATGGCGCCGACCACCGGCTTGTTGAACTCCACCATGTCGACGACCAGCTGCGGGTCGAAGCCCATGTCGGCGTCGAGGAACAGCAGGTGCGTGGCGTCGGTCTTGTCGTACCAATGCGTCAGCAGGAAGTTGCGGCTCTCGGCGACGTCGAAATAGGCGACCGACGCGAAGGTCGAATCCCACTTGCGGCGCTCGAAGGCGCGAACCAGCCGGTACAGGCTCTGCACATAGGGGGAATAGAAGGTCTCCCCGTGGGCCGGCGTTGCGATGGCGATCTTGACCACGGGCGCGATTCGTCGTTCGACGGCGTTGATGCTGAATTAGATCACATGTCGCGGCTGCGCGGCAGTGGGAAGCCGCGCATCCGCCTGCCGCCGGCTCAGATCAAGTACGGGGTCGCGCTGAGCGCGGGCAGGGCGCTTGCCTCCGGCTCGGCCGTCGCGGCGGCCTGCATGGCCGGCACGAGCTCGCCGTCGCCGTCCTGCACTGGCCGCTGCGCATAGGGCGCGGCGAACAGCTTGACGCCCTGATGGTCGATCGCGAACAGCGGCGTGAACTGCGTCAGCTCGCCGGCGTCGGCCATGATCAGATGCCGATTGTCGAGCACGAGCCAGCGGCCGGTATGCCGGACCGCGAGCACGGCGTGGTCGCCGGCCACGCGGTCGCGGACCAGGACGAGCCGCAGGTCCTCGACTGGCGTGCCGGCCTCGCGTAGCGCCGCATACTTGGCAATGGCGTAGTCCTCGCAGTCGCCCTGGCCGGCGGCGAGGGTCTTCAGCGGCGAGGTCCACTTGTCCGCCATCCCGTGCTGGGCCATGTCGCTCACGTAGCGGATCGCCGCGTTCACGGCGCGGTTGATCGTGCCGATCCGCGCCTGGCCGGTCTGCTCGCGCGCGTCGCGCACGATCGCCAGGAAGCGGCGGGCCGCGGGCGAGGCGCACGCGTCGGGCTCGGACCGGCACGCGGCGATCACCTTCGCCTCCGCGGCCATGTCGGCTTCGACGCCGCGCCACTTGACCCACAGCAGGCCTTCCGGGGCGCGGAACGTGAACAGGCCGAACGGCTCGGTGCCGATCGGCTTGGCGCGCGCCGGGCCGGACGCGTCGCTCTGCGTGTCCTTGGGGTCGATCGCCGCGAGCCGCGTCGGCTGATCCGGCGAGGCACGGCCGTCGCGCTTCGCCAGCACCTCGTTGATGGTGAAGAAGCGCACCGGACCGGCGGCGCGCTGCTGCAGCGCGGCCGGCGGCGAGAGGTCATCGAGCTTCTTGGTGCGTGGCTTTGCCGCCGCGTCGGCGGCAAACGCGACCGCAAGGGCGATCGCCGCCACCATCAAGGTGCTCTTCGAAACAGAGATGCCCGCACGATCGTGCGCGCGTACGCAGGAGAACATGTCCGCCGCCCAAGCTTCTGCCGGGAGACGCGACGCGTACGCGTACAAGCTGCGAACGCATCGAGTCCCGGATCGTTCCGTTGGGCGAGCAATAGCGCCGCGCGCGCTTAATCGAGGTAAAGGAGTCCGCGAAACCGCCGCGGTTGGTCAGCACCGCGCAAGCGAAAACGATAAAGTTCGAAAAGCTAAAACTTGAATCGAATTCGCCGCGCCAGCGCCGGCGAGGCGAGAAAGGCCCGAAAAACCGGGGGAACTCAGTGCTCGCGCAGGGCCTCGTCGCGCAGCATCCGGGCCGGCTTGATGAGATAGTCGAGCACGGATTTTTCGCCGGTCAGAACCTCGACCGTCGCCACCATGCCCGGAATGATCGGCAGGGGTGTCTGCTCTGTACCCAGGTGGTTCTTCTCCGTACGGACGATCACGCGGTAGAACGCCTCCTGCCGCTCGGCCTTGTCGGCCTTTTCGTCGATGATGGCGTCGGCGCTGATGCGCTCCACCTTGCCCTTGAGCGATCCATAGACCGAGGAATCGTAGGCGGTGAGCTTCACCACCGCGTCCTGCTTGGGGCGAATGAAGGCGATGTCCTGCGGACGGATGCGGCCCTCGACCAGCAGGGTGTCGTCGAGCGGCACGATCTCCATCACGTTGGCGGCCGGCTGCACCACGGCGCCGATGGTCGTCACGTTGACCTTGTTGACGATACCGTAGACCGGTGCCTGCAGCTCGGTGCGCCGCACGCGGTCCTGCGCCGACTTGATGTTCTCGTCGAGCACCGCGAGGTCGCCCTTCGACTTGGCGAGGTCCTCGTCGGCCGCCGAGCGGAACGTGGCGCGGGTGGTGGCGATCTTCGACTGGGCCTCGGCGAGCTGACCCTTCACGTCGCTGAACTTCTGCTCGAGACGCAGCATCTCGATCTCGGGCACGACCTTCTGCTTGTACAGCGAGCGCGTCAGCTCGACCTCGCGGGTCATGAGCTTCAGCGTGTCCGACAGGCGGGTCTCCTGCTGGCTCAGCACGTCGATGTCCTGGGCGATCTTGCGGGCGCGGTTCTCGAACACGCTGCGCTCCGTCTCGACCGCACGCGGCGCGACCTGTTGCAATTCGGCCGGAAACACCACCTTGTCGCGACCCACGACCTCGGCCTCGAGCCGGACCACGCGGGCGGCCATGGCGCCGCGCCGCTCGCGGATCTCGCCGAACTCGGAGGCGAACTTGGTGTCGTTGATGCGCATCAGCGGCTGCCCGGCGCGGACGATGTCGCCCTCCTGGATCAGGATCTGGTCGACGATGCCGCCTTCGAGCGACTGGATGATCTGCGTCTGGCGCGACGGAATGACCTTGCCGTTGCCGCGCTTGACCTCGTCGAGGACCGCGAAATTTGCCCAGATCAGGAACGTCGCGATCAGCGCCAGCGACGACGTCAGCAGAATGCGCGACGTGCGCGGGGTGCGCAGCTCGGCCGCGGCGCGCACGTCGTTGGCGAAAGCGAAATCAGAGCGCTGCATGTGGCTTGCCCGTTGCGAGTGGCTGCGCGCCGGCAGATGCCGGCACTGGGGCCTGCTTCGCGGTGCCCTGGAGCATGGCGATGATGCGATCCTTCGGCCCGTCGGCGACCAGCTTGCCACGCTCGAACAGCAGCAGCCGGTCGACCAGGTTGAGCAGCGACAGCCGGTGCGTGGAAACGATGATGGAGATCTCGCCGTTGGCGAGCGCCTTCAGCCGCTCGAGGAACTCGGCTTCAGAGCGGACGTCGAAATGCGCGGTCGGCTCGTCGAGGAACAGGATCTTCGGCTTGCGGATCAGCACGCGCGCGAGACCGATCGCCTGTTTCTGGCCGCCGGACAGGCTGCGGCCGCCTTCCGCGATCGGCATGTCGTAACCGAGCGGATGGCCGGCGATGAAGCTCTCGACGCCGGCGAGCCGTGCCGCCGCGAGCACCTCCTCGTCGGTCGCCTCCGGCCGGCCGAGCGCGATATTGTCGCGCAGCTTGCCGTAGAACAGGTCGGTGTCCTGCAGGACGAAGCCGACGCCCGAGCGGAGATCGGCGGGGTCGTATTGGCGGATGTCGACGCCGTCGACCATCACGCGGCCTTCGGCCGGCTCGTAGAAGCCGGCGAGCATGCGGCCGACCGTCGTCTTGCCTGACCCGACACGGCCAATGATGCCGATGCGCTCGCCGGGCGCGATGCTGAACGAGACCTTGTCGAGTGCATTCTCAACGCCCGCCGGGTACTTGAACGAGACGTTGTCGAAGGCGATGCGTCCCTGCTGGATCTTGCGCGCGACATAGGTCCGTCCGACCGGCCGCTCGCGCTCGAGCGACATGACCTTGTTGAGCGAGCGCAGGGCCGAGACGGTCTGGGTGGCGCGGGTGATCACGGCCGCGATGCCGGCGATCGGCGCCAGCACGCGGCCGCCCAGCATGCTCGCCGCGACCAGCGCGCCGGTCGACAGCTTGCCGTCGAGGATCAGGAACACGCCGACCACCATCATCAGCAGGGTGCACAGCTGCTGCGCCGTGCTGGCGCTGGTCAGCGCCAGCGACGACCAGAAATGCACGTCCTCGCTCGAGCGCGCCGTCGCCGCGACCGAGCGCTCCCACCCGGTCTGCATGCGCGCCTCGGCGCAGGTCGCTCGGACCGTCTCGATGCCGGACAGCGATTCGATCAGGATGCCGTGACGCGCCGCGGACTCCGCCTGCAGGCTCTTCATGGCGCGGTCGAGCGGGCGCTGCAGGATCAATCCGACGCAGATCATGATCGGCAGCATGACCAGCGGAATCCAGGCCAGCGGGCCGGCGATCACGAACAGGATGCCGAGGAACAGGATCGCGAACAGAAGGTCGGTCGCCGATACCACGGTCCCCGAGGTGAAGAACTCGCGGACCGAATCGAAGTCGCGCATCTGGTTGGCCAGAATGCCGACCGACTGCGGCCGCTGCGCCATCTTGATCGACATGACGTGCTCGAAGATGTCCGACGCCATGACGACGTCGAGCTTCTTGCCGGTCATGTCGATGATCCGGCTACGGACCAAGCGCAGGATGAAGTCGAAGGCGATGGCGAGAACGAGGCCGATCGCCAGTGCGATGAGCGAGGCGATGGCGCCGTTCGGCACCACGCGGTCATACACGTTCATCGTGAACAGCGGCGAGGCGAGCGCCAGAATGTTGACGATAAAGGCCGCGATCGCGACGTGCGTGTAGTTCTTCCAGAATCGCTTGACGACCGACCAGAACCAGTGCGGCTTGGGAAGATCGCTACCGGCCGCTGCGACCGTGCGCGCATCCGCCGTCGTCGCCGGCCGCACGAAGAACGCGTAGCCGAGATAGCTGTCCGCCTCCACGCCGAGCGCATGCACACGGGCATTCGGTCCGGCCGACGGATCGACGACCTGCGCGTATCTCGGGTCATCATGCTGCTCGAGCAGGATGCGAAGGCTGCCATCGCGCATGGTGAGGACAGCCGGCAGCACCAGGGCGGGGATGTCAGCCAACGCACGTTTGACCGGCTCGGCCTCGAGGCCGGCGCGCTGGGCGGCGCGCTCGAACAGCCGCACGTTCAGCTTGCCGTCGGTGACCGGCAGTCCGGTCAGCAGGGCCTCGCGGCTGAGCGCGCGGCCGTGATAGGCGGCGAGGTAGAGGAGGGCGTCAGACAGCGGATCCTGCATGCGCGAGGGCGCCACAACGGGGTCGGCGACGGTACTGTCCCCCCGCGGGGGCGCCGACTTGAGCTGGAGGTTCACGCGTCTCTCCTAACTGCCCCAAAAGTAGCAGAAAACACGCAGTTCTCGCGCGTGCAACAGCAAACCGGAAATAACCCTAAAACTGCTGGTGTCCCGATTCTGAAGTTCGCAATGAAGCGAATTTCTGAACTACGACACTCATTCGTAATTATGCGAGCCAAAAAACCACCGTTTCAAGCGGTGCCAGGCCCGTCAATCTGGTAAACGAGCTTAATCAGCGCCGGCGGACCGGCTGCGATACCCAAAGTGCCTCCGGGGCGAAGGCCAGCGGGCCGCTCCCCGATGCCTCGCCGGCGCCGAGCTGCGACGCTGCGTCAGGATTGTGGCGGATGAACATCCACTGCAGCGCCGTCACGATGCTCGTGTCGGGCGACGCCTGCCACTTCGGCCAGCGATTGCCGAATACGGTCTGCGGCTGTCCGGTCTCGGCCGCGGCGGTCCGCATGCCGCCACCCGCGGCGACATTCGCGGCGTCGCCGGTCGTCGCAACGTTGAGCGGCTCGGAGCCCGGCTTCGGCAGCTTCAGCAGAACCGGCGGCAGCTTGTACGGAATCAGACCGAACGGCTTGGGATCGATCGGCTCGGCGTCCACCGGGTGCGGCAGCTTCATGTATTCGAGCAGCTGGCCCATGGCCGCGAGCAGCTGGTAGTCGGCGAACACGGCCACGGCCTTGGTCGACTCGAGCGAGACCAGCCCGTTGAAGAGCTGGTTCTGCGCGTTGAGGAGGTCGATCAGGGAGCGCTGCCCGAGCTCGTATTCCTTCTGGTAGGCGATGATCACCTTGCGGTCGGACTCGATCTGACGGATCAGGTGGGCGATCCGGTCCGAGGTGATGGTCCGCGCCGCCCAGGCCTTGTCGATCGACTCGTACGCGTCGCGCTGCAGCCGCGCGTGACGCATCGTCTGTTCCTGATAGCGTTCGGCCATCTCGGCGCGGCGCCACGCATCCTGGCCGCCGCGGAAGATGTCCCAGCTGCCGACGATGTAGCCGCTGACCTCGTTGCGGTGGCCGAACGTCGTGCCGGTATTGTCGCCGTGCAGGGCGCGGCCTTCCAGCGTGACGGTCGGCATGAACGCGCCGGTGGTGCCCTTGAAGGCGTATTTGGCGGCATCGCGATCGGCCTGCGCCGCCTGGATCGTCGGGTTGTGCTGAATCGTGACGGCGAGGGCCTGATCCCGCGTGGACGGCAGGCCGTGCAGCCGCTGCGGCACGCGCAGATTATACGGCTCGATGCCGATCACTTTGCGGAACTTGCCGCGCGCCTCGTCGAGGCTCTGCCGGAACTGCGCCTCGGCCGCTTTCGCCGCCTCGACCCGCTCGATGACCTGCTGCAGATCGCCTTCGCCGGCGCGGCCGCCGTCATAACGGGCCCGCACGTTCTCCAGGATCTTCTGGTGCGCGACCACGTTCTCGGCGGCCAGCGCGACCAGGCGCGTATAGCGGATGACGTCGATGTAGGCTTCGGCGGCGTCGAGCGCGATCAGCTCGGTGCGCTCGCGTACGCGATAGGCGGCGGCATCGACGCGCGCAGTCTGGCGCCAGATTTCATTGATGGAGGTGAAGCCGTCGAACACCAGCTGGCGGGCAACGACCGAACCTTCGGCGGCCTTGAGGAATTCACCGTTGCCCGTGGGACCAGTGTTGGTCGGCGCCTGGTCGAGAAAATGAAACTTGTTGTAGCCGGTGCGGCCCTCGACGCGGACCTGAGGCAGCAGTGTGCTCTGGGTCTGCCGAAGCTCGGCCTCGGTCGCGCGCCGGTTGGCCGCGGCTTCGCCGACGCCTGGGTTGGTCTGGACCGCTTGATTGAGGCTGTCCAGGATGGTGAACGCGCTGCCTGCGACGGCAACCGCCGTCGTGGCGAGCGTGCAGGCGCCGAGCAAACCCGACAGAACCAGCCGATTCATCAAAGCTTTCCCCGCCCGGTTGTAGTCGATCCCGGGTATTTCCCCAATGAAATAGGCGTACCATTTTGGCGGCCCGCCAACAAGGATGACACGGCGGTGCCACAGTTGCCGTGATACGGAAGTTGGCGGGGTGTGACTCTGCGGCAACATTAAAATAGTGTATAAAATCAATTGTTTGCACTATTTGGCAATGGTTGTGCGCGTGGTGAGTGTAATTTCGTTGCGTCATTTCTTCGCCATTCTACGGTCCGATTTCCGGAAATTGGAACCGGCTGGATTGTCGAGTCGGCGGAACTGCTTACTGCATAGGACTGCACAGGGGTTGATACGACCGATGATTGCTGACAGCGCGGACCTGGATGCTCTCGAAGAGGCTGCCCGCGCGCGCTTGTCGCCGGGCGCCTACGCCTTCATCGCCGCCGGCGCCGAGGACGAGATCACGGTGCGCGACAACATTGCCGCCTGGCAGAGGCTGCGGCTGCGTCCGCGCGTGCTGCGCGACATCGCCACGATCGACACCGCCACCACGATCCTTGGCGCGCCGGTCGCCATGCCGCTGATGGTCGCGCCGAGCGGCCGCCATCGCAATTACCATCCCGAGGGCGAACGCGCGACGGCGCACGGCGCGGCGGCGGCGGATGCGGTATTCACGCTCGCGACCACGTCGACCGTGAGCTTCGCCGACGTCGCGGCGGAGCGAAGGTCCGCGCCGCAATGGTTCCAGCTGTACATGCCGCCCGAGCGCGGCGAGACGGAGGACCTGATCGATCGCGCGGCGGCCGCGGGCTTTCGCGCGCTGGTGCTCACCGTCGACCAGCCGGTCGCCGGCTCGAGCCCGCGCGCGCGGCGTGCGCCGCTCGAAGTGTCTCCCGACGTGCGGCACGTCAATGTGCGCGGCCAGCCGATCGCGCGGAACGCCTACGATCCCGCGAACCAGGCGGTGGTGCGGTTTCCGGCCACGTTCGCTGATCTCGAATGGATGGTGCGGCGCGGGCCGCTCGACGTGGTGGTGAAGGGCGTGCTGCGCGCCGACGACGCGCGACGCTGCGTCGAGGCCGGCGCCAAGGCGGTGATCGTCTCCAATCACGGCGGCCGCCATCTCGACACCACGCTGCCGAGCGCGGAGGCCCTGCCGGAGATTGCTGCCGCGCTGGCCGCAAAGGCCGAGGTCTACGTGGACGGCGGCATCCGGCGCGGCACCGACATCGTCAAGGCGCTGGCGCTCGGGGCACGCGCGGTGATGCTCGGCCGGCCGCCGCTGTGGGGCCTGGCGGTCGGCGGCGCCGACGGCGTGAGCGCAGTGCTCGACCACCTGCGCAATGAGCTCGTCCGCAGCATGGCGCTGTGCGGCGCGGCGCGGCTCGACGAGCTGACGGCGGATCTGGTGGCGCCGCCGCGCTGAGCCGTCCGTTCAAGTGAAGTATCACCTGAGCGCGCCTAACCTGAATTCTCACCTGAACTGACGGCGACCGGCATCCGTTTGTCGATCGACGCCACCACCGCCTCGAAAGCCGAAATCAGGTCAAGCATTTGTGCGGGCGAGACGAGAAACGGCGCGCGCCCCTCGACCGCGTCGGCGAACGACTCGGAGAGGACGAGGAGCGAGTCGAGATGCGGCAAGACCTGCGTCTTCGGCGGCTGTCCGGCCGGCGCGACGGTGAGCGTGTCCTCGTCGCGCGCCTCGGCCCAGCCCTTGGTGCCGAACACGTGGACGCGCCAGAACGCCGGTCCGGCGCGCACCGTCCCCATCACCCCGGTCGCCCCGTTGGCGAACTCCGCCAGCACCGCGACCGAGTCGCGCGGGTCCGGCGGGCGCTTCTGCACGTTGAGCCGCGCGTCGACGCGGGGGAGCCGGCCCGCCAGGT
>Ga0081540_1003535_pt1 | contig 12317 bp, 8 predicted proteins | sample TabmetS2T1R1_FD_71024 | JGI IMG/M metagenome (GOLD analysis project Ga0081540, IMG submission 71024) | Tabebuia heterophylla rhizosphere microbial communities from the University of Puerto Rico - S2T1R1 | ecosystem: Host-associated > Plants > Roots > Rhizosphere ...
CCCCCTGCCCCCCCCCGGGGCCGGCCCTTCCCTAAGCCCCCCCCCCCGCCGCGACCTCCGCGAGAAGGTCTTCAAGGCCTTCACCGCCCGCGGCGACAATGGCAACGCCAACGACAACAACGAGACCATCGTCGAGATCCTGGCGCTGCGCGAGGAGACCGCCGGGATCATGGGCTTCCCGAACTACGCCACCTACCGGCTCGAGGACTCCATGGCCAAGACGCCGGACGCCGTGCGCAGCCTGCTGGAGCGGGTCTGGAAGCCGGCCCGGGCGCGGGCGCTCGCCGACCGTGACGCGCTGCAGGCGCTGATCGCGGAGGAGGGCGCCAATTTCACGCTGGCGCCCTGGGACTGGCGCTACTACGCCGAGAAGCTGCGTCAGGTCAGCGCCAATTTCGATGACGGCGCGATCAGGCCCTATCTTGTGCTCGACCACATGATCGAGGCCGCCTTCGACTGCGCCAGCCGCCTGTTCGGCGTCACCTTCGAGGAGCGCAAGGATGTCCCGGTGTGGCACCCGGACGTCCGGGTCTGGGAGGTCAGGGATCGCGAGGGCAAGCACAAGGCGCTGTTCTATGGCGACTACTACGCCCGTCCATCGAAGCGCTCCGGCGCCTGGATGACCTCGCTGCGCGACCAGCAGAAGCTCGACGGCGCGGTGGCGCCGCTGGTCATCAATGTCTGCAATTTCGCCAAGGGCGCGGGCGGCGAGCCCGCGCTGCTGTCGCCGGACGATGCCCGCACGCTGTTCCACGAATTCGGCCACGGCCTGCACGGCATGATGTCCAACGTGGAGTATCCATCGCTGTCGGGCACCTCCGTGTTCACCGATTTCGTCGAGCTGCCGTCGCAGCTCTACGAGCACTGGCAGGAACAGCCGCAGGTGCTGCAGCGCTTCGCCAGGCACTACCAGACCGGCGAGCCGCTGCCGGACGACCTGCTGCAGCGCTTCCTCGCGGCGCGGAAATTCAACCAGGGTTTTGCCACCGTGGAGTTCGTCTCCTCGGCGCTGATCGACCTCGAATTCCACACCCAGCCGGCCGATGCCAGCCGGGATGTCGGGGCGTTCGAGAAGGCGGAAATGGAGAAGATCGGCATGCCCGCGGAAATCGCGCTGCGGCACCGGCCCACGCAGTTCGGCCATATCTTCTCCGGCGATCACTACGCGTCCGGCTATTACAGCTACATGTGGTCGGAGGTGATGGACGCTGACGCGTTCGGCGCCTTCGAGGAGGCCGGCGACATCTTCGATCCCGCCACCGCCAGGCGCCTGCATGACGATATCTATTCGTCGGGCGGCTCGCGCGATCCTGAGGACGCCTATGTCGCCTTCCGCGGCCGCGAGCCGGAGGCGGACGCGCTGTTGCGCCGGCGGGGCCTGTTGGAAGCGCCGGAGGCGGCGTGATTAGCCGGCACAGTCTCCACGAGTCGTCCCTGCGAACGCAGGGACCCATAACCCCCGGCGTTCGTTGTGAAGGAAGGCCTTTGCCACACTGCCAAAAAGATAGAGCACGGAGTACGGGTCCCTGCGTTCGCAGGGACGACGTGTTGCGCGTGCTGTTCGGATTGTTGGGCTTGATCGTCGGTATTGCGCTCGGCACGGCCGCGGCCGAGGCGCATCCGCATGTCTGGATCACGGCCAGGAGCGAGGTGGTCTACGCGCCCGACGGCTCGATCACCGGCGTCCGCCACGCCTGGACCTTTGACGAAATGTTCACGACCTACGCGCTGCAGGGTCTCGCGACCAAGACCAAGGGCGTCTACACCCGCGAGGAACTGGCGCCGCTGGCGCAGACCAACGTCGAATCGCTGAAGGAGTTCAACTTCTTCACCTTCGCCAAAGCCGACGGCAAAAAGGAGAAGTTTGTCGAGCCGGTGGATTATTTCCTGGAATACAAGGACAGCGAACTGACGCTGCATTTCACGCTGCCGGTCAAGGCGCCGTTCAAGGCGAAGCAGACGGCGCTTGAAGTCTTCGATCCGTCCTACTTCATCGATTTCAAGTTCGACGACAAGGATCCGATCAAGCTCAACGGGGCGCCCGCCGCCTGCAAGATGCAATTCCAGCGGCCGAACGACGGCACCGCCAGTGCCCAACGCCTGAACGAGCAGAATTTCATGAACGGTGACAATTCCAACTATGGCGCGATGTTTGCCAACAAGATCATGGTTGATTGCCCGTGAGGTGGACGCCGGCAGGTTTTGCGCGAGGCAAGACAGCTAGAGTCTTGGCAATCACGGCCGCGGCGTTCGCGGCTGTCATCGTTTTCGACGCCACCTTGCACGCCCCGATGGCGCAGAATCCGTTCGGCGGGCCGCGCCCGGCCGCGGAGCCGCAGGTCGGCGGCCTGATCGGATGGATTTTGGCCAAGCAATCCGAATTCTATCGCGAGATGTCGTCAACGATTCGCGCCGCGAAATCGGACGGCAGCGCGGTCTGGACGCTGCTGGGGATTTCCTTTGCGTATGGTATCTTTCACGCTGCCGGCCCCGGCCACGGCAAGGCGGTGATCTCGTCCTATCTCGTCGCCAACGAGGAAACCGCGCGGCGCGGCATCGTGCTGTCGTTCGCCTCGGCGCTGCTGCAGGCGCTGGTGGCGGTGGCGCTGGTTGCGGTTCTCGCCTGGCTCTTGAATGCCACCGCCAAGAGCATGTGCTCCGCGGAAAAGGCGATCGAGATCGTCAGCTACGCCCTGATCGCGGCCTTCGGCGCCCGGCTGGTCTGGACCAAGGGCGGCGGTTTTATGCGCGCGCTGCAGGCAAAGCCGGCGCCTGCGATGGCGGCGGGCCATCATCATGATCACGACCACGGCCATCACCAGCATGATCACGATCATGGCCACGATGATCACCATCATCATGCTCACGGCCACGACCATGTTCACGACGAGCATTGCGGCCATTCGCATGGGCCGACGCCGGATCAACTGGCCGGTCCCGGCGGCTGGCAGCGCGGCCTGGGCGCGATCTTCGCCGTGGGCATGCGGCCCTGCTCGGGCGCGATCCTGGTGCTGGTGTTTTCGCTGGCGCAGGGCCTGTTCTGGGCCGGCATCGCCGCAACCTTCCTGATGGGCCTCGGCACCGCGATCACGGTCGCGACCATTGCTGTCATCGCCGTATCGGCAAAGGGACTCGCGAAGCGCCTCAGCGCCGGACGCGAAGGCGGCGGCACGCTGATCATGCGCGGCATCGAATTCGGCGCCGCCGGGCTGGTGCTCTTGTTCGGCCTCGGCCTGTTGTTCGGCTATCTCGCCGCCGAACGCGCGACGTGTCTCTGACCGCATCCCTGGCGGCGGTTCATCCGATTGCGGCTAGAGGTGGCAGCCTGTTGGCAGGCTGAATGCCCAACGAAATGCGTCAAATTCTTCCAGTTGGCAGGCCTTCGGATCCAGTGGCAACGGAGGTTTGCTGGCAATGGGTTCGTTTTTCGCCTGTTTGAGCTTCACCTGCTTAAGCTTCACCTTTTGAATTCTCTTCTCCCGAGTTACGGGAGGGACCGATTCCTGCCAGTGTCGGCTGACAATATCGGGTGCAACGATCGCCGGCGATATGCGAGACAACAATTCCACCGCGGCCTCATTGGTCTTTGCCAATTCCGCATCATCGGGCGCGGGAGAAGCGGGTGCAGGAGAAACGTAGGCGACGGGCAACCGGTCCGCTTTCGTGGAAATCTCCTGAAATGGCTTGGTGACGACGGCGGGGTCCACTTCTGAATGAACGATGCCGGAAGCGTTGGCGGCATCGAAGTGACCAAATGCAAACCTGAATGAGCCTACGCCAGCCATAACAATCAAAAAAGTAAAGCCTAGCCAAATAGTCCTGATCACATTGAGCCCCCACTCGCCGGATCCTTCGCAAGTGAGATTACCTCAAAAACCGCAATTTGATTCGGTGGAGGTCGACGATCTCTTAACACAAGGTTAATCGCGACAGCCGACCGCGCTTTTCGAGAAAATTTCGCGGGGCACCCCACGGGTCGAGTATGGGGTGCAAAAAGGCGAGCCAGGCTGCTGTCGGACTACAACGTGTTACGGAAGCGTCGCTTTGACAGAATGGTGCGGTGGGATATGCAAAGCGCCAACGAAACGGCGAAACCGGGAGCCCCGATGCCACGCGAGCAATTCTGGTTCTTCCACCCGTTCCGGGTGCGCTATTCCGAGATCGACGGCCAGGGCGTCGTCTTCAACGCGCACTACCTGACCTATTTCGACACCACCATCACCGAATATTTTCGCGCGCTCGGCTACGATCAGTATGCCGACGCCAAGCAGACCGGCGAGGATTTCCACGTCGTCAAATCGGTGATTGAGTACAAGGCGCCGGTGCGGTTCGACTGGGAATTGGACGTCGGTGCGCGCGTCGCGCGGATCGGCAACTCAAGCCTCACCTTCGAGCTAGCGATCTTCCTAAAGGGCGGCAACGAGGCGCTCGTCACCGGCGAAATCGTCTGGGTCAACACCAACCAGCAAACCCACCGCCCAGTCCCGATATCAAGGTCGATCCGGGACCGCATCGCCGCGCGCGAGCGGCATCTGGCCTGATGGATGAACTTGCCGTGCGGCGCTAATCGAATCGCGCCGTTGCGGTCTTGCCATCCGGCGCGGTGAGCTGTACCGCGCCCTTTGGATTGGCCGGTAGGGCCGTGGCCGCCGTTCCGCTCAAATTGTTCTTTTCCGAAGGCGCGAGCGTGATGCGTTCGGCCTTTCCTCCCAGATTGAAAATAGCGACGCCCTTGAAGCCCTTCGGATCAACCGGCTTGTCGTTTTCGCCGATGAGAAATATTTCAATCGCTTTCTCTTTGGCGACCAGTTCCACATGGTAAGGGCCGGCCTCGGCGGCTCGCCCGCCGTGGGAAGCTTTCGGCTCGTGTGCGTACGCGGGCAGGGTGGTCAGCAAGACAACACCGAGGGTGAGATATCTGAACTTCATGCATAGTCTCCTTTGGAAGATGGGAACGACCGTAGCGTTTTCGAGCGAAGTGGATGCCGGTTCGCGTGAAGAAAACGCGTCAAACAAGAATCTAGAGCATCGGTTCAATCGGAACCGATGCTCTAGTAGGAATGCGAGGCGGCATGATCGCCGAGACGCTCCTCGGATTGCCGTTGCATCAGTCGCATGAGCGGTTTCCTGCCGAACGTGAGGAACAGCACAGGCGTGATCAGCGCATCGAGCAAGGTCGCGCTGACAAGTCCACCGAAGATCGTGACGGCGACCGGGTGCAATATCTCCTTGCCTGGCTCGTCGATCGCAATCAACAGCGGCAGCAGCGCCAGCCCCGCGGACAGCGCGGTCATCAGGACAGGTGTCATGCGCTCGAGGCTTCCGCGGATGACAAGCTCGGTGCCGAACTCCATCTGCTCGCGCAGAGCGAGATTGATGTAGTGGCTGATCTTGAGAATGCCGTTGCGTGTCGCGATCCCCGCCAGGGTTATGAAGCCAACCATGCTGGCGACGGACAGCGGCTGATCGGTCAGCGCCAGCGCCGCGACCGAACCGATCAGCGCCAGCGGCACCCCACCCATGATGATCAGGGCCAGCACGGCGGAGCGGTAGCGGCTGTAGAGAATCGCAAAGATCAGCGCGAGAGAAACGATTGAAAGGATACCTATCCTGCGGCTGGCTTCTTCCTGCGCCTGGAATGTGCCTTCAAGGCTCGCGGTAACGTCCTGCGGCAGGCTCAAAGCATCCAGTTCTGTGCGAATGCGCCGCACGATCTCCGCCATGTCGGTCCTGCCGTCCGAGTTCGCCAGTATGACGATGCGCCGGCGGCCGTTCTCTCGCAGGATCTGATTTGGCCCATCGGTCTCCTTCACGTCTGCAATCTGACGCGCCGGAATCCACCCCGAGGGGGTCTTGATCAGGAGATCACCGAGCTTCTCCGTCGTGCGAAGCCGGTCGGGCAGCCTCATGACGACGTCGTAGCGCTTGTAGCCGTCGACCACGCGAGAGATGACGCGCCCGCTCGACAGGCGCGACAGCTGATCAGTCACAGCGCCCGGCTGCACGCCGTACAAGGCGGCCCGCGTATAGTCGACGCGGATTTCGAGTTGCGGGATGCGCACCTGCTTTTCGACCTGCAGGTCCTGGATGCCTTCAATCTTCGAAAGCCGCAGACGAAGTTCTTCCGCGCTGTTTCGCAGCGTGTCGAGGTCGTCGCCGAACAGTTTCAGGGCGAGTTCGGCGCGGACACCCGAGAGCAGGTGATCGAGCCTGTGCGATATCGGCTGCCCGACATTGACCGAGAGTGGCAGCACCGAAAGCCGGGAGCGGATGTCCGCGACGATCTCGGGCTTCGGTCGCCGCGAGGGCTTGAGATCGACTTCGAGGTCGGATGAATGGATGCCTTCCGCGTGCTCGTCCAGTTCCGCGCGCCCCGTGCGCCTTCCGACGCTGATCACCTCAGGCACGTCGAGCAGAAGGCGTTCGGCGATCGATCCCACCCGGGTCGATTCGGAAAGTGAAACGCCGGGGTTGAACGCAATATTGATCGTGAACGTACCTTCGTTGAAGGCTGGAAGAAACGCACGTTTCAGGCCGAGTGCGCCGGCTCCGGCGCCCAGCACCGCCAGCGCCGTGATGCTGAGCAGCAATCCCCTGTGAGCGAAAGCGAACCCGAGCGCCGCATGGTTCGCAGACTTGAGTTTGCGGACGAGCCAGCTCTCCCGTTCCGCGAGGCGTGTTATCCCCGGCAGCAAATAGTAGGCCATCACGGGGGTGAGGGTGATCGAAACGAACAGGCTCGCGAGGATCGAGATGATGTAGGCTTGACCGAGCGGCGCGAACAGCCGTCCCTCGATGCCCGAAAGCGCAAACAGCGGCACGAATACGAGGACGATGATCATCGTGGCGTAGACGATGCCCGATCGCACTTCGTTGGATGCCGAAACCACCACGTCGAACACGGAGCGGGGATTGCCTTGCTCCCTGTTCTCGCGCAGCCGGCGGAAGATGTTCTCGACATCGACGACGGCGTCATCGACCAGCTCGCCAATGGCAATCGCAAGGCCGCCCAGGGTCATCGTGTTGATCGACAGGCCCAGCAGCTTGAAGATGATGGCCGTGGTCAGGATCGCGACCGGGATCGCCGTCAGCGAAATGGCCGTCGTACGCCAGTTCAGAAGAAACGCGAACAGGATGACGGCCACGACGAGGGCTGCTTCGAACAGCACCCGCTCCACGTTCTGGATCGAGTTTTCGATGAAGCTCGCTTGCCTGAATATGATCTCGTTGGCTTTTACCCCGGACGGCAGACTGGGCTCCAGCTCCGCGAGCGTCTGCATGATCTGTCGCGTCAGCCGCACGGTGTCGACATTGGGCTGCTTCTCGACCGAAACGATCACGGCGGGTTTGCTCATATAGCCGGCGTCGCCGCGCTTGACCTTGGGCGCAAAGTCGACGTTCGCTACCTGCCGCAGCAGGATGGGACGTCCCTCGATTGTGGTCACGACAATGTTGCGCAGGTCTTCCAGGCTTGTCGTGCGCCCGATATTTCGGATCAGGAATTCGCGGGCATTCTGGTCGGTGAAGCCGCCGCCGGTGTTGGTGCCGAACTGCCTGAGCGCCAGCTCTATTTGCTCATAGCCGACGCCGAGCGCGCGTAGCGCCGAAGGCAGCGGCGCGATTCGGTATTGACGAACCTCGCCGCCAATCGGAATGACCTGCGCGACGCCCGGCACCGCGAGCAGCCGGGGCCTGATCGTGAAATCGGCGATCTCGCGCACTTCCATCGGCGATGCTGTCTTCGACGTCACTGCGATCAGGAGAATCTGGCCCATGATCGAGCTGATGGGGCCGATCTGCGGGGTGACGTTGAGAGGCAGCTGGCTCTGCACTTGCGCGAGACGTTCCGCGACCAGCTGACGGTTGCGGAAGATATCGGTTCCCCAATCGAACTCCACGTAGACGATCGAAAGCCCGACGCCCGAGACCGATCGTACCCGGCTGACGCCCGGCACGCCGTTCATCTGGGTTTCGATCGGGAAGCTGACGAGCTGCTCGACTTCCGGCGGGGCGTAGCCTTCGGATTCCGTCATGATGGTAACGGTGGGACGGTTGAGGTCCGGGAACACATCGACGGGCAACTGGCGCGCGGTATAGGCGCCCAGAAGGACGAGGATGCCCGCCATCGCAAGTACGAAGAGGCGATTGCGGAGCGAGGCGCTGACCAGGAATGTGAACATGGATGTGCCTCCTCAGCGCACGTGATCGAGAAGGTCCGCGCCTTGCGACACGATCCGTTTGCCGGGAGTGAAGCCGGACACGATCAGCACACGATCGCCGTCGAGCGGTTCCGTGCGCACGCTCCTTGCCATGAACCGCTCGGGCGCTGTGTGCTCGTAGACGAAATCCTGGCCGTTTGAGCCGCGAACGACGCTGCTGCGTGGCACCGCGAGGCCTTCCTTCGTATCTTCGGTCGCGACCAGCACGGTCAGGAACTGGCCGGCCCTTAGCCCTGCGGTGTCGCCCGTCACGGCAAAATGCACCGGCACCGATTGGCTGCGATCGGCGAAACCGGTGCCCTGATAGACAAGGTCGTAATTCCTGCCCGTATAGGTCGACGCCCGCGCGCCGCGGGACGGCTCAACGCTCTCGAAGCTCAATGCCTCGACCCACAGCCGCGAGGGATCGATAATGTTGAAGACGATGGAGCTCGGCTGAACGATCTGGCCGGCCACGGCGCTGCCTTCGGCGATCACGCCTGCAACCGGCGCGATCAGCGCTTCGGGCTCGCGGCGCGATTTTTCAATCGATGCGCGCCGGTCGCGCAGCCCTTCGAGTTCGAGCCGCGTGTCCTCGAGTTGGGTCCGCGATATGGCGCCCGACGGCGCGAGTTGCTCGTAGCGGGCGAACCTGCGTTCGACGATCGAGATTTGCTGGTCGAGCTCGCCCTGGCGCTGCCGCATGTCGGAAACGTCGATCGCCTGGATGGGTGGTGTGACATAGCCCAGGATGTCGCCTTGCGTCACCCGTGTGCCCAGCCGGGGAAAGCCGCCTGGCGGAGGGGAAAGACGGCCGCCGACGGCGGATTGCACATATCCGCTGGCATTGGGATCGGGAATGATCCTGCCCGGAAGTTCAGTGACCTTCTTGTGCTCCGCGCTTTCGGCGACCAGCGTCCGCAGCCCGAATATCCGCTGCACCGTCTTGGGTACAAAAACCGCCCCATCCGGAAGGCGCTGGGCGCGCTCGCCTGAGACGGTGCTGATGGCGATTTGCGCCTTTTCCTCCTCATGGCCGTGGCCCTTATGCGCTTCCGGCTCCCGCGCGCCCATGAGTAGAGGAAGGAACATGACAAGGGCTGCCGCCCTGCGCCTGCCGCGCAGGACGATGGCAGAGAGCAGCGCCCCAAGCAGCGCGCCGCCGAGGACAAGAAGAACCGAAACCTTGCTGATATGCCCGCCGGCAGCCGCATCCTGCCGTGCTGCGCTCTGCGCCACCGCGGGCGCAGACTGAATCGTCAGCGGCAAAATGTCGGTGGTGTCTCCCGCCGTCACGGTGAAAATCAGGTCCCTGCGGCCACTCTTTGCGAGCCACGGCGCTGCCACCCGGTATGTGCCGTCGGCACCCGCCGCAGCTTTTACCGGACCATCAGGGGATTCAACTTCAAGCGTTGCGCCGGTTACCGGTTCATTCGTTGCGAACCGGTCGAGGTAAATCTCGAGATTTTCGCCGCGGACAATCGCAACGATTTCGAACGCGTCGGAATCGGCCTCACCGCGTGGCAGCGCACCTGCCGAGACCGGTTGCTGCTCCTCGTGGTCATGGCCTTCGTGGGCGGAAGCTGGGGTGATCGCAGCGCATAGAACTGCGGCTACTGCGAGAGCACGCAGGGCACGCCCAAAATGGGAAAGCATACCGGTCGTCCTTCAATCTGAATTGCCGTCGCTTGCGGGCAGCACGCGGCGTGCCTCGCAAACTCAATGTCCGGTTGGATTCAGATGAAGTATTTGGGAGGCCGCCTGAGCGACTCAGGCTCGCGGTCTGGCCACATCTGTGACGGGCCAAACGCAACACGCGTTATCGTCCGGGGAAACGCGACGAACGCCATGGGACTCGGCAGCCCGGTCGCGCAGCAGGCGGCACATGCGGACAGGCAGCAGTCGCCGGTGCAGTTCCGGTCCGAAGCCGGCGGCATCCCGGCCTGCTTCCACTGCGCCTGCTGCAACGATGCAGGCTTCAACGATGAAGGCTTGGCCGATCGTTCGGATTCATGAGAAGCGGCTTGAAATGCAACCCGGCTCTGGCCGCCATGAACGGATGCCAGGTGCGGATGGCCGATATGGGCCTGGGCAACAGACGGCACGAACGAAAGCGCGATCAGGACGATCGCCGCTCCCAGAATTCGCATGATCTGTTGCTTCAGCATGAGGGCTCTATTGTTGCACAAGCACCCCTAGATATCGCCGGGGAGCCGGAAGTTCAAGGTTATCGAGGGAGCCCGAACCCCAGCGCCCTCTCAACGTGTTGGAGGCTTCATGTGACGATCTTATGTCGGCAGATAAGCTCTGATCGCCGGCAGAAAGAAAATCACGATATTGATCGTGAAACCGATATTCCACAGGATCGATCGCAGCCGGGGGCGATTGCCGAGATAGGTGAAAACATAGGCGACGCGCACGATCAGAAACAGCACCGCCAGTTCGTCGATCAGGTGCTGCGGCGCCGCGCGGAATTCGGCCAGCAGTACGGCCACGGCGAAGAACGGAAAGGCCTCGATGCCGTTGAGATGAGCCCCAAGTGCGCGGGCCCGGATGGCGTCTTCATAAAACGCGGGGTCGCGCGGCTTGGCATTGTCATATTTGCGAAACCCCATCCATTTGACCGGGACGATGGTCAAGAGATAGAGCGCAACCGTTCCGAAAACGCACCATTCGGCGACCGTCATGGTTCCTCCCGCCCGCGGCGACGGGTCTAGCGTATCGAACCGACGGTTATCTTGACAAGGATGGTGCAACGCGCGAAGCCATCGAAATCATGACCGTGGTCGTCCCCATTGGAAATGCGAAGCCGGCGCCGGAAGCCCAGCCAGAACGCGTCGGCGTGCTGCTGGTCAATCTCGGCACCCCCGACACCGCCGATGCCAAAGGCGTGCGCGTTTACCTGAAGGAATTCCTTTCCGACCCGCGCGTGATCGAGGATCAGGGGCTGAAGTGGAAGCTGATCCTGAACGGCATCATCCTGCGCGTGCGGCCCGGCCGCAAGGCGCGCGACTACCGGAAGATCTGGAACGCCGAGAGAGACGAATCCCCGCTCAAGACGATCACCCGCGCCCAGGCCGAAAAGCTGGCGGAGGCGATTTCCGATCACGACCACGTCGTGGTCGATTGGGCGATGCGCTACGGCAACCCGTCGATCCGCTCGCGCATCGATGCACTGGTGGCGCAAGGCTGCGACCGCCTGCTGGTCGTGCCTCTCTATCCGCAATACTCCGCGGCGACGACCGCGACCGTCTGTGACGAGGTGTTCCGCGTTTTGATGGGGCTGCGCCGGCAGCCGACGCTGCGTGTCGCTGCGCCCTATTATGACGACAAGGGCTATATCGGGGCGCTCGCGACCTCGATGCGCGACGCGCTCGGCAAGCTCTCGTTCCAGCCCGACATCATCCTGGCGTCGTATCACGGCATGCCGGCGGAATACGTCCGCAAGGGCGATCCCTATGAGAAGCAATGCATCGAGACCACGCGGCTGTTGCGCGCGGCGCTCGGCTACGACGAGTCGAAAATGCTGCTGACGTTCCAGTCGCGCTTCGGCCGCGGCAAGTGGCTCGAGCCCGCGACCGACCAGACCGTCAAGGCGCTGGGCAAGCGCGGCGTGAAGTCGATCGCGGTTATCGGCGGCAGCGCGGACAAAGGCGTGCTCGCCGGGGCCGGGTCATCGGACGTCACGCCGGTCCGCGGCGCCGTGATGATAGACAATCACACCTACCTTCCCTCACCGCCGCTTGACGCGTTGAAGCGCGAGTTGCCCAAGGCGCGGATAGCGTTCGACCCGGGGAGCGACCTCTCTTCCGCCGCGGCGCTCGCTGCGCAGTCGGAAATCGCGATCGTGTTTGTCACCCGCCACAATAGCGAGGGGTCCGAAGCGAGCCTCGAGATGGTCGGCAATCAGGATGCTCTGGTCGCTGCGGTCGCCAAGGCCAATCCGAAGACCGTTGTCGTGGCCGAGACCGGCGGCGCGATCTACATGCCCTGGGTCAACCAAGTGCCCGCGATCCTCGAAGCCTTTTATCCGGGCATTCGCGGCGGACCCGCGATCGCGCGGATCCTGACCGGCAAGGTCAACCCGTCGGGTCGCCTTCCGATTAGCTTTCCCGCCTC
>Ga0081540_1003536_pt1 | contig 12316 bp, 10 predicted proteins | sample TabmetS2T1R1_FD_71024 | JGI IMG/M metagenome (GOLD analysis project Ga0081540, IMG submission 71024) | Tabebuia heterophylla rhizosphere microbial communities from the University of Puerto Rico - S2T1R1 | ecosystem: Host-associated > Plants > Roots > Rhizosphere ...
GGGAACGCAGATCACGTCGAGCTGCGGACAATCGGCAAAGGTCGTGGTCGGCGTCAGCACCAGCACGGAGTCGCTGGTGACCGGCTCGATCCGCTTCCAGATCAGATGAACCTTGGCGCCGGGCAGGCTGGAAAACACCTGCAGCGGCCCGGTGAAATCGAGCTGCGTGACTTTTGGAAACAGCACGAGGCCGATCTGGAGCGACGGAGATGCTTGAGGCGACGCGGACATGGTGACCTCCGAAAATTTGGCTTGACGCGAGGGATGATGCCATGGTGGCTTCGTGTCGGAAATGGCATATTTCCCTCATTTACGGACATTGCGAGTAGCGAGCCAACCATGATCGGCATTCTCGTGTTTCCCGATTTTCAGTTGCTGGACGCCGCCGGTCCGATTTCGGTGTTCGAGATCGCGGGCCGCTACGCCCATGGCGCGGCGTCGATCAGGGTCGTCGCCGTCGCGCCGGGACCGGTGCGCAGCACCTCAGGCGTCGAGATCGTCGCGCAGGGCATGCGACGTTCGAACGCGATCACCACGCTGATCATCGCGGGCGGGGAGGGCGTCGAGGCTGCGGCGCGATGCGACAAGACGCTTGGTTTCGTGCGCGGGCTTGCCAGACGCGGCGTCCGCATCGCCAGCGTCTGCTCCGGCGCCTATGTGCTGGCGGAGGCCGGTCTGCTCGACGGCCGCCGCGCCACCACGCATTGGCAGCGCACGCGGCACTTTCTGAAAACCTATCCGCAAGTGAGGCTGGAGCCCGACCGCATCTTCGTGCGCGACGGCGACGTCTGGACCTCGGCCGGGATTTCGGCCGGCATCGATCTGTCGCTGGCGATGGTCGCGGAAGACTATGGCGACGAGATCGCGCAGAAGACCGCGAAGCAACTCGTGTTGTATCACCGGCGCAGCGGCGGGCAGTCGCAATTCTCTTCGCTGCTGGAATTGAAGGCGCCGAACGGCCGGTTCGGGCCATTGCTGGCCTGGGCGCGCGAACATCTCGATGCGCCGCTTACGGTCGAGGATCTGGCCGAGCAGGCCGGCATGAGTTCGCGGCATTTCACCCGCGCCTTCATGGCGGAGACCGGCACCACGCCGTCAAAGGCGGTCGAGCGCCTGCGCATCGAGGTGGCGCGACAGCGCGTGCAGTCCTCCAGCGAGGCGATCGAGCGCGTCGCCGAACTCACCGGTTTTCGCGATCCGGAACGGATGCGCCGCGCCTTCATCCGTGCCTTCGGCCAGCCACCGCAATCGTTGCGTCGCGCCGCGCGATCAGCTTGAGAAAGCAAATCGTACCGCGCAGAGGCACATCATACCGCTGCGGTTCCAGAATTAACCCGCAGCGCGGGTATCAAGCTTAAGCGGCAAGCTTAACAAGCGAGTCCTGTTGTGCCGCAGCGGATTGCAACCCAGTGTCAGATATCGGCGGTTTGCCATCAGTTTAAGCCAGAAAGTGATAGTCATGGTGCAGTCAACAATGGGTCAGGTATTGACCAATATCGAGCGCGAAATTACGGCCGAGGTTCACAACCGGCCGCCGGTTTCCGGTCCGCGTCCCCTCGATATCGCGCCGACGGTGGTGAGTGCGCCTGATCTGGCGATGCCTGATTATGTCGAGCATCGCGATGGCGCCACCGAGATCGGAAAGCTTTCGGCCGAAGCCGTCGTCCGCGAATATGAAGCCGCGGCAAAGGACATCGAGAAGCTGGGCGAGGAACTCGCCGCGCAGGTCAAGCAATGCGAAGCGATGAGCCGCGAAGCATTCGCCGCGACCGCGGAGCTCAAGGAAACTGCGGAACGCTATCGCGAAGAAGCCAGGCGCGTCTTCCTTCAGATCGAAAATTGCTCGCTGAAGACCTCGGAGGTTCGCAAGCTCTGCGGCGAACTGAAGGACAAGATTTCCGTGGCGCCCGCGATCGACGCCGCGCCGAAGGCAAAGAAAGTGCGGCCGGCAACTTAAGGTCCTCACTGGATGATGGCCGAAGATTGGCCGGCCATCACTCTGCGCGAGGGGCCAACTCCGCGGGGTCAATTATGCGTATCGCCTGAAACACCGTCCGCCCTGCCGAGGAGCTGATAAACATCCAGGCTGTCGTTCTTGCCCTTGACGAGATGCGATCCGCGGCTGACGAGATTGAAGCCGTCGGGCAGAGCTTCGAACACCGTCCGGCTGACCAGCGTGATCGACTCGGCGTTGGGATCAATCGACTTGCCGAGGCTCTCCAGACGTTGCGTCGCGTTCACGGCGTCGCCGACGATCGTGTAGTTGATCCGGTTGGGGGCGCCGATGTCGCCCACCACTACCGTTCCCATGTGGATACCGATCCGAATGCGAACGGGCTCCTGTCCCGCAGCGGTCCGTCGCTGGTTTTCCCCTGATATCTCGTGCTGTATGGCAACGGCCGCCCGGCAGGCCGATGCGGCCGGGTTCTCTACCCGCCCCGGAGCGCCCCAGAAGGCCATGACCGCATCTCCGATGAACTTGTCGATCGTTCCGCCTTCCTGCTCGACGCAGGCGGCGACGAGGGCGAGGTGGTGATTGATATATTCGGCGACCTCGCGTGCGCTGAGCTTCTCGCACGCCGAGGTGAAACCGACGATGTCGGTAAACATGATGGCGAGTGTGCGCTCTTCGGTACCGGCGCCGACTCGGCCTTCCTTGACGAGCCGCGTTACCAGCGTGCGCGGAACGTAGCGGCCGAACGCTCGCAGGCCGTCGAGCATCGCGTTGAACGAATGCGCCAGGTCGTTGATCTCGCGAAAGCGGCTGTGCTCAAGGGGAGCCACCTTGTCAAAGTCCAGAGTGCCGATGGCGGCAGCGCCCCTCGCTGCCCGGCGGATCGGCCTTGAGATTGTCCTGGCCATCAGCGCGGCCGCAAGCAGCGAAGCCCCGAGCATGATCAGCGCAATTGTCGATGCCCAGTAGAACAGCCGAAGCGGCGCGTCGACTGCGCGCCCGAGAACGTAGGCGCCGATCGTAATCGGCAGATCGCCGTAACCCGTGATGTCCCGCGTGAAGAGGAAATAGAGTTCGTTATCGACCTCTTGTTGACGGGCCACGGCTCCGGGCGGCGGCGTTATGCCGGCCTTGTCGAGCGGCTGCGCGCTCGAATAATTTCCGATGACCCGGTCGCCGAATGTTCGAAGCAGGTGCAGCGGGGCGTCTTCCGACACCTGCCTGTTACCATCAAGCATCGCCGGATGTGCGAGAAGGCGGTCGTGCCCGTACAGCATGAAGGCGAGGGATCGCGGCGGCTCGCTCAGTTCCTTTACCAGAATCGAAAGGGCATGGGTTGAGACTGCCACGGCTACGAACCCGAGGTACTGGTCTCCCTTTCGAATGGGCATGCGATAGTTCAGAGAGGTCGTATGTGTTTTCTCGCGATAGACCGGCGGTCCCCAATAGGGGTCCTTGCGAAGCCGGATCTCGTCGGCAATCTCGGCAAGCTGACGATCTGCGGTGATGTCGAAATGGTCCAGTTGCACCGACGTGTTGGTCGCATCGCGCACGACGCGGAGTGCCTTGCCGGTGGGATCGGCGAGGATCAGTCCTCCGACCTGGGGCGCCGCGGCCATGGTGCCGGTGATAAAATCGTCCAGCGCAGGATCGGGGAATTTGTAGCGACCGTCGCGGATTGCAGCTGCAATGAAGGCGGCCTGATCGACGGCCGGATCGAGGTGCCGCCGCAGCGCCAGCTCCTGTGTGGAAAGCCCTCGCGCGATGAGGCGGGTGGCGAACTCCTGCACGATGGCGCGGCCGGTGACCCAGTTCACCGCTACGATCACGCCCGCCGACAGCAGCACCAGCAGTCCTATGCTCAGCAACAGCGTCGGCATCAGCGCCAGGTTGCCGGGTTTGGCGACCGCGGGCACGACGCGCTTGGGTATCGGGTCTGCCATCGACTTTGTCACGGCCCTTGATTGCTGTCCTCTGGTGCGCGCCAATCATGCACATGAACGCCATCAGCGTCATCGTTGCTTCGAGGTTGGCAGTTGATTTGACGCAGATCAACGGCTGGTTTGAACCGGTCATCGCCGTTGAATGCGCGTGCCGGTTGGCGCGTTACTTCAATTGCGCGTCCGGATGCCAGCCGAGCACAGCCAGCATCACGAAAAATCCGATCGCATACGCCAGTACCACCGGCCAGCCCTGACTGAGCCAGCGGCCGACCGACTTGGCTTCCGGATACATGTTTGACAGCGCGACGCCGGCCGAAGAGCCGAACCAGATCATCGAGCCGCCGAAGCCGATCGCATAAGCCAGATAGCCCCAGTCGTAACCGCCCTGTTTCAGCGCCAGCTCGGTGAGGGGAATGTTGTCGAACACCGCAGATACAAAACCGAGGCCGAGCGCCGTCTGCCATGACGCCGCAGGCAGTTTCTCGACCGGCATCATCGAAGCCGCCGTCACCAGCGCGAGCAGGAAGATGGTTCCCTTGAAAGTCTCCGGCATCACCTTCCAGTCCGGTGCGCGCAGGCCCGCGGTCGAAAGAATGGCCACCCACACCGCGACGCCGAGGATGGGGATGGTCTCGAGCAGGGCAGGGAATTTGATGTTGGCCGTGATGTTGGCCGCCAGTGCCGCGACGAGAATCGCGACGACGATGAAAACCCGCGCCGGATCGATCTTGAGACCTTTGGCTGGATCCTTCTGAATCGGCGAGAAGCGATGCTGCTGGATCGACGCCGGCACGGCGAATACCAGCATCGCCACGACAGCCGCGACATAGGCCTCCACCACGGCAAGCGGGCTGACGCCCGCGATCCACATCATGGTTGTGGTGGTGTCGCCGACGACACTGCCGGCCCCGCCGGCATTCGAGGCCGCGACGATCGCGGCGAGATAGCCGATGTGGACCTTGCCGCTGAACACATGCCGCGCAACCGTGCCGCCGATCAGGGCGGCCGCGATGTTGTCGAGGAAGCCCGATAGCACGAACACCAGCACCAGCAACATCAGGCCGCCCTTCCAGTCGTCCGGCAGTAGGGCCGGCATCGCATCCGGAATCCGGCTCTCCTCGAAGTGCCGGGACAGCAGCGCAAACCCCATCAGCAGCAGGAACAGATTGGCGAGCGTCACCCATTCATGTGCCATGTGGTGACCAAGGCCATTGATGCCGGCGCCATGCTTGAAGCCGGTGAAGACGAGCTTGTAGACGATGATGACGGCAAGGCCCGTCAGCGCGACCTCAAGCGTTCTGTGGTGGAACAGCGCGACGCCGAGCAGCGTCAGCACGAACAGGATGAAATCAACGGGAATTCCAAACACAAGAATTGGCTCGATCACGCTGGCCTCGAATGCGCACTGGTCGGATGAATCTCGACTCTGCGCTATTTCACCGCCTTCAGCCACCCCGCGATTTCGCTGACGGCGACGTTGGCCTGTTGCAACAGCTTGCCCATGGTGAAGAAGCCGTGGAACTGGCCGGGGAAGTGGCGATATGTCACGGGCACGCCCGCGTCCTTCAGCCGCGCGGCATATTCGGCGCCCTCGTCGCGCAGCGGATCGGCGCCGGCGGTGAGCAGATAGGCCGGCGGCAGACCGGCGAGCGTTTTGGCGCGCGCGGGCGAGGCCTTCCAGTGGTGGATGTCGGCCGAGCCGTTGAGATAATGGTTGCAGAACCATTTGATGACGGAGTGCGTCAGCAGAATGCTGGTCTCGGGCTCGCTGTGCGAGGGGTGCTTCATCGCAAAGTCGGTGGCGGGATAGACCAGCAGCTGGCCGGCAAGTTTCGGTCCGTCGCCGTCGCGCGCGGCAAGCGCCACGACGGCAGCGAGATTGCCGCCGGCGCTGTCGCCGCCGACCAGCAACTGACCGGCATCGATGCCGAGCTGGCCGGCATTGGCGGCGATCCACTTCGTCGCGGTAATGGCGTCATCGACGGCGGCGGGGAATTTGTGTTCGGGCGCGAGGCGGTAGTCGACGGAGATGACGATCAGCTCGCCTTCATGGGCGAGCTTCTGACAGACCACTTCATGGGTATCGAGGTCGCCAATCACCCAGCCGCCGCCATGAAAGAACACCAGGCACGGCGCGAGGCCGTTGTTCTTCCGCAGCGACTTCGGGGTGTAGATGCGGGCCTGAAGCGCGCCGTGCGGCGCCGGAATCGCCAACGGTTTGTTCGATTCAAGCGCGGGCGGCTCGGGATTACTGACGACGCGGGCGGCCCGGTAATATTCGCGCGCTTCCGGTGCGGTCAGCGTCTCGTAGGCGGGTCGGCCGGCTTCCTGGAAAGCCTTGTAGACGGCGGCGGCATCGGGATCGAGCGTGATGGGCATGGGTGGACGGACCTCTGGTTTCCTGGGTTGTCATTCCGGGGCGCGCAGCGAACCCGGAATCTCGAGATTCCGGGTCTGGTCCTTCGGACCATCCCGGAATGACGGCTAGGCTGGACTAAGCAGCGGTACGGCCGCCGTCGACGGTATAGGCGGAGCCGGAGACATAGCTTGCCTCGTCGGAAGCAAGGAACGCCACGATGGAGGCGACCTCTGATGCCAGACCGAGCCGGCGCGCCGGAATCCGGTCGACGATCTTCTCGTTCGGCGGCGGCTCGTTGCCGGGATTGCGTCCCTGCAGGATCGTGCTCAGCATGCGGCTGTCGATCAGGCCGGGACAGACGCAGTTGACGCGGACGCCAGTGCCCGTGCATTCCCAGGCAGCGCTCTTGGTCAGTCCGATCACCGCGTGCTTGCTGGCGCTGTAGACGGCGATCATCGGCGATCCCACCAGGCCGGCGATCGAGGCGGTGTTGATGATGCTGCCCTTGTTTTGCTTCAGCATCACCGGCAGCACATGCTTCATGCCGAGAAAGACGCCGACCACGTTGACGTCGAGCACGCGCCGAAAACTCTCCAGCGAATATTCCTGGATCGGCTTGATGTCGCCTTCGATGCCGGCGTTGTTGTAGAACGCATCGATGGTGCCGAAGCGGTCGACGGCGGCGCGGACATACTCCGCGACCTCGCTCTCGCTGGTGACGTCGGCCGTGACCGCGAGCGCTTCCGCTGAAGCCGGCAGCTCCTTGATGGCGGCCGCAAGCTCATGCTCCTTGCGATCGACGGCGACGATGCGAGCGCCGCGCTCGGCCAACAGCCTAATGGTCGCGGTTCCGATGACGCCGGCAGCACCGGTGACGACGGCTGTCCTGCCATCGAGGCGAATTCGATCGGCCATGTCTGGGGTTTCCTCTCGCTCCTCCGGTTTATCCCGGATTTTGGTGGGTTCCGCGCCAGGGGAGCGCGAACGGGAGCGACTATTTCATTTGTGGGCGGGGCTGACCAGTAGGGATGGCGTCGCGGGTGGCCGAGCCCGTTCGGGGAGGGCGGTAAATCGCCCTTTGCCCGCCATTACGCCGTGCATTCAACGATCATGAACGATCGCGACAAAGGAAACGCGGGGGCGAGCCCCGCGCCTCGAGTTCTCGTTCTTCAGCTTTGTGGGGGCGTGGTAGCCGGAGAACCCAGGGGAGCTCCTCCAACCGAAATAGGCCCTATGGGTCTAGGCTGCGGAGCCATCTTGTTGCGCGCTGCCCGGGACAGCCGGTTATGAGCGCGCTTTGCCGGAATGGAGGAAGTCACTTCGGGGGCCATTGCATTTTGCAGCGAGTCGACCTTTGCTATCAGCGTGGAGATCTGAGCAGATATCTTCTTCACGTCCTGATGTTGATCCGCGATCTGACCCGATATTTTCTTCGTCCCGGTTTGCTCATCCACGAGGCTCTGTCTCAGAGAAGCAAGCGCAATCGAATCCTTCTGGAGCAGAGCTGTGTTTTGCTCCAGCAAGTAGTTGTTCTCCTGCAGCGAGGCAGCGTGCTGCTGCTGGGACGACTGAATGTCCTTCAACGCGGCGACAGCCGGATCCGGTGTTGGATCGGAAGCTTTCTGGTGCGGAAGCAGTTCGGCCAAGCTGCTGATATCCGGCAAGGCAAAATCGGAAGGCAACATCGTATAGACGGCCGCGGTGCTGTTTATTCCGAGAGCGAATATCGCCAGCGCCAGGACCGATTTCCGGCTCGATTGCCTGATCGGTGTCGTGGATTCGGGTTGTTCGGTTTGGCTCTGTGTTTCCGATGTCTGGGTCACGTGCACTACCTCAATAAGTGAAAAAGAGCCGTCGCTGGATCGTCCCTCGCGACGGCTCCTTTTACGCGGCACCCAACTAAAACTGCGCTGATTATGGGATGATCGAATTAATTCCACGTTAGCGCCGCAGCCGCTCGCGATGCGTCACTAGCCATGCTTCTGTCGGTGAATCTGCTGTCGGTGAAATCGGCGACGCGCTTTGTTCGTCTTCGTCGAATGCTCGGGACAGCGCCAATAGGCGAGACAGCCACTTGAAAAATTTTCAGACAGCTCGGGCGGGCAGCTCGCCTTTGCGAGCAGCAAGCGGCAGCTGACCCCGGCTGCAGACGATGTCGCTTTGATCAAGAGAATCTGCGAGGGCGTCGGAAAGCTTCACGCCAAGGGAGCAGCGGATCGGAGCCGATTCAACGGACTTGAGAATCCGGGCTGGCTTGGCGGTCACGCCTCAAGCTTGAACGACGGCAGGTTACTTCATCACGGAAACCGGTTCGAAGCTGGCTGGGCGTGACGGATCATGTTCCTGGCAAACACGTCCACATGCTCCTGCCGGACGCGCGTCGATCTGACCCGCAGCTTTTGCTTGAGCCGGATGCCGTTCATGAAACCCAGCACCCGTATCAGTAGCCGATCAAAACACTGGTACAGGATGAGTGCAGATGGTATCAGACGCATTGAAATCACAACACAAATTGCTTCCGTCGTGATCCCGCCGTATTCGCCGTGTTAACCGGATGGGACGCCAGCGGCGGATAAGTCTGTACTATGTCGCAAGCCCGATTCGCCCTTTAAAGCCGCGCGAGATGCTTCGAACCATTGCCCTGACCAGTTTTGCGGCCTTCGTCGCCGCCCTGACAGTCTCGCTTGCGCCGCCCGCGCAGGCGCAGATCGGCAATATCTTTTCCGATCCGCCGCTGCGGCCGCCGGGTGCAATTCCGCGTGGCAATCAGCAGCCGCAACAACTGCCCGACGACGATGAGGAAGTGCCGGAATTGCCGCGCGGCCGCCTGCTGCCGACGCCGAACCGGCCGCCGCCGGGGCAAGGCGCTCCGCCGCCGGGTGCCTACCAGTCGCAGCCATTGGCGCCGCCGCCGGGCACCACCGTCGCTCCGCAAGGAACACAGCCGGGCGTCGCCGCCCAGCCGCCGCAACCCGGCGGTCCCGCCGTTGCCAACGCACCACCCGGACAGCGCGCGCCTCAACAACCTCCGGCCAAGGGCGTGCCGGGCGCACCGGCGACGCTGCAGCCGGGCGACGAGGTCGTGTCCGAGCCGCCGGCCACCAAGATCACCAACAAGAAGGCAAGCTTCTCCGGCCTCGACAAGATCACCGGGCGGATCATCAATTTCGACGAGGACATCGGCGAGACCGTGCAGTTCGGCGCGCTGCGCGTCAAAACCAGCGCCTGCTACACCCGGCCATCGACGGAGGCCGCGAACACCGATGCTTTCGTCGAGGTCGACGAGATCACGCTGCAGGGCGAGGTGAAGCGGATTTTCTCCGGCTGGATGTATGCGGCGAGCCCGGGCCTGCACGGCGTCGAGCATCCGATCTACGACATCTGGCTGACGGACTGCAAAGGCCCCGACCAGACCATCGTCAGCGCAGCGCCCGAACCGCCGAAGCCGGTGGCCCCGCCGCCCGCGCAGAAGCGTCCACCGGCGCCGAAGCAGGCGGCTCCACGGCCGCCCGGACCACCGCCGCAGTTCCAGCAGCAGCAAGCGGCTCCACCGCCACCTCCGCCGCAGCAGCGGCCCGGCGGGCTGTTCGGCGGCCTGTTCGGAAACTAGAGCGGACTGACTTTCTTCGAACAGTCACCCCGCCCTGTCTTTTCGTGTGATGATGATCCGGGCAACGCTTCACGTTACGCGATCATTGAACGCGCAATCGCGGGCGAGCCAGCGGAAACAGGATGTCTCGAATGGAGCAACCCATCAAACGCCCGACGGCGGCCGTTTCGCCGGGCCGCGCATTGGACCGGGCCAGTCTCCCGGGCCAGGTCGTGCTCGTGCTGCAGGGCGGCGGCGCACTGGGATCCTACCAGGCCGGCGTCTATCAGGCGCTGCACGAAGCCGGCATCGAGCCGGACTGGATCGTCGGTACGTCCATCGGCGCCATCAACGCCAGCCTGATCGCTGGCAACGCGCCACAGGACCGTCTGCCTCGGCTACGCGAGTTCTGGAGCAGGATGCAGCGCGCGGAACGGTGGGATGTGCATGACGTGTTGCCGGGATTAGCCGACAAATGGTCCTACTGGACGATCCTGACGCACGGCATCCCCGGTTTCTTTTCGCCCAACGCGCTCGCTCATGCCGGCGATTGCTATCCGCTCGGCGCGGATCGCGCCGGCTACTATTCGACGGCGCCGCTGGAGGCCACTCTCGCCGAACTCGTCGATTTCGATTTGATCAACCAGGGTAGCCCGCGCCTGACGGTCGGGGCCGCGCACGTTCGCAGCAGCGAGATGACGTATTTCGACAGCGGGCGCTGCAAGCTGGATGCGAGGCACATCATGGCATCCGGTGCGCTGCCTCCGGCATTTCCCGCCGTACGCGTCGAAGGCGAGCTCTATTGGGACGGCGGCATCCTATCGAACACCCCGACCGAGGTCGTGTTCGACGACAATCCGCGCAAGGACTCGCTCATCTTCGCCGTCCACCTCTGGAATCCGTCGGGCGCCGAACCCGGCACGATGGCGGAGGTCCTCAACCGTCAGAAGGACGTCCAGTACTCCAGCCGGATGGCAAGCCAGATCGTCCGCCATCAGCAGTCGCATCGCTTGCGTCACGTCATCAACGAACTCGCGGCGCGATTGCCCGACGCCGAGCGCGACAGGCCGGAGGTGCGTGAATTGATGAGCTATGGCTGCCAGACCCGGATGCACGTGGTGCAGCTATTGGCTCCGCAACTCGATCATGAAGATCAAACAAAGGACGTCGATTTCACGCCCCACGGCATCAAGCAGCGCTGGGACGCGGGATATGCCCATACCAGGGCGGTGCTCGACCGCGAGCCCTGGGTCGGCCAGTTCGATCCGCTGTCGGGCGTGATCGTGCACGAAGCAGGGGAGCGCAGGGCGCTCGCAGCCGAGTGAACTTTGACAGGGAGCGCGAGCGCCGCTGTCCCGGCGCCTCGAGCATCAAGCGCGTGTGGCGATGATCGCGAGTGCGTCTGCGCCGCTCACGGGCTGGCCGGCTGACAGTTTCAGGAACTCCGCAGGTGCGCCTGCGATCGCCTTGTCGAGCAGCGTGCGGTAGCGGCGCCGGGGAATTTCGACCGCGCCGAAGCTGCGCAGATGTTCGGTGACGTATTGGGTGTCGAGCAGTTCGAAGCCGCCCGCGATCAGCCGCGCCACCAGATGCACCAGCGCCACCTTCGAAGCGTCGCGGGCGCGGTGGAACATGCTCTCGCCGAAAAAGGCGCGGCCCAGGCTGACGCCATAGAGGCCGCCGACGAGGTCGCCGTCCTGCCAGGCCTCGACGCTGTGGCAGTAGCCGAGCTCGTGCAGTCCGACATAGAGATCGCGGATGCGCTTGTTGATCCAGGTGTCGTCGCGGCCGGCCTGCGGCGCCGCGCAGCCGGCGATGACGGCCTTGAAGGCGGTGTTGACGGTGACACTAAAGGTATCGGAGCGCACGGTGCGGGCGAGCCGCGAGGCGATGCGAAAGCCGTCGAGCGGGATCACGCCGCGCAGCTCCGGCTCGACCCAGAACAGCGTCGGATCGTCGGCACTCTCGGCCATCGGGAAGATGCCGCAGGCGTAGGCCCGCAGCAGCACTTCGGGCGTGATTTCGGAAGCCGCCGACTCGCGCGATGTCATGGCCGGGAGGATAGCAGGATGACGCGGGCCTATGCTACGTTCCCAAGAAAAACGGCGGCACGGCCCGGATAACGGCCGCAGCGGCGACCGCCGGAGGAAAACCAAGGGGAAACGCGTGAAAATCACCTGGAAGACCGTTGCGCCGCTGGCAGTCTGGCTGGCACTCTATCTCGTGCCGGTTCCGGCCGGGCTGAATGCCAATCAGTGGCATTATTTCGCGCTCTTTGCCGCCGTGATCACCGGGCTGATCCTGGAATCGATGCCGGTGGGCGCCATCGGCCTCATCGGCCTGACGATCGCCGGCATCTCGGGATATGTCGAGCACGATCCCAACAAGGCGCTGCGCTGGATGCTGGGCGGCTTTTCCGAAAGCACGGTGTGGCTGATCGTCGGCGCCTTCGTTTTCTCGATCGGCTACCA
>Ga0081540_1003537_pt1 | contig 12315 bp, 8 predicted proteins | sample TabmetS2T1R1_FD_71024 | JGI IMG/M metagenome (GOLD analysis project Ga0081540, IMG submission 71024) | Tabebuia heterophylla rhizosphere microbial communities from the University of Puerto Rico - S2T1R1 | ecosystem: Host-associated > Plants > Roots > Rhizosphere ...
TGCCGGTCCCGCCGCCGATCTCCAGGACGCGCAGCGCCTTTCCCTTGGGCAGGCGGCGGGCAACCTCGGCCATCGCCTTCTGCACCAGGAGATTGTTGACGCGGAAGCTCGGCGAGTCCTGATAAAGCGCTTCCGCGCTCGTCAGCGCGCCTTCCGGGAAGATGAGATCGAGCGGATCGATCTCGCCCCGCAGCACCGCCGGCAGGTTCTCGCCGCACCGGCGCACCAGCATCAGCTCGGCCTGGCATTCCGGGAATTCGTCCCACGCCGCTTTCCAGAGGTGGAGCGGCTCCGCGGTCGAGGCGATCTCGTCCGCGGTCAACTCCTTCAGCATGAAGCGGAGCCAGCGGTGATAGTGCGGCGCCAGCCCCAATCGCTCCGCAAGCTTCGCGGCCGGCTGCGCGGGGCGCACCGCCGGCGTCCAGCCGAGCTCGCCGGCCGAGTCCGGCCAAGTCTCCGAGCTCGTACGGATTGTTGCTGACGAGCAAGGCCTTGGGGGCATCGATCGTCACACTGTTGTCGATGCGCACGACCAGCCGTGGGCCGTGCCCGCCGGCCAACAGATCGGGCAGCATCGCTAGCGTCGTTCCGCGCTTGTCATCTCGATAGGCGGGGCTCTGCACGACCTCGGCATAGGCGCCGAACGACGCGTTGTTCACGAACGTCCGGTCGGCGATCAGTCCAAGGTCGAGGCGCAATTCGACGCCGTCCGTAAGCGCCACGAGGCCGAGCTCGGGGTGCTCGCGATCCAGGCCGAGGTCCATCGCGAAGTGATTGCGGGTGCCGGCCGAGAGCACGAGAAACGGCAGATCATGCTCGGCGGCAATGCCCGCGACGAGAGCCTGCGTGCCGTCGCCGCCGGCGACCCCGAGCAGATCCGCTCCGTCGGCGACAGCGTCGCGGGCCAAGCGGGCGACGTCGACCTGGCCTGGTCCTTCGAGCAGTGCGACGCGAATGCCCAGCGCAGCGGCTCTGGCATCGAGCCCGAACTCGCCCACCTTCCCTCCGCCGGAGCGTGGATTCATGATCACAAATGGCCGCTGCGGCAGCGGGGCGGGCCGCTCGAGCATGACACTCGACGGCTGGGCGCGCACGATCGCGGCTCCTCCCGCGAGGACGGCGATCGCGGCGCCGGGCGGCGCGTTGGTCTGCACCGAGAGCCACAGCCCCGCGACGCCCTCGGCGGCGACGAGTCCGACGGTGGCCAGCTGCCAGCGGCGCAGGCGCGTGAAGACGAGCCGCGTCGTGGCGGCCGGCACGACGAGCATCGCCGTTGCCAGGAGGGCGCCGAGGGTCGAGAGTGCCGCGAGGGCCACGAGCGCGACGAGCGCGAGCAGGACGTCGTCGGGGAGCGCCGACCGCACGCCGAGGCCGCGCGCGGCGTTGGGATCGAAGCCGGCGGCCAGCCAGCGCTGCTCGAGGAGGTAGGCGGCCACGAGCACGCTCGCGGTGGCGACGGCGGCGAAGACGAGGTCGCCGGAGTCGACGAGGAGCAGGCTGCCGAAGAGCAGCGTCTCGACGTTGCCGCCCGAATGGAAGACGTCGCTGGCGAGGATCACCCCGATCGCGAGCGCGGCGACGAGCACGAGGGCGGTCAGCGAGTCGTAGCGGTCGCGGGCGCCCTCGCGGCGGGCCAGGTGGCCCACGGCGAGCGCGACGAGCGCCGCCGTCCCGCCCGCGCCGAGCAGCGCGCCGAAGCCGAGGCCGTCGGCGAGCACGAGCCCGGGGAACGCCGCCGTCCCCACCGCGTGCGCGTAGAAGGCCAGGCCGCGCAGCACGATCCACGTCCCGATGAGCCCCGCGCCCACGGCGAGGATCAGCACCTCGGCGATGCCGCGCTGGACGAAGGGGAGCGAGAACGGCTCGAGCACCGGCCCGCAGGTTACAGGAATGAGACTCGTTCTTGTTTGCCCGGGCGCGACGAGATGACCGCCCGACCGCGGGATTCCCGGGCTGACCCCCCCGCGCGAGCGTCCAGGACGTCGCGTGCTGCTGCGACGTCCGGGACGTTCATCGCGTGGCGGGCGCCTGACCGGTCGCCGGAGACGTTCCCTCTACGGGCCCGGTCCAGGGAGAACCCGTCTCGCCCCGGCGACCGGCGGCACCCTCGTGAGGGTGGCAAGGGCCCGGTCAGGTCGAGGTAAGGCCCTACCGGTTTTAGGACGTCTTCAACAACTCTTAGGAGCCGTTCATCAAATGGGCGTCATCCTCATACGAAATGAGAATCCTGGTGGCCGAAGACGAACGCAGGTTGGCCGGCGCCATCGCGCGCGGGCTGCGACGCGAGGGCATGGCGGTGGACATCACGCACGACGGCGCATCGGCGCTGTTCAAGGCGCGCGTGGTGCCCTACGACGTCGTGGTCCTCGACCGCGACCTGCCCGAGATGCACGGCGACGAGGTCTGCCGGCGCCTGTCGGACTCCGAGCGCGAGACCAAGGTCCTCATGCTCACCGCCGCCGATGGGATCGACGACGTCGTCGACGGCCTGACGCTCGGCGCCGACGACTACCTCCCCAAGCCCTTCCAGTGGAAGGAGCTCGTCGCCCGCATCCGCGCGCTCGCGCGCCGGGCCGGCCCTGCGCGGCCGGCGGTCCTGCGGCGCGGCGAGCTCGTGCTCGATCCGGCGCGCCACACAGTCACCCGCGCGGGGATCGATGTCGACCTCACGCCCAAGGAGTTCGGCGTCCTCGAGGCGCTCATGGCGGCCGACGGCGCGGCCGTGTCCGTCGAGGACCTCCTGCACCGCGTGTGGGACGAGCACGCCGATCCGTTCACCAATACGGTCCGGATGACGATCATGACCCTGCGACGCAAGCTCGGCGACCCTCCCGTGCTCGAGACGGTGACGGGAGCCGGCTACAGGATCTAGTGCGCGCTCCGGGGCTTCCGCGCCCCACGGTCAGGCTGCGCCTGACGCTGCTCTACGCCGGCGTCTTCCTGCTGGCGGGCGCGGCGCTGCTCACCGTCAGCTACATCCTCGTCCGCAACAACATCACCACCGAGCCGGTGGCGGACGGCGGCCCGGCCGACGAGCTGCGCCGCGCGATCCAGCGCGAGGTCGCGGCCGACGCGCTTGATCACCTGCGCGTCAAGTACGCGATCGCGCTCGTCGCGATGACGGCGTTCTCGGTCCTGCTCGGCTGGATCGTCGCCGGGCGCGCGCTGCGCGGCCTGCAGCAGATCACCGCCGCGGCCCGCAGCGTCTCGCAGGACAACCTCGACCAGCGGATCGCCTACGAGGGTCCCCGCGACGAGCTCAAGGAGCTCGCCGACACCTTCGACGCGATGCTCGAGCGGCTCTCCTCGGCATTCGCCAGCCAGCAGCGCTTCGTCGCCAACGCCTCCCACGAGCTGCGCACGCCGCTGACCGTCATGCGCACCGAGCTCGAGGTCACGCTCGCCGACCCGGACGCGACCAACGAGGAGCTGCGCGAGATGGCCGAGAGCGTGCACGAGGCGATGGACCACACCGAGCGCCTCGTACAGGCGCTCCTGACGCTCGCGCGCTCTGAGGGCGCGGTCAGCCGCCGCGATCCGGTCGACCTCGCCGAGGCCGCGCGGACGGCGCTCGATCACACCTCGCGCGACGCGCAGGCGGCCCACCTCGACGTCGCCGCCGACCTCCACACCGCGCCGGTCCGCGGGGACAGGCGACTGCTCGAGCGCCTGGTCGCCAATCTCGTCGAGAACGCGGTCGGTCACAACCGGCCCGGCGGCCGGGTGTCGGTCTCGACCTCGACGCGCAACGGCCAGAGCGTCGTGGAGGTCGTCAACGACGGCGACGAGCTCGACCCCGCTGTGCTGCCGCGCCTGCTCGAGCCCTTCCAGCGCATCGACCGCGGCCACCGCAGCGACGGCGCGGGCCTCGGCCTGTCGATCGTCCGCTCGGTCGCCCACGCCCACGGCGGCAGCGTCGCGCTCGCGGTCTGCCCGGGCGGCGGGCTGCGCGCCACCGTGACCCTTCCCCGCGGCGAACCGGCCGACCAATCCGATCCACCTCGATACCCTCGGGAGCGTGCCCATGTCTGAGCGTCGACCTCGCCTGCGTCGTGCCGCGTACCTGACCGCGGTGGGCACCAGCTGCGCGGCCTTCGCGCTGTCCCTCGCCGGGATCGCGAACACCCAGGGCCAGGTCAAGCCCAACGGCGAAGCGGCAGCGCTGGCCAAGAAGCTCGAGCGCCAGACGGCTCACGGGCGCTGCCACCGCCACGCCCCGGCGACGACGTCGTCGCAGGGCGAGGTCTAGGCGGCGCGCCCGGTGCCGACCGCCGCGGCGAACGCCTCGTAGTCGCGCTCGTTGAGGTCCGCGTACGTCTCGGCGAAGGTCGCCAGGGCCTGCTCGAAGCGGTCGCTGCGGCCGAGGTACGCCGCGAGCGCGACGCGGTCGCCGGTGCGGGCGTGTGCCCGCGCGAGCGTCCAGCCGCAGATCTCACCGTAGCGGGCGAGCTCGCCGGCGGAGAGCTGGTCGACCGGAACCGACGCCTTGGCGTCCCAGAGCTGGCGCACGTAGTAGTCGCGCCGGCGCCCGTCGGTGTCCTGCTCGATGCGAAACCAGCCGAGGACGACGTCGCTGGCCGCCTGGATCATCCGCTGGCCCTCGACGACGCGCCGGCCCTGGTTCGACGCGCGGCTGCGGCCGGCGAAGGGCTCGAGCACCGACCGCTGGGCCTCCTTGAACTGCAGGAAGAGCGGATCGCTCGCGTCACGTCCCAGCGTCAGGACGATCCAGGCCCGGGTCCCGACGCTGCCGACGCCGACGACCTTGTGGGCCAGGTCGACCGGCCGGTACGCGCTGACCAGGTGGCGTCGGTCGGCCTGCAACGTCCGCAGATATGCCTTCCAGTACGTGGCCAGCCGGTTTCGCACCTGCTCGGCGTCGGCCTCGTCGACGAGCTCGGCCAACGGCACGATGAGCGGCGGGTCGCTGATGATGCGTGGCTCGTCGTCGACCGTGTAGGTGAGCTTGCGCAGCGCGCGGAGGCTGTCCTTGCCCCGAGCCTTCGCGAGGTCCTTCTCGATCTTGCGTCGCTCCGGCCGGCGGAAGCGCTGCACGAGGTCGGCGAACTGCTTGTCGACGTCGACCCGCGCGTACCACACGTCGATCGTCCGCATCTGCGCGAAGGCGCGGATCGCCTCCCTGTAGGACCGGACGGTGGCAACGAGCGCATCGCGGACGGCGTCGGCAGCCAAGCCGAGGTCGCGGCCGGCCACCGCGACGCTCGCCGCCAGGCGTTTGATGTCCCATTCCCACGGCCCGGGCAGCGTCTCGTCGAAGTCGTTGACGTCGAAGACCAGGCTCCGGTCCGGCGCGGCGAAGCCGCCGAAGTTCGAGAGATGGGCGTCGCCGCAGAGCTGGACGCGCATGCCGGTGACGGGCGTGCCGGCGAGGTCGGCCGCCATGATCGCCGCCGATCCTCGGAAGAACGCGAACGGCGACATCAGCATCCGCTCGTGGCGGATGGGCACGAGCTCGGGCGTGCGCAGCCCGTCCTGCGCAGTCAGCACCTGCACGGGATCCAACCGGTCGGCCGCCGGCCGCCACCGGGCGTGCTCCGAGCGCGGCGCCCTCGCCCGCGCGGCCTTGCCGTTCGCGTCGTTCATCGACTACGACCGTAGGGCGTCCTACACGGTGCCGGACGTCTTGCGGCGGCGTTGGAACCGGCAACCCGCCGCGAGTAGAGTCGGCTGGTGGAGCTTGAGCTGCCGACGGGCGAAGGCCCGGGCACTCGGATCCCGCTGGGCGGAAGCCCGTTTCCCCCGATCGCCGACTACGGGCTTCTGTCCGACTGCGAGGTCTGCGCGCTCGTGGCGCCGGACGGGGCCGTGGAATGGATGTCGCTGCCCCGGATGGACGGCGCGAGCGTGTTCTCAGCCATCCTCGACCGCTATGCGGGGAGGTTCCGGGTCGGGCCGGTGAACCGCGCGGTTCCAGCCGGACGACGCTACATCCCGGGAACGATGATCCTCGAGACCAGCTGGGCGACGCCGGCAGGATGGCTGGAGGTCCGAGACGTGCTGCTCATCGGCCCGTGGCGGCACGACGCGAAGCGCTCGCAGCGCTACGTCAGGGCGCCCCGAGACCACGAGGCCGAGCACGTCCTGCTTCGCGTCGTGCATTGCCTGGACGGCGATATCGACCTCGAGATCGACTGCGCCCCCGCGTTCGAGTACGGATCGGCAGGCGGCAGCTGGCGGCACATCGCGGAGGGATACGGCGACGCCGTCTGCGAGGCGGAAGGGGCCGAGCTGTCGCTGCGGCTGCGCACCGACCTCCGCCTGGGCTTCGAGGGTCGGCACGCACGGGCCGAGACCACCCTGCACGCCGGCGACCGCGCGTTCTGCGCGCTTGCGTGGAGCGAGAACGAACCCCCGTCGACGTGCGATGAGGCCGACGAGCGCCTGAGCGCCACACGCGCGTACTGGCACCGCTGGCTCGCCGGCGGGCGATTCCCCGACCACCCGTGGCAGATCTACCTACAGCGATCGGCACTCACGCTCAAGGGCCTCACCTATGCGCCGACCGGCGCGATGATCGCCGCACCGACGACCTCCCTGCCTGAGGACCCGGGCGGGGAGCGCAACTGGGACTACCGCTACAGCTGGCTGCGCGACTCGACCTTCACGCTCTGGGGCCTGTCGACGCTCGGCTTCGATCGTGAGGCCCTGGACTACTTCTACTTCGTGACCGACCGTGCCCAGGACGGCGATCTGCAGGTCGTCTACGGGATCGACGGACGCCGCGAGCTCGACGAGGCGGAGCTCGACCACCTCCACGGTTACGAGGGCGCGCGGCCGGTGCGGATCGGCAACGGTGCGTGGCGGCAGACCCAGCACGACGTCTGGGGCGTCCTGCTCGACTCCGTTCGGCTCCACACGCGCTCGGCCGACCAGCTCGACGACCGGCTCTGGGCGGTGATCGCGGGCCAGGTGCAGGCCGCGCTCGGGTCCTGGCGCGATCCCGACCGCGGCATATGGGAGGTCCGCGGCGAGCCGAAGCACTTCACCGCGTCGAAGGTCTTCTGTTGGGTGGCGGCCGACCGCGGCGCGCGGCTTGCGCGCTTGCGCGGCGAGGAGGAGTGCGCCGAGCGCTGGGAAGCTGCCGCGGGCGAGATGCACGACGAGATCTGCGAGCGCGGCACGGACGGGCGCGGGGTCTTCGTGCAGCACTACGACTCTGACGCGTTGGACGCGTCGCTGCTGCTGATCCCGCTGGTCGGGTTCCTCCCACCGTCCGACGAGCGCGTGCGGGCGACGGTCCTGGCCATCGCCGAAGACCTTTCCTGCGACGGCCTGGTGCTGCGCTACCGCGCGGAGGAGACCGACGACGGCCTGCGCGGCGACGAGGGGACGTTCACGATCTGCTCGTTCTGGTTGGTGTCTGCGCTCGCGGACATCGGCGAGGTCGACCGCGCCCGCGCGCTGTGCGAGAAGCTCCTCTCCCACGCCAGCCCGCTGCTGCTCTACGGCGAGGAGATCGAGCCGGGCAGCGGCCGTCACCTCGGCAACTTCCCGCAGGCATTCACCCACCTGGCGCTCATCAACGCCGTCATGCACCTGATCGACGCCGACCAGATCATCGCCGAGAGCCGGCAAGCCGTGGAGCTGAGCGCCGGTGGATGAGCAGCGCTACGTCGTGCTGGAGAATCGCCGGCCGCCGACACGACGACGCGACTGGCGTTCGCAAGCCGAGACGGCGGCCACTGCCGACGTCCGCGTCGACAGCCTCAGCGCCGCCGACGCCGCGCGGGTCGCCCGCGCGCCCGACGTGGCAGTCGCTCCGGTCCTGCCGATGAAGCTCGTCGAGCCGGTGGCCATGTCGGGCGCGGGCGCCCCATCCGCCGGCGGTGCCGCCTGGGGCGTCGAAGCCGTCGGCGCGACGGAGTGCCGCTTCTCCGGATCCGGCGTCACGGTCGCGGTGCTCGACACCGGGATCGACGCCGGTCACGAGGCGTTCCGCGGCGTGCGGATCACCGAGCGGGACTTCACCGGCGAGGGCGACGGCGATCGGATCGGGCATGGGACCCATTGCGCGGCCACGATCGCCGGGCAGGATGTCGACGGCTATCGCTATGGCGTGGCGCCCGGGACCGCCGAGCTTCTCGTCGGCAAGATCCTCGGCAGCGACGGGGGCTCCACCGAAGCGCTCATGCGCGCGATGCTCTGGGCCCTCGAGTCCGGCGCCGACGTGATGTCGATGTCGTTGGGGCTGGACTTCCCGGGCCTGGTCGCGCAGTGGACCGCAGGTGGCATGACGGTCGAGGCCGCCACCTCGCGCGCGCTCGAGGGCTACCGCGACAACTTGCGCCTCTTCGGGAGGCTCGCGGACGTGCTCCACGCCTCGGGCCCGTTCGGCCGCGCAGCGCTCGTCGTCGCGGCGACAGGGAACGAGAGCCACCGAGGAGCCGAGGTTCCATACACGGTCGGTGTCGCCCCGCCCGCCGCCTCCGATGGCTTCGTCGCGGTCGCCGCACTGGGCCAGGCGCCCGACGGGGGCCTCGAGGTCGCCGAGTTCTCCAACACCGGCGCGTCCGTGGCGGCCCCGGGCGTGGACATCCTCTCGGCGCAGGCGGGCGGCGGTTTCGCGCTGATGAGCGGCACGAGCATGGCGACGCCGCACGTCGCGGGCGTCGCCGCGCTGTGGGCCGAGAGCCTGCTGTCGTCGACCGGTCGCGTCGATGTGGACCTGCTGAACGCGCGCATGACTGGCAACAGCCGGGAGCTGCCCGGCCTCGACCCGCTCGACGTGGGCGCAGGACTCGTGCGCGCGCCATGAGCGACGATCGCGTCGTCGACGAGGTCAGACGCGTCTTCGGGGACGTCGGCGCCCTCGCCGAGCGGTTGCGCGCGGAACGACTCTCTCCCTCGATGCGACCGGCTGCGACGGACGCCGACCCGGTCGCCGATGCCGCGCGCCGCGAGCGAGCGCGATTGGTGGCCAGGGGCGTCGAGGGCCTGGCGAAGGTCGCCGAGGGCCGTCAACGCGACCTGCGCGCCGATGAGCGCTTCGGCATGGAGGCGATCATCGCGCTCGAGGGCCGACCGGCGATCCTCATCCAGGGTGGCGACTTCCTCTCGCCGCCGTACGCCTGGGCGCGGCTGGCCGATCACCGTGAGCCGATCCGCCAGGTCATCGCGAGGTCCGGCCGCATCGAGGTGCGTGGTCATCTGCACCTCGACTGGCTGGGGACCGCCTTCCTGGTCGCACCTGGGACGCTCATGACCAATCGCCACGTCGCGCAGGAGTTCTGCGCGCGTGACGGCGAGCGGTGGAGCTTTCGCCCAGGGATCTCGACGGGCATCGACTTCGTGCGCGAGCGGGGTCGCGCCGACGCGCTGCAGTTCGAGATCACCGGGGCGATCGCCATGCACGAACGCCACGACCTCGCGCTGCTGCGCGTCGAGGGCACGTCGTCCGACGGGCGGGAGCTACCCGGGCCGCTGAGTCTCGCCGCGACCGAGCCCGAGGACCTCTGCGACCGCGACGTCTACGTGGTCGGCTACCCGGCGCTGGACTCGCGCCGCAACGAGCCCGCTCCGATCCGGCGCATCTTCGCCGACATCTACGACGTCAAGCGCCTGCAGCCCGGCAAGGCCGTCGGGTACTCGACTCAGTACACGGCGATCGAGCACGACTGCTCGACCCTCGGGGGCAACTCGGGCTCGCCGGTGGTCGACCTCGAGAGCAACCAGGTGATCGGCCTGCACTTCGGCGGCCGGTACGCGGTGGGCAACTACGCCGTACCGCTCTGGCAGGTGGTGGACGATCCCCTGATCAGGCGCGGCACCCTCAACTTCCAGTAGGCGTGGGTGCGCTCTTCGTCTCGCGTTCCCGCGCGCGTGGCGGAGGGGTCTCCTCGGGGATGAGCTCGCGCCAGATCGTCCCCAGGGACTGCTCGTCGGCCTGTGGGACCTCGGCGATGTCGGGAGGCAGCGGCCAGTCCAGGCGCCGCTCGACCGCTGCGGCCACCCATTCGCCGGGCCTCGAGACGCCGATCCTTCGAACGACCTCGACGATCGGGAAGAGGATCGGGCGGAGATGCTCGAGGTAGCGGTCCGGGTTGGTGGCAGCGAGGTGCTTGGGGAAGATCTGAGCGAACCACAGGACGGTGAAGCCGGTCCAGGTCAGGTCGAAGATCCCCAGGACGATCCCCGACGTGATCTCGGACCCCGATCCCGGGATGATGATGGCGTCGCGGTGGGCCAGGATGGTCGCCGTCGTGACGATGAGCGCCACGAAGAGCTGCCTCGCCGCCAGCCAAGCCGCCAGGTCGGACGTGGTGCGCTGCGGATAGAGCTTGCGCCAGCGATCGATCACGGCGACCTCGAGACCCTCCATGCCGAAGAGCACCACGAGGAGGGCCAGTGCGGTGACCGCCGTGATGAGCGGTGTGATCTCACCGTCGGCGACGGAGTGGATCGTCGCGTAGACCCACAGGATCGTCTCGACCCCCCAGGCGAGGAACAGCACTGCTCCGAAGGCGGTCTGCGGCGCGCTGCGGAGGCCCGCAGCGTGCTCGGCGGTGGTGCTCATGTCATCCACTCCCTTCACCCCACGGCGCGGGCCTCGTCAGTGAAATCGGGACGCGGCCGGCAGCCGAACCTTCCTGATCCGACAGTCCCATTATTTGGTGCGCAGGTCAACTGGGACAACGTGAATTTCGTCACATTCTTGGTGCAACCCTCGCTCACCGCACGTTTGACCACATCCCGGAGTGCAGTTGTTGCAGATATCGGTACACGAGAACTGTGACGTGACTTGTCGTCAGGTTGTGCTTAATCCGCAGGCGCCGCGCGCTCGGCGCGGCGTCTCAGGAGCAGCCGGACACCGCCCGCGACGGCTACGCCGAGCGCGGCCGCGCCAAGTGCCACGAGTGGGACGACGACGGCGACGATCCAGCCGCTCTGGAACGCGAGCTGGGCGGTGCCGAGGAGGACGACGGCGCAGGCGGCCACGACGCCGGCGACCACGGGCGTCGACCACCACAACGCCGCCGCAGCCGGAATGCACGCCAGCAGCGCGATGGCCGCGATGTCCACGAGCGGCGGCACGTCGCGTAGCGGCGACCCGCGCAGGATCGTCCCGATCGCGTCGGCCTGCACCTCGGCACCGGGCATGCTTGCGTCGAGCGGCGTGCGATGCAGGTCGCCGGCGACAGGCGCGACGACGCCGATGACGACCGCCTTTTGACGGAACGCGCTCGCCGGCACGCGGCCGTCGAGCACGTCGACGGCCGAAATGCGGCGGACCGTGCCCCCCGGCCCGCGGAAATCGATCCACGTCGTGCGATCGGTCTGCCCGCCCCACGCCCGGCGGGGCGCGGTCGGGAGGTCGTCCTCCTGCCTGGCCAGTGCGCCGTGGCGCACCAGGTTCGCCGCGGCGAAGGCGAACGTCGGCATGGTCACGTCCCCTTCACCCCGGGCAGCAGCGAACTGTGACGATGGAGGCGCGCGTGGCTCGAGGGCCTGCTGGCTGGCAACGACCTCGTACTCGACTCGGCGGTCCACCGCATCGCGATCATCGGGCAGGCCGGCATAACCGGTGGTCATTCCGCGCGCCTCGACGGCTCCGGGCCGCCCGAACAGGGTGGGGCTGACGGTCGACCGCCGGGTCTGGTCGTCCGTCACCACCTCGAAATCGACGAAGGGCAGGACCAGACGGTCCTTGGTGTCGCCGATCGCCGCGAGCAGCGCTTGATCGTCCCGGGGGTCTCGCCTGCCTTGGAGGATCACGTCGAGCGCGATGACCGCCGACCCGTCGGCATGCAGGCGGCGCAGCAGGGGCGCGTACTGCCCGCGCGGGAGGACCCCGTTCTGCTCGCCTCCGAAGCGCTGCAGCGTCCGGTTGTCGACGGCGACGAGAACCGTGCGCGGGTCGGGCCCGTTCGAGCCGCGGACCGAGAACCGCGTGTCGATCGTGCCCAGCTCGAGCTTCTGCACCGGCGCGGGGTCCCACAGGAACAGCGCGAGACCGATCGCGATCGCGGTGAGCGCGATCACGGCGGCGGACAGCCGGCGGTTGCGCGTCTCGAGGCTGTGCGCGTGATCGCGAACCTCTGCCAGCCGGCTCTCCGTCTCGATGCGCTGCTGGTCCTCGACGTGCCGGCGGCGCCAGTCGAGGACCGCCGGAGCCAGGACGTCGTGGTAGATCTCGTGGCGTACGCCGCCGTCGCGGTCGTCGGACGGCACCGGGCGCAGGATGCGCTCGCGCTCGAGGTGCTCGAGCGCGGGGTCGAGGGCCGCCGCCTCGACGCCGGAGAACTCGCGCAGCTCATCCGCGCTGAGCGCGATCTTCCGTCCGCCCGAGGTGACGAG
>Ga0081540_1003538_pt1 | contig 12308 bp, 9 predicted proteins | sample TabmetS2T1R1_FD_71024 | JGI IMG/M metagenome (GOLD analysis project Ga0081540, IMG submission 71024) | Tabebuia heterophylla rhizosphere microbial communities from the University of Puerto Rico - S2T1R1 | ecosystem: Host-associated > Plants > Roots > Rhizosphere ...
TGACGGCGAGCCATCGCCGCCATCTCGGATGCGGGTGTAGCTCAGTGGTAGAGCACGACCTTGCCAAGGTCGGGGTCGAGGGTTCGAGCCCCTTCGCCCGCTCCAAAACCCCTCAGAATCGCAATGACTTCGGAGCGCCCCCATTTGGGGCGTTCTGGTCATACCCTCTTGGGGAGTGTCCGGGGGAGCGCTCAGTCATCCGCCTCTAACGACTTTTAGGCACCGTACGATCGATAGAGGCGGCAACGGTCCGGAAACTCGCGCCCATGATCGGTCCGCGCGAAATGCGTACTCAGCATCGTTCGTCGCGCTAATCGCCTTTTCTCATGAGCTACCTCTTGATTGCACCACCGTTGGTCGTCATGGCTTGGTGAAACGGCTCGCCGCTCGCCGCCGAAGCATAAATTCTACGACACAGCGCTGAATCCAACTGTCGACTTGGCCAAGCATGCGATCTCGATCGATGAGAACCGCGCCAAGCGCGTCGGCCGGACTCCGGCCGAGGAAAAAATCAAAAAGCGGAATCAGGTATGGTTTCCGGGCGGCGTTCTGCGTCTGGACTTGTCCTGGAAGCTGGTCTGTCGACCGATCGACTGCAATTGGCATCATCGCCATGTTCGTCGTAGTTGGACGGGAGACCTAAATTCGTTTCCGAAACGATCCGATCAGTTCGCTTGGTGCAATTGAGCTGCCGGTAATCCGGATCCCGGTGTCCCATCGTGGCCGGCAGTCCCGCCTATCCAGTAGGGGCGATGGTTTGCTCCGCTGTTCAGTCTCCCTTTCTTCGACAGCATCGACCTGCCGCAGACGCCGAGCGCCGCTATGCATCGATCTCCGAAATTGCGAGGGCGAACCAGCGCAAAACGTCGCATGTAATCCAGTTCACAGATGCCTCGCACACAACCTTTAGTATAGGAGCGAGAGTCTCGACTTGTCTACAGGCCTAAAGATCCTCGGAAGCGTTTCGCCGCCGAAGGAAGGTGAAAGGACAAAGAGATGCACACGATCGAAAGCTTGCGTGCCGAGTACCGTCGGCTGTGGGACAAGGCCGAGGTCACGAAGCCGAGCGAGGCAATGCGCCAGGCTCGGCTGATCAACAGCCACCGCGCCACTTACGAGGATGTTGGTGAGGTGGTCGGAGCGCATTGGTGGGTGATTGGCGTCTTACATCTGCGTGAGGCCGGTGAAAGCGATGTTGGCCGTTGGCTTTGTGTCTTGCACAACGGTGAGAAGATCATAGGAACGAGCCGTAAAACCAGCCTCAAGCCTAACGGGCGCGGGCCATTCACGAGTTTCAAGGCAGCCGCGATCGATGCTTTCGAGATCGAGCGGCTCACTAACCGTCGCGAATGGAACGAATGCCCCATCGAATTCCTGGCCTACGTATCCGAGAAGTTCAACGGATTCGGTTATCGCGATGCACACAACATGCGCAGCCCGTATCTTTGGGGAGGCACCAACCAGCAACAGCGGGGCAAGTACGTTGGTGACGGCGACTTCGATGCGAACGAAATGGACCAGCAGATCGGTACGATGGCGGTCCTCAGGAGCCTGCAGCAACTTGACCCAACCATCGGGGTGGTAGCGGGGCAGGAGACTGCGCCTGGTCCGACGATGGATGCACCGGTGGTGTCGGATTTGGCCCACCTCGTCGTCGCTGCCATGGAGCGCAAGGGTTATCAGGTCGGCCGCGGCCCAGGCGAGCTCAACATCGTCTACGTCGAGGGGATGAATCCAGATGGCACGGCCAACAATGATGAGGCCAATAAGTGGAACGACCTGCGCCTGCTAATCAAGTTTGAAGGCGGCCAGCCGAAGATCATCGGCAAGTGGGCGGCGACGACAGAACCAGGGCGGTATTACACCGAAAATCCCGTGAACCCCTCTGGCTGTGCGCGCATCGCATTCGGCCAGTACGCGAGTTGGCAGGTCGGAACGCACCACGCCGGCAAGCCGTCGGGCCACGAAGCTCTCGTGCAGACCGGCGGTCAGGTGACAGTTTGCCGCGACCTGAACAGGGACGGTTTGCGGACGGGCGACACGTCCCAAACCGGAGAGTTCGGCATCAACCAGCATTGGGGCTACGACCTGGCTGAGGTGGACAAGGCAAGCGCCGGCTGCCTGGTCGGTCAAAGCAAGGACGGCCATCGCGAGTTCATGGCCCTCGTGAAATCGGACGCGCGCTACCAGGCCAACCACAAATACGTGTTCGCCACCGCGATCCTTCCGGAGTCGGATGTGCTGGCCGGAGGCTTGGGCGTGGTTCCGCTACCCACAGGACCAATGGAAGCAGTACCTCTGGTGCCATCCGACGCAAGTGACGACGTACGTCGTTGGCAGAACCTACTTGGCTTTTCCGAAGAGGAGCAGGACGGCATCTTCGGTGCGATCACCGAGGAAGCCGTGAAAAGGTTCCAGCGCCGACAGGGACTGACGGTCACCGGCGATTTCGATAGCAAAACAAGGGACCTGCTAGAGCGGGAAGCGGCGAGCACCTTCGCGGGTGCCCCAACAATATTGAAGCCGCCCGAGCCCGCGAAGCGGTCCGAAGTCTTCAAGCAGTTCGAATTCAGTGGGGCGCCTGGAGGCGCCGGCCCGATCGCGCCAACGCTAAAACCCGTTCTGTCCGGCTTCGGAAAGTTATTTCCCAACCTCATCCCGGGAGTTGCAACTATGAACCCATTGGTTTCGCTTGCGGTTGGAGTTTTGCCCGAAATAATCAAGGCTGTCGTCGGCGACAAAGCCGGCACCGTCGCAGGCGCCGTCAGCCAGGCTGTCGCACAAGTTGCGCAAACCACAGATCCTGAGAAGGCGAGAGAAAAGCTCAGCGCTGATCCGGCAGCGGTTGCCGAGTTGCAGCTCAAGCTGGCTGAAATCGCGGCGGCTCAGGATGAAAAACGTCAGCAGGCTCAGCTCGCATTACTGAAAGAGCAAAATGAACAGGAGGCGAGACGGCAGCAGGCCCAGATCGCGTTCCTCAAAGAGCAACACGAGCAAGATGCAAAAAGACACGAAGCGCAGTTGGAGCAATTTCGTGCCGAGATCGAGGATACGAAAAGTGCGCGGACCACCTTTAGCGCACTAGCGCTGGCGAACAGTCCGATGGCTTGGGGTGCGCCGATGGTGTCGCTAATCGTGACGCTTGGCTTTTTCGGAATCTTGATAGTGCTCCTAACGCGGGGCATGGCGCCGGGCGATCAGGTTGCCCAGATCGTCAACATCACCGTTGGAGCCTTGGCAGCAGCGTTCGCCACCGTCGTCAGTTTCTGGCTGGGATCCTCGCAGGGGTCTCGGGCGAAGGATGCCACGACCACCGCGGCGATCGAAAGCCAGGCGAAGCAAACCGAAGCCTTGCAAAACACGCTGCAGGCACAGGTCAAACAAGCCGAGGCACTGCAATCCACGGTAAAGACAGCAATCGCAGTCACGCCCGGGAAAGGGCCCAAAACGCCGAACTTTCGACGGTGCTTGGACGTCGTGCTGGCAAACCAAGGGGGATTCTCCGGCGACCCAGGGGACCCAAACGCAGTCGCTCAGTTCGGAATTACGACCGGCATCTTGCGCGAATGGCGTCACGATCAAAGGCTCACGGCTGAGGACGTAAGGAAGCTCGGGCGCGACGAAGCGTGCGAAATCTATCGGACACGCTACTGGAACGTCTTGCGGTGCGACGATCTTCCCGTGGGCGTCGACCTCGTTGTCTTTGATTCCGGCGTCAACGCCGGAGCCGGGCTGTCAGCCAAGATGCTGCAGCATGTCGTCGGTGCAGCGCCCGATGGCTCAATCGGCGATGCTACGCTCGCGGCGACCAAGGTGATGCCTCCGCGCGATGTTATAAAGGAGATGTCAAGTTGCCGGTTGGACTACTACCGAGATTTGCCCAATGGAAACCTACTCAGGGACCGGGCCGCAGCAGTCGAGAAAATCGCGCTTGAGATGATTGAGGCGGAGCGGCCGAGGGCAGCATAATCAAGAGGGTCGTCGGGGAAGACGACCCTCTAACAAGACCTTCGCAACAATGAATACGCCTGCTTGAACAATTTAGGTGATGGTATTCCTTTGCATGGTGTTCGGGCCGATCGCCCTGGGATGCATTCGGCTGTTCATGCCGCCGGCATCACCGCGCCTGGTTTACGAGGCCTCTCATAAATTGCCGGTGCCGTCCGAGAGCAGGATGATCCGCTTGTTTGCCATACGGACGCTCGCTCAAACGTTGTCGAGGGAGACCGACCTTTCGCAAGGCATGCAGGAAGTTTCTCAGGGATTGACCCGGCGCAATATGAAATGGGCCACAATTGCTTGTCCGCCGGCCTGCCGGGACGCGCGCGATCCGTCTGATGCTCACACCCTAGTCGTAAGAAGCGCGGGGGCCGCGGCTGCTCGATATGAATATTGCGGTGCAACGGGCGGGCACTGCAATGCAGATCAGGCACCGCGCGTTTGACAAGCCGTCTCAAAATTTATTTCGGCTGACCGAGCCGCGCGGCATGCGCTTTTTTCCCGCATCGGATGTGCTACCATTTTTGGGTCTGTTCACACTTCACCAGACCAAGTTCGCCTCTCGAACGTTCCAAAATAATAACAGGCGCAGCCGCCAGGCTGCATAGGGAGTGATGCGATGAAATCGGCTTTCAATCGATCTGTTCTTGCGCTCGCAGCAATCCTCGTTGTCGCGGGGGCCAGCCAGGCCGGCGCGCAACAGAAGCCCCTGAAAAAATATGAGTCCGGCACCAAGGAGTTCTGGACCCATCCGCCCGACGACTGGTTCCTCGGCGACGAGACCGAAGCCCAGAAGGGTCTCGCCCCGCCATCGGGCCCGCCGACCGGTTCATCGGACGCCGAGCTGGCGGCCCTGATGAAGAAGATCAAGCTGCCGCCGGGCTTCAAGATCGAAGTCTATGCCTCGAACGTACTCGCCGCGCGGCAGATGGCCTGGGGTGACAAGGGCACGCTGTTCGTCGGCTCCTTCGGCCTCGGCAACGTCTATGCGATCAAGGACAATGGCGGCAAGAAGGAGGTCAAGACCATCCTCAAGGGCCTCAACATGCCGACGGGGCTGGCGTTCCGCGATGGCTCGCTCTACGTCATCGCCGTCGACAAGCTGATCAAATACGAGAACGCGGAAGCCAATCTCGACAATCTCGGCAGCGGCAAGGTGGTGTATGACGACATGCCGTCCTACGCCGCGCATGGCTGGAAGTATATCGCGGTCGACAAGGATGGCTGGTTCTTCCTGCCGTTCGGACCTCCCTTCAACATCGGCATCCCGCCGACCAGCGTCTCGCAGATCCGCCGCGTCGATCCCAAGACCGGCAACGCCGAAATCTGGGCGCTTGGCGTTCGCAACAGCGTTGGCGGCGACGTCGATCCGCGCACCGGCCGCCTTTGGTTCACGGAAAACGCCCGCGACTGGATCAGCGACGACATGCCAAGCGACAAGCTCAACATGATCTCGAAGATCGGCGAGCATTTCGGCTACCCCTATTGCCACCAGGGCGATATGCCCGATCCGAAATTCGCGATGGGTCACAAGTGCTCTGAATTCACCCCGCCCGTCGCCAATCTCGGCGCGCATGTGGCGCCGCTCGGCATGAAGTTCTATACAGGCGATCAATTCCCGGCCGAGTACAAGAACAACATCTTCATCGCCGAACACGGCTCCTGGAATCGGCATAAGTACCAGGGCGCCCGGATCAAGCGCGTGATCGCCGGTCCCGACGGCAAGAACGCCAAGCAGGAAATCTTTGCCTCCGGCTGGATCGAGGGCGATCAGGGTTATCTCGGCCGTCCGGCCGATATCCTGCTCGCCAAAGATGGCTCGTTGCTGGTGGCCGACGACTGGGCCGGCGCGATCTATCGCATCAGCTACAGCAAGAAGTAGGCGCTTATAAAAAGGGGCTGCGGTTGCTCGGGAACGAGTGACCGCAGCCCCGGTTATTTGTGCGCGCGGTGCAAAGGAGTTCAAATGCGAAACGCATTGGCCGGGACTGTGCTGGCGGTGGCGGTCGCCTGCAGCTCACTTGTTCGCGCCGCCGATATCGCGGCCGGCAAGGAGAAAGCCGAACTGTGTATCGGCTGCCATGGCGAAGGCGGCATCTCGCAGATGGAGAACATTCCCTCGTTGGCCGCGCAGCCGGACCTGTTCATCCAGTGGCAGCTGGTATTTTTCCGCGCCGGCGCCCGCAAGAACGAGCAGATGCAGCCGATCGTCGAGCAGCTCAACAATGAGGACATCCGCAATCTCGGCGCCTATTTCGCTTCGCTCGCGCCGCCGAAGGCAGCAAAGCCCGACGACAATCCGGATCTGTCGAAAAAGGGCGCGCAGGCAGCCGTCGGCCGCCGCTGCGCCTCATGCCACACCGATAGCTATGCCGGCACCAAGGCGGTCGCGCGCGTTGCGGGCCAGCGCGAGGAATATCTCGTGAAGGCGCTGCACGACTACAAATCAGGGGTGCGATCCGGCGGCGCCATGGCGGCGATGGCCGATGTCGCCTATCCGCTCAGCGAAGAGGAAATCGAGGCGCTGGCGCATTACCTCGCGCATCTCTGAAGGCTACGGGAGTCACTAACCCCGCTGTTTCTCGTACGCCTTCAGATGGGTGTAGGCGATGCGCAGCTTCGGCACCGGGATCTTGGCGGCGTCGGCGCGCACGACCAGATCGCCGATCACGTGATCGGCCTCCACCGGCAGGCCTGCCTTGATGTCGCGGAACATCGACGCCGTTATCGGCGAACCCTCCGTGGTCAACATGCCACGGGTACGCTGGAAGAATGGTCCGCCGGTCGGATAGCCCTCGGCGGTCGCGATCGCGCTGCATTCATCGAGCATGCCGAGCAGGAAATCCTTGCCGCCGGCCACCGCCAGGATGTTGCCGACCGAGGTCCGCATCAGGCTGGTGGATGCCGCGAGCGAGGCGAGGAACACCCACTTTTCCCACATGTCCTGCATGACGTGTTCGCTGGCCACCGCACCGAAATTGCCGCTGGCGAAAACGTCCGCGATCGCGCGCACCCGCTCCGACATCGTGCCATCGCGTTCGCCGAAATTGAGCGACCGCATCGGTGTGAGCTGAACCACCTCGCGCGCCTCGTTGAGCGTCACCGCGATGACGCAGAGGCCGCCCAGCACGCGCGCCGCTCCGAACGTGTTGTCGAGCGCGTTGAGGTGCAGCATGCCGTTGAGCAGCGGGATGATCGAGGTCTGCGGACCGACGGCGGGCGCAAAAGAATTGATTGCGTCCTCGAGATCGAAGGCCTTGCAGCTCAGCAGCACCACGTCGAACTTTTCGCTGAGCTGGTCGGCTTGCACCGTCGGCGGGTTTTTCAGGGTGACGTCGCCGCCGGGGCTTTTGATGACGAGGCCGGCGCTCGCAAGTTCGGAGGCACGCTTCGGCCGCACCAGAAAAGTTACGTCACGCCCGGCCTGAAGCAATCTGCCGCCGAAATATCCGCCGATGGCGCCGGCGCCGACCACGAGAACACGCATTGCTGGGTTTCCTGCTTGTTACTGTTCTTTGAAGGGACGAATAGCGAATGGGGCTTGGCGAATAGAGTAAGTGTTCCACTCGCTATTCGCCACTCGCCATACGCCTTTTATCACGAAGCCGGGCTGCTACTTGCCCGAGACCAATTCCTCGACTTCGCGCAACTGCTCCTTGCCGAAGAATATTTCCTTGCCGACAAAGAAGGTGGGCGAGCCAAAAGCGCCGCGCTCGACCGCGGATTGGGTATTTTCGATCAGCTTTGCCTTGACGTCGGCGTCCTGCGAGCGGGCCAGCAGCTTCGCGGCATCGAGACCCGACGAGGCCAGCGCCTTGGCCGCGACTTCCGGGTCGTCCATCTTTTTCGGCTCGACCCACATGTGATGAAACGCGGCATCGACATATTTTTCGAACACGCCCTCGACTTGGGCCGCTATCGCGGCGCGCATCAGGTTCAGCGTGTTGACCGGGAAGAATGGATTCCAGACATAGGGCTTGACCCCGAATCGCTTGACGAAGCGCTCAGTCTCTAGCGCCTGAAACTCGCGCTTGTTCTTGACGCCGGCGAGCGTTTCGGCTGGCGACTTGTTGTTGGTGGCCTTGAAGATGCCGCCGAGCAGGACCGGAACATATTCGAACTTAACGCCGGTGCGTTTTTCGATCGCCGGGATCGCTTCATGGCTGAGAAAGGCGTTGGGACTGCCGAAATCGAAAAGGAATTGCGGATTGGTGCTCAAGGCGGCCTCCCGGGTGACTTTTCGATATTGTGGCGCAAGGGATGCAGCCCGTCTACAGTATTATGACGGTCATAATATTGCAGACGGCAAAGCCCGTCGCTACGCAGGCTCGGCGCGATCGTTGAAGGCGAGCTTGACGACGTGATCGCGGATATCGTCGGGCCAGCCGGCGATGAGGCCGACAAACCGCCGCCGGTCATCGGCGAACAATGCACGCGAGGCTTCCTCGAAGCCCGCGAGATTGCCGGCCATGACCGACATGAAACGATAGGCGGCTTCCTTTGCGGCGCGGGCGCGATCCACGTCGCCATTGGCGCGGCGGGCTTCTTCCACCAGCTTGCGCAGCGCCACGGATGCGCCGCCGGGCTGGGTGCCGAGCCATTCCCAATGGCGCGGCAACAACGTCACCTCTCGCGCGACGACGCCGAGTTTGGGCCGTCCGCGTCCGCGCGGCTCTGTTCCCGCACTCTCATCGGTCTCGGTGTCCGGTGGTGAGGCGGGCTGTGGCAAGCGGGCGATGACGTCGCGCTCGGCGCCGCGAAGATCGAGGTCGATCGGTTGGCCGGTCGCATCGTTGAAGATGATGATCGGCGGCGCGGCGGCCCTTTGAGAAGCCTGCATCACCGCAATCGCCACCTTGGCCAGCGGGCCGGCCGCCAAAAGTTGAGGGCCCATGAAGGCCGTGAAATGGGGGCGGGGCCTGTCAACCATTGGAAAAAACTCCGACTTTCGTGACGTTGTATTTATCCGGGTAAATTATGATGTCAATATCACCCGGGTGAATATATCGATCATCCGCCGAAGGCCGTCTCGACTTTCCGTTCCGCCGCTGGCACGAACGCCACGGCAACTTTGGGGAGACGCCATGCTGACCGTTCATCATCTCAACAATTCACGATCGCAGCGCGTGCTGTGGCTTCTGGAAGAGCTCGGCGTCCCCTACGAGATCGTCCGCTATCAGCGCCAGCCGGACATGCGCGCGCCGAAGGAGCTGCGCGCCATTCACCCGCTCGGCAAGTCACCCGTCATCACCGATAACGGCAACACCATCGCGGAATCAGGCGCGATCTGCGAATACATCATCGGCACCTACGGCAACGGCCGCCTGATCCCGCCGCCGAACACGCCGGAACGGCTGCGCTACACCTATTGGCTGCACTATGCGGAAGGCTCGGCGATGCCGCCGCTGCTGCTGAAGTTGTTATTCACGCTGATGCCGAAGCGCGCGCCGGCCCTGCTGCGGCCGCTGGTGCGCAAGGTGTCCAACCAGGCGCTGACCGCGCTCGTCAATCCGCAGCTCAAGCAGCACATGGATTACTGGGAAGCCGAACTCGGCAAGAGCGAATGGTTCGCCGGCAACGAGTTCTCCGCCGCCGACATCCAGATGAGCTTCCCGCTGGAAGCCGCCGCCGCCCGCGGCGGACTGGAGCAGGGTCACCCCGGGGCGATGGCGTTCCTCGAACGCATCCACGCCCGGCCGGCGTATGCGCGCGCGTTGGAGAAGGGTGGGCCTTACTCGGTCGGAAGGTGATGGGCTCTCTCTGTCATTCCGGGGCGCGAAGCGAACCCGGAATCTCGAGATTCCGGGTTCGATGCTTACGCATCGCCCCGGAATGACGGACGTCACGGCTGCACCGCTGCGATCACTTCCTTCACCAGTCGCGCGAGCCCTCTGATGTCGCCGGTCGGATCGACGCTGTCGCCAAGCCGAACCACGACAAGATGCTGCGACGGCATGATCACGATGCGCTGGCCGAGATCGCCTGACGCAAAGAACGCGTCGCGGGGAATCCCGAGCCGCACGCGGCCCTTGGCGCTGGGATGCTCGCTGCGATTGGTCCAGAAGCCCGCGGCATAGTCCGTGCCGAGCGTCGCGGCGGCGCAGAAATCGACCCAGTCTTCATGCAGGATTCGCCTGCCGCCGACTACTCCGTCATTGAGGTAGAGCAGGCCGAACTTCGCCCAGTCCCGCGCGCTCGCCAGCATGTAGGTCGAGCCCTGCAAGGTGCCGGCGCCGTCGAATTCGAGCGTGACGCTGCGCATGCCGAGCGGATTGAACAGCTCGCGCCATGCAAATGCCAGCGTCTGCTCCGGGCCGCCGACGGCATCGCGAATGATGCGCGCCAGAATCTGTGTGGTCGGGCTCGAATAGCGCCATCGCTCGCCGAGCGGCGCGATCATCCCGGCGCTGACGGCGTAGGCGGCGGTGTCGTCCTCCAGGAACATCCGGCTCGACCGGTCGAAACCGGAATTGGTCTCGTCCAGATCGAGGCCGGTCGTCATGCGCATCAGATGTTCGACCTCGATCTCGCGCCGCGGATCGCCGGCGCCGCGCCATTCCGGAATCGGGGCCGGCATCGAGGGCGTGACCAGGCCCTGTTGCGTAAGAATGCCGATCAGCGCGTTGATCACCGACTTGGTCATGGAGAAGCCGAGCAGCGGCGTGTCGGTGCCGATGCCGGCAGCATAGCGCTCGGCGATCACCTTGCCGTCATGGACCACGACCACCGCCTTGGTTCTGCGGAACGGCGGCGTCGCCGGTTCCTCGAAGGCGTGATCAAGCGCTGCCTTCAGCGCGGCATCGGCGGGCACGACTACAGCCGGACCGGCGATCTCGGGCAATAGCGGCGGCGTCTTCGCCACCTTCAGCGCCTCGATGTCGCTCCGGAGCAGATAAGGCTGGCTCGATCCGTGCTGCAGCACGCAGCCGAGCCCGTCATGAAAGACGGCGCGGCTGCCGAGCAATCCGGCCGCCGACACCTCGATGGTGCGGGCGGTGCGATCGATCCGCCAGCGAAGCACCCCGCGCACGCGGCGAAGGCCGTCGCGTTCGCTCGTTTCAGCGAACACGGTCTGCGGATCAAGCCCCGACACGAATGTCTTGGAACAGACATTGTGCGCGACGACGCTGGTGGCGACGCGAATGGCACGATCGGGCCGGAAGTGGATGACGGCTCCCGTCAGTGCGGCCACGCAGATCGCGATGACGGCAACAATCCATTTTCGCACGTTCACATGCCCCCGCGCGCCGCAGCCTCTAACGTGACGCCTGTGCCGCGCCAACCGAGGGCAGCGCCTGCACGGTGACGCCGGGCGGCGGCACGTCGTCATCGGGCACGAAGAAATCCGACATCAGCGGCACGGAGCGGTCGACGCGATAATGTTCGAAATCCCTGACGCCGGCGGCATAGAGCACCTTGTCGTCGATGCAGAACTGGCCCGTGAATTCGCGCGACGGCCGGGTCAGAATCGCGTGGGCGGCATCGCCCATGATTTCGGGCGTGCGGCTGGCGCGCATCATCGCGTCGCCGCCGAGCAGGTTGCCGACCGCGGCGGTGGCGATGGTGGTGCGCGGCCACAGCGCATTGACGGCGACGCCGACTGATCTCAGTTCGCCAGACAACCCGAGCACGCACATGCTCATGCCGAACTTCGCCATCGTGTAGGCGGTCGAGTGCTCGAACCATTTTGCCTTCATGTCGAGCGGCGGCGACAGCATCAGGATGTGCGGATTTTCCGCTTTCTTCAGGTGCGGGATGCAATATTTCGACACCATGAAGGTGCCGCGGGTGTTAATGCCCATCATCAGGTCGAACCGCTTCATGTCGGTCGCTTGCGAGTTGGTCAGGCTGATGGCGCTGGCATTGTTGATGCAGATGTCGATGCCGCCGAACTCGGCGACGGTCTGCTCGATCGCAGCCATCACCTGCGCCTCGTCGCGGATGTCGCACAGCACCGGCAACGCCTTGCCGCCGGCGGCGCGAATTTCCTCCGCCGCGGTGTAGATGGTGCCCTTCAGCTTCGGGTGCGGCTCGGCGGTCTTGGCCGCGATCGCGACATTGGCGCCGTCGCGTGCGGCACGTAGCGCGATGGCCAGTCCGATGCCGCGGCTGGCGCCGGATACGAACAGCGTCTTGCCTTTGAGAGATGTCATCTGAAACTCTCCTGCATTCCAGGTTATGGACGCACACCGCTCGGGCTCCCTCCCCCCTTGCGGGGTAGGGGAATCGCATATGGCGCAGGAGGGGTGTTGCAAAGCAGTCGGAACTGGATTCTTTGGGTGTCTCCCGATTCCCGAGGGAGACCGGAA
>Ga0081540_1003539_pt1 | contig 12301 bp, 12 predicted proteins | sample TabmetS2T1R1_FD_71024 | JGI IMG/M metagenome (GOLD analysis project Ga0081540, IMG submission 71024) | Tabebuia heterophylla rhizosphere microbial communities from the University of Puerto Rico - S2T1R1 | ecosystem: Host-associated > Plants > Roots > Rhizosphere ...
GGAGGGCGCGATGATGTCGCAGCCGGCCTCAGCCTGCACCAGCGCCTGCTCGACCAGCACCGCAACGGTCTCGTCGTTGACGATCACGCCGTCGCGCAGGAGCCCGTCATGGCCGTGGCTGGTATAGGGATCGAGGGCGACGTCGCACAGGACGCCGAGGTCGGGACATTCCCGCTTGATGGCGCGGACGGCGCAGCACACGAGATTGTCGGAGTTGAGCGCCTCGCTGCCTTCGTCGTCGCGCCGCCGCGGATCCGTGTAGGGAAACAGCGCCACGCAGGGAATTTTCAGCTCCATGGCGCGCACGGATTCGCGCACCGCTTCGTCGACGGACAGCCGTTCCACGCCGGGCATCGAGGCCACCGGGATGCGGGTCTTGCTGCCGTCGACGATGAACAGCGGCCAGATCAGGTCGCCGGTGGTGAGCACGTGCTCCTGCACCAGCCGGCGCGCCCAATCGGCACGGCGGTTGCGCCGTGGTCGCGTCGTCAACGCGAGCGGCTTGTCGCCCGTGGCTGGCGCCTCTATCGGCGCGAAGCGCACCTTCTGCTCGATCGGGCGTCCAAACTTGATGGCCATACGATGATCCCCGGTCAGGGCGGCTATTCTAGCGCGCATGGAGCGAAACGCGAGTAGGCAGGAACTTCGTAGGGGCAGCCCTTGTGGCTGCCCTGAATACGATCCGGGAACGCGAAGGGTTTCGCAGCCCCATGGGCGACCACAAGGGTCGCCCCTACGCATTCGCTCGCTATACTGGCCGGCATGGATTTTGCGCTGAGCGAGGAGCAACAGGCCTTCCAGGAAACGGCGCGCGACTTTGCCCGCCGCGAGATGATGCCGCGTGCGCGCGAGTGGGACGAAGGCGAGATCTTTCCGGTCGACGTCCTGCGCCAGGCGGCGGCGCTTGGCTTCGGCGGCGTCTATGTGCGCGAGGATGTGGGCGGTTCGGCGCTCGCCAACCTCGATGCCGTGGTCATCTACGAGGAACTGGCCCAAGGCTGCACGTCGACCACCGCCTACATCTCCATCCATAACATGGCGGCATGGATGATCGACCGCTTCGGCAGCGATGCGCAGCGCCGGCGCTTCCTGCCCAGGCTCTGCACCATGGAGCACTTCGCCAGCTACTGCCTCACCGAGCCGGGCGCCGGATCGGATGCCGCGAGCCTTGCCACACGGGCGGTGCGCGACCGCGATCACTACGTGCTCAACGGCAGCAAGGCGTTCATTTCCGGCGGCGGCACCTCGGATCTCTATGTCTGCATGGTGCGCACCGGTGCCTCCGGCGCGAAGGGCATTTCCTGCCTGGTGGTGGAGAAGGATACGCCGGGGCTTTCGTTCGGCGCGCAGGAGAAGAAGCTCGGCTGGAAGTCGCAGCCGACCGCGGCGGTCAATTTCGCCGACTGCCGCGTTCCGGTGGACAACCGCATCGGGGCCGAAGGGCAGGGGTTCAAGATCGCCATGGCGGGTCTCGACGGCGGCCGCCTCGGCATCGCGGCGTGCTCGCTCGGCGGCGCACAGTTCTGCCTCGACCGCACGGTCGAGCACATGCGCGAGCGCCGGCAATTCGGCACCCGCCTTGCGGATTTCCAGGCCCTTGGATTTCGCGTTGCCGACTACGCCACCGACCTGGAAGCGTCGCGCCTCATGCTGCGCCGGGCCGCGGTCGCGGTGGCGCAGCGCGAGCCCGGCGCCACGCGGCTTGCCGCCATGGCCAAGCGGCTCGCTACCGACACCGGCTTCGAGGTGGTCAATGGCTGCCTGCAGCTGCACGGCGGCTACGGCTACCTGCGCGACCATCCCATCGAGCGCGTGCTGCGCGACGTGCGGGTGCACCAAATCCTCGAAGGCACCAACGAGGTCATGCGGCTGATCGTCAGCCGGGATATATTGGGAAATTGAGAGGGAAGCAGGGAGTAGTGAGTAGAAAGAGGGAGCGGGTCCGCCCGGAGCGACCCCTATTCACTACTCCCCACTCACCACTCACCATTCACCTTGGTGGCCCATGCTCATCGGCGACCTCGCCCTCGTCACTGCCGCGGTGTTCACCGGAGCCGCGATCTACGTCAACGTCGCAGAGCAGCCGGCGCGGCTCGGCCTCGACGACAACGCGCTGCTGGCGCAATGGAAGCCGAGCTATGCCCACGGCCGCCTGATGCAGGCGTCGCTGGCGGCGGTTTCTGGGCTCCTCGGCCTGCTGGCCTTTGCCGCCACGTACGACTGGCGCTGGCTCGCTGGCGCCGTCCTCATCCTGGCGCCGTGGCCGTTCACGCTCCTCGTCATCATGCCGGTCAACCGGCAGATCGAGGCCGTGCCGGACGGGCAGGCGACCGCCGCGACTCGGCGGTTGATCGAGCGATGGGCCTCCTTGCATGCGGTGCGCAGCGGGTTGGGTCTCGCGGCCACGCTGGCCTACCTGTGGGCATCGCAACCATAGCGATACGCCCGGCCCCGGATTTCGCTCACGCTCCAATCCGGGCTACAACGACCTGGCATCTTCTGCCACGCGCTGCTCGCCATTCGCTATTCGCTGCCTGATGAGCCCCGATACCGAGATCCTGTTCGAGCGCCGCGGCGCTGCCGGCATCGTGACGCTCAACCGGCCCAAGGCGCTCAACGCCGTGACTCACGGGATGGTGCGGGCGCTCGCCACCAAGCTCGGCGAATGGGCGCGCGATCCGGCGGTGACCCGTGTCGTGATCACGGCAGCGGGTGATCGGGCCTTCTCGGCGGGCGGCGACATTCGGGTGTTGCATGACCTCGGCCGCGCCGGCCGCCACGGCGAAGCGCTGCAGTTCTGGCGCGACGAGTACATGCTCAACACGCTGATCAAGCGCTACCCCAAGCCCTATGTGGCGCTCATCGACGGTATCGTGATGGGGGGCGGCGTCGGCGTCTCGATCCACGGCTCGCATCGCGTGATCGGCGACCGCTTCCAGTTCGCCATGCCGGAGGTCGGCATCGGTTTCTTCCCCGATGTCGGCGCCACCTGGTTTCTGCCGCGCCTGCCCGGCGAGGTCGGCACCTACGTGGCGCTCACCGGAGAGCGCTTGAAGAATGCCGACGCGGTGCCGCTCGGCATCGCCACCCACTATGTCGCGTCGTCGCGCTTTCCCGAGGTTCTCGACGCGCTCACCGGCACGGCGCCGGTCTATGCCGCGCTCGACACCTTTGCCGAGAAGCTCGGCATCGGGGCACTGGTAGCCTACCGCCAGGCCATCGACCGCCTGTTTCGCGACGACGACGTCGAGGATATCCTGGCGGCGCTCAATCGCGAGAGCGTCTCGGGCAGCCCCATGGCGGGCTGGGCTGGCGCCACGGCGGCTGCCATCCGTGGCAAGTCGCCGACCAGCCTGAAGATCGCGCTGGCACAGTTGCGGCGGGGCAGGGATTGGTCGTTTACCGAGTGCATGAAGGCGGAATTTCGCATCGTGTCGCGCATCATCCGGGGGCATGACTTCTACGAAGGGGTGCGCGCCGTCATCATCGACAAGGACAATCTGCCGCGCTGGAAACCGGACCGCCTCGGTCAGGTTCTCCCCCTCGATATCGACGGCTATTTTGCGCCGCTCGATCATGAGCTGGAGCTGCCATGAGCGATCCGATGAATGCCCTCGACCGCGCCGACGCGTCCCAGCCGGAGGGTTTGTGGACTGGCCGGTTCATGCTGTTCCTGCGCGTCATGGCCGGGCTGTCGCTGCTCAAGGGCCTGTATCACTGGGCGATGGTCATCGGCGTCGGCCACGGGCCGTTCTCGGCCTTCGAGACGAGCTCGACCGCCTGGCAGGCGGCGACCATGTATTTCGCGGTGATCGACCTCGTCGCCGCGGTGGGGCTTTGGCTCGCGGCGGCCTGGGGCGGCGTGGTGTGGCTCACCGCCACCATTTCCATGGCAGCGGTGGAGCTCATGTTCCCGCAGGTCTACGGCGGCCGGGCGATCATCATCTTCTTCGAGCTGGCGATGCTCGCTGCGTATTTCGTGCTCGCCGTGGCGGCGGCACGCGAGCGGCCCGATTCATGATTGGGTGAGTGGTGAATGGTGAGTGGTCAGTAGAAGGCGAATAGCGAATAGGGAATTGAGCAGCTACGGTTCTTTACTACTCACCACTCACCACTCACTACTCACTACTCCATACGCGCTGCTCGCTACTCGTTATAAGCTTGCACCAAGAGGAACGGCCATGGCCAGGATCGGCTTCATCGGGCTTGGCAATATGGGCCTGCCCATGGCTCTCAACCTGCTCAAGGCCGGCCACCAGGTCGAGGGCTTCGATGTCAACGGCGACGCGGTCGCGAAGCTGGTTGCAGCCGGCGGCGTGGATGCCGGGTCGGTCAAGAGCGCAGCGACGCGCGGCGACGTTGTCGTCAGCGTGCTGCCGGCCGGCGACCACGTGCGGGAGGTCTATCTCGGTGGCGACGGCGTCGTCATCAATGGCAATCCCGGCACGCTGCTGATCGATTCATCCACCATCGACGTGGAGAGCGCGCGCGTCGTCGCGATGGAGGCCGACGCGAAAGGTCTGTCGTTTCTCGATGCACCGGTGTCCGGTGGCATTGCCGGCGCGCATGCGGGGACGCTCACCTTCATGGCGGGTGGCAGCGAGGCCGCCTTCGTGCGCGGGCGTCCGATCATGGAAGCCATGGGCAAGACCGTCGTGCATGCGGGTGGCTCCGGCAACGGCCAGGCCGCCAAGATCTGCAACAACATGATCCTCGGCGTCTCGATGATCGCGGTGTGCGAAGCCTTCGTGCTCGCCGAAAAGCTCGGCCTCGACCCGCAAAAGCTGTTCGACATCTCGTCGAAATCATCCGGGCAATGCTGGTCGCTCACCAGCTACTGTCCGGTGCCGGGGCCGCTGCCGGCCTCGCCGGCGAACCGCGACTATCAGGCGGGGTTCACCGCCGCCATGATGCTCAAGGATCTCAAGCTCGCGCAGGACGCCGCCCGTGCCGGTGGCGCCGCGACCCCGCTTGGCGCCGAAGCGGCTGCGCTCTACGGCCTCTATTGCGGCCACGGCAACGCCGGCCGCGATTTTTCCGGGATCATCCAGTTCCTGCGCGGGAAGGGCGCCTCGTAGGGGTGCCCGCTTGTGGGTGCCCTGGGCAGGTACAAGGGCTGCCCCCACGACGGCCATGTTTCCAGCATTTTCAAAGTAAATCATTCGTAACGGAAAGTATTTGAAAAGAAATCATCAATGGGCGATTCACTGTATGAAATAAACACAATATTCATCCTCCAATTTAATCCGATCTTAGATCGTTGTCGGTACTGTCACGTATAAGAGACGGGGGCAATACCTCGTTAATCAAATACAGACAGGGACAAGGACAGGGGCGTTTCCCATGAAGAACGTTGCCGTTGCGGTAGAGACTGGCGATCGCCAGGTGCGCTTCGACCACATCCAGCCGCACTACCTCGAGGCGTTGACGCTCGTCGAGCGGTTGCACCGCCGTCTGCTCGACGTCATCAAGGACGAGTTCGACCGCCGCGGCCGCGCCGACATCAATGCCGTGCAGGCCCTCCTGTTGTTCAACATCGGCGACAAGGAGCTGACGGCCGGCGAGCTGCGCACCCGCGGCTACTATCTCGGCTCGAACGTCTCCTACAATCTGAAGAAGCTCGTCGAGATGGGCTTCCTCGACCACCAGCGTTCGCGCGTCGATCGGCGCTCGGTGCGCATCAAGCTGACCGAAAAGGGACGCGAGGTGCGCGACGTTATCCAGGCGCTCTATCACAAGCACGTGCGCACGGTGGAGCAGGTGGGTGGCATCAACGCCGCCGAGTTCCAGGGCCTCAACAAGGCGCTGCAGCGGCTCGAGCGGTTCTGGACCGATCAGATCCTCTACCGGCTCTGATCGCCACAACAAAAAGCGTCAGACAGAAGTTGGACGAGCCCCGGCCCCGCGGCCGGGGCTTTTCCATTGCGTGCCGGCTGTAGGGTGGACCGACATTGCCGTGCGGGAAAGCTCGCGTGCGCGCCGTCCCTCGCCGCCTTAAGCGGCTCGCTCACGCTGTCCAATGCCCGGCCGCGTGGGCACGGCGCGCAATGCCCGGCAAGAACGCACTCGCCCGTCAGGCGCCTTTGCCCACCCTACCTTGCGCTGCCTGCACAAATCGCCACAAAATGGACAATTGGCGCGGCTAGCCGAACCGTGCACAGGGGTCAGCATTCCATGAACGAACGACGCACCGGTTTCGACCGCCGCAGCTTCCTGGCCGGCAGCGCTGCCGCGTGCCTTGCCGGCGTCGCCCGCGCGCAGGACGCCGATCCGCTGCAGGAGCTGATGCAGCGCAATCAGCAGGAGGAGGCGGGACAGGCGTTCGACGCCGCGCCCGGCAACGCGAAGATGCCGACGTCTTCGCTGCCGACCCTGTCGCCGGCCACCACCCAGACCACCGAAGCCGCGGTCGTCAAGTACGAGGAGATTGTCGCACGCGGCGGATGGCCCGTGGTTCCGCCGGTGAACCGGCTGCGCCTCGGCATGAAGCATGCGAGCGTCGGCCCCTTGCGCGAGCGGCTGATGGTCGCGGGCGACCTCGACAGCCGCGCCGGCACCAACGACATCTACGACAGCTATGTCGAGGCGGCGGTGCGCCGCTTTCAGGCGCGCCATGGGCTCGGCATCGACGGCGTGGTGCGCGAGGCAACGCTCAAGCACCTGAACGTTCCGGCGGAGGCGCGCCTCAACCAGCTGCGCACCAACGTGGTGCGTCTGCGCACGGTCGGCAGCACGATCGGGCCGCGCTTCGTCATGGCGAACATTCCGGCCGCCTGGATCGAGGCGGTGGAAAACGGCGTCGCGGTGTCGCGACACACGGCCGTCGCCGGCAAGCCCGACCGCCCGTCGCCCGACATTCAGAGCAAGATCGTCGAGATCAATTTCAATCCGTTCTGGACGGTGCCGGTGTCGATCGTGCGCAAGGACCTCATCCCCAAGATGCAGGCCGAGCCCGACTACCTGACCAAGTTCCGCATCCGCATCTTCGACCAGCGCGGCAACGAGCTCACGCCCGCGCAGATCAACTGGTACTCGGAAGAGGCGGTGAACTACCGCTTCAAGCAAGATCCGGGCGCGATGAACTCGCTCGGCACCATGCGCATCAATTTCCCCAGCGCGCATGGCGTCTACATGCACGACACGCCGTTCAAGAACCTGTTCGGCGAGGACGACCGCTTCCATTCATCCGGCTGCATGCGGGTACAGAACGTGCGCGATCTGGTCTACTGGCTGCTCGCCGAGACGCCCGGCTGGTCGCGCGCCGAGATCGATCAGGTCATCAAGTCGGCCGAGCGCAAGGATGCGCGCATCGCCAAGCCGGTGCCGCTGTACTGGGTCTATGTCACCGCCTGGGCGACGCCGGACAATGTCGTGCAGTTCCGCGAGGACATCTACAACCGCGACGGGCTCGGCCAATACGCGGCCAGCCGCGGGTAGCGGCGGCTCGCCAAAACCCTCTGCGATTTATTCGACGTCGGCCTTACGCCGCCGCCGGCTGCGGGATCTCGATGTCGATGGCCAGCGTCGATACGGCCTGGCCGCGATCGAGCCGGATCTGCACCTTCTCGGGCGCGACCACCACGTGCTTGCCGATCACCGTCATGATCTCTTCGCGCAGCAGCGCCAGCAGGTCCGGCTGGCCGCGCAGCGTGCGCTCGTGCGCCAGCAGGATTTTCAAGCGGTCGCGGGCAACCGGTGCGGAGCCGCCCCGCTTCATCCAGGAGAACAGGCTCATGCGGCCCTCCGACCGAACAGCTTGTCGATGAAGCGCTTCTTCTCGGTGGGAACCACCATCGGCACCTGCTCGCCCTTGAGCCGGCGGGCGGCATCGGCGTAGGTGCGGGCGGCCGCGCTCGACGGGTTGCTCAGCGTCACCGGCGAGCCGAGGTTGGAGGCGCGCAGCACATCCTCGCTCTCCGGCACCACCCCGAGCAGCGGGACCGACAGGATCTCCAGCACGTCGTCGATGCTCAGCATCTCGCCGCGCGCGGCGCGGCCGGGATCGTAGCGCGTGATCAGGAGGTGCTTGTCGACGCGTTCGCCTTTCTCCGCCTTCTCGGTCTTGGAATCGAGGAGGCCGATGATGCGGTCGGAGTCGCGCACCGAGGAGACTTCCGGGTTGCTGACGATCACGGCAGCGTCGGCGTGGCGCATCGCCAGGGTGGCGCCGCGTTCGATGCCGGCCGGGCTGTCGCAGATCACCCAGTCGAACTTCTCTTTCAGCTCGTTGATGACGCGGGTGACGCCGTTGGTGGTGAGCGCGTCCTTGTCGCGCGTCTGCGACGCCGGCAGCAGCCACAGGGTGTCGAGGCGCTTGTCGCGGATCAGGGCCTGCGGCAGCTTGGCGGCGCCCTGGATCACGTTGACCAGGTCGAACACCACCCGCCGCTCAGCCCCGAGCACCAGGTCGAGGTTGCGCAGGCCCACGTCGAAATCGACGACCACGACGGTCTGGCCTCCCTGCGCCAACGCTGCGCCGAGGGCGGCCGTCGAGGTGGTCTTGCCGACCCCGCCTTTGCCTGATGTGACGACCAGAACCTTTGCCATTGTGTCAGGACCTTGCTTCCGTTGCGATCGGGGCGATGAGCATGACGTCTCCTTGCAGCCAGGCCTGGATCGGCTGGCGACGTAGGTTGGGCTCCATGTCGTCGGCAGTACGGTAGTAGCCGTCGATAGCCAGCAATTCGGCTTCCGCCTTGTTGCAGAAGATGCGGGCGCGCGGGTTGCCGGTGGAGCCGGCCATGGCGCGGCCACGCAGCGTGCCGTAGACGTGGATCGAGCCGCCGGCGATGATTTCGGCGCCCGAGGCGACCGAGCCGAGCACGGTCACGTCGCCGTAAGGAAATACGATCGATTGGCCCGAGCGGACCGGGCTCTCCAGCAGCAGCGAGCCGCGCTCCGGCGGCGCGCTGCCGGCCGGTGCAGGCTTGGCGCTCGACGCCGTTGTGGCATTGGCTGCGTCATCGGCCTCCGGCTTGGCGTCCGCCGTGGTGGACTCGTGCAGTGCCTGGATGGCGCCCGAGGTGCGGCCGCCCTTAAGCACCGGCGGCAGCTCCGGCCCGAGGTCGGCCATGCCTTCGATGCCCATGATGCGGATGTCGCGGGTCTGCAGCTCGGCCACGAGGTGCGCGACGGCGTCCTTGCTCAGCTCCACGGAGGAGAGGTCGAGCACGACCGGCTTGCCGACGAAGAAGCCGGCGGAGCGGCGCGTCCACGCGTCGAGGTCGGCCAGCCAGTCGAACACCGGCGCCTCCGGCGTCAGCACGAACGCAATGTACGAGCGTCCGCGAAAGCGCATCGAGCGACGTGGGCGAGCCGGGTCGGACATGACGAATCTCACGGAATTTCAAGGTGACCCGATTTGGCGCCGTTTATGGTTAATGGCCGGTTAATGCGCCGCCGCAAACATGAAGACGGGCGCCCGCGCGAGGGCGCGAGCCTTGGCCGAGGACATGAGCGACGGTGTTGGGAGACTTGACCGACGCTTTCGCGCAGCCCGGCCGTTCAGCCGCTGAAGCCGACAAAGCGCAATTAAATTCCGTCGTATCTACGTTATGTTACTCCGCTTCCTGAAGAAGCCGCTGGAACATGCTCGCCATGCGGCCGGGCGGGGGCTCGGCGCCAAGCGCCCGCGGCCAGGACTACCGGCCGCCTTCCGCCCGTCGCGCCGGCATCCCTTCCCCACCATCGGCCGGCATGCGGCCAACGCTGTCGTAGGTGAAGCCGTGGGCCGCCACATCCTCGGCGCGGTAGATGTTGCGCAGGTCGATCATCACGGGCCGTGCCATCACGCTCTTGAGCCGGCCGAGGTCGAGGGCGCGGAACTGCTCCCATTCGGTGACGATCACGAGGGCGTCGGCGCCCGCGGCGCAAGTGTAGGGGCCGTCGCAATAGGTCACGTCGCCCAGCACCGCCTTGGCCTGCTCCATGCCGGCCGGGTCGTAGGCGCGGACTTTGGCGCCGCCGTCCTGCAGTGCCGTGACCAGGGCGATGGACGGGGCCTCGCGCATGTCGTCGGTGTTCGGCTTGAATGTCAATCCTAGCAAGGCGATGGTCCGGTTTCTTAAATTTCCGCCCAAAGCCGCAGAGACCTTGCGCGCCATTGCCCGCTTGCGCACGTCGTTGACCGCCAGCACCGACTCCACGATGCGCAGCGGCGCCGCGTAATCCTGCGCGGTCTTGATCAGCGCCTGGGCGTCCTTGGGAAAGCAGGAGCCGCCAAAGCCCGGGCCGGCATGCAGGAATTTCGTGCCGATGCGGTTGTCGAGGCCGATGCCGCGCGCCACCTCCTGCACGTCGGCGCCGATGCGCTCGCACAGGTCGGCGATTTCGTTGATGAAGGTGATCTTCGTCGCCAGGAACGCGTTGGCCGCGTACTTGGTGAGCTCGGCGGTGCGCCGGCCGGTGTACAGGATGGGCGCCGCATTGAGGTACAGCGGGCGGTAGATCGCCGCCATGACGTCGCGGGCGCGCGGGTCGTCGGTGCCGACCACGATACGGTCCGGGTGCTTGAAGTCGCGGATGGCGGCGCCTTCGCGCAGGAATTCCGGGTTCGACACCACGGCGACATCGGCATCCGGCCGCGCCGCCGCCACGATGCGCTCGACCTCGTCGCCGGTCCCCACCGGCACCGTCGACTTGGTGACGATGACGGTGAAGCCGGTCAGCGCGGCCGCCACCTCGCGGGCCGCAGCGTAAACGTAGGACAGATCGGCATGGCCGTCGCCGCGCCGCGACGGCGTGCCCACCGCGATGAACACGGCCTCGGCGCTGCGCACCGCCTCGGCAAGCTCGGTGGTGAAGCGCAGCCGCCCGGCGCGGAAATTCAGTTCCACCAGCGCGTCCAGGCCGGGCTCGTAGATCGGCATCTCGCCGCGTTTGAGCGCCTCGATCTTGCTGCGGTCCTTGTCGACGCAGATCACGTCATGGCCGAAGTCCGCAAAGCACGCCCCGGACACGAGCCCGACATAGCCGGTGCCGATCATCGCAACGCGCATTCAGGCAATCCTTTCGTTGGAGCGGGGCAGGCGAGTGAGTGGTGAGTAGGGCGTAGTGAAAGTGAATACTACGGCCCGTGCGATCGAATCAGGGCTCCCAACTCAGCATTCACTACCCACGACCCACTCCCTGGCGGAAGGGGTGTCCGTTAAACGCCTTGGATTTTGTTATCGTTTCTTCCCTTTCCAGGGGCTTCCTACAAGATTTCCACACACCCAAGCTGCCGCGGTTATGCGACAAGCCGACGCTCAGGGAAAGAGGATGCGCCGCAAGGCACCCATTGCCGTTTCCGCCGCGCCAGCGAAAAGCACGGCCACTTTCCGCTCGATCAACTCGGCTACCAGCGCCGGCAGCCGATCCAGTTGGCCGTCGGCCCAGCGGAATTCGAGGGCAAGATTTTGTCCTTCGGTGAAACCGTTTTCCCGCAAGCCCCGGCGGAAGCCTTCCACCAGAAACCCGTCGGAGCCGAGCGACCGCCCACTCACAAACCCGACCACTTGCATCGCCGGCCGCTGCGCCCGCGCCGCAACCGGCCACGCCGCCGCGCCGCCGAGCGCCGCGATGAACGTGCGCCGTTTCACTCGATCACCTCGTCGGCGCGGGCAAGCAAAGTCTGTGGCACGTTAAGACCCATGGCCTTCGCCACCTTCAAATTGACGATCAATTCAACCTTAGTGGATTGCTGCACCGGCAAGTCCGCGGGCTTCTCGCCTTTGAGCACTCGGCCGGTATAGACGCCGACCTTGCGATATGCGTCGGTGATGCTGGAGCCGTAATGCAGCAAACCGCCCGCCACGACGAACTCACGAGATTGCATGATTGCGGGCACTCCCTCTCGGCCCAGCAGCGCGCCAAGCTGCGCCGCCCGACTCACTAAGAATGAATCGGCGCCGATCACCAGCCCGGCAGCACGTGACTGTCGGAAGGCCGCGATCACGGGGTCGAAATCGCGTTCGCTGCTGGCGTGCAGGACGTCGATCCTGAGTCCAAGATTGCCGGCCGCTCCCTGGATCGTCTTCGCCTGCGCCTGCGCGTTGGGATTGGTCGGGTTAATCAGCAAGGTGGCAACCGTGGCAGCCGGCGCCAGTTCGCGCAGAACCTCAAGCTGCTTGGCGCCCAATTCCAGATTTAGATTGGCGACGCCCGTGATGTTGCCACCCGGCCGGTTCATGCTGGTGACCAGACCAAACTCGACCGGGTCCACGCCCAGCGAGAATACGATCGGGATCGAGGTGGTCGCTGCCTTGGCCGCGACTGCTGCCGGAAACGCGCCTGCCGTAATCACAGCCACGCGGCGGTGGAC
>Ga0081540_1003540_pt1 | contig 12301 bp, 9 predicted proteins | sample TabmetS2T1R1_FD_71024 | JGI IMG/M metagenome (GOLD analysis project Ga0081540, IMG submission 71024) | Tabebuia heterophylla rhizosphere microbial communities from the University of Puerto Rico - S2T1R1 | ecosystem: Host-associated > Plants > Roots > Rhizosphere ...
CGGCTGGACCGGCTGTTCCGCTCCGCGCCGGCCGCGGCCGCCTTCGCCGACCTGATGGCCGGCACCGACTGAGCGCAGCCGGAGCCGGGTTGTGGCGGAGGCGAGCACAGTCCCCGTTTCACCGACTGAGCGCAGCCGGAGCCGGGTTGTGGCGGAGGCGAGCACAGTCCCCGTTTCACCGACTGAGCGCCGGCGTCGGCTAGCGACCCGCGACAGCGGCGGAGGCGGCGACCCGGTCGAGCGCGGTCGCCAGGAGCCGGTCGACCGGATCGTCCGGTACCTTCGTCCGACCCGCCCACTCGTCCGACCACCGGTACCGGACGGTGACCGCCAGTTCGGTGCGGTCGGCGCCTGCCTCGGCGAACCGGACGGTGCCCTCGTGCGGCAGCCAGCCGTTGTCGACCCGCCAGGCCAGCAGCAGTTCGGGGATGTCGCCCATGACCTCCACGGTCATGAGTCGCTCCGGGCCGCCCGGCTCCGGCACCGACCAGCGCGACCAGGTGTCGTCGATGGTCTCCGCCCGCACCGGCGGCCCGAGCACCGCGGCCAGCCGCTGGGGATCACGCAGGAGCCAGTAGATCCGCGTCCGGTCACCGTCCACCACGATCCGGCGGGCGGCCTCCAGGTCCGCGTAGCGGCCGGCCTCGACCCAGGCGCCGCGCCTGCGGCGGATGGCGCGCAGCGCGGCCACGCACACCGCGGCGCCCAGCAACACCGCCCCGGCGCGGACGAGTCCGTCCCCTCGAGTCATGACCGTGCCCTACCCCGGGCACGCGGGCGCCACACCGGCCCGCGGGAGACTCCGCCCGTTTGGGGGGTTTGCCGCCGGGTACCGGTCCGTCATGTTGCGTGGCTTGTTCTACGGCGCCGCGGCCGGTGCGGCCGGCACCACCGCGCTCAACGCGGTGACGTATGCCGACATGACGATGCGCGGCCGGGCGCCCAGCAGCACTCCGGAGCGCACCGTCGAGACGATCGCGCAGCGGCTGGGGCGCCAGGTGCCGGGTGAGGGGGAGGCCCGCGAACACCGGCTCACCGGGCTGGGTGCGCTGTCCGGCATAGCGACCGGCGTCGCGGTGGGCGCCGCCGTCGGCTGCCTGCGGGCGTTGGGCGTGCGGCCGCCGGCCCTGATCGGTACCGTCCTGGTCGGCGCGGCCGCGATGGCGGCGAGTGACGTGCCGCTGGCCCGGCTGGGTGTGAGCGACCCGCGCACCTGGTCCCCGACCGACTGGGTCAGCGACGTCGTGCCGCACCTGGCCTACGGCGCGGTCACCTGGCTGAGCCTGCGCGCCCTGGCCCGGCGCCGCTGATCGCGGCCTACCCGGCGCGCACCCCGGCGAACAGGTCGTCTTCGGGCTCGCCCGGATCGCCGCCGCGCTCGCCGCGCAGCAGCTGGAAGTGTTCGACGCCGAGGCCGTCACCGGTCGCCTCGGCCACCGCGAAGAACCAGCCTTCCGCGTTCATCTGCGAGCGGTGCTCCCGCATCGCGGCGAGCTTCGCGGGCAGCCAGGCGCGGGCGTCGATGCGCGCGGTGACTTTCTCCGGCGCCACCCCGAACGGCAGCGGGACGGGCGGCGCACCGGCGGCGACCGCGTCGGCCGCGCCAGCGAACGGGTTCGGCCCCTCGAACGTCGCGCCGGCCAGCAGGGTGGCGAGCGAGGCCAGTGTGGTGACCGGTACCACGGCGGCGTAGAGCTTCGCCACCGTCCACTCTGGACTGCTCGCCTCGACGGCGGCGACGGTGACATCGTGCGCGCGGATGTGGTCCGGGTGCCCGTAGCCGCCGCGTTCGTCGTCGGTCACGACCACCTGCGGCCGCACCTCGCGGACCAGCCGCACCAGGTGCCGCGTCTGCTCGGCCAGGTCGCCGCCGGCGAAGGTGCGCGCGTCCGGTGGGGCAGCTCCGGCCATGCCCGAGTCCCACCAGCGCCCGGGGCCGCCGAGGAACCGGGAGTCCGTCAGGCCGAGCGCTCGGCACGCCTGAGCCAGTTCGCCCGCCCGGTGCACCCCGAGCAACCCGGCCAGCACGGGGTCGTCGCCCACCCGCCCGTCGGGCCGGCCGGTGAGCACCTCCGCGACCTGTGCGTCGACGATCTCGCCCCGCTCCCCGCGCGAGCAGGTGACGAGGGTGACCGCCACGCCCTGCGCCACGTAGCGGGCGATCGTCGCGCCGGTCGTGGTGGTCTCGTCGTCCGGGTGGGCGTGCACGAGCATCAGGCGCAGCGGCTCACCCGACAGGTCCACCGGTACCGCTGCCACATCCACCACCGGTCCACTCTCGCCGCGCTCAGACCGCGGCGTCTTCTTCCACGTTGCCCATCTCCGCGTCGAAGCCGCCGACGTTCAGCAGGGAGGGCAGGGTCAGCAGGACCGGCGGGTCGGTGGACCGCGGCGCGCGCATGGCCAGGTGGACATTGGACAGCCCACCGGCGTGGACGTCAACCGGGCCGTGGCCGCCGATGAGCATCGGCCGCTCGATCGGTGAGTGGGCCGGTTCGTGGTCCGGGTCCCGCGGCGTGACGGCCAGTACGAACCAGGTCCCCTCGGGTACCGCGTCCATCAGCCAGTCCCCGGCCGCGGGCACCATCAGGCAGGCGACCGGCTGGCCCTGCGGGATCGGCCGGTCGAACAGGCCCATGAAGATCGGGCCGGCGGAGACGCCGCAGGACAGGTGCACCGTGCCGGTGACCGCGCCGCTGGGCCGGCCGACCGGCTTCGCCGAGGCGTGGACCGGCCCGAGCAGACCCATCTCGGCCAGGCGGCGGAACTTGCCGGGGGACACGCCGACGGATTCGGTGAACCGGGTGGTGAATGTGCCCAGACTCGTGTACCCGACAAGGCAGGAGATGTCGGCGACGCTAATCGACGTGGTCAGCAGCAGGCGCTTTGCCTCGTGCAGGCGGACCGCGGTCAGAAAGCGACCCGGTGAGATCCCGGTTCGGCCGGTGAACAGCCGGGAAAAATGGAAACGGCTCATAATCGCCGCCTCCGCCATGTCGGCGAGGGTCAGTGGCTCGGCGTACCGTTCCCGGATGAACAGGGTTGCACTCTCGACCGCGTCGCGCATGATCTTCCCTCCCCTTAATGAGGATAGAGCGGCATCGATAGATTGTGAAAGCTGAGTGTCGGTCGGATACCTGATCAGAATGGCAATTGCCATCGACCATGGTGACACCGGGTTCCCACCCCGGCGCGGGACGGATATTCTCGCTCGACCGCCAAGAAGGCTATCAGCCTGCATCAATCGCCACCAATAAGCTCGGCGTAAGGATTGGGTGAACAGGAGTGGCATTGCGCCGCCTAACCACCGTTAGACACCGATAAACGACATGGACGTGATGTCCATATTTTTGAGCCTCCACGCGGAATGCGAGGTGGCCGAGACAGCACGTTGAAAGAAGACATCCCTCCCGGCGGTCCTTCATGCTCGCTTCGGTTCGCAGTTGATCGACCAGTGTCCCGACCGGAGAGCGTCCGCGAGGGCGGGAGATGAGGGGAGCGCGGTGGGATCCTTTGTGCACGGGGGCCTGTCCCGTCGGAGAGCGGTACAGGCCGGAATCATCGCCACGGGTGGCGCGGTGGGGCTCGGCATCGTCCTGCCCATCGCCGACGCCGCGACCACCACCGCGCCCGGCACCATCGCGCCGGCCGCGCTGGACCAGGCGACCACGCTGACCCTTGAGGCATACGCCGACACGGTGGTACCGGGGGAGAAGCGCACCCCGGACGACATCACCATCGCCGGTGTCGCGCCCGGCCCGAGTGCCGTGGTCGCTGGCGCGCTGGACGTGCTGCAGATGCCCGAGGTCGGGCTCGCGACCTCGCTGCCCGGACTGGCCATGCTGCTCAACGGGCAGGCGGCCGGGTACGCCGCCCAGGCCGGCCTGGCCCTGGACCCGAACCTGCCGCCGTTCGTGGCGCTTCCGTTCCCGCACCGCGTCGCGCTCACCGTGTCGCTGACCACCCCGGGCCGGCCCGACCACCCCTACTGGGTGCTGCTGGCCACGCTGATCAGCTGGGCGTTCGACACCGGCGGCGCTCAGCACACCACCGAGGCACTGAGCACCGGCCACGCCGGCCTGGCCTGGATCGGCTTCCCAGCCCCGAACGCGGACGGCATCTGGCGATTCCCCCAGTTCTCCTATCGGCGGCAGCTTGCCAAGCCGAGCCCCCGGACGACCAGGAGCGGGAGCCCGGCATGACGACGACCGTGGAGCTGGCCGACGCGCTGATCGTCGGCAGCGGGTACGGCGGGGCCATCCCCGCGTTCTACCTCGCCGCAGGTGGCGCGAAGGTGGTCATCCTGGAGCGCGGGCCGCAGCTGTCGGCCAACGACTTCGTGCACGACATGAAGCTGGGCAGCTACACGCGGTACCTCGACATCGTGGTCGGCGACGGCATCTCCGTGGTGGCCGGCAACTGCGTCGGCGGTGGCAGCGTGGTCAACTTCGCCGCCGCGCTGCGCGCGCCGAGCTTCGTCTTCAACCGGGTCGGCAGCCAGGGCGTTCGCCAGTGGCCGGCGTCGATCAGCCGGTCGACCCTCGACCCGTGGTACGACCTGTCCGAGCTGACCCTGCCGGTCGCCAAGCAGACCTGGAACGACGTGTCCTACGCGGGCGGTGTGTTCGCCGCCGCGTGCGACCACGCCGGCCGCACCGCCAACCCGGTACCGCTGGCCGTCGACATGAGCAAGTGCACCAACTGCGGCTGGCAGCTCAACGGCTGCCGGTTCAACGCGAAGCGCTCGATGATCCTCAACTACCTGCCGGCGGCCACCGCCCTCGGCGCGAAGATCCGGCCCATGCACGAGGTGCAGAGCCTCGCCCCGGCCACCACCAGCGGGTACCGGTACCGGGTCAACTACAACGTGGTTAACCCGGACGGCACGGTCGCCAGCAGCAGCGCGATCGAGGCGAAGGTCGTGGTACTAGCGGCCGGCGCCCTGGGTACCCCGGTGATCCTGCAGCGGTCGGCCGCGACGCTGGGCACCATGCCCTTCGCCGTCGGCAAGTTCTTCTCCAGCAACGGCGACCACCTGTCCAGCTTCGTGGTCAACGAGGACAAGGTCGCCTCGTACCTCGGCCTGCACCGGGACGCGAACACCGCCTACCAGGCCAGCTTCATCGGCAAGAGCGTGGGCACCATGTCCTACGACGGGCTGGACCCCAGCAAGGCGGAGTTCCTCCGGTACAGCCTGCAGCAGCTCTACTTCGCGCCGCTGTCCAACACCCTGGTCAAGGCGACCGCCGGTGCGCCGGGCTGGTTCGGCGTGGACAAGAAGGCCATGCGGCACGACTGGAAGTCCTGGCTCACCGTGCTGGCGATGACCGAGGACGACAACGAGGGCGGCTTCGGTCCGCCGCCGCCGACCGGCACGTACAGCCGCATCACCGCCGGGCTGGTGCAGAACTCGCTGCAGTACCGCCCGACGGCGAACACCATCCGCGGCTGGACGGCGGCCGACACCGAGTTGGCCACCATCATGACCCGTGGCGGCCTGGCCACCCAGGTCAACGACTGGACCTTCGACGTGCTGGGTACGGTGACCACGCACCCGCTCTCGTCGGCCCGGATGGGCGACAACGCCAACCTGTCGGCGCTGGACCAGTACAACGAGCTGCGCGGATTCCCGGGCATCTTCGTCACCGACGGTTCGGCGGTGCCGACCTCGCTGTGCGTCAACCCGTCGCTGACTATCGCGGCGCTGGCCAACCGGGCGGTGCCGGGCATCATCCTGCGAGCCCGGGGAGCCGGCGCGTCCGTCCGGTACACGGCGCAGACGCCGGACGGCTCAACGGCCGAGCAGGCCACCATCATGGCGCTTCCGGAAGTACAGCGAGCCACGGCCTGACGTCATTGGAGAGAAGGAGCCCCGGGTCGGTCAGGGCCCGGGGCTCCCTATTTCTGGCGCTCGCTTCGCTCGCGCGGTCGGGCTGGAATGTTGGCGCTCGCTTCGCTCGCGCGGTCGGGCGCCTTATTGACCGCCCTGTAGCCGCCCTCCGCTCGGTCGCTGCGCTCCCTCGATACGGGCGGCTGCGGGCGGCGGCGCCCGACGTCGGTGGTCGGGCCCTTATCGCGCGACCGGCGTCGCGAGTGGACGGCCGATGTGGACGGTCTCTCGTGGACTGTCGCCGGTGGACGGTCAGGCGGGCGTGTCCTCGCCGAAGAGCATCCGGTGGACCAGCTCCTTGGCGTGCTGCTTGGTCTCCGCCGGGTTGGGGCTCGTGCCGACCGCGTAGGCCGCCTCGCAGAGCACCGCGCACACGAGCTGTGCCAGGATCTCCGGGTTGGCGGTCTGGACGACCTGGTCGGCGCGCAGCTGGTTGACCATGCCGCGGACCATCTCGGACATCGCCGGGATGTAGCGGGTGCCCTCCCGGCGGATCTGGGGGTCGTGCCCCTCGCGCAGCACGATCGCCTGGTATGTCGGGTTCTGGCACTCGTCGAAGTAGGTGTCCAGGGCCGCGACGAGGCGCTGCTTCGGCGTGCCCGGCCGGGCCGCCGTCTCCTGAACCCGCTGCACCACACGCGTCTCCGCGGCCTCGCAGACCGCCTTGAACATGTCGAGCTTGTTCTCGAAGTGGTGGTAGAGGGCACCGCGGGTCACCCGTGCCCGGGCGACGACGTCGTCGATGGACGTGCCGGCGTAGCCCTTGTCGGCGAACAGCGTGGCGGCGGCCGACATCAGCGCGCGGCGGGTGTGCTCGGTGTGCTCCTGCCGCAGGGTTTTGGTCACGGGCAAAGGATACTCGGTGACGAGCCGATTAAAAAACACCGTCCCCGTCATACCGTCTACCCTTCTGCCACATACTACTAGTATGCTTTCGACACCGATCATGCAACTGCCCGCAGAAGGGGTACCGCCGTGTTCGATCGCCTGGCAGGGCTAGCGATCCGGTGGCCACGGACAGTCGTCCTGGTCAGTCTCGCCCTCATCGGCCTCGCTCTGTTCTACGGAAGCGACGTCACCAGCCGCCTGCAGACCGGCGGGCAGACCGACCCCGGCTCGGACTCGGCACTGGCCGCCACGGCCATGGAGCAGAGCTTCACGTCCGGCCGGCCCAACCTCGTGCTGCTGGTCAAGGCGCCCGACGGCGTCGACTCGGCCTCGGCCGCGGCCGAGGCCACCAAGCTGGCGAGCCAACTCGACGCTGAGCCGAAGGTCAGCGCGGTGGTGTCCTACTGGCAGACCAAGTCGCCGGCCCTGCGCAGCACGGACGGCAAGGAAGCGCTGATCGTCGCGCACATCGACGGCACCGAGAAGCAGGCCGACACCGAGCTCGACACGCTCGGCCCCCGATACCGGGGAGACCACGGCCCGTTGAGCGTCGAGATCGGCGGCTCCGCCGCGGTGCGCAACCAGGTGACCAGCACGGTGCGCGGTGACATCTCGGCGGCCGAGGCGATCGGCGTACCGCTGACCGCGTTCGTGCTCATCCTCGTCTTCCGCAGCTTCATCGCCGCCCTGCTGCCCCTGCTGGTCGGCATCATCGCGGTCATCGGCACCAACGCCTCGCTCAAGGGTCTGAGCAGTCTGACCGACGTGTCGATCTTCTCGGTCAACCTCGCCACCGGCCTGAGCCTCGGACTCGCGGCCGACTACGGCCTGTTCATAGTCCGCAGATACCGGGAGGAGCTGAGAAAGGGCGCGGATACGCCGACCGCCATCCGGACCACGCTCAACACGGCCGGGCGCACCGTCGCGTTCTCCTCGCTGACGGTCGCGGTCGCCGTCTCCTCGATGCTCATCTTCCCGCTCTACTTCCTGCGCTCCTTCGCCTACGCCGGCGTCTCCGTGGTCATCCTGGCCGCGCTGGCGGCCCTGATCACGTTGCCTGCCGGACTGGTCGCGCTCGGGAAGTACGTGGACGCGCTGGACATCAGCGCGGTGTTCCTGTGGGTCGGCCGGCGGCTGCGCGGTCGGCGCGAGCCGGCCGCCCCCGGGTCGGGCTGGCGGAAGATGGCCGAGGCGGTCATGCGCCGCCCGGCGATCTACGCGCTGCTGTCCATCGCCTTCCTGCTGTTGCTCGGGGCGCCGTTCCTGCACGTCAACTTCGGCCTGCCGGACGACCGGCTGCTGCCCAAGACCTACGAGTCGCACACGGTCCAGCAGGCCCTGCGCGACGACTTCGACTCGAGGCCCACCGGTGAGCTGGACGTGGTCGCCACCGGCGTCCAGCCGCAAACTGAGACGGCGGCGATCAACGACTACGCGATCCGGCTGTCCACACTGGACAGGGTGGTCCGGGTGCAGGCGCTGACCGGCACCTACCAGGGCGGGCGCCAGGTCGCGCCGGCCGACCAGTCCTCCGGCCGGTTCGCCAACGGAAACGCCACCTACCTGGCGGTCACCTCGACCGCGGAGGACATCTCCTCCGAGAGCCAGGATCTGGTGCACCGCGTCCGTGCGGTACCGGCGCCGTTCCAGGTTCGGGTGGCCGGGGTCCCGGCCGATCTGATCGACGCGAAGAAGGCGCTCGTCGCCCGGCTGCCATGGGCGATCGGGATGATCGCGGCCACCACGCTGGTCCTCATCTTCCTGCTCACCGGCAGCGTGTTGATCCCGATCAAGGCCGTGGTGATGAACACGCTGAGCCTCTCGGCGACCTTCGGCGCCCTGGTCTGGATCTTCCAGGACTACCACCTGTCCAGCATCCTGAACTTCCAGCAGACCGGCTGGGTCGACGTCACGCTGCTGGTCCTGCTGTTCTGCGTGGCGTTCGGGGTGTCCATGGACTACGAGGTCTTCCTGCTGTCCCGGATCAAAGAGGAGTATGCGCGGACCGGCGACAACCGCTCGGCCGTGGTCTACGGCATCGAGAAGACCGGTGGCGTGGTCACCGCCGCCGCACTGATCACGTCGATCGTGTTCATCGCGATGGGCAGCTCCCGGGTCACCAACATCAAGATGTTCGGCGTCGGCCTCGCCCTGGCCATGCTCACCGACGCGTCGATCGTGCGGACCGTCCTGGTACCGGCGTTGATGCGGCTGGCGGGCAAGGCCAACTGGTGGGCGCCGGCGCCGCTGCGCTGGGTCTACAACCGGTTCGGCCTGCGCGAGGGAGGCTCTACGGCCGAGCACGAGTCACGACACACCGTCCCCAGTCCAGCACTGCCGGTGAGCACCGGGGGCCGTCGCGCCTGACCGGACGCCGGCTCAAACGCCGGCTCGCCACCCCTCCGGCGGCCCGTTTCTGGAATGGTTCCAATTCCGGGAACGGGCCGTCGGCTGTCTTGAATTTGCGCGCGCAAATAGCTGACGAACCCGTTGTGTGATCTGTCGCCGATACACGCTGGAAACGATTCCCGCGCAGGTCAGGCCGCTGTCACCATCCGTACACAGCAATATCTGAGAAGACATGATGACGGTGCGGAGCGATGATTGTTACGGATCGTTCTGCGGCGGAAGGGGCATTGTCGACAGGGGACCGGACACAGCAGTTTGCTGACTTCGGGTATGCGTCCGTGGTCGGTCGGCGATTCTCTCGGTACCAGCGAAAATGGTTTGTCGAATGGCCCGGCGCGGATTTCCGCGCTGGCGGCACAATGGCGCTCTCAATAACCCGGTAATCAGCGCGCAGAAATGGCGGGACAGGTGTCCGGTCACCGAGTGCGCGCATTCGAGTTCAAGGGGGACAGTTGCCAACCCAATCCGTCGGTCTGATGCGCCGACTAATTCCCGGTGCCTTCGTCCTGGCCCTGGTGGCCACGCTGTTCTTCGTGGCGCGGCTGCCGCAGGCGTCGGCCGCGGAGCGGGCGTCGCTCGCCTCGAACTTCCACTTCACCGAGCTGCCGATCGACCTGCCTCCGGGCCTGCCGCAGAAGACGATCCGGCAGGTCAACCCGGAGTACAAGGACATCCAGGCGTGGATCTCGTCGGTCGGCGCGGGCATCTCCCTCAACGACCTGGAGGGTACCGGCGTCTCCAACGACCTGTGCCTGGTCGACCCGCGCAGCGACATGGTCATCGTCACCCCGGCCCCGGACACCGGCAAGCGGTTCGCGCCGTTCGTGCTGAACCCGGCGCCGCTGCCGATGAACTCCTCGATGGCGCCGACCGGCTGCGTGCCCGGCGACTTCAACGGTGACGGCCGGATGGACCTGCTGACCTACTACATGGGTCGCACGCCGATCCTGTTCATGGCCCGGCCGGACGTGTCCACCATGAGCGCGTCCCGGTTCCTGCCGACCGAGCTGGTGCCGCAGCTGGTCACCCCGGACGGCATGTACCACGGCCCGCAGTGGCACTCGACCGCGGTCGCGGTCGCCGACCTCGACGGCGACGGGCACGCGGACATCGGCGTCTTCGACTACTTCCCGGACTCCGACGTGCTGAACCCGGACGGCCAGCCCAACGTCGAGATGAACCACTCGATGTCCAAGGCCACCAACGGCGGCGGCGCGCACATCCTCCACTGGGTGTCCGCGGACAGCGGTGCCATCCCCGCGGCCCGGTTCGAGGAGCAGCCGACCGCCATCGAACTGCCGCTGGCCACCGGCTGGACGCTGGGCGCCGGTACCGCCGACCTGGACGGCGACCAGCTCCCCGAGCTGTACCTGGCCAACGACTTCGGCAACGACCACCTGTTCTACAACGTCTCCACGCCGGGCCACATCAAGTTCGAGAACACGATCGGCCGGCGCGGCGCCGAGACGCCCAAGTCCATGGTGCTCGGGCACGACTCGTTCAAGGGGATGTCGGTCGACTTCGGCGACCTGAACAACAACGGCAGGTTCGACATCTTCGTCAGCAACATCACCACCGCCTGGGGCATCCAGGAGAGCAACTTCGTCTGGATGAACAACGCGAAGGACGCGGCCGACGCGCACGCGAAGCTCGCCGCCGGTACCGCGCCGTACGACAACAAGGCGGCGGACATCGGCATGGGGTGGACCGGCTGGGGCTGGGACGCCAAGATGGCCGACTTCGACGACAGCGGCCACCTCTCGATCGTGCAGACGGACGGCTTCGTCAAGGGCGACATCAACCGGTGGAACTGGCTGCAGGAGCTGGCCATGACCAACGACGTGCTGACCCAGAACCCGGCCATGTGGCCCAAGGCCGTGGCGGGCGACGACATCGCCGGCTCGCAGCGGCTGGCCTTCTGGGTCCGGGGCGGCGACGGCCAGTACGTCAACCTGAGCAAGGACCTGCACCTGGACGTGCCGGTGGTGACCCGCGGGGTCGCGGTCGCCGACACGACCGGCGACGGCTCGCAGGACTTCGCGGTGGCCCGGCAGTGGGCGGCACCGGCCTACTACCACAACGACCACGCGAGCAACGGCAACTTCCTCGGCCTGCGCCTGTACCGACCGCTGTCCGACAGCGCGGCGGCGACCACGGGCGGCATGCAGAACGTGGGATCCCCGGCGTACGGCGCGGTGGTGACCATCACGACCGCTGACGGCAGGACGCAGGTCGCGCAGCTCGACGGTGGCAGCGGCCACTCCGGCAAGCGCAGCTTCGACGTCTTCTTCGGCCTCGGCTCGGCCGGGTCGAAGCCGGTGTCCGCGCAGGTCACCTGGCGTGACCTCAGCGGCGGCAAGCACAGCCAGAAGCTCACCCTCGACCACGGCTGGCACGACTTCATTCTCGGCTCGCAGGCCCAGGAGGTAGCGGCGAAATGACCGACGTCAAGCAGGTGGAAACGGCGCCGGTAGACGCCCGGACCATCGACAAGACCCAGTTCAACACGGTACCGGCGCCGGTACCCACGCCCAACGGCAAGCCGGGCGGGCATCCGGGCGTCGGAGCCGTCCCGCGGGTTGACCGGAAGGACCCGCGCTACAAGGCCCTGCGCAACTTCGCCATCTCGATGACCATCTTCAACGTCCTCGGGTACACCATCCTCGGCTTCGAGCAGCCGTGGTTGTGGCCGATCCTGGCGCTGGTCGTCGGGTACTCGGCGGAGATCATCATCGAGCTGGTCGCGGCCTGGGCCGGCAAGCGCCGGCCGGGCTTCACCGGCAACGGGATGTGGGGGCTCTACACGTTCCTGCTACCCACTCACATCACCAGCCTCGCGGTGAACCTCCTGCTCTACGCGAACGACAAGTTCTGGCCGATCGCGTTCGGCATCGTGGTGGCCATCGGCCAGAAGACCGTGCTCCGCGCGCCCATCAAGGGCAAGATGCGGCACTTCATGAACCCGTCGAACTTCGGTATCACGGTGACGCTGGTGGCCTTCTCCTCCTGGGTGAGCATCTCGCCGCCCTACCACTTCACGGAGAACGTGCCGGACATCTTCCGCCTCTTCATCCCGATGATCATCATCTCGGCCGGTACCGTGCTGAACGCCGG
>Ga0081540_1003541_pt1 | contig 12300 bp, 9 predicted proteins | sample TabmetS2T1R1_FD_71024 | JGI IMG/M metagenome (GOLD analysis project Ga0081540, IMG submission 71024) | Tabebuia heterophylla rhizosphere microbial communities from the University of Puerto Rico - S2T1R1 | ecosystem: Host-associated > Plants > Roots > Rhizosphere ...
GAAGGTTGGGGGGTCCTCCGCCAGCTGGCGTTCGAGCTGCACGCCGTTCTCGAGCACGCAGATGGCGCCGCCCCGGCGTCGGTCCCGCCCGAGGCGCTCGAGGGCGATCCTGCAGCGAAGGTCCCGGTGGAGTTGATCGGGCTCGTCGACCAGGCGCTCGCCTCGACCGAGCAGGACGATCCAGGACCGGCGCCCGCCGCGGAACGCGAGACGCTTCGCACCCTCGGCCGGCAGGTGCTCGGCGCCCTGTGGGAGGCCCGGGCCCGGAGGTGACGTGACCATGGTGAAGGACGACGATGACGGGGGCGGCTTCACCGGGAAGCGCAACAAGTCCTGGCGGGAGATCGACGCCCGGCGCGGAAAGAGCAAGTACCACTCGCGCCAGGACGACCCCGCGCAGCAGCGGATCGAACGCAGCGCGACGTACACCCGCTACAAGCAGGCCGCCGACTCCCTCTTCACCGGTGGCGCCCTCCCCGAGGGTCTGGCCAAGACCTTCGACCCGGACGGAAAGCGCCAGGCGCAGAAGGAGGCGATGTCCAAGCTGCGCGAGCTTCCCGACCGGAAGGCCTGGGCCCAGGGCGTCATCGAGTACCTGGAGAAGTACCCGGAGCTTCCCGAGGATCCCTACTTCCTCGACTCGCTGCTGGACCATCCGCGCGAGCGCGTCGTGGGACAGGCGCTGGGGAAGCTCGAGGCGATGCAGGAGGCGGGGACGCTGAAGGCCAAGCTTCCCAAGAGCCTCGACCAGCGGCTCAAGGCGCTGGAGCTGACCAGCATGGATCCCGAGCTCCAGCAGCGGGCCCGGGCGCTGCGCGAGCAGCTGCGCTAGTGCTCCGACCGGAGTGCGCTGATCGCTGCGTCCACCGATCCTCTCGGTCACGGCAGCCGCTCGGAACCTCCGACGCGCCGTCGTGGAGGCCAGGCGACTGCCGCACGGCAATCCGCCACAGGCAGCCCCGTCGCGTCGGGGACGGACGCTCGGAGAGGGACCCCTCCGCTGCTCGCTTCGGGTGTGCTCGGTCTCCTTTCAGCCTCGGCCGACTCGTGCTCACCACGCCCCGGTCGGAACACCCGTGACCGCTCCCGGCTGGACGATTCGCCCGGTCCGATCGGGCGATGCGCCGGCCCTGCGCCGGATGCGCGACGAGGCAGGCTGGGATCAGGAGAAGGTCCCGGCGTGGATCACGGCCTCGCTCACCGGTGAGCGTCCAACCTGGGTGGCCGAGCTCGCTGGCGAGGCGGTGGGCATGGTGAGCCTCGAGCTGGTCGACGACGACGATCCGGAGGTGGCCGACGGGAACGGCGTCGCCGCGGTCACCAGCCTCTCAGTGTTGATAAGCGCCGGGCGGCGTGGCATCGGCCGCGCCCTGACCGTGTTCGCCGAGGAGCAGGCACGTCTCCGCGGCGTCCGGGTGCTGACGCTGAACACGCGGCCGACGAACGCGGCGGCGCTCGCGCTCTACGAGGGACTCGGCTACCGGCGCTGGAAACAGGAGACCCGGCCGTGGGGCCTCGCGGTCTTCCTGCGAAAATCACTCGCTGGGTGAAGCGCGCGGCCCGCGTGTCGTTTTTTGCGGCGGCGTGACGAACGCGTGACTAAACCCCGCCCGGCAGGCGTTCGAGCGCCCGCAAACGGGGGACAGCACACACGGTCGGACTCACGCTTACCCACCGGGGGATCTACCGAGGGGTGGTTGATTTCCCAATCAACCGGCCGGAGAGCGTGTATGGATGCGCCCCCCAACCCTCAGAACTTTGCTTCTGACACGAAGGAGAAACACTTGAAGCGTCTGTCTTTCCGGCTCGGCTGCCTCGCGGCCAGCCTGCTCGCCGCGGCCTGCGGCAGCGACAACAACAACGGCGGCAACGTGGTGAACATCACCACGGCGATGAACGAGTCGCAGATCTCGGCGGCGTTCTCGAACGCCGTGGCCGACTCGACCATCTCCTTCGCGGCCGGCACCTACCACTTCACCAACTCGCTCAACCTCGCGAGCAAGAACAACATCACCGTGAAGGGCGCAGGGATGGGCTCCACCATCCTCGACTGGAGCGGGCAGACCGCCGGCGCCGATGGCGTCGTCCAGGCCAACACCCCTGGCTCCACGATCAAGGCCATCTTCCAGGACTTCAGCATCACCGACACCGTCGGTGACGGCCTCAAGGTCACCGGAGCCGGCTCGCTCCACGTCAAGGGCGTGGGCGTGTCCTGGCCCACCCGGACGATGCACGGCGGTTACGGCGTGTACCCGGTCCAGTCCAAGCAGGTCCTGGTCGAGAACTGCACCGTCGACGGCGCCAGCGACACCGGCATCTACGTCGGTCAGTCGGACGGGATCGTCGTCCGCAACAACACCCTGACCAACAACGTCGCGGGCATCGAGATCGAGAACTCGTTCAACGCCGACGTCACCGGGAACAACTCCCACGACAACACCGTCGGCTTCCTGATCTTCGACCTGCCGAACCTTCCGCAGGTCGGCGGGCACAACATCCGCGTGTACTCGAACCAGTTCGTCAACAACAACCACGCGAACTTCGGTGACCCCAGCGGCACCGTCGCGCTGGTCCCTGCCGGCACGGGCGGTGCGGTGATGGCCAACAGCAAGGTCGAGGTCTTCGGCAACACCTTCACCGGGAACAGCGCCATCGGCTTCGGGATCATCAGCTGCTTCGTCGCCTTCCCGACCAACACGTGCCTGGCCGCGGCGGCGGGCTACAACCCGTTCCCGAACAACATCTCCGTCCACGACAACACCTTCACGAATAACGGCACTGACCCGCTGCAGGGCAACACCGACACGAACCACCCGAGCTACATGCTCGCCGCGCTCCTCGCGAGCGGCTTCCAGGGGAGCAACGCCTGGAAGGACGGCCACGTCTCCGACGTGTCCTACGACGGCGTCCTCGGCCTCGGCGCGAGCGGCAACGCCTATTCGGTCTGCGCCAAGACCAACGGGAACGGCCACTTCGCCAACATGCACTTCGACCAGGTCGAGCAAGGCGCCAACCTCGGCGACGTCCTGACCTTCGACGAGGCGGCTTACAGCTGCGTGCCGAACGGCTTCCCGCTTCCTGCGGTTCCGGTGCCCGCGTTCTGAGGCGCCGCGCGCCGCAACTCCAGGAGAGGGAAGCAAGATGTCGACTGCAGTCCGGTGGGTGATCGCCAGCGCGCTCCTTGCGCTGGCGTGTGGCTCGAGCTCTGGCACCAGCGACGCAGGCAGCTCCTGCTCGCCGAAGGTTCCGACGGACGATTCCGTCCCCGGAAAGCTCGCCGACTGGTGCCAGGTCGAGCTCCAGAACGGGGAGGTCGCGCCGCTGGCTGGCGACGTCGTCCCCTTCAACCTCACCACCCCGCTGTACTCGGACGGGGCGATCAAGCGGCGCACCGTCCGGGTTCCTCCCGGCACCTCCGCGACATACGCCGACGCGGGGGTGCTCGGTTTCCCCGACGGCACCGTGTTCACCAAGAGCTTCGGGTTCCGCGACGACGCGAGGGACACCACCCTGCCCATTCACTGGGTCGAGACCCGGGTCGAGTGGAAGGCGGCCGGGAACTGGAACTTCATCAGCTACCGGTGGAACGACGCCGGGACGGAGGCTCTACCGCTCGCCGGTGGCGAGGTGGTGAGCCTCTCCTACGTCGACGGCGATGGAGCCACGCAGAGCGCGCACTACCTCGTCCCCTCGACGCAGCAGTGCATCCAGTGCCACGCCGAGCCCGGGGCGATCGCGCCTATCGGCCCGAAGGCACACTGGCTGAACGCCGACTACGCCTACGCGAGCGGGACGGAGAACCAGCTCGCCCACTGGTCGCGGATCGGCATCCTCTCCGGAGCTCCGGACCCGGCCAGCGCGCCGCGGCTCCCGGTGGCCTCGGATCCGGACGCAGGCACGGTGGAGCAGCGCGCGCGGGCGTACCTCGAGGCGAACTGCGGCTTCTGCCACAACCCCACCGGCAACGCGCGGATCAGCGGGCTCTACCTCTGGAACTCGATCACCGATCCGACCCAGCTCGGAGTCTGCAAGCGGCCGGTCGCCGCGGGCCCGGGCGCCGGCGGACGGCTCTACGACATCGTTCCGGGGCACCCCGAGGAGTCGGTCATCACCTACCGGATCGAGTCCACCTCGCCTGCCGCGGCGATGCCGCAGATCGGTCGGAGCGTGGTGGACACCCACGGTGTCGCGCTGGTCAATCAGTGGATCAGCGAGATGACCGGGACCTGCAACTGAGCAGTCTTCACTGACGACCCGGCGAGGGCGCCTCCGCTGCGACCTCGCCGGGGATTCGTCTGGACTCGAGTCACTCCACGTCGGTGTCTCGCTCGGCGGCGCGGACGACGTCGACGGGCCTCACCTCGACCGAGCCCTCGCCCACGATGAAGGGGCATCCCTGCGCGATGCGCGCGGCGTGATGTAGGTCGCTCGCCTCGACTGTGATGAAGCCGAGGACGATGTCCTTGGTCTCCGCGAACGGCCCGTCGGTGACCGACTTCCGGCGGACGACCTTGCCTGCGGTCTCGAGCGGCCTTCCGTAGGACTTCACCAGGCCCTTCGCCTCGAGGTCGCGGAGCCAGGTCAGCCAGGCCTGGATGGTCTTCTGCGCCCGCTCGGGAGTTCCCATGTGCTCCCGGCGGTCCTCGTCGGAGCTGCGGAACAGGAACACGAACTCGCTCATCGTCATGCCACCTTGTTGGGGCCTCGTGGGCCGTTGCTGGCCCGTAGACGCCCGACTCGAAGATCCCCGGACATTCGAGGCAAGTGGTGCCCGGCCTGCAAGGGGAGACGGGCGAGCTGCGCCGGTTGCCTCGAGGCCGGGGATCGGGCAGAGCACACCCCCTCATGTTCGTCGCCCTGGCCCGGGCCGTCTCCCGGCACCGCCTCGTGGTCCTCGAAGGCACGGTGGTGGTGCTCGCGCTCGCGATCCTGAGCGTCGTTCGCGGCGGCAGCCTCACCAGCGGCACCATCGAAGGGACCGAGTCCTCGAAGGCGACGGAGCTCGTTCGCGGCGCCGCCGGGGCCGACACCGACACCACCGTGGTCGCGCTGTTCAGCCACTCGACGCTGGCCGCCACCGATCCGGTGTTCCAGAGCGCGCTCGCCCTGCATCTGGAGAAGGCGAGAGCCCTCCCGGGCGTCGAGCAGGTGGTCTCGGCGAACGACGCTCCCGAGCAGGCCCGCGCCCGCTTCGTCTCCGCCGACAGGAAGACCTCTCTGGTGCTGGTCCGGCTCAAGGGCGACGAGAAGGCCGCGGTGAAGGCGTTCCCCGCCGTGCGCGACGCCCTGCGCGCCGGGCCGTTCACCGTGGCGGTGACCGGGAAGCCGGCCTTCCTCTTCGACCTCAACACGCAGCTGGAGCACGATCTGCTGCGCGCCGAGCTCCTCTCCTTCCCGCTCGCCCTGGTGGTCCTGCTCCTGGTCTTTCGCACGGTGGTCGCCGCGCTGCTCCCGGTCGTCGTCGGCGGGCTGGCGGTGCTGGCCGGAGTCGGCGCGGTGCTCGCCCTCTCGCACCACCTCGACATGGCCCAGTACACGTTGAACGTGGTGAGCCTCATCGGGCTCGGGGTGGCCATCGACTACTCGCTGTTCATGGTCAGCCGCTTCCGCGCCGAGCTCGAGACCGGGGCCACGGTCGACACCGCGCTCGAGCGCACCGTCGACACCGCAGGCCGCGCGGTCGCATTCTCCGGACTCGCCGTGGCCGCCGGGCTCTCGGGGCTGCTCTTCTACCAGGGCTCCTTCCTCGCAGCGATGGGCCTCGGCGGCGCCATCGTCGTCGCCTTCTCGGTGCTCTTCGCGCTCACGCTGCTTCCGGCCATCCTCGGCTGGCTCGGGCGGCGGGTGGATCTGCTGCGCGTCCCCGTTCCCTCCTTCGGGCTCGAGGCCGGGCTCTGGAAGCGGCTCGCCGGCTGGGTGATGCGGCATCCGGTGAAGGTCCTCGTCCCGACCCTCGCCTTCATCGCCTTCCTGGGCTGGCCCTTCCTCCGGCTCCAGACCGCAGGGACGGACATCACCGCCCTGCCCGAGACCGCCGGGTCCCGTCAGGGCGCCGCGGTGCTGGCCCGCGCCTTCCCCGAGCAGAGCGCGACCCGCATCCTCGTGGCGGTGGAGTTCCCCGGGGACCCCTTCGTCTCGGAGAGGGTCGGTCCGCTCTACGACGCCACCCGGCGCTGGGCCCGCCTTCCGGGCGTGGCGGGAGTGGAGAGCATCGTCGACCTCGACCCGAGCGTGACCCGAGACGAGTACCTCCAGCTCGCCAGCGCTCCCGCCGCGTTCCGGCCGCCGGAGTTCGCGCTCGCCCAGGCGGCGTACCTCCGCGGGAACGTGGCGGTGGTCCAGGTGCTCACCCAGGCGCCGATCTCCAGCCCGGAGGCCCGCCATCTCGTGGAGGAGCTGCGGAAGGACCGCGGCGTGGGGGACGGGCGGGCCCTCGTCGGCGGGCAGAGCGCCAGCGACGTGGACTCCACCGCCTTCGTGCTGGGGCGGGCGCCGCTCGCGGTCGGCCTGGTGGTGCTGGTCACCCTGGTCGCGCTCTTCGTCCTGCTCGGCTCGGTGATCCTGCCGATCGAGGCGGTGGTGATGAACTTCCTGTCGCTGTCGGCGAGCTTCGGGGCCATGGTGTGGATCTTCCAGGAAGGCCACCTCCGCTGGCTCCTGGACTTCCAGCCGGGTCCGCTCGAGCCCGCGCTTCCAGTGCTCCTCTTCTGCATCCTCTTCGGGCTGTCGATGGACTACCAGGTGCTGATGCTCTCGCGGATGCGCGAGGAGTGGAACCGGAGCCACGACAACCGCACCGCCGTCGCCGAGGGCCTCGAGCAGACCGGACGCCTGGTCACCAGCGCCGCGGCGATCATGGTGGCCGTGTTCGCCGCCTTCGCCCTGGCGAGGATCCTGGTGGTCAAGGCGATGGGCGTGGGGATGGCGATTGCGGTTGCCCTCGACGCGACGCTGGTGAGAGTCCTGATCGTACCCGCCACGATGCGCCTCTTCGGGGACGCCAACTGGTGGGCGCCGCGAGCGCTGCGACGGCTGTCACTCGGGGCACACGGAGAGAAGAGCAACCCATGAATGCCGTCCTGATCGCGCTGGTCGTCGCCTCGCTCCTCGCGCTCGTCGAGGGGCACATCCGGCTCCGGCGCGTCCTCGCCCGCCGACCGGCCGCGCCGCCGTTCCCGACCACCGCCCCGTCGATCACCGTCATCCGCCCGGTGAAGGGCCTCGACATCGGCGCCGAGGACAACATCCGCGCTTTTCTGGGGATGGAGTACCCCGGGAAGCTCGAGCTGCTCTTCGTCGTCGACTCCGAGGACGATCCGGCGACTCCGGCCATCCGCAAGCTCATCGCCGAGCACCGGACGTCGGCCCAGCGGGTGGACCTCCTCTTCTCCGGCTCACCGCCGCCGCAGCGCACCGGGAAGCTCAACGCGATGCTGGTCGGCGTCGCGGGCGCCACCGGCGAGCTGCTGGCGTTCAACGACTCGGACAGCCGGCCATCGAAGGATCTGCTGGGGCGGCTCGTCACCGAGCTGCTCGCCCGACCGGACTGCGGCTGCACCTTCGCCCCCGTGGTCGCCGCCGCGGATCGGCCAACCGCCGGGGATGTCGGCTACGAGCTCCTGATGAACGCCTGGTACGGCCCGACCGTGTCCTGGGCCGCCGAGCCGAAGAGCGAGCTGGACTTCATCATGGGGCAGCTCATGGTCTGCCGGCGCGAGGCGCTCGACGCGGTGGGCGGAGTCGGCGTCGCCGAGGGCCACTTCGTGGACGACATGTACATCGGCCGCGCGCTGTGGAACGCCGGCTGGAAGAACGTGGTCATCGAGTCGCCGCTGCGGATCGTCGCCGGCGGGATGAGCCCGCTCCAGTTCTTCCGGACCTTCCGCCGCTGGATCCTCTTCAGCGAGGGCGGGCTGTCCTTCCGCTTCACCTGGCCGAACTGGGTGCGCGGCGTCTCGTGCTGGGTGGCGTGGGCGGCGCTCCTCGTCGCGATGGCCACCGGCCACTTCTCCATCGCGGCGGCGGCGCTGCTGCCCATCGCCTTCTCGGTCTTCACCCAGGCCTCGCTCCAGCGCGCGTACCACGGGCCGCGCATCCGGCCGCACCAGCTCTGGGTGCCGGCGGTGATCCCGCTCGTGGGCGGGATGGTGCAGATCGCCGCGAAGCTGAACCGCCGGGTGGACTGGCGCGGCCGGAGCTACGACCTGGACGCCGAGGCGCGACTCGGAGCCAGGGACTCGTCGGCGGCGGCGGGGACGTGAGCAGGAAGCGCGAGGAGCCGGTCCTCGACCGCTCCGGCCATCGCGGTACGGAGGTGGGGCAGCGCGGAGGCCACCAGGAAGGCACCGGCGCGCACCGCCCGACCCGGGCTCCGGACGGCGCGCACTCCACCGGACCCGAGAGCCATCAGGCCGTGGACGACGACCCGGGCGTACTCCCGGGCCATGACCGACATGCGGGTCTCGCGGGTGGAGAGCAGGGACATCGAGATGCGCGTTCCGGTGGGCGAGCGCTCCCAGTAACGGAAGAGCCCGCTGCGCAGGGCCGCCATCTCGCCCGAGTCGCTGCTGAAGGCCTCGTAGAGCGACGACGCGAGAGCGATGCGGGTTCGGTTCGCCGGCCGGCGCCACCGCGCGTAGGCGGCGAGCGCGAGGGGCACGTCGTTCTCCTCCTCGACCATCGCCCGGAGCAGCACGCGGGCGTCGCGGACCGCCGAGGCCATGCCGCTCGCGCTGAGCGGATGGCAGCAGCCTGCGGCGTCACCCACCAGCACCACGTGCCCGCGGTAGACGTGCTCCATGATGCGGGTGTCGTTCGAGGCCACCAGCGGCGGCTCGCGCTGGAGCGCGTCGAGGATCGCCTGGCGCAGCGGCTCGGGGACGCCGGAGAGGATCTCCGGCTCGCTGCGGACCCGGTCCGGCACGGAGCCGAGCGGCAGATCCACCATCACCCGGGCCAGGGTGCCGGAGATGGGGTAGGCCAGCACCGGCGCGGGACCACCGATGAAGAGGTGACCGCGACCGGCGTGCGGCAGCACGGCGGCATCCACCAGCACACCGACCATCGTCGACAGCCGGTCGTGCTGCTCGGCGATGCCCAGCGCGCGGCGCAGCGGCGAGGCCCTCCCGTCGGCCGCGACCAGCATGCGGGCACGCACCCGCTCGGACTGCCCGTCCCGGGAGAGGGTGACCTCCACGCCCTCGGGTCCGTCGGACACCAGGGTGACGCGCGTCCTGCGCCGCACCTCCACGTCCCCTCGCCGCTCGAGGATGTCGAGGAGCGGTGCGATGAGCGCGTGGTGCTCGATGCCGAGGCCACGGTTGCCCGGCGCGTAGGGGAGCAGCGCGGTCTTCTCACCGTTCACCACCGCGAAGCCCACGATGGGCGCGCCGCCGGAGCTCAGCACCTCGGAGAAGCCGAACGCAGTCAGCTCCTCGACGCCCACCGGATGGAGGAGCTCTCCGGCCAGCTGCTTCCGGCGATCCTGCCCCGCGTCGGCGAGGAGGGTCCGGAGGCCGAGCTGCGCCATGGCGGCGGCGGCGGTACAACCCGCAGGACCACCACCGGCGACGAGCACGTCGACTTCCATCAAGGCAGCAATCCCTCCCCGGCCCTTCTTCCGGGGGTTCTTATAGAGTGGACCGCGCCTCGGCGCATCTTCCGTGGCCACTCCGTCGTAGGTGTCTCGTGACCTTTCCTGAGGACTTCTGCCGTCGCGCCCTTCCGGAGGTGTCTCGCACCTTCGCGCTCAACATCCCGGTCCTCCCACCGCCGATGGACCTGGTGGTCACCGTGGCCTACCTCCTGTGCCGGATCGCCGACACGCTCGAGGACGAGGCCCGGGGACAGGTGTCGGAGCGCGCCGAGCTGTTTCACACGCTCGGACGCCTGGTGAAGCTGGAGCCGGGCTGGGAGGAACACAGCGCGGACTTTGCGCGACGCTCGGTTGCCGCGCTCCGGCCGTCCGCTCCCACCGCCGAGGTGCAGCTGGTTCGCGGCACGCCCGTGGTCCTCGAGGCCATGCGCGGCCTGCCCGACTGGACACACCGGCACATCGCCGCCTGCGTGGGCGAGATGACCGACGGGATGGCGCAGGTGATGGCCGCGCTCGACGGAGGCGCGCCGCAGGGATTGCCCGAGCTGAAGGACACGCTGCAGTACTGCTACTACGTCGCCGGAACGGTCGGTGTGATGCTGACCGGCCTCTTCGTCGACGGTTACGACTCGGTGCGCCCGCTCAAGGCCGAGCTCGAGCCGCGGGCACCGGCGTTCGGGCGGGCGCTCCAGCTCACCAACATCCTGAAGGACGTCCGCGAGGACCTGGACCGCGGCTTCTGCTGGCTCCCGCGCACCGTGATGGACCGGCACGGCCTGACCCCCGGCACGCTCATCCTCCCCGAGAAGCGGAACGCGGCGGTGGCGATGCTGGACGACCTGGTCGCGGTCGCGCGGCACGAGTGCGACGTCTCGTTCGAGTACTCGCTGATGCTCCCGCGCTCGGAGCCGGGGCTCCGGCTGTTCTGTCTCTGGCCGCTCCTCTTCGCGCTGCGGACGCTCGCCGCGCTGGCGCACAATCCCGCGGTCTTCGAGCCGGCGCCGGTGAAGATCGACCGCGAGACGGTGATGCGGATCATGGTGCTGACCCGCGAGAGCGTCGGTGACGACCGGGCGCTCGAGGCGCTCTACGCCGAGTGCGCGCGAGGGATCCCCGAGGGACGCGCGGCATGACCGCGCCGAAGGGTCGAGAAGCGCCCTCGGCCGTGGACCGGGGGCTGGACGTGCTCGCCGACACGCAGGACCCGGGCGGCTCGTGGAAGGGCGACTACGGCGGGCCGCTGTTCCTGGTTCCGGTGTACGTGGCCGGGCTCGAGCTGCTCGGACGGCCTCCGGATGAGGCGACGCGCACCGGGTTCATCACCTATCTCCGCGGGCACCAGAACGAGGACGGCGGCTGGGGGCTGGACGTCGAGTCGCACAGCCACGTCTTCACCTCGGTGCTGGTCTACGTGACGCTGCGCCTGCTCGGGATTCCGGCCGAGGACCCTGGCCTGGTGAAGGCGCGGGCGTGGTTCCTCCCGCACGGAGGCCCGCTGGCGAGCGGCTCGTGGGGGAAGTTCATCCTCGCGATGCTCGGGCTGTACGCGTACGATGGGCTCGTTCCGGTGCCGCCCGAGCTGTGGCTCCTGCCCGAGTCGCTGCCGCTGCACCCCTCGAAGCTCTGGTGCCACTGCCGGATGGTGTACCTGCCGATGAGCTGGCTCTACGGGCGGCGCGTGCGGGCGAAGGAGACGCCGCTGCTCGCCGCCATCCGCCGGGAGATCTACGCCGAGCCCTACGAGAGCGTGGACTGGCCGGCGGCTCGCGAGCGCGTCTCGGCGACCGACGCGTATACCCCGCGGACCTCGTACCTCCGCGCGGCCAACGGGCTGCTCGGACTCTACGAGCGGTTCGCGCCGGCGGGAACCCGCGAGCGGTCGCTGGACCTGGTGCTCGATCAGATTCGACGCGAGGACGCGGCGACGAACCACATCTGCATCGGCCCGATCAACAAGGTGCTGAACACCGTGGTGTGGCAGATCGCGCGCCCGGGTGGGCCCGAGGTCGAGGCGCACGTGAAGCGGCTCCCCGACTACCTCTGGCGCGCGCCGGACGGTCTGAAGATGCAGGGCTACAACTCGTCGGAGCTCTGGGACACCGCCTTCGCCGTGCAGGGCATCCTCGCCACCGGCAGGGTGGAGCGCATGCAGCCAGTCCTCGAGCGCGCGGCGCACTACATCGAGTCCAACCAGGTGATCGAGGACGTGCCGCAGATGGAGAAGGCCTACCGGCACCGGAGCCGCGGCGGCTGGCCATTCTCCACCCGGGCTCACGGCTGGCCGATCAGCGACTGCACCGCAGAGGGGCTGAAGGCGGCGCTGCTGCTGGAGAAGGTGGGGCTGAACCAGGTCCCGCGATCGCGGCTGCGCGAGGCGGCGGAGGAGATCCTCTCGCTGCAGAACGATGACGGCGGCTGGGCCACCTACGAGCTCCAGCGTGGACCGAAGTGGCTCGAGGCGCTGAATCCCTCGGACGTCTTCTCCACCATCATGGTGGACGTCTCCTACGTCGAGTGCACCTCGGCGTGCGTCCAGGCGCTGGCGGCGTGGAGCGCCTTCGCGCCCGAGGACGCGGGCTGGCTGCGCGAGCCCATCCGGCGCGGTGAGCGCTTCATCCGCTCGGTGCAGCGTTCCGACGGCTCGTGGGAGGGGAGCTGGGGCGTGTGCTTCAGCTACGGGGCGTGGTTCGGGACGGCGGGGCTGA
>Ga0081540_1003542_pt1 | contig 12300 bp, 9 predicted proteins | sample TabmetS2T1R1_FD_71024 | JGI IMG/M metagenome (GOLD analysis project Ga0081540, IMG submission 71024) | Tabebuia heterophylla rhizosphere microbial communities from the University of Puerto Rico - S2T1R1 | ecosystem: Host-associated > Plants > Roots > Rhizosphere ...
CTGCGAGCGGGCCGGTAGCCGCCGGTCGTCGGCGCGCGCCACGTGGAGTGAAGGGCCACCGCGTCCCGGCACACGAAATCCCGGTGTCCTCGCCAGACGCCCGAGCAGCGCCTCGCGGTCGGCGATCTCCGACAAAGCGTCGAGGAGGATGGGGATCAACCCATCTGCCTCGCCCTGCACCAGCACGTCCACGAACGGCTCGAGCGGTTCGGGGTTGGAGAACGTCAGCGGTCCACCGGCGACGACGAGTGGCCAGTCGGGCCCGCGCTCGGCCGCGAGCACCGGGAGCCCGGACAGCGAGAGGACCTCGAGGAGCCCCGGCAGCTCCAGCTCGTAGGCCACGGAGAAGGCGAGGACCGGGAGCTCGCCCACCGGCGTTCCCGTCTCGAGCGTGAACAGGGGCGTTCGTGACTGCCGGAAGCTCTCCACGTCGTCGGGGAGGAAAGCCCGCTCGGCCGTCGCCTCCGGATGGGCGTGGATCTCCCGGTAGATGGTCTGGAACCCGAGCGAGCTCATGCCCACGTGGTACGGGCTCGGGTAGCAGAGGGCGACCCGGGTCCGGGCCACCTTGCGCAGTGTGCCCTGCTCGTCGGCGATCAGCCGCTCGCGGTGATCATGGAGGTCTCGGGCGGAGAGCATCGAAGGTCCGGGCTTTCGCTAACCCTGGATGCCTTCAGCTGTCCAGCCACCCTCGAAAAGCAGGAGCCCCCGCGACCAGGTGGTCACGGGGGCCCCGCGAGACATCAAACCAGACCCGACCTTACGGGTGCGGATTGGTGAACTGTCCGAGGCTCGGGAACTCCGCGTTGAAGAAGCACACGCCCAGGTTCGTCCCATCGTCGATGAACCCGTAGTCCGCGGCCTCCGCCGCCCATTGCTCCGGCCCGTTGCGGACCTTGACCGGGTTGTCCGGGTCCGTCTCGTCCAGCGAGTACGCGATGTAGCACCCCTGGTTGTAGTTCGACTGGATTCCGGACGAGACCGGCTTCTTGAACGGGTCGCAATCGGCGTTCTCGCTGCAGGGCACCGTCGGGGAGAGACCCTGGGTGGTGTAGTTGGCGGTGCAGCCGTTCCGGGTGACCGTCACCGTGCCCTTGAACTGGGTGCCCGTATAGAAGGCCGTGCTCAGGAACTGCATGGTGAGCGCCGAGTACTGGAGCGCGGTGGCGCCGCCGTTCGCAGCCAGAGCCGTCATGTCCGTCATCGTTGGAACCGTGCAGAGCTGGTTCGAGTCCGGGTAGACGGCGCTGAACTTCCCCTTCGAGTAGACAGAGCTGTTCGGCTCCGAGTCGTCGGGCGGTGCCATTGCCGGCGCCGCCGACGTCATGGCGAGGGCTCCGTCCGTCGCCTTGCCGTACTGCTCGATGATCCAGACGTCGGAGAAGGACGCCGGGGTGCTGCCGAACACGTCGCAAGCAGGGCTGCTCGCGGCGCCAACCCGGTTGAACCTCACGACGTACCCGCCGGTGGCAGTTCCCTGCACCTGACACACGGCATCCACGGCGCTGCTGCACCCGGTCAGTGCGACCAGGAGCAGCGCCCCGAGGACTCCATAGTGAGCGCGCTTGTCCGTCATCGCTTCAGGCCTCATGTGTGTCGTACCCATTAGAAGGTGAACCGGACGCTGAACCGGAAGGTCCGGACGGCCTGGTAGGACGTCGGCTTGCCCCAGTTCAGCTGGGTGAGGGTGGAGACGACGGCGCCGGACCCGTTCGAGCTCGGCAGGCCGACGCGGATGGCCGCGCCGCTCGCCGAGTTCGGATCGACCTTCGGAACCGGGAGGCTTCCGTTACCGTTGGCGCAGCTGGAAGCCGCCGTGGTGGAACAGATGCCGGCGTACTGACTGGGGATGCTCCCGTTCGCGATTTGATCGCCGTTCGCCGCGACGATCGGTCCGACTCGACCGGTGGTGTAGGTCGGGCTGAGCACGGTGGGCCGCTGCGAGTTGAAGAGGTTGAAGGCCTCAACACGCGCGGTGAGCACCATGTCCTTGCTGATCCGGAAGTTCAGACCGACGTTCGCGTCGAGCGAGGTCACCCAGGGAAGGCGACCGGCGCTGCCACGCGCCACGATGAACGCCTGGTTGTTGCCGTAGAGGATGTGGGCACCCAGGGCGTTGATCGGGGTTCCGGAGTTCGCGTTGAACGACAGACCGGTCGTCACGCTGAACGCCGGGTTGACCGGCCAGTCCTTCGCCACGTACGCCTTGATGAAGTGGGTGATGTCCCCGTTGAGCACGCCCTCCTGGTTGAGGAGGAGGGACTTCAGGTCGAACGTGGAGTTGATGTTCGGGTCGAGCTGACCGTCCTCACCGCGGAACAGACCGTCGAGGTTTCCGTAGAGGCGAGACCAGGTGTAGCTGATCTGCGCCAGCCACAGGTCGGCGAACGACTTGGTGAAGCTCGCCGTGACCGCGTGGTAGGTGCGCTTCGCCTTCGGGAACGTGTCAGCGATGCCCTCACCGGGGTTGCCGATGAAGTACGTCTGACCGTCCGTGTTCGACATGTCCTCGATGGTCCGCACCATGTTCCGGTAGGTGTAGGCCAGGGCCGCCCGAGCGTTCGGGAGCACCTCGTACTCGGCGCCCGCGACGATCTCGTCGTTGGACGGGGACTTGACGTTCGGATCCACCGAGGTCGGGATGGCGCCACCGATGCTGTAGTACTTGCGGGTCGGGCCGAACGGGTTCGAGAGGTTCGCCGTGGTGTCGAGCCGAGCCTTGTTCTGGCAGCCGATCCGGCCCTCCAGCGCAGGGTTGCAGTCCGACATCGGGCCGATCTGACCTTCACCGGAGAGCGAGCGGTTCGCCAGGTCGAGGGGGATGTTCTCGTAGTAGCGGCCGTAGTTCGCGTAGATCTTCGACCGGCCCTGCTGGGTCGGGTCGTAGACCACGCCGATGCGCGGGCTCCACTGATCCTTGAGCGCCATCCGGGTCGTGCCCGTGTCGTCCTGGAGGATGACCGAGTCGTAGCGGACGCCGAGGTTCAGGGTGATCTTGTCGACGATGCTCCAGCTGTCCTGGACGAACCCGCCGATGATGTTGGACTTCACCACCCCGAGGATCGCCGGCGCGTTGGACGGAGTGTCGACGTCGGTCAGGTAGCCGTAGCCACGGATCGGGTAGACGCTGCCCGGCACGCCGAGCTCGCTGCCCTGCCGCCAGAAGTAGCCGCCCGTGTAGAACGTGGTGACGTCGTACTGGTTCCACTGCGCGTCGATGCCCGCCTTCACCACGTGGTGGCCGGCCCCTGTGAACAGGTAGGTCAGCACGCCCTTGGCCTGGATGCTGTCCAGCTTGTAGTCGTTCATGAAGCCGAAGGCGCCGAGGCCGTACCGGGTGACCGGGCAGGGGACGAAGGTGCTGGTCTGCGCGCAGGCCGTCCGAACCGAGGCCGGGAGCTGCTCGTCGACGTGCGGGAGGTTCGTGGCCGCGCTTGCGGTCTGGACCGCCGGCTGCCCGGCGAGCGTCGCCACGTTGTCGATGTCCGAGAGCTGACTGCCATCACCCGGCAGCTGTGAGTCCACCTGGTGGTGCCAGCCGGCGCGGATGTCGAGGAGCAGCTTCTTGTCGAGGAAGGAGCTGTTCAGCTGACCGTTGATGTCGAGGGCGTCGAACTTGGTCTTCGTGTAGAGGCTGTTGAAGTCGCCCGTGGTGAAGAAGTTCGGCCCGCGGATCGCTCGGTTGTTGCTCGCGCCGCGAAGCGAGAACGCTCCGTCGCCGCCGCCCGTGGTCGGCGTGCCGCTGACGCTCACGCTGATGCGGTGGTCGGGGTTGATGAGGAAGGTGAGCTTGCCGATGTAGTTGATCGACTTCTCGTCGCCGAACCGGCGCTGGAGCGAGTTGTCGATCGGGGTGAAGACGCCCCTCGCGGTGGAGTTGGTGCTGTAGAAGTTCCGCTCGTAGGAGTACCGCTGGCGGGCGTACTGGAAGCCGGCGAAGAACCAGAGGCGGTCCTTGATGACGTAGCCGCCGAGGGTGGCGCCGATGTCACCGATGTTCGTCAGCTTGGTCGAAGCCTGGATGGTCGGCGTTGTCGCGGCGACCGTTCCCGGTGAACCGGCCAGGCCACCCGGGGTGAAGGTGCCGAAGATCGATCCGTGGAACTCGTTACCACCGGACTTGGTGACCGCGCTGATGGCGCCGCCCGTCGTCCGGCCGAACTCCGGCATGTAGCCGCCGGTGATGACGTTCACTTCATCCACGAACTCGGAAGTCAGCGGCGTACCCAGCGTTCCGTACGCGGGGTTGTTCACCGACAGACCGTCGATCAGGAACAGGTTCTCGGGAGAGGTCGCGCCGCTGATCCCGACGCCGTAGATGTCGGCGTTCGCCTGCGGGGCAACCGTGGCCAGGGTGTCGAACGAGCGGTTCGCGCCGGCGAGTGCACCAGGCCGGGAGACCGCGAGGCTCTGGATGAACTCCTGGTTGACGCTCGTGCCTGTCGTGCTCGAGCCGATGTCGATCGTCGGCGGAGTGCCGATGACCGTCACCGTCTCGGTGCCGGCAGTCTCGGGGAGCAGCTCGACGTTCAAGCGGAGAGTGCGGTCCGCGATGACCTCGATCGCGGTCCGGCTGTAGGGCCGGAAGCTCTCCTTCTCGAAGCGCAGGGTGTACGTGCCGGGAGGCAGCTGCGGCACGCGATAGAGGCCCGTCGCGTCGGTGACGACCACCTGCTCGCCTTGCAGAGCAGGCGAGGTAGCGGTCACCACCACGTCCGCGATAGGCGCTTTGGTGGATGCGTCGACGACATTTCCTGTCAGCACAGACGTGACCGCCTGTGCAAACGCCGTCGGCGCTGTCAGCGCGCTGAACAGCAGCAGCGCTGCGCGGGCACTCCTCCAGACAGATCGTTTTCTCTGACTCACCGAGACCCCTCCAATGTGGCCGGAAAGCGGGAAAGCAGCCGTGCATGCTCCTAGGGCCCAGTCGGACCTGTCAATAGAAGTTTGCATCATCGTGGTAGACACGATCAGTGCGCACGGGTCCCATCGTTGCGGCCGGGCGTGCCCGCGGGAGGGGGACGAATGCCCCATTGCGTCCTGCGTCACTGACCGGCTGTGGGAATTCCGTCCGTGATCAGCTTGTACAACTCCCCCATTTTGATGTAGGCGCGCCGTTTCCGGCTTCAGGGGAAGACCTCAGGTCCGGGCCGCACCCGCTGGCGTTCAAAGGGCGGTCACAGGAGACGACAGACGTATGTTCGATTCAGTGCTGGGCAAGGGCATCACGCCCAAGTCCCGCTTCGGATCAGGCGCAGTGGTATCGGTCCTGCTCCACGTGGGCCTTCTGGGCTTTGCCCTGTGGTTCTCGACCCGGCCTCCTCCCAAGGAGGACAAGGACGTCGCGGTGGTGCTCAAGGTGGCGCCGCCCCCTCCGCCCCCTCCTCCGCCTCCGGCCTCGACGAAGAAGCAGACCCACGTCGAGAAGAAGGTGAAGCCGAAGGACAAGATCATCCAGCCGAAGGAAGTGCCCCAGGAGAAGCCCAAGGAGGCCGAGCCTGACGACGAGCCCGCGGGCGTCGAGGGCGGCGTCGCCGGCGGTGTGGTCGGCGGAGTCGTCGGCGGCGTGGTCGGCGGCGTCGTGGGCGGTCAGCTGGGGAGCACCACCCTCTCCTTCGGCGAGGGCATGACCCGGCCGGTCCTCATCTCCGGACCCGGCGGCACCAAGAGCCCCCAGTACACCCGTGAGGCCCGCGAGGCCCGCATCCAGGGCCTGATGATCGTGAAGTGCATCATCACGACCGAGGGCCGGGTCCAGAACTGCCAGATCATCAAGCCCCTGCCGCACATGGAGCAGGCAGTGCTCGCCTGGCTCTCCGAGGCGAAGTACACGCCCGTCACGTTCCAGGGTAAGCCGCAGCAGGTCAGCTACGTCTTCAACTTCAACCTGAGGCTCGCCGAGTAAGCAGTCTCGGCCGAACAGGAACACCTTTCACCGGCGCATCACGGAGGCGCAGTCCAACAACCATGCAATTCACTCTCACTGACCTTTGGCACCACATGGGCCTGTTCGCGCGACTCATCGTCGCCGTGCTGGGCGTCATGTCCGTCGCTTCGCTCGTGGTGATGGCCGAGCGGCTCATCGTCTTCAACCGGTCGCGCAGCGAGTCGCGCAACTTCGCCGAGAAGATGGCCAACACCCTCGCGAAGAACGACCTCATGACCGTTGCCGGGACCAAGATCGGAGACAAGGTCGGCCACCTCGGCCGGGTGATCGGCGCGGGCCTCAATGCCCTCCGCCTCTCCACCGACAAGGACAAGGACCTCCAGGTCGAGTCCGTCGCCCGCGCCCTCGAGCGGCAGGCCCAGCGCGAGGTCCAGAGCCTCAAGCGGGGGCTCGGACTCCTGGCCACCGTCGGCTCCACCGCCCCGTTCGTGGGTCTCCTCGGAACCGTGATGGGTATCGTGAACGCCTTCCAGTCCATGGCGCTCACCGGCTCCGGCGGTCTCGGCACCGTGTCCGCCGGTATCGCCGAGGCGCTCATCACCACCGCGTTCGGCCTCCTGGTCGCGATCCCCGCGGTGATGGCGTACAACTACCTGCAGGGCTGGGTGGACGCTCGCGCCGTCGACATCAGCGAGTCGTCCAACGAGTTCCTCGACCTGGTCGCCAAGTCGGCCGGCGGTCCGGGCTAGTCACTCGCGCTGACGGAGGAATCACGTCATGGCGATGACGGCAGGTGGTAAGGGCGGGATCAAGTCGGACATCAACGTCACGCCCCTCGTGGACGTGGTGCTGGTGCTGCTGATCATCTTCATGGTCGTCACGCCGTTGCTCCAGCGCGGCAAGGACGTGAAGCTGCCCGTTGCCACCAAGCAGAAGCACGAGGAAGGCAAGGACGTCGATCCGTTGATCGTCTCGGTCACGCCCGACAAGAAGATCTGGCTGGAGAAGGATCCGGTGACCGACGACGAGCTGAAGGCGGCCCTCGGCAGCAAGATCGCCGCGGAGCCCTGGAAGCCGATCCTCGTCAAGGGCGATCAGTCGCTGACCTTCGGCGACGTGCGGCGAGTCCTCAAGGACGCCCAGGACGCCAAGGCCAAGTCGGTGAAGCTCGGCGTGGAGGAGAAGTAGATGAGCCTCGGTGCGAAGTACCACCTCCACAAGAAGCGGAAGTACGCGATCAGCGAGGGTCGGCCGAACTCGGACATCAACGTCACCCCGCTCGTGGACGTGGTGCTGGTGCTGCTCATCATCTTCATGGTGGTGACGCCGCTCCTCGAGAAGGACATCCAGGTCCGCGTCCCGGATGACACCGAGCAGGAGACCGACCCGGTCGACATGCAGGACCAGCTGGTGGTCAGCATCGACCCCAGCGGGCAGATCCGGCTGAACAGCGAGGCGCTCGACGACGAGGCGTACAAGACCCGCATCAAGCGCGCGCTGGCCGCCAAGTCGTACGAGGAGAAGCTCGTGTTCTTCATCCCCGACGACAAGGCGCCCTATCCGCGCGTGGTGCAGGCGCTCGACTGGACCCGGTCTGCCGGCGCCTTCATCCTCGGTGTCGTGACCGAGCCCGTCGCGGCGAACGCCATCCCCGGCGCTGCGCCGGGCGAAGGGGCGGCGCCGGGTGCTCCGCCCGCTCCAGGGGCTCCGCCGCCGGCCGCAGGGCCGACGGGCGGCACCAAGTAGGCGAAGAGCCGCCGAGGTGACGCGAGGCCGGCTCCGGGAGCTCCCCGGGCCGGCCTTCCGATTTGCGGGGAAGATGCGCGCCTCGGCACAGGTCTCGGGAGATGGCCCGGGACGCGGCGAGGAGCCTCTAGAAGACGGCGTCGACCGGGGCACCGCGCGATGCAGCAGCTCCCGGGCGGCCTGCGCGACCCCTCGCGCTCCCGAGCGGCCGTGCCTCGGATCTCCCCTCGGCTGCATCCAGCGGCGCAGGCCGAGTCCGGTGCCCCCTGCCTCGAGGACAGCCGTCTCGAGGGAGGCCCGGGCGACCGTTCCATCGGGTGAACCACGGGCGCTTCGGGAAACCTTTTGGAACGGTCCGGGGAGGAAGAGGGGCAACCTTCGCCGCCCGACCGTTCCATCGGGTGAACCACGGGCGCTTCGGGAAACCTTTTGGAACGGTCCGGGGAGGAAGAGGGGCAACCTCCGCCGCCCCACCGTTCCGGTTTGACCTTCCAGGGCCGTTCGGGAAACCGGATGGAACGCTCGGCGGGCAGCTCGGTTCCGCCTCACCGCAGGCGGGCCGTCCAGCTCACCGACGCTCGGCCCGAGGGCCACCCCGTGCCTGCCCTCCGCACCGGCGGACCACTGTCCCGTGTGCGCGACGCCATTCCTCGCTCAATGCCGGGGCGGTCCGCGGCATCCCGCTTGCTGTTTCCGGTGCGCCACGGAACGGAGGCCGATGAAATGCTCGCGCGGGCGCACTCCGGCGCGGTGATGGGGGTCGACGCAGTGCTCGTGGAAGTCGAGGTCGACATGTCGATCGGCCTCCCCTACTTCAACGTGGTCGGTCTCCCCGAGGGCGCCGTGAAGGAGAGCAAGGTCCGTGTCATCTCGGCGCTGAGGAACGCCGGCTACGAGCTGCCTCAGAAGCGCATCACCGTGAACCTCGCTCCCGCCGACATCCGCAAGGAAGGGGCCGCGTTCGAGCTCCCGATCGCCCTCGCAGCTCTCGAGGCCGGCGGCAAGCTCGATCCGAACGCGCTCGCTCCATGGGTCATGGGCGGTGAGCTCTCGCTGGACGGCATGGTGAAGCCCATCCGGGGCGTTCTTCCACTCGCGATCGCCGCGCGTGACAACGGGTTCGCAGGCGTCCTCGTGCCCGCCGCCAATGCGGCCGAGGCCGCCCTCGTCGACAGGATCCAGGTGGTTCCGGTGCGTCGCCTCGGGGAGGCCGTGGCCCACGTGAACGGAGAGTTTCCGATCGCGCCATTCCTCCGCGATCTTGCGCGAGAGGAGCGGCCCCCGATCGAGCTGGACATGTCCGAGGTCCGCGGCCAGGGCGAGATCAAGGCTGCGCTCGAGCTCGCAGCGGCCGGTGGTCACAACGCCCTTCTCTGCGGTCCTCCCGGAAGCGGCAAGACGATGCTCGCCCGCCGTCTCCCCGGGCTCTTGCCGCTCATGTCCCCCGACGAGGCGCTCGAGGTGACGAAGATCTACTCGGTCAGCGGGCTTCTCTCCGGCCCCCGACCGCTCCTCACCGAGCGCCCGTTCCGGGCACCACACCACACCGTGTCCGACGCCGGTCTCATCGGCGGCGGACCCCTGGGGCGGCCCGGCGAGCTCTCCCTCGCGCACCGGGGAGTGCTCTTCCTCGACGAGTTCCCGGAGTTTCGCCGCAACGTGCTCGAGGTGCTCCGGCAACCGCTCGAGGACGGCATCGTGCACATCGCGCGGGCGAACCACCACGTGAGCTATCCGGCGGAGGTGATGCTGGTCGCCGCGATGAATGCGTGCCCGTGCGGCCGGCTCGCCGTGCCCGGGGCGCGCTGCATCTGCACGCGTCACCGCGTCCTCGAGTATCACGCGCGCGTGAGCGGGCCACTCCTCGATCGAATCGACATCACCGTACTGACCCGACGAGTCGAGGGGTACCGGCTCGCTGCCTCGGCGAGGCCCGAGACGCCGAGCGCGCACTACCGCACGCGCGTCGAGGCGGCGCGGGAACGCCAGCGCGAACGATTCCGCGGCCAGCCCGGAGTCCACTGCAACGCTCAGATGCCGCCGAGGCTCGTTCGCCGGCACTGCCGCACCACGCCCAAGGCCGAGGCGATGCTACGTCTGGCCATGGATCGCTTCGGTCTCTCGGCGCGCGCACACGACCGGATCCTCAAGCTCGCCAGAACCCGTGCTGATCTGGAAGGCCATTCAGACATCGAGGACGCCGACGTTCAGCTCGCGGTCGACCTCAGGGTGATGGACAGGAAGGACTGGCTCGTGGCGCTCCTCGACGGGGGCCAGCCGAGCGCCGCCTCGCTCGCCCGGATGAGCGATGCGACCCAGTGAGACCCGGCAGAACGGCTGACGAGGCCCGGGGCGCTGACGGGCGCAAGAACACTCAGCGGTCGGAGGCCGCGTGCACCGGCACCGGAGCAGCCGACTCGGCTCGAGCGCTCGCCCCGGCCGACCCGCCACCGGCTCGAGCGGCGAGGGCATCGCGCTCGGCACGGTCCCGGGGGGTGAAGGTGATGAGCCGCGCGATGCGCCCCCAGGTCAGGTACGAGTAGCCCCAGGTGAACATCACCGCGAGGCGGCTCCGGAAGCCCACCAGGTAGAGGAGGTGAATGGTCGCCCACAGGAGCCAGGCGAGGACGCCGCTGACGTCGAACTTCGAGAAGATCGAGCCCACCGCAGCCCCGCGGCCGATGACCGCGAACGAGCCCTTGTCCAGGTAGCGAAATGGCTCGACCGGCTTGCCCCGGACCTGTCGCAGCACGTTGCGCGCCGCCGACCGCCCCATCTGCATCGCCGCCGGCGCGAGCCCGGGCACCGGCTTCCCGTCCTGGACGACGGCAGCCATGTCCCCCGCCACGTACACCCGCGGGTCCCCGGGAAGCGTCAGCTCCGGCGTGACCTCGACCTGGCCCGCGTGGTTCACGGGACCGCCGAGCATCTTCCCCAGCGGCGAGGGCGCCACCCCCGCGCCCCAGAGCACCGTCCGGGCCTCGATGCGCTCGTTGCCGACCTGCACACCGCCCGCGTCGATGGCCGAGACCCGGGTGCCCAGGCGGACCTCGATCTGGAGCCGCTCGAGGGTCTTCTTCGCCCGGGCGCTCAGCTCCTCGGAGTACGCGGGCAACAGGCGATCGAGCCCCTCGATCAGCACGATGCGCGCGGCGTGGGTGTCGATGTGGCGGAAGTCGCGAGGAAGCGCCTTGTGCGCCATCTCGCTCAGCGAGCCCGCGAGCTCCACGCCCGTCGGCCCACCCCCGATGATGACGAAGGTCAACCAGGCGCGGCGGCGGGCCTCGTCCTCCTCGCGCTCTGCCTCCTCGAAGGCGAAGAGCACCCGGCGGCGGACCTCGAGCGCATCCTCCAGGCTCTTCATCCCCGGGGCGTACTGGCGCCAGTCGGCGTGGCCGAAGTAGTTGTCGTTCGCCCCGGCCGCGACGATGAGGTGGTCGTACCGGAGCGACCCGCCGTCCGCCAGCGCCAGCGTCCTGCTCGCGCGGTCGATCGACGAGACCTCCCCCAGCACCACCTCGGTGTTCTGCGCGCGGCGGAGGACCACCCGGATCGCCGCCGCCACGTCGCTCGGGTCCAGCGCGGCCGTGGCCACCTGGTACACGAGCGGCTGGAAGAGGTGGTGGTTCCGGCGGTCGACGACTGTCACCCGGACGTCATCGTTCCGGCCGAGGATCTTGGCCGCCTCGAGGCCCGCGAAACCTGCCCCGACAATCACCACCTGCGCTCGCTGGTCGGGTTCCATCGCTGCCCCGGATGTGCGAACCAGGGGACTCGAAGTCAAGCGCTTCGCCGTTCGATGGCACTGAACCGACTGACAAGCCTAGTCCGCTACGCGGGGATGGCGCTCTGGTCCATCTTCTGGATCCCTGCAGCTCTGGTCCTGGGAACGCTCCGCCGGGATCCCTCGCTGCCCCTCCGCTTCGCCCGCCGCCACTGGGCCCCCGGGATGCTCCGCCTGGCGGGGGCCGACCTTCGCATCGAGGGCTCCCCGGCCGCGACGGCCGACCACCCGGCGATCTACGTGATGAACCACCAGTCGTCGCTGGACATCCCGGCGGCGTTCTCGATCCTTCCTGTCGACCTCAGATTCATCGCCAAGCACACCCTCCGGAAGGTGCCGTTCCTCGGCTGGTACATGTCCTGGACCGGCATGGTCTTCGTCGACCGGAGCAACAGCACCCAGGCCGTCGGCACCCTGAGCTCCGCCGCCGAGCGGGTGCGGAGCGGCATCTCGCTCCTCGCCTATCCCGAGGGAACGCGCTCGCGCGATGGGCGGATCCTCCCCTTCAAGAAGGGCCCCTTCGTCCTCGCGCTCCAGGCCGGCGTTCCCATCGTGCCCATCGCCATCGAGGGCTCGATGGAGTGCATGCCCGCGCACCTCAGGCCGTTCCGGCCCGGTGTCGTGCGCATGGCCATCGGCAAGCCCATTCCCACGGCGGGGCTGAGCATGGAGCACCGGGACGAGCTGGTGCGCCAGGCCCGCGAGGCCGTCGTCGCGCTCCACGCGGCGCTCGCGAGCTCCCGGCGCGGAAACGCTCCACCGACGGACGAGGCCGAGCGCACCACCGGCTGAGCCCCGCGCCGTCCGACCCGACGGGCGCCCCCGCCCGCTCCGCCGGACGGTCCGGACCCCCTTCCCTCGCGCCGACGCGGCCCGCCTCTTG
>Ga0081540_1003543_pt1 | contig 12299 bp, 7 predicted proteins | sample TabmetS2T1R1_FD_71024 | JGI IMG/M metagenome (GOLD analysis project Ga0081540, IMG submission 71024) | Tabebuia heterophylla rhizosphere microbial communities from the University of Puerto Rico - S2T1R1 | ecosystem: Host-associated > Plants > Roots > Rhizosphere ...
GGCGCCGTCGATATGATCGGCCAGCGCAAGAACATAATGCTGCTTCGGTTCAAGCCCGGTCACCGAAACCTGCAGGATCTGGATCAAGCCCTGATCGAACAGCGAGACGCTGCTGAGCGGCTTGCCCTCCTTTTGGTTCGCCGCCGAGAGCGCGAGATGTGCAACGCTGCCCGCCGTGCCGAGCTCTTGGAGGTTCTGCCGATTGTCCGGATCGGGCGCCGCGCCGGGAACATAGGCAATAGCCTGCGGGGCCTGCCCGATCGGCACGTTGGCCACGACTCGGTTGGAGGCGGTGTCAATCGCGGCAAGCGCATCGGCATTTTCCAGCCCGACATAGATGCGTGTACCGTCGCCGGATGGCCAAACGCCGTGAGGAAGATTGCCGACCGGAACGCTGGTGACCAGCGAGAAGTCGTCGGTGCGGAATACCTTGACCTCATTGGTGCCGCCGATCGATACGTAGGCAAAGGTGCCCCTGGCGGTGCGTGCGAAGTTGACATGGTTGGTGATGGGGCCGGTCTCGATGGTCTTGATCGCGTTAAACGGAGGCCGCGCATTGAACACCTGGGTCTTGCCGGTGTCCTTCAGGGTGAACCACACCTGGTCGCCATCCGGGGTGGCGGCGATATTCGGACAGAACGGGCTTTCCTGTTTCACGCGCCCGACAATCTTGTGATCGGCAATGGAAACGACATCCGTCTCGGGATTGAACGATGAGCAGATGTAGCCGTACTTGCCGTCAGGCGAGAAGATTTGCATCCCCGGCCCCGCTGGGACCTCGATGCGGGTTTTCTCGGTGAAGCTCCGGGGGTCGATGACGGAAATGTAGTTCTCGCCGCGCACCGTCACCCAGACTTCCTTCCCGTCGGGCGTAAAGAACGCTTCGTGCGGCGAGCGGCCGACATAGGTCGTGTGCTTGACCGCGTTGGTCGCAGTATCAATGAAGGTGACCGAGTTGGAGCCGATCGAGACGACGGCGAGCGTCCGGTGATCGGGCGAGAAGCCCATGCCATGCACCAGTACCTGCCCCTTGTAGAGCGGGCTGAAATTGCCGGGTTGCGGATCACCCAGCCGGATCACGCCGAGCAATTTGTTGTCGACGGGATCGGTCACGGAAACCGTATTGGAGAACTGCTCCGCGGCGTAGACGCGGTCATGATGACTGACCGCAATGTCCGGGGCCTTCGCCGCGCCCGGCGCCTGCCCTGCCCACGCGGCCGATGAAACGATCATCGTGCAGGCGAGCAAGCCGCCCTTTGAGAGAAAATGCTTCATCATCGATCTTGCCTCTTCAATGCGGTGACATTTGCATGTGATGCATATGATCGGGGGCGGCCGGCGGGGAGGCCTGGCCGATCTGGGTCGGGGCAACTGCCGGCGCCGGCGCCTGCTCCCCGATCGCGAGCTTCATGGCGGCGATTTCCTGCAGTTGATCGACGATGATCTCCTGCGCGATGCGGCGGAGCTGTTCGTTCTTGCCGTAACGCAATTCGATCATGGCCATGTCGATTGCACCCTGATGATGCGGCGCCATCATTGCAACGAAGTCGCGGTCGATATCACCGGTCGGCCTGGCTGACATGCCCTCCATCATCTTCGTCATCGCCGCATCATTTTCGGCGAGGAACGCACTTTCTTCGGCCGAAGCCGCCGGCGGCTGTGCGACGGGATGGGCCTCCTGCGCGAACAGGACAGATGGAACCGCAAAAGCGAAAAGCAGTCGCAATCCGAGGATCGCCACGCTCGCGCCGGGTCTGATGAAGCGGAGGATCATGTAAGCAACCTGGTGTTAGGGAACGTTTCAGAACGTACGACTCGTCACTGTCGTTTGTTACGCGGGCCAACCAATCGATCGGAGCTGTGCGGGCATATTGGCCTTCCATGAGCGGCAGGCTCGCTGCGTTGTACACCCGGACCCGCGCATCATTCCGCGGGAAACCGCAGCGACACAGCAACGTGATACAACGTCTGATGCTGATCGAGATCGGGTTACCTGTGACGTCGTTGCAGCGCTGTTGCCGGAACGCACGATACCGTGCGCAAAGCGGAGCCGTCATCGGTCAAACGTTTGCGCGCGCCGTTGGCTCCTTGCGATAACGAGGTGAGCACAAACCTCTACTTCGCCATGTCCTCATCCGCTGGCGGATTCGCCGCGACCGCCGGGCCGCCGCCGAACAGATGCGCGAGCTGGCGCGTGCGCCTGGTGTCGATGCTGACATAGGCGGTCATACCGGCGCGCAGTTGCGGCTCGCCCGGCTGTTCGATCAGCCGCAGCCGCACCGGCAGGCGCTGCACCACCTTGACCCAGTTGCCCGAGGCATTTTGCGCAGGGAGTACCGCGAACTCGGCGCCGGTGGCCGGGCTGATGCTTTCGACCACGGCGTCCCAGGTGACATCGGGATGCATGTCGAGCACGACCTTGGCCCTCTGCCCCACCTTGACGTGGGTGAGCTCAGTCTCCTTGAAATTGGCTTCCAGCCACGGCCTGCGGTCGGTCACCACGGCAAACAGCGGCGTCTGCGGTTTCACCTGCTCGCCAAGCTGAAGGCGGAAATTGACGACGACGCCCGACTTCGGCGCCTTGATCTCGGTATAGGACAGATCGAGCGCGGCGCGATCGCGCAGCGCCATCTTCTCACGCACGGCCGCGAACTGATCGGTCGGCCGGTCGGGCTTGCCGCCGAGCGCCGCCTCGACGCGCGCGATGCGCTGATGCAGCACCGCCAGACGATCCTCGCCTTCCTGCTCTTCGCTCGTGACCTGCTCCAGCCTTGCCACCGATGCCACGCCGCGGCCGGACAGTTCGCGCTGACGCCGCGCCTGGGTGCGAAGATACTCGAGCTTGTTCTCGGCCTCCTTCGCTTCGGCGCGGATCTCGCGCAGGTTCGCCTGCATCTGCTCGACCGAGGCGCGCGCGGAATCGACTTCCGCTTCCGCTTTCGCCAGCGCCAGCTGATAAGTCGCAGGATCAAGACGCACCAGCACGTCGCCCGTCGAAACGGCGGAATGGTCGCGGATGCGAAGCTCCATGATGCGGCCGGGAACTTCGCTGGCGATCTGGGCGATGTCGGCCTTGACGAAGGCGTTTTCGGTCGACATGTGACGGCCGCCCTGCAGCCAGAAGATCAGCGCCCCCACAATGACCAGAATGGGCACGCCGATCAGCGCCAGCCGCTGCATCCGCGTGCTCATGGCGCGGTCCCGCCGTTGTGCCGGCTCGCGCCGTTCAATGCCCGCTTCCGGCCGCCCGCATTCTCCTCCGCATCGCCGCCTGCCGACGACACCAGCGTCGCCTTGATGCGCTGCAACAGGTCCATCAACAGCTTGCCTTCCCGCACGGAGAGATCGGCGAGCGCTGCGTCGACCGTTTGTTCGGCGATGCGCCAGATGCGCTTGTGCACCCGCTCGGCATCGGCAGTGAGGTAGACCCGCTTGACGCGGCGGTCGTCGCGCGCGGTGCGGCGCTCCACCCAGCCATTGGCGACCAGGCGGTCGATCATGCGCCCGGCAGTGGCCTTCTCCACTTCCATCATTTCGGCGAGTTCGGAGAGCGAGGCGCCCGGACGGCGGTGCAGGCGGGTCAATACCAGCCATTGCGCGCGGGTGATGCCGAGGCGCCGCACACGGCGATCGAACTCCGTCCGCAGCAGGCGGGCCACGTCGGAGATCACAACGCCGATATATTCCTCGGTATTGGGCATGGCGCCCGGTTGTATCCGCCCTGATTAGTAAGCTAGGTTATTATATTGGTAAGCTAGGTTATAATCCGCCCCGTAATCAAGGGAAAACGCCTTGAGTTCTGTGGACCTGGCAGAGGAAACAGCCGAGGGCATGAGCCCGGCGCAGCGCTATTTGACGCTGACGACCGTGGTGCTCGGCTCATCGCTCTACGGCACGGCGCTGCTCACCACGTCAACCATCCTGCCGCAAATGCAGGGCGCGCTGTCGGCAACCCAGGACGAGATCGCCTGGGTGATGACGTTCAACATTCTCGCCACCGCCGTGGTCACGCCGATGACGGGATGGCTGGTGTCGCGCTTCGGCACCAAGCGCGTGATGATCTGGTCGATCGCCCTCTTCACGATTGCAACCATGCTGTGCGGCATGGCGCAGTCGCTGGAGACGCTGGTGCTGTGGCGCATCCTGCAGGGCGGCGCCGGCGCGCCTGTGGTGCCGCTGTCGCAGTCGATCCTGTTCGACACCTTTCCGCGCCGCCAGCACACCATGGTGATGTCGATCTTCGGCATGGCGGTTGCGGTTGCGCCGGCTTTTGGTCCGGTGTTCGGCGGCTATCTCGCCGAGATGCACAGCTGGCGCTGGTCGTTCTACATGCTCGTGCCGATTGGCATTGCCGCCACGATCGGCATGGCGCTGACGCTGCCTGCCGACAAATTGGCTGCCAAGGTTCGCTTCGACTGGACCGGCTTCATTGCGCTCGCCACCGCGCTTGCCGCGGTTCAGCTCGTGCTCGCGCGCGGCGTTCGGCTGGACTGGTTCGAGTCGACGGAAATCGTGATCGAAACCCTCATCGCGGCCATCGCCTTCTACATCTTCCTCGTGCACAGCCTCGGCGCCCGCCATCCCTTCGTGAACCTGAAGCTGCTGTCCGACCGCAACTATGCGATCGGCCTTGCGCTGGTGACGATCTACGGCATGCTGAACTTCACGCCGATGGTGCTGTTGCCCCCTCTGCTGCAGCAACAGGCCGGCTTTCCCGACATGCTGGTCGGACAGGTGATCGGATGCCGCGGCGTCGGCATGCTGGTCGGCTTCATGACGGCCGGCTTCATGAGCCGGATCGACCCGCGCATCAGCATGGCCTTCGGCTTCGGCCTGCAGACCGCCGCCGGCCTGTGGATGCTGACCTTCGATCTCAACGTAACGATGGAGATCCTGATCGCCAACAGCGCGATCCAGGGCTTTGCCGTCGGCGTGGTCTGGGTCCCGATCACGGCGGTCGCTTTCGGCACGCTGGATGCAAAGAATTACGCCGAGGCTTCGGCGATATTCCATCTCTTGCGCAACATCGGATCGAGCTTCTTCATCTCGCTGTCGATCGCCGAGATCGTGCGCACCACCGGCGCCAATTACAGTCGCATGACCGAGATGATCACGCCCTACAATCGCGCGCTGGCGATGCCGGATGTAACCGGCGGATGGAGTTTCGATACGGTTCAGGGCCTTGCGCGGATCGCCAAGGAGATCACGCGGCAGGCAACCATGATCGGCTATCTCAACGCCTTCATGATGTACACGGTGGCCTCGGGACTCGCTGTGGTGTTTGCCCTGCTCGCCCGGGGCCGCAAGGCGGCGTGAGGCGCTGCCCTACCCCTCGAAGTCTTACTGCCTGCTGAGGTGGTCGGCTATTTGCACCTAACTATCTTCTCTCTCGTCCAACTCAACTTCGACCGCCGCTGCTACGCGCTTCATGGTGTCATCCCACGACTCACCATCGCTTGCATCCGGCAGATAGGGCTCTATCAATGCATACCGTTGGTGAAGCTGACGGCGCACCAATCTTGCGGAGCGCAGATGTTGGTTGAGCGCCGCTTGTTCATGCGTCTTAAAACCCTGACGTACACATCTTCCCAAGTGAAGCAAAGCTGGTTGCAGTTCAACGTCGCCGCCTGCTGCAACGTTCTGTCTCTGCCTCAACAGCGCCGGAATACCAAATAGATATGCGAGCTCCGGCACCACCCGAAGTACAAATTTTCGGGCATCGAGGCAGGCCTTCAATTTCTCAACGGGAGTTCCAAGAGCCAGTTGTAGGTCTTTTAAAGGTCGTCCCGCCATCCAGAGCCTGGTTAGTTCCTTGAGATATGGAATAGCGAATTCAGCGCGCTCTTCGGCTAACTCTAACGCTTCAAACTTCTTTCCCAACAGATCATTCATTGTTTCTGGCCGAAAGATCTGGTCAAACAGGTCAGAATTGGCGGAAATCCAACCGAAAAACCACCGCCGCCACTTGGACACGGAAGTATTCGCTCCAATCTTCTCCGAAGCCAAATCCTTGGATAATCTAGACACAACGGTCAGCGGAATACCAAGAGTCGATGCTATCTGGTGTTCTGAAAGCTCCTCCTCGGACTCTGGAGCTTGACCTTTGCGGAACGCGAGGGCCGTCGCGATTCGGCTCTGCATCCAATCTTCCCGATTGCTTTTCTTAGCCCGAAAGCTTGCCAGCGTCTTCGATAGCGTCCTTGCCAGTTGCTCATCTGGATCTCCATCAGCGCCCACGGTCGCAAGCCTTGCGACCGCATAGCGTTCTAGGTCTCCTTCGTCGTCAATATTAGCGTGGACGCGGTCGAGTATCGCTGTGAGCGGATCGTCAATCTCGAGGCATTGGTCAGACTGACCGAATACCTTTTGAAGAGTCGTCCAATGACTGCCAATCGTTGCGTCTTCGAAATTTATTGACACTACACGCCCAGGAATAACAAGAACGATACCATTTGCGTTTTGGCCAGCACGCCCGGCACGTCCGGCCGCGTTGAGAAGCTCCTGAGCCTCAAGCACCTCTCGCTTGTTCTTTGCTTCATCGAAACGGCTATCCTCAGCAATAATTACCAACTCACTCGGAAAATTCATTCCCTGTGCAACGGTTGACGTTGCAGTCATTACTGTTGCGCCATCAGGTCGAAGATATAGTGACTCACAGAGCTGACGTTCTTCGGCCAGCAATAGGCCATGATGGACGACACTACGCGAAATCAACTCTCCTTGTTCAATATCAAGAAACGTATGCTCCTCGCCTCCCATCTCCAAATTTACAATCTCCAACCACGCTAGCTCGTCGTCTCTCAATGAAATTCTAACTGGCTTAAGCGACTTGGATACCTTCTCTTTCGCGCTGACTGCATTCCTGATCGTCTGAAAGAAAATCAAAGTCTTGATGCCAGAATCGGAAGCGGCCGCGCCAATCGCCGACGAGACCTCGCCTGAGTTCGGCGTAAGCTTCCAATACTTGTTGGCGGCAAGCTGGACATTCTCATTCAACAGTTCGAGTAGTGCATAATCCTTGATGTTGCGGGTTGCCCAGGTCTGCTTGAGGCTAAACAGACCCAGAGGTTTGGACACCAATCTTGCCTTGTCGCTGGTCGACGGCGCGTTCGTTTTTCCAACCGACCGAGCGCGGACCAATCCTTTGCCCAAAGCTACCACTTCGGCATTGTGATAGACGACGCTACCGCGCAGCTGGCGTGTCGGCTTCCAAGCCAAAGAAAGTGGCAGGCAACGCCGTTCGGTCAATTCCTCGACCCACCCCGCAATTTCCTCCGTGTTTTTCATCATTGCTGACAACAGCAGGAGATTAGCGTCCGGCACCAGAGCCGCGAAATTCAAGACGCAGAGCATTGCATCCAACGGGCGCCGTCCGCGCGCATCATCGTCGGCGTGGAGTAGATGGCATTCATCGAACACTAGAAGACCCACGCCATCGAAGACCGACGAATCAATGCTCATCTGCGCGAGGCATGCCTCCGGCGTCATGACAAAAATCTCTGGTAGTTCATCGTCGTCAGTCAAGAAGCCGAACTCGTCAAACCGTTCCTGACCGACAGTTGACCCTTTGAAGGATCGCCTCATCGCAACGGTCGTTTGCCCCACCAACGCGTTCGTAGGAGCTAGAAATACAACCTTCCTATCAGAGAGCAGCGTGGCATTGATCTTTAATTCGGCCAGCGTCGACTTTCCTGCCCCCGTCGGAAAACTCACAGCGGCTGAGGTTCCAGGGTCGAGATAGCCTTTTGCTATCGCCTCGCGGTGGTTGCGCCAGAGGTAAGGTCGCTCTTTGGCAATTCGCCTCACTGATTTGCTCCAACGCTCGGGATCTATATCTCCCGGCGGCTCGATAGCGGTCACGGAGCTATCTGATAGGTCGCCGGCCACCGCGAGTAGTAAGGACGCCAAATGGTGAGGGCCAGCAAACGCCCCAATTTCCGAAGCGAGCCAGCCTGCGGAGTCCACTGGCACAGTCGCGGAAGACAGTCGCTGGACAGCTCGGAAGATTTCGATCGCTTGCCCGACCTCCACCCCTTCCTCACCAAGAAGTTGAGAGGCCAACAAACGGACGCCTTTTAGAATAGTATAGTAGAGAGAAAGGGCGGCTGCATCGCCGGCAGCTACTCTGGTGAGGAAATCCCTCGCTGGGAGAGCAGACGAAGTGATCGCAACGAGGTCACCCCTAGCCAACGATTTCATCGCTTCGATTAACGCTCGCTCTAAAACTGAACCTTCGTTCGCCTGAATCCGTACTGAAAGCTCATTAGCATCAGCAGTTGCTTCTGCGACAAGAAAAAGGAGCATTGCCGCTATATCACTTGAGATGCTTTGCGCGCTTACAAATGAGTCGGAGGCTCTCTCGCGTCCAATGCGACGTGCATTAAAACACAGTTGGTGTGCCGAGCCTGCAACAAAGGCGGCTGCCGCGCGATCTGCTCGATTGGGCGAGACTGACACGAGTGCTTCGTTCGTTAGTGCGAGGCGCTGCATACTATTTATGAGTTCGGCAAGCTCCTCACTATCAATCTCTCCGGTAGTGCGAAGTCGTAGCCGGATGGCGGCAATTCTAGCGAATGCATCCGACAAGTCTTCGGGAAGGCGTTCACGGTCGAGACCGTCTAGGACCGGCGTCGAACGGATTAAGCGAGCCGTATCCGCGTCATACATTGGCGGCCACCAATTTCTTGGCTTTCTTGATTGCTTTAGTAGCAATCTCGTCCATCCACTCGCGCAGATTCTTTAGATAAAGCACCTCGGCGCGGCGACGTCCTATGTCACCATCCACGACGTCGGCATAGCCCTTAAACAGCTTGCCGTAGCCCTTTACATTGTCGTGACTGTCATCAATGGTAACAGCGATCCGGTAAGCGCGGTGATCCTTCCAGATTATTTCTCCGATAGCTTTATCGACGTCCAGATCCTTCCCGGACTCTAACAATCGCGTCACTTCTGCCAACAGTTCGTTGTCACGCTCTCCCTGCTGCATCTCTTCAAACTCTTTCCAAATGCGATCTCGAACCATCTGGCGCGCATTGTCAGTCGCTTTCTCCTCGCAAATGATGACTGACGTAACCTGATGAGTCTTCGGATCGAGTCTAAGATGAATCCCATCGAAGCCTTTGTGTGCATGGATCATATGAGGCGGAGCAATAAGCCCCTTTGGACTCTGCAGGTTCGCAGCGATCCATGACATCACTTGAAAAAGCCAACCATCGCGATGCCACGGCTCATCTGGATCCGTCGCAGTAAGTAGCTTAATTGCCCCAGCTAGCTCCGTTTCTTTGGGATCAGGGCTTTCAAAGCCGGTCTCTCTTAGCACCCGTCGAACGTAGCGACTTTGTCCTAGAGCCACGCGAGCTACCATGTCGGCGAGTTGGTCATCATCTGCTATGACCCACCTACTTCCAGCCCAGTGAGGTTTATCGCTTATGGGTCTAAATTTTAAAGGCATACACTTTCACTTTAGAGTGCATTCTCTTAAAACTCAATCAAAACTAGATTTTTTAGATTGAATGCTCGCTCCGGATTAGCAGGGCGCGTTCTCTCCGGTCGCGCAACAACCGCCGTCCCGGCCCAATATCACGTGGCCAGCAGGCTAACCCGTGGTTGGGACACTCCTCAGCGGCTGTATGCTACAGCCACCTTGTCGACGTCCGCGCTGCCCTACCCCTTGAAGTCGTATTGCTTGCTGAGGTGGTCGCCGATCTGCACCAGCATGGCGACGCATTCCGGATAGCCGGCCTTGGCCGCGGTCGCCTCGTCCGCCTTGGCACGGAATTCCCAGCTGTCTCCGTCGCGCAGCACGGAGATGTCGATGCCGTCGGGACAGTCGGCGTGGACCTTCAATTCGGCGCGCGCCATCGCGATCAGTTCGGCTTCGGTCTTTTGCGGCTTGCTCATGACATCTCCCCGGCAGTGGCGCGGGTAAAATGCCGGTTCGCTGCAGCGTTGTCGAGAGGACCGGATGCCACCCTTCTTGACATGATCTTGTCCGAAACCGGTCGCCGCTCCGCCCCAACGCGGCGCTTCGGGTCGGGACCACGCGCTAGCGGCGCGCCGGCTTGACCTGCCTCAGGCCGACGATTTCAGGCAAGGAGCCGGTCGCGACCGGGTCCCGCGCCGTCTCCGGCGGCAGCGGCGCGCGGGCGGTCATGTCGGGGAAGCGGGTTTTCATCTCGCGCAGGAAGCCTTCGAGGGTGTCGACGCTCGCCGCCAGCTTGGCGATCTCGGCGAATTCCGCGTTGCTGCCCTTGGCCGGCGAACCCGCCACGTCGAAGGCGATGCGATCGGACTCCCCGCTCATCAGCGGCGCGTATTTCTCGCGGAAGCGCGTCAGCCCGATCGCGTCTTCCGCAAGCGCATAGCCGACCACCGCGCGGATGAGGTCGCTCTTCTCGCTCGAATTCAGCGGTTTGAAATCGCTCCAGCGATCGCCGTAATAAAGCTCGATCTGCTCGGCCGACTCGCGCCATTGCCGCGATGCCCAATAGATGTCGGAGCGCAGCCGGATCGCCTCGCGGCCCGAGATGTTGGAGATGATGTCGAGCGCAAGATCGTGCCGGCCGACATCGCTTTGCGCCCGCGCCTCCAGCAGGAGCCGCTGCGTGCGCAGTTCACCCGACAGATCGGCGATCCGGGTGGAGCGCAGCGCCGAGATGGCGCGGTCGGGCTTGCGGTTGGTCAGGTACACCATGGCAAGGCGCGCTGCGACCTGCGCGCGCGCGGCGCCCTCGAGCCGCTTGTCGATCTGGTACTGCAGGAGCTCGGCGGCCTGGTCGAGCAGGTCGATCGCCACCAGGCGGTCGGCCAGCTTGCGGATCATCTCGTCGCCGCGCCGTCCGATCGGGGTCAAATCGCGGAACTCGTAGAACGTCGCCAGCGCCTCGACCGGCGGCAGATCGTCGCCCTTCGCCGTGAGATAGAGATCGGAGAACAAGGCCGCGCCCATGTCCTGCGCCTGGCGCGACACCTCCGAGTTCGGCTGCAGCTTTGTGGCGGTCCGCACCGCCACCAGCGCCTCGTTGTAACGCCCGCTCTGCGCATAGATGTTGGCCATCAGCTGCAGCGCCTTGACCTCGACGGCATCGCCGCGCCAGCTCACCGACAGCGTTTCGAGCTCGTGCAGCGCGTCGGCCTGCGTTACTTCCTCGCGCTTCTGCCGCAGCATGATGTCGCGCAGCTTGGCCTCGGCGGCGGACGGACGGTCCTCGGAGGAGATCGCGGTCCAGTAGTCGTTCATGGCGTCGCGGTCGTAGCCGAGCGCTTCTGCAAGCCGCCCGCGCAGCACCGACACCGCCGGCAGCAACACCGCGGGCACGCCAACGACGTCGAGATCGCTGCGGCGCCGCGCTGCGCCGGAATAGTCCTTCACTTCCAGCGAGGCGCGCATCGCATCCATCAGCACGATGCGCTGCAGTTCCGGCGGCAGCGAAGCGATGGCGAATTCGACGTTCTTGAACTTCTCGCGCGCTTCGGCCCACTTGCCCTGCCGCGCCTTGGCGAGGCCCTGCCACAGCTGCGAGTCGTAATTGCTGCCGATCACGGGATTGGCGAGGTCGTGCAGGCCAGCAGTCGGCCGGCCGATGATGATGTGCGCGACGGCGCGCAGCATCAGGGCGCCGGAGTCCTCAAATCCCGGCTTGGACTCGTCGAGCACGAAATCGGCAACGCCTTTGGCTTCATGATACATGCCGCGCGACATGTAGAAACGGGCCAGATCCATGCGCGCGCGCTGCTTCTGCTCGTTGGAAGTCGTGGCGTTTGCCGCGGCCTGAATCAGGGCTTCCTCGCGCGCGAGGAACGGGCCGGCCTGGTTCTTGCGCCACTCCTCGATATCGAAGGGCGAGCGCACCGCGGTCGCCGCCCGCTCCGCCGCCACATCGGCCGACGACAGCGTCAGTCCGCCGGGCTTGCCGAGCCTGATCTTGTCGGTGGCGATTTCCGCGGTGACGTCATCGGAATTCGGACGCACCGCAACGCCATGGATGGATTCCAGCAGCGTCAGCTCGACGAAATCCTGCCGCTTGATCAGACCGCGGATCGGCGGCAGCGCGGTGATGACGAACAGCGTGTCGCCGGCGTCCGGATCGCTGAACTTGTGCAGGAGGCCGGGATTGGCGAGCGGCACCGAGACGTTGGCGAGCGAGGGCTCGGTGATGTTGCGCACCGCGACCAGAGGCAGCGGCGGGGCGCCGACCGTGTCGGCGAAGGTCAGCGTCCAGACCGAGCCATTGCCGCTCTCCTCGCCGGTCAGCGTCGGAAGCTGCGGCCGGTTGAGGCGAATGCGTATCGCCTGCCCC
>Ga0081540_1003544_pt1 | contig 12298 bp, 16 predicted proteins | sample TabmetS2T1R1_FD_71024 | JGI IMG/M metagenome (GOLD analysis project Ga0081540, IMG submission 71024) | Tabebuia heterophylla rhizosphere microbial communities from the University of Puerto Rico - S2T1R1 | ecosystem: Host-associated > Plants > Roots > Rhizosphere ...
AGGCGGCAGATCGAGTGCGCCGTTATTGATCCGCAGCATATTGCCAGGGCGGATCGCCGCCATGGGCAGTCCGGCAATTCTGCTGCTGGCGATCTCGGCGATGCGTTCGAGTGGCCAATTGGCCGCGCCGTAGGGAACGAGCGTCTCGGAGCCGGTCAAGCGCATCGCCTGCCTCTCAGCATACGGTTGTGCCTGTTGAGCACGCATCTCAACTTAGACCGATCAACGCATTAGCGGCGGCTCTCAGGATGCCACACCAGCACCCGGCGCCGGACCATCTCAAGACTCTTCACCACTGCGAAGCCCAAGAGGACGATCTCGACGATGCCTGCGAACACCCCGACCGAGTCGGCGAAACGTCCTGCGGTGATCATCGTGCCGCCAATTCCGCGGCCACCCATCAGCATCTCGGTGACAATCGTGGTGATCATGCCAACAGGCAGTGCCACTTGCAGGCCGGTGAGGATCTGCGGCATCGCCATCGGCAGATAGACTTCCCAGAGAAGGTCGCGCTCCTTCGCCCCGAACGAGCGGGCCGACCAGATCGGCCATTTGTCGAGGCTGGAGGTGCCCGCCCAAGTGGCCGAGACGATCGGGAAGAAGCAGGAGAACGCCACCATGATGATTTTCGAGGTGTCGTAGATATCGAACCAGAGAATGAAGATCGGCAGGAAGGCGATCTTCGGCATCGGGAAGCCGATCGATATCAGCGGGTCAAAGAACCAACGCACGAGTGAGGATCGCGACATCAGGACGCCGATGGGGACGCCGATCACTGCGCCGATGAAGAAGCCGAGAAGTGCGCGATAGAGGGTAAGGCCGAGGTCGACGAGCACCGCGCCCGAAAGCAGGTCGTCCCATAGCCGCTGCAGCACGGTGCTGAGCGGGGGCAGCAGGAACGGATTGATGGCCCCATATCGGGCACCGACCTCCCAGGCCGCAGCCAATGCGGCGATGACGCCGATCTGGACGATGGTGTCCACCAGCTTGGGTGAAGCAGCCCGTCCGGGTCGGCGCGTCTGGCTCGCCTTGGGAGTCGCCGCAATAGGCCTCACCTCAGCCATTTCCATCACGCCTCTCTCCAGCGCAGGACACGGCGGGCAAATGCTGCATAGCCGCGATCCGCGGCAAAGCCGATCGCGGCGACAAAGAAAATGGCCGCGAACATCGCCGGATAAAGACCACCATCGCCGAGCGACGAGATCATGTAGCCGACGCCGTCGGTGGCGATAACGAATTCGGAGCTCACCATCAGGATAAAGGAGAAGGCCAAGGCCGTGCGGCAGCCTGTGAGGATGTCTGGCATGGCGCCCGGCAATACCACTTCGCGAAGCACCTCAAAGCTAGAAGCGCCCAGACTTGCGGCCGACCACAGGAGAAACGGGTTCACGCCGCGAGCGCCATTATAGGTGCCGACGATGACCGGCAGCAGGCAGCCGAGAAAGATGAGCAGGATTTTGGATGAATCGCCTAGCCCGAGCCAGATCATCACCACAGGGATGAGTGCTGATTTCGGCATGGGGTAGAAGATCTGCACGATCGGATTGACCAGAAGGCGCACCGGACGGAAGGAGGCCATCAGCAAGCCGGTCAAAATGCCGACGACGACAGCGGCGCCGAGGCCCGTCGCGGCGCGGCTGATCGAGCGCAGCGTGTTATAGAGCAGGTTGCCTTCGATCAGCAGCTTGACGAAGGCCTGGGCGATCTCGCCGAGGCCGGGAAGCATCTGCTGCGAGATCACTCCGCTGAGCCCGAGGAATTCCCAAAAAGCACAGAGAATCAGGAGGGGCGAAAAGCGCAGAAGCGTGTTCGCCACCGCGTAGGCACCGGCCGTACCGCTATTTCTACGCTGGGCGAGACCCGCATCCGCCATTAATGCGCTCCTCGCGTCGCGGCCACCGCCTGCTCGCGCACCAGCCGCCAGATCTGCTCGCTGAGCTGGATGAAGCGGCTGTCCTCGAGGATCTCCTCGCCGCGATCCTTCGGCAGGTTGACATCGATCACATGCTGGATGCGGCCGGGCCGAGCGCTCATGATCGAGATGCGGTCGGCGAGGAATACGGCTTCCTGCACGTCATGAGTGACGAACACCACGGTCTTGCGGCTGCGTCGCCAGATGGCGCGCAGCTCCTCTTGCATCACACGCCGGGTTTGCGCGTCGAGCGCGCCGAACGGCTCGTCCATCAGCAGGATGACGGGATCGACAGCGAGTGTCCGAGCAATCGCGGTGCGCTGCTGCATACCGCCGGAGAGCTGCGACGGATAGGCATTTTCGAAGCCGGTGAGATGCACAAGATCGATATAATTCTGCGCCCGCCTCTCGCGCTCCTCAGGCCCGAAGCCGACCTTCTTCAGCCCGTATAGAATATTGTCTTTCACGGTCTTCCATGGGAACAGGGCAAAGTTCTGGAAGACAATGCTCCGATCGGGACCTGGGCCGGTGACCGGCCCCTTGCCGGTTGCGATGGTTCCGGCCTGCACCGGAATGAAGCCACCGATGAGATAGAGCAGCGTGCTCTTGCCGCAGCCGGATGGCCCGAGGAGACAGTGGAATTCGCAGTCGCCGATGTCGAGATTGATGCGGTCGAGTGCCAGCACACCCTTGCCCCCGCCCGAGCCATAGGTGTGCGAGACATCATGAATCGCGATGCCGGTCGCGGCGTTCTGGGCAAGCGGAGGTGCGGGCGCGACCGTCATTTCGAAGCCGTCTCGATGCGCTTCTTGGCTTCCTGGACGAAAGACAGATCGACATAGTCCGGATCGACCTGGATGCCGCGGGGCGCGAGGCCAAGGTCGACCGCGATATTGATGCTGTCCTGCAGCGTCTTGACGTTCGGGAACATGAAGGGATCGCGATAGTAGTCGTTTTTCGTGAAGAGATGGGTCAGCGTATCGGGTGACTGCTGCATGAAATCAGCAATGATCTTCACCGCTTCGGTGCGATTGGCTGGATCGGTGAACCAGCGGATCGAGCGCACATGATCTTCGAAGAAGTCCATCAGTGTTGCGCGATTGACGTTCAGGAACTTGCCATTGGCCGTCAGGAAGACCAGCTGCGATGGACCCATGGCATCCTTTGAGGTGAAGAGCGTCTTGTACTTGCCGGTCTTTAAGAGCTGATCGGACATCGGCTGCAGGACTGTGCCGAGATCGATCTTGCCTTCATCGAGCATGGCCGGAATGTTCGGGAAATTGACTTCCACCATGGTGAAGTCGCGCTTGTCCTGCATCTTGCGGGAGCGGAACATGGCGCGGATGGCGGTGTCCGAGGCCGAGCCGATGGCGTTGGTGCCGATGCGTTTGCCCTTCATGTCTTCGACGGTGTTGATGCCGGAATCGGCGCGCACCAGGAAGGTCTCGCTGTGATAGTCATCGACGCCGTCCTGGATGATGTCGGCGACCACCTTGACGTCCAGCCGGGCGTTGTTGACGGCGAGGGCAAGGACGAGCGGGCCGAATGCCGCCATGTCGATCTCGCCGGCGGCCATGGCGGTGATCTGTGGCGAGCTGCCGCGGAAGCGGATCGGTTCGACGGTATAGCTCTTGCCGTAATATTTGAGGATCTCGGGCTTGCTATAGAGCACAGGGATCATATGCCCCGGCATCGTCGACCAGCCGATCCTGATCTTGAGCGGCTCGGCATGGACCTGGGATATTATTGCCGTCGCAAGGCCAAAGGCCGCGAATGCGGCTGCGGACGCAATAACGCTGCGTCTTGTCACCATGGTCGTCGTCTCCCTGTCCGTCCGTGCAGGAACGGAACGCCTATTTTGGCTCGAATGCCGTCGAGCAGCCGGCCATTTTCTGCGGCGGCATCGTGTTAATTTATCGTTAGATAATCAGGTCGATTTTCGATCATGTCAACGAAACAAGATGATTTGCCGGCCTTTCGAATTTATCCTCGGATGGCTCTGATTGCCGTAACGAGGCGCCGGGCCGGCAAAATTTTTATCGGCCGATAATCCTCGGGAGGAAGAATGACGGCATTATCACTGGACGGAAGGAAGGCGCTTGTGACCGGTGCCGGCCACGGCATTGGCCGGGCGACGGCGCTTGCCCTTGCGAGAGCGGGGGCGCAGGTGGTGGGGGTGGCGCGAACCGATGCCGATCTGCAGGCGCTCGCCGCCGAAGCTCCGGACCGGATAACGCCTCTGGCTGCCGATGTTCTCGATCCAGCTTTCCACGCCAGATCGAGGCCATGACCGACCTCGACATCCTGGTCAACAATGCCGGCGGCAACCGGCCGAAGCTGATGATCGATGTCGATGACGAGACGCTGGACTGGATGATCGATCTCAACATCCGTTCAGTCTATAAGGTCTCGCGAGCCGCGGTGCGAGCCATGGGCCAAGGCAGTGGCGGCGCGGTTTCTGCTTTCGGAGTCACGCACGCCGGTCAAGTGCATCGCGCAGCGTTGTGGCTTTGGCTCCGAGGAAACGATGCGCCGTAGCTTCCTGCGGCTGCTCGCCGTCACATCGCGGGACTACCGTTCTCGATTCACATTTTGAATATGCGTGTGTGCGCACAGAATCAGGAGGGCATCGATGCCAGTCGCCCGGGCCTCGATATCTTCGATTGCACTCGGGCGGACTACGCCGTCCAGTCCCACGCAATCAAGCCAGAACCTTGCATCATCTCTTGGCGAGCCGTGACAGCAATATACCTCATCGCTGTAATTCAGAGTCTCAGGCATGCTCGCCATCCACTCAAAGTGCTTGAGCTCGAGCTGTTGGAAATCCCCCCGGTTCGATATACCTGTCCGGTGGAGCTCGATGACGATCCGAGCTCGCCTGCGGTGGCAGCCGAGCTCGTCGGCACCTCCATCTCGTCCGACGGGCCCGCCCTACGAAAAGTTCCGCCGCTATCTGGCCGACAATCCATATGTGCGATTTTTCGAAGGTCGCGCGCGCGGCTATGTCAGCATCGAGGTGAGCCCGGACCGTATGACCGCACAATACCGCGCCACCCCAGGGCGACGCTGATGACGTTGAAGAGCTTTGTAGTCGAGAACGGCAGGCCAGGCGCCGCCGAGATATAGCGCAAAACAAAGATCCGAAGCGCGGCGTCTTCACGGAGCCAGTCTTCGCTCTTCGCTGCTTCACGAGAGAGATCGTCAGCTCCAAACCGAGCCGCCGTCCCTCAGCACGTCGTGCGGGTGCTTATGCTCGCGCAAGCCACGGAACGAGGACTGGCGCACCAGTCCGTCAGCCGACCAGCCGCGGAACTCACTTCGGCCACCGGCTCGGGCCGGACGAACACCATATCCCGCGCATCCGCACGGGCAAGCCGCCACGCGAACGGGCTCGTTGGTATCCACATCGCCTCAAGCCGGCGAAGCAGCTCCAACGCCACCTGCTCGGTGAACCCGGTGCCGACCCGGCCAGCACGAATCAGCTCCCCGTTCTCGTAATACCCAAGCACCAGCGAGCCGATCGCTCGGGCATGCGCCTTCGACGATTTGGTTGGTTGGCGCAGCATGGCCGGTCGCCTACTCAGCAGAGAAGTATCTTAGCCGATCAGGTGGGGTGCACTCATCAGGTTATAGGAACGATCCGACTCGCGCTGGGGCTAGAGATATTACGACAGGAGAGATGGCTTCGTGTTTACTTCCATGAGGCAGCAACGACCGCGTCTTACATGTTCGCTGGTCGACAACCCAATTCGGCAAACGGTCCGAGACCGGCATCGCCAGTGTGTCAACTGGTTTCAAGCACGCTGCCACTCCAACCGCCATGACCACAAGGCACAGCAGGACGTCGGCTGCCCTTTCGGAATATCGGCAGCCGAAGCCGGATTATGCGTGAGAACGGATACGAGAAGAACTCCGAATCCCATCAGATCCTTTTCAGATCCACGACGGAATCCTTCTCTTTTCCTCTCTCTCCGGGCACCAACAGATGATCTGACTGAAAATGTGGCTACCGAGACCACGTATAACCAACCATTGAACTAAACGTTGGAGGAAACTAATGGTCAAGTTGATCGCTGCTGCCGCCTTTGCCTTAGCCGTCACAACGGCGGCGCAGGCTATGTCACCCGCGCCGCTTCGTAAACCGGACGGCATGACCACGCAGGTTGCCTACGGATGCGGAGCTGGTAGGACACGAGTTGGCGGTGTCTGCGTGGCCCGCACCACCAAGCGCCAAGTCCGCAGGTGTGCTGTGTGGGGCGCAGGGAACGTTTGCCGCCGGTGGTATTGAGACGCCAGCGTACTTGCCGGGGAGGAAGAGGTGGCTTTCAATTGCTTTTAGCTTCTCCAGCAGATTGCGTCGGACTGTAGCTCAAACGCGATGCCACTAAAGCCTTGCGACCAGCCGTGTCATGCTGATGGACGTGATTACGGCGGGAGGCGTGTTGCGCGGCGCGTCGACCGGATTTCCGCCCGACGGAAAGTGAGCGCTTTGCTCCTGAAGCGCCGAGTCTGACCGGTGCGATGAACCTCGTCACGCTCAACCATCGGCGCCTCGGCGGGTGGAATTACCATCGGCGCAGGGCTGGGCCTCCTGTCTGCTGTTTGGGCGGGCTTCACTCTGACACTCTTGGGATTGATCATTTTCGGGCTGCCCCTGCTCAAGCGATCGCAATTGGCGCCCGTCTGAAGGGGAGACGCTCCCATCGCAGCGAGCATTGGCACCCAATGGCCATTCAATTCGGCTGGCTCGGGGCATCATAGCGCAAGACGCAAGTTCACCTTGTTGAACGGAATGATCGGTCTTTTTGGCTGATTCCAATCGGTAAGACGATGGCGCAAACTGCCGAAACTTTGTCGCCAACATTGCGCTTCGATGTCATTGCGGGCTTGACGGCGGCTGCGGTCGTGCTGCCCATAGCGATGGCCCATGCCACCATCGCGGCGATCCCGGTCAGCGTTGGCCTCTACACCGCCTTCATCCCCACGATTGGGTACGCACTGCTGGGCGCATCCCGGGTCCTTAGCGTCAGTACGACGTCGACGCTTGCAATCCTCACGGGCGCACAACTGGGAGCGGTGGTGCCTGATGGTGACCCCGGCAAGCTGATCACGGCGACTGCGACGCTCACGGCGCTGACCGGCGCGCTGTTGGTCGGGGCATCGATCCTGCGGCTCGGCTTTGTCGCAAACTTCATTTCGAGTCCGGTGCTCACTGGCTTCAAGGCAGGCATCGGAATGGTCATCGTGCTCGATCAGGTTCCCAAGCTGCTCGGCATCCACATCACCAAGGAGGGTTTTTTTCGGGACATCCTGAGCGTGGCGCAGCATGTTTCCGAGGCCTCGTTGATTACTGTGACTATCGCCGTTGCGGCGCTACTAGCCTTGCTGGTCATGGAGCGAATGAGGCCCAACTCGCCCGCCCCGTTGGTCGTGGTGGGCACGGGAATTGCCGCATCATGGTCGTTCGGGCTGAGTGCACTCGGGGTGGGGACGGTGGGGGTGATCCCGCAATCACTGCCGTCGATCACGCTTCCGAGCCTTGGCCTAGTCGCGCAGTTGCTGCCCGCAGCTCTCGGCATCGCCTTAATGAGTTTTACCGAGACGACCGCTGCGGGGCGCGCGTTTGCCAAGCCGGCGGACCCGCCGATCAAGCCCAACCGCGAATTGCTGGCAATCGGGGCGGCGAACTTTTCGGGCGCCTTCTTTGGTGCCATGCCGGCAGGCGGCGGCACATCGCAGACGGCTGTGGTGCGTTCGGTCGGCGCACGGACACAAAAAGCGTCGCTGGTGACCGCCGCAGCTGCTGTGGCCACTATGCTGGTGCTCGCGCCGTTACTGGGCTTCTTGCCGCAAGCGGTCCTGGCTGCCGTCGTGATCGTCTATTCCCTCCGGCTCATCAATCCCGCCGAGTTCGTCTCGATCCGCAATATCCGGACAATGGAATTCACTTGGGCGCTAGCAGCCCTTACCGGGGTGCTCGTTTTCGGCACGCTGCAGGGGATCGTTGTGGCGATCGTCCTGTCCCTGATCGGACTTTCCAGGCAAGTCCTAAATTCGAAGGTCTACGTAATCGGCCGCAAGAAGGGGGAAGACGTGTTACGGCCGCTGTCGCTCGAACATCCCGATGACGAAACCTTTAAAGGGCTTCTGATCTTGCGGCCGGAGGGACGGCTGTTCTTCGCCAACGCACAGCATGTCGGCGACCAGATATTAGCTCTCGTCACCGAGCATCGGCCCAGCGTACTCGCTGTGGACATGAGTCGTGTCCCTGACATCGAATACTCTGCCCTGAAGATGCTGATCGACGGTGAGCGGCGAATGACCGAAGAAGGCATCACGGTCTGGCTGGCGGCGCTGAACCCCACCGTGCTGGCGTGCATCCGGTCGTCTGCGCTGGCGGAGCGGCTGGGTGAGGACCGCCTTCTCTTTAACGCGCGTGCGGCGATAAGGAAGTATCAGGAGAGGGGCGTTTCAACCGACACAAATGGCAAAAAATAATGTGCAGGCCAAATGCAGAAGAAGCGGGAGGAAGCCGAGATGACGGCCGCGTCCGACAAGATGAGCCGTAAGGAATTCGAGGGAGAACTCTCGAGGCTGCAGGTCGAGCTTGTCCGTTTGCAGACCTGGGTCCAAGCCAAGAGAGAGCGCGTCATTGTGATCTTCGAAGGTCGGGACACAGCGGGCAAGGGCGGTGTGATCAGCCGGATCACCGCACGTACAAGCCCGCGCGTCTACCGGCACGTGGCCCTGCCCGCGCCCTCCGACCGCGAGAAGACCCAAGTTTACCTCCAACGCTACGTGGCACAGTTCCCGGCGGCAGGCCAAATCATCCTCTTCGACCGCTCGTGGTACAACCGGGCTGGGGTCGAGCGGGTGATGGGCTTCTGCAGCGACGAGGAGTACGAGCGGTTCCTGGAGATGGCCCCAGTGGTCGAGCGGGAGCTTATCGTCAAGAATGGCATTATCCTGCGTAAATACTTTCTTGATGTTAGTCAGGACGAGCAGCGGCGTCGATTCGGGGCTAGGATCAACAACCCGGTCAAGCACTGGAAGCTGAGCCCGATGGACACCGAGTCGGTGCGGCGTTGGTGGGATTACACGGCCGCCTACCAGCGTATGATCGAGGCAACCCACACCCCGGAGGCGCCCTGGTACATCGTCCCTGCTGACAACAAGCGCCGCGCCAGGCTGAACCTGATCCGGCATTTGCTCGACAGCATTCCCTACAAGAAGGTCAGCGTAGATCTCCCCAAAATCCCCAAGGCGCAACAGAGGCCCAAGGGCGCTACCGAGGGTCTGGGCGCGGGCCATCCGATCCCCAGTCACTACTGAGGAGGGCATGATCAGCCACCCCGCCCCCGGCGCCGCCGCGCGATCACGATCGTCATGCCTTCGGATATGACGGCGGTAGCCGCCGGCCATGTGATCAACACCTGCAGGACTCTCCCGTATGGTGCAGACGGCAAACCCTCTGCCTCGCGGCACCCCCCGAATTTCACCGTGTGCGGCCCGAACCGACTTTCGCTCAGTACATGATCACAAAATTGGCGCCGTATCCGCTTGCGATCCCATTCCGGCGGCTGTTTGAGCGCCCGGCGAGGCGCATGGATCTGAGGCGTAGCGTCCTAGTCATATCAACGGCGATGGCGTGAAATGGCAGGAATTCCTTCCGCAGGCCGAATAGGAAGGAGCTCATGATGTGAGTGAATGTCCATGATTTCGTCGACAAGGACCGTTGCGCGACTTTCCCGTCCATGACGGGCTCACGCAAGGTATGTCTGTTGAGCAACGGGAGCAGACGATGGTCGCTCGCTCCGAGGGACGGCAAAATTCTCTCCTAAGCGCCAAAGAGGCAAAAGAAAAGCTCGCGATGGCGGCCGCGGAGCAGGCGGCGGAGCATGCCCGGGCGCGCGATGCAGAACAGGCCGAGAAGCAGCGGCTCATCGAGAAGCTCAGCGAACCAAGCGGCATTCCCGATGAAGACGTGATGCAGCGCGCCGCGGCAATCGTGGAGCGCGCGATCTCGAACGGTCTTTCCGAAGTGCAGGTTTACCGCTTCCCCAATCAGCTCTGCACCGACGGCGGACGGGCGATCAGCCAGGCTGAAGCCGGCTGGGAAAAGACGCTTACCGGCGTACCTGCCGAAATATACGGCTTCTGGGACCGGAAGCTGCGTCCACTCGGATATAAGATCCGATTCGAGATAGTCGAGTGGTCCGGCGGTTTACGGGGTGATGTCGGCGTAACCCTGCGCTGGGTCTGACCGGTGCGACATCTCTTCGACTTTCAGACGGGATTTCATATTGACCGGCGCCTGGGTGACGGGCGGTACCAGCACCGCCCAGTCGATGTCACGGGCCGGCTCAGTGCCGGCCGGCCAGGCGGCGGGCAAAAGGAGCACCAGCAATGCGGCGAAGGGGAGAGATTTTCTCATCAGGGCGGTCCTTCAGGCGCGAACGGTCATGCCGTCGGCGAGGGAGAGGCGGTAGGCGCGCAGCGCCGGCAACAGCCCGGCGAGAATGCCCGCCGCAACAACGCGCATCCTGCATATCCCTTGTGGGTTACGCTAGTGCGCCTCGTCCTGGTCTATCAAACCCGAGTTCGCATCGCTCACTCTCGGACATTCTCTCGCGCCAGCCTTTGCGCGGGCCGCGCTCGAGGATGCGTGCCGTGCCGGACGTTATCAACTTCTCAAGAGGTGCGTTAGCTTTCAGCCCGAGCCGAAGTTCTTCGTCGCACTTGGGGCAGAAGGTCTCAGGCGCATCGAAGCCGAGCAGGCGATAATTTCACGCCGAGGGCCATATCCGCCCGCGCTTCTGTTTCCCAGTGCTTTTTCTCAAAATAAGTCACTGCAAACGTTGCCTTTGCCGGAACATTTTTAATCTTTTAGTGTTGATTTGTATTGTGGAGGAAAGGTTAAGGAGACTGCAATGAAGCAGTTCGTTCGCAACATCTTATTGGTCGGCGTCTTTGCTTCATTTTGCACGGGCACCGCAGCAGCTGGACCTACAGGTAACCATCTCCTGAATGGCATAAAAGCAACGGATGGACTACTTGTCCAAATCCAAGGGCGGTGCGAAACCCTCCGCCGCGCATGCGAGAACAGAGATGTCCTCGGAGAGCGCGGTGCAGGCAACTGCCGTCGCTACCGCGAGCAGTGCGGCCGTTACCGCCCCGGCTGTGCAGAGCTGCGCCGCGCATGCCTCAACAGAGATGAACGCGGGGAACGCGGCGAGGGCAATTGCCGTCGCTATCGCGAGCGGTGCAGCGGCCAATAGAACGCTCACTGAGCCGAGCGGGCGCGATAAGCGTACTGTATCGACACCCGTCACTAAGGCATCATCGTGCGCCCAATTCGCGACAAAGACGGTGCATTCGAGTGGCGGACCACCCGGGCCGGGGCCGCTTCGGTAGCCGATGGTCCGCTTTCACAGCTCGACCAGCCGGCCTTCGATCGATCTCGAGTTAATGATCTGCATGCTCATCATCGGCTATTGCTACGACATCCGCTCGGAGCGGCGACGTTGGCAGGCGCCGCATGGACAGACTGTCAGGCCAAGATAAGGGCTTGGAACGATTAGACTGCCGGATGCCCGCGCGGTAGTCTCGTGGGGACATTTGCGCCATCGCATAAAGGCGCGGCTGAAGCTGCTCGGATCCCGATAGCCGAGGGCGGCGCCGATTTTCCTACCCATTGATGATTGCTTAGGCCAGTGGCTGAAGCGCGTATTCGAAAATGTCGGTGAGAGGCTCCACGGCGCCGGCAGGGCGGGGTTGCCATGTTCCTGGTTTTTGATGATCGGCCGTCGGACTCGCCGTTTGTTGAGAGGGTTTGGCGTTGCCGTAGCGAGGGCGGGGGTCGCTTCCTCTCGGTTGCCTCAAGTCATTGGGAGATGGTGGTAACCCGGGTGAGGGGCGAGACCACTCTGACAGTGCGGGGGCCGGAGACGAAGGTCACGGAACTCGACTGTCCGGCGGAGGGCGAGTGGATCGGCATCCGCTTCAAGCTCGGTACTTTCATGCCGAAGTTGCCGGTCATCAGGCTCATTGACGGCCAGGACGTGAATTTGGCGCAAGCGACCGCCCGGTCGTTCTGGCTGAACGCTTCCGTCTGGGACTATCCGGATTTCGAGAACGCCGAGACATTCGTGAGCCGGCTTTTCAAAAGCGATCTCATTACATCGGATTCCGCCGTCGAGGGAGTTTTGCGCGCTGAGACGCAGGCGCAATCCCAACGTTCGATCCAGCGGCACTTCCTGTACGCCACGGGAATGACCCAAACCACATATCGTCAGATCCAGCGCGCCCGCTATGCAACCAGTCTGTTGAAGGCCGGCGTCCCTATCGCCGATGTGGTTTATGAAGCGGGCTATTTCGACCAGCCGC
>Ga0081540_1003545_pt1 | contig 12297 bp, 12 predicted proteins | sample TabmetS2T1R1_FD_71024 | JGI IMG/M metagenome (GOLD analysis project Ga0081540, IMG submission 71024) | Tabebuia heterophylla rhizosphere microbial communities from the University of Puerto Rico - S2T1R1 | ecosystem: Host-associated > Plants > Roots > Rhizosphere ...
CGTCCTCGACCAGCAGCACGCGCAATAGGCCAACCTCAACGTTACGTCATTCGGGCGCACCCTATTGTTGGAACATTGCGGCAAGGTTGCGGGGCACGGCTTGGCTGGCGCGAATTCGCGGCACCATGCGAGCTTCATGTTATTGCTATAAGCAACTGAAATTGCTCATAAATAAACAAATTTCAACATATTTTGACACTGTAAAGATTTCGCTTGACGACTCCGGCGCTCGCCCCTAGTCTATCTTTACGTTGTAAAGATTAGTCCCGAGAGGCTGTCATGACCATCTTCCTGATCCTCGCCCCCTTCGGCTCGTTCGCCCTGCTGATGCTGGTGACATCAGCCGAGATCAGCCTCTTCGTCGCGGCGACGATCTGCCTTGCCGTCATCGGCATCGACCTCTATCGGGGCCGCTCGATCAAGATCCTCGGCGCGGGTAGCGTCCTCCTGTTCAGCGGACTGGGCGCCTATGTCGCGCTGATCGATCCGCTGCTGGGCAGCTCCGCCGTGAAGCTTTCGATCGACATCGGCGTGCTCGCGATCTCGTTGATCTCGATGATCATACGAAAGCCGTTCATCCTGCAATATGCGCTCGAGGAAGTTGATGCCGAAACCGCCAAGCAGCCCGGCTTTCTGAAGGCGGTTTATCTCATCACGTGGGCCTGGAACGCTGCGTTCGTCCTGATGATCATCGGCAACGTGCTGACGATCTATGTGCCGGGCCTGCCGCTCTGGTCCAGCCTTGTGATCGCCTTCGCCGCCCGCAACAGTGCCGCCTACTTCACGGCGTGGTATCCACAATATCGCAAGGCGAAGTATGGTGCGCCGCCTGCGAACGCCCTCCCCGGCACCAACTGAGATCACCTTTCCAACCGCAACAGCCATCCAGCAGAGAGCAAACCGATGAAGGACGTATTCGCCAGACTGGGCGCCGATTTTTTCTCCACCATCGTGTTCATTGCGATCTATCTCGCCACGGACAACGTGCTGCTGGCGACGGGTGTCGCCATCGCCGGCGCCATCGGCCAGGTGATCTACTTCCGCATCAAGGGCAAGGAGCTCGGCTACATGACGTGGGCGAGCCTTGCGCTCGTCATCGTGCTCGGCAGCGCGACGCTCCTGACCCACGATCCGCGCTTCGTGCTGGCGAAGCCCGCGATCGGGCATTTCGCGATCGGCGTCATCATGCTCAAGCGCGGCTGGATGCTGCGCTACATGCCTCCGATCGTGTCGCAGACGATCCCCGAATACGTCACCTTCGCCGGCTACGCCTGGGCCGCGCTGTGCTTCGTGCTCGCCGCCGGCACCATTGGTGTCGCGATGACCGGCGACATGAAGCTGTGGACGTTCTATGTGACCGTCGTGCTGGTCGGCGCCAAGATTGCCGCCTTTGCAATTCAATACATCGCGTTTCGTATTCTGGTCGGCAGCCGGATTCGCGCGGCCGCCCAGCGCGCCTGAAAAATACGCGTCAAAAGGACGCTTGAGACGGTTGGGCTTGTGTGGCGAGATAGGCTATACCGCCGATCGAGTTTAGCGGATCTCGCAAGCCATTCCGGTTTGCCGGGGAAATGTCGGGGAGACAAAGATGGCCGTGGACGGAAACTGGAATCTCACCATGAGCACGCCGATGGGCGAGCGCAAGGCAACACTGACCCTGTTGGCCTCCGGCGGTACGCTGACGGGCACGCAGGGCGCCGACGGCAATTCCACCGAAATCTTCGACGGCGCCATCAGCGGCGACGCCGTCAACTGGAAGGTCTCGATCACCAACCCGATGCCATTGACCCTCGAGTTCATCGGGAAGGTCTCCGGCGACAGCATGAGCGGCGAGATGGGTATCGGCCCAATGGGCAGCTTCCCCTTCACCGGCACGCGGGCCTAAGAGCCTTCATCGATCGCGATCAGATCGGAACTGACGGTCCGGGGCCCTGCCCCGGACCGTTTCATCTTTTTGATTTGAGCATGATCTTTTCGGAAAACCGGTTCCCACTTTTCCGGATCATGCTCTAGACCTATTTCAGCATCTGCGCGACGTTGTCCTTGGTGACGAGATCGAGGCCGGTATAGACGATCTCCGGCACCTTCTCGCCCTTCTTGATCGCGAGCAGGACATCCATCGACTTCTCGCCCATCTCGAACGGCCGCTGTCCCGTCAGCGCGTTGGCATAGCCGTCACGCAACAGCTCGAGCTGCATCTTCAGCGTATCGGCAACGACGAGGGTGAACTTGCCGGAGTCGATGTCCTTCTTGCTCTTGCTGGCGAAGGCCTTGAAGCCTTCCGGCGCGAACATCGGCCAGCCGCCGATCGGCACGATCGCGGCGAGGTCGGGCGTTGCGGTTCGCAGGTCCGTCATCTGCTGAACGGCGAGCGCGGGGTCGTCGTTGCAGAAGGTCGGTGATCCCCCGACCTCGACCCATTTCGATCCCTTCAGCGCCTCACGGACGCCATCGACGCGCTCGGCGAGGTTCTTGGCGCCTGGCCCGCCCGAGATCATGGCGTATTTTCCGCCCTCAGGACGGAGCTGCAGTAATTGCTTGCCAAGCGCGACACCGAATTCCTTGTTGTTGGTGCCGATATAGGCGATGCGCTTGGACCCCGGCGCATCCGCATCGAAGGTGATGACGGGAATGCCGGCAGCACTCGCCGCCTCGATCGACTTCGTCATGGCCGCGACGTCGGCGACCGAGATCGCGAGGCCATCGACCTTCTGCGTGACGAAGTCCTGGATGATCTGCGCCTGCGTTGCCGGCTCATGCTCGACCGGCCCCTTGTAGATGCATTCGATGTTGCCGAGCTCCTTGGCGCGCTTCTGGCAGCCGTCGCGCGCGAAATCGAAGAACGGATTGTTCATCGCCTTGGGCACGATGACGAAGCGGTAGGTCTGGGCGAGCGCCGGCGTTACCATCATCGCGATCGCCATGCCGGCAAGCAGAACTTTCCTCATTGGTTCCCTCCACACGTTTGATTGCCTATCCTGAATTGCCTGATCCGGGAGCGGATAGACGAGGCCTTATTGTCTCCCGGCCAGTGTCCCTATTCTCGTTCTGACGCGTTTTCTTCACGCGAACCGGTCTCCACTTCGCTTGAAAACGCTTTAGAGCATCCGCGAGCGGATCCGGTCGACCAGCACCGCCAGGATGATGATCACGCCCACCAATGTCTGCTGCCAGTAGGAGCTGACCTGCGCGAGCACGAGGCCATTGCGAATCACCTCGAGCAGCACGCAGCCGACGATGGCACCGAGCGGCCCACCGATGCCGCCGGCAAGGTTGGCGCCGCCGATCACCGCTGCTGCGATCACGGTGAGCTCATAGGAGGTCGCCATGTTCGCAGGCGCCGAGCCGAGCCAGCCGCAGATGATGATCCCCTGCAGGCCGGCGGCGAGCGCACAGATCACATAGACCTCGATCTTGACCCGCACCACCGAGATGCCGGTGAGTTCGGCCGCCTTCTCATTGCCACCGAGCGCGAAGACGTGACGGCCGAACGTCGTATGGTGCAGCACGACTGCCATGAGCAACGCGAGGATCACGAGATAGATGAACGGCATGGGCACGCCGAGCACGTCCCCCGAGGTCAGCGCATAGAAATAGTCGGCATCCGGTCCGCCGGGAAAACTGCCGCGGCCGTTCGAGACGACATAGCCGAGGCCGCGCACGATCGAGAGCATGCCGAGCGTGGTCACGAACGGCGACAGCCCGAGCATGGCGATGCAGAAGCCGTTGACGAGGCCGACGATCAGCGCCACGCCGAGCCCCGCAAGCACCGAGACGACGAGGATGAGACCGGGCACGTTGGCGACCACGGTCTTGCCGTCGGCGGCGAGATGCACGAACAGCGACGCCCCCGGCATGCCCGGCGTCGACAGGCCCGTCATCACCATCGAGGTGATCATGGCCGAGAAGCACATCATCGAGCCGACCGACAGATCGATGCCGCCGGTAATGATGACGAAGGTGACGCCGAGGGTGGCGATGGCGATGAACGAAAAGTTCTTCGCCACATTCTGCATGTTGCCTTCGGTGAAGAAGAAGGGGCTCGCGAAATGCATCACGATCAGCAGCACGGCCAGCGCGAGCGTGACATAGGCAGTTTGCGACGCGAACACGCCGCGCTGCCACCACCTGGACCGGCCGACATTGGTGAAGGAGATCGGGGATTCCATCGGCAGAGCCATCACGCCGCCTCCTTCGCGCCGGTAATGAGGGCCGTCACCTCTTCGGCGCTGGTGTCGGCGATCGGCTTGTCCGCCCGCTTCTCGCCCCGCCGCATCACGACGACGCGGTCGCAGACCGCGAAGACGTCAGGCATGCGGTGCGATATCAGCATGACGGCCACGCCCTGCTCCTTCAGGCGATGGATCAGGCTCAAGACCTGCTCGACCTGACGGACCGAGATCGCGGCAGTCGGCTCGTCCATCATCACGAGCTTGGCGTTGGACAGCCGCGTCCGCGCGATCGCGATCGCCTGGCGCTGGCCGCCCGACATCTGCTTGACGAGATCATGCGGCCGGGTCTCCGAGCGCAACTCGCCGAACAGTTCGAGCGCCCGCGCCGCCATCGCCCTGTGATCGAGGAACGCGAACGGGCCGATCTTGCGCTTCAGCTCGCGGCCGAGGAAGACATTGGCCGCAGCCGTCAGATTGTCAGCGAGCGCAAGGTCCTGGTACACGACCTCGATCCCGACGGCGCGGGCGTCAACCGGGCGATAGAAATGCACGGCGTTGCCGTCGAAGCGCATCTCGCCATGACTCGGCGGAAAATTGCCGGCGATGATCTTGACCAGCGTCGACTTGCCGGCGCCGTTGTCGCCCATCAGGCCGACGACCTCGCCCGGATAAACCTTCATGTCGACGTCATGCAGCGCACGGATCGCGCCGAACTCCTTGCCGATGCCGGTCAGTTCCAGAACCGGTTGTGCTGTTGCATGAGGACTTGCCATGAACGGTCTCGCTCAAACGTACCGGTTGACCAGGGATTCCAGATATTCCTGACGGCCCGAGCGCGGCTGCGGATCGAACCCGGACCCCATCGCGCGATCGGCGAGATCGGCCAGCGAACGCTGGCCCGCGAGGATCGCGCGTCCCTCGGCGCCGGCCCATCCTTTATAGCGCTCGGCGAGCGGCGCAGTGAGGACGCCCGCATCGATCATGTCGGCCGCAGCCAGGAAGGCGCGTGCGCAGGCATCCATCGAGCCGATATGAGCGTGAATCAGGTCGTCGGGATCGATCGACTGGCGCCTGATCTTGGCATCGAAATTGAGCCCGCCCGACGTGAAACCACCGCGGTTGAGGAGCTCGTGGAACACCAGCACCAGCTCCGGCACGTTCATTGCAAACTGATCGGTGTCCCAGCCCAGCAAATCGTCGCCGCGATTGATGTCGAGCGAGCCGAACACGCCGAGCGCTGCCGCCAGCGCCACCTCATGCTGGAACGAATGGCCGGCGAGGATGGCGTGGTTCTGCTCGATATTGAGCTTGACGTCTTTCAGGAGGTCATAGCGCTGCAGGAAGCCGTAGCAGGTCGCGACGTCGAAATCGTATTGATGCTTGGTGGGCTCCTTCGGCTTCGGCTCGATCAGAATCGGGCCCTTGAAGCCGATCTTGTGCTTGTGCTCGACGACGAGCGAGACGAAGCGGCCGAGCTGGTCGAGCTCGCGACCGATGTCGGTGTTGAGCAGCGTCTCGTAGCCCTCGCGGCCGCCCCACAGCACATAGTTCTGGCCGCCGAGCCGATGCGTCACCTCGAGCGCGGCGCGCACCTGCCCCGCGGCATAGGTGAAAATCTCCGGATCCGGATTGGTCGCAGCACCCGCCATGTAGCGGCGATGCGAGAACAGGTTGGCCGTGCCCCAGAGCAGACGGACTTTGGCTGACGTCATCTTCTGTTCGAAGACATCAGCGATGGTGTTCAGATTGGCAACGGACTCGGCAAGCGTCCGCCCCTCGGGCGCGGCATCCACGTCGTGAAAGGTGAAGAAGGGAACGTCGAGCAGGCGGAACAGTTCGAAGGCGACATCGGCCTTGGCGCGCGCCTGCGCCATCGCGTCGGAGCCATGGTGCCAGGGCCGCAGAAAAGTCTCGCCGCCGAACGGATCAAGCCCGGGCCAGCAGAACGAATGCCAGTAACAGACCGCAAAGCGCAGATGATCTTCGAGCCGTCGCCCGCGCACGACGCGGTCCTTATCGTACCAGCGGAAGGCGAGCGGAGTTGAGGCCTGCGCGCCGCCATGGGCGATCGGCGTGCGGACGGTGAAGAACTCGGATGCCGTGTTCACTTAAGTCAACTCCTTCAGCGCAGGATAGAGCTTTTGCCATCGATGATAGGCGTCGTCATAGGCCGCGACCGCCGACGGGCGCGGCATGAACGTCGCAAGCCGCCGCGGACGCGTGCAGACATCCACAGGCTCTTCGCCGGTCGCGGCGAGCCGGCCGAGCCGCGCCGCGCCGAGCGCAGCCCCGACCTCACCCTCCTCGACGCGATGGACGGGAATGCCGAGCACGTCGGCGCAAATCTGCGCCCACAGCGTCGAGCGCGATCCGCCGCCAACGAAATCGACCTCTGTGAGCTTCGAACTGGCGCTTGCCAGCGCACCGAGATTATCGCGCGCCGCAAACGCCACGCCTTCGAGCACGGCCTGCGTCATCTCGTTACGTCCGCTCGCGCCGCGAAGCCCGACGAACGCGCCGCTCGCCGCCGCATCATTGTGCGGCGTGCGCTCGCCATCAAGGTAAGGCAGGAATTTTATGGGGCTCGGCCGGTCCACGACGTCGCCCAGCGGCGCGAGCAGCGCCGGTGCCGGCGTGGCCATCACATCCGACAACCAGGCCAGCGACGCCGCCGCCGCCAGCATCACGCCCATCTGATGCCAGCGGCCGGGCAGCGCATGGCAGAAGGCATGCACGGCTGACGCCGCTGCCGGCGCAAACCGGTCGGTGACGCGGAACAGGACGCCCGATGTTCCCAGCGACAGGAAGGCGTCGCCCGGCGCGATGGCGCCAAGCCCGATCGCGCTCGCGGCGCAATCACCGGCGCCGCCGGCAACCACGACACGTTGTGTCATGCCCCAGCGCTGCGCGAGTTCAGGTGACAGCATCGCGCTTGCCTGGCTGCCCTCGACGAGGCGCGGCATGTGGCTGATGTCGAGACCGGTGGCCTGCAGCAATTCTTCGGACCAACGGCGCCGGCCGACATCGAGCCATAGCGTTCCCGCCGCGTCCGACATGTCCTCGACCATCTCGCCCGTCAGGCGATAGCGGACATAGGCCTTGGGTAGCAGCACCTTGGCCAGTTTCCTGAACGTCTCGGGCTCGTGCCGCGCCACCCACAACAGCTTTGGCGCGGTGAAGCCGGGCATCGCGAGGTTGCCCGCGATCGCGTGCAACGCGGGACATTGCCGCTCCAGTTCGGCGCATTCGGCATGCGAGCGGCCGTCGTTCCAGAGGATGGCCGGACGCAAGGGACGGCCGGCGGCGTCGAGCAGAGTCGCGCCGTGCATCTGGCCGGACAGTCCGATGCCACAGACAGCAGCCGTTTCGCGCGGATGCGCGGCCGCCAGATCATCGACGGCCCCGATCGCGCCATCGACCCAGGTATCGGGATCCTGCTCGGACCACAGCGGCGCGGGATGCGATAGCGCAAGCTCGCGCGCGGCAGTGGCGAGAACGGCGCCGGCCTCGTTCACGAGTACCGCCTTCACACCTGACGTGCCGATGTCTAGCCCGAGATACACGAACCATCCTCCCTTCCGGCTCTCCGCGGCGTGCGAACTGCGTCGCCTTTTCCGCACGAGAGCCGTCTTGCAACGTCGCCTGCCGCCCGGCCGTTCCGATTACGGCAGATTGTCCCGCATCACGATGTCGATCCGGATCTTCTCCTGTTCACTCAAGATCGGCTCGCCGCGCGCGAGCGCCAGCAGCACCCGCACGGCGGCACGCGCTTCATGTCCTGGGTTCTGCGAGATCGCGGCATCCATCACGCCCTGCAGCATCAGCTTGCGGGTCAACACTGTGACGTCGTGGCCGACGAATACGACCTGCTTGTCGCGCCCGGACTCGATCAGCGCCTTGGCGACACCCGGCGTCCCGGCGCCGGCATTGTAGAGGCCGACCATGTCCGGATGATCACGCAGCAGGCGCGCGGTCAGCTCTTCCGAGCGAGCATCGTCGTCGCGGCCTTCGAGCACCGGCAGCACATCGAGGCCAGCGAATTCGGACGCCATCACCTGGTTGAAGCCGAAGATGCGTTCGGCGTGGTCGCGCAGGCCTTGCGAGCCCGCGATGATCGCGACCTTGCCCTGTCGCGCGCGCACCAGGCGACCAACCAGCGCGCCCGCGGTGCGGCCGGCCGCGATATTGTCGATGCCAACATAGTGGTGACGCCGCGAGGACGGCACGTCCGATACCAGCGTCACGACTTCGGTACCGCTATCGACGAGATCATTGATCGCCGCCCGCACACTCGGATGATCGAGCGCGACGACCGCCACGCCATCGAAATCGGCGGCGAGCTGCTCAAGGCAGTCGGTCAGCACCACCGGATCGAACACGTCGGTTGCGATTATCTCGACCGAAAGACGGCGCGCCAAAAGCCAGCCCGACATCTCGCCGAGATAGGCCTCGATCTGCTGCATGAAGAGGTTCGGGCCCGACGGCATCACGAAGGCAAAGCGCCGCGCACGGCCGCGGGCGAGTTCGGCCGCCGCGACATGCGGCTGGAAGGCGTTACGCTCGATCGCCTCCTTCACGCGTCGCACGGTGTCCGGCCGCACGCCGGGGCGGTTGTGCAACACGCGGTCGACGGTGGCGAGGCTGACGCCGGCCTGGCGGGCGATGTCCCTCAGCGTCAGCGGCGCGCTCACGACCTCTTCCTTCATGGCGGTAACCTAGCAGAGGGCTTTTGAGGTACGCAACTCATTTTGAGGCGGAATTTTTGCACCCAGCGGAAATACCCTAGAACCAGATCTGCATCGGTATGCCGTGCAGGTCCAATGGCGGCGCCCCCTCCGGAACGCAGCCCTGCGGCTCCCGCGCTGCAATCGCAACCGCGGAGGCGTCCAGCACATCATCGCGCTTGGCGCCGGTGCCGATGCGTGCCTCGCTCAGCCACTCGTCGATCTCGCGAAAGCCAAAGCGCTTGAGCAGCCTGCGGCGGAGCGCATCGCCCTCCTCCGACTTCTTCGGCGGAAGCGGCTCGCAGCCGTTCATCCGCAGGAAGACAAGTTCAGGATGGACCTCGCGGATATCGCGTGTGGGATGCGCGCGAACGAAGGCGTCGACCTCCGAAATCTTCGGACCGAGATGCCAGAGCTGCCGCGACACACGTTTCTGGCCGCGGCCTAGTGCGTCCTTGTTGGCCTTGTCCGGATCATCGAACTCCTGCCAAAGCCAGCGCCGCGCGCCCGTGAAGACGCGCGATGCATGCGGGCGGAGTCTTTGACGCGCGAGCCGATCACAAGCACGCTCGCCGTCATCGGTCATGCCGATCGGGATATCGATCCCGGCGCGATCGAACGGGCGCGCCAGCGCGTCCACAATATCAGCGTGGAAGGAGATTGTTTGCCGGTCGCCATCGAGGCAGACGGCGACCCAGCCCTTGCTGAACCCGTCGAGGCCGAGGGCCCTCACCCTTTCACAGATTTCAATTTTACGATGTGTCTTTGAGGTGTACAATCGGAATTATTATCCTCAGGCCCAGTTACGGAGGCTTACGATGGACACAGTCATTCAACAGCTAGCACTTGTATCTGAATCCAAGCTCGTGGGAATTGGCGACGTGATGCGGGTCGCTGCGGCGTTGCAAAAGCAGGCCAGCCGCGATCTGGCGCCGATCTGGAATATCTCGGCCACCGTCGATGCGTTCGAAAAGCTCGAAGATGTACCGATCGGCTACTGGCCGATGATCGTCAAGGACAACATCGGATTTCCGGGCGCCGCCGGTATTCATCTGGACAAGGACCGGCAGCCATTTGCGCTGATCACTTCGGCCGCCGACCTGGACTCGTGGTCCCTCACCGCTTCGCACGAAACTCTGGAAATGCTGGTCGATCCATTCGGTGATCGGCTGATCGCAGGCGACTCGCCCAAGGAAGGACAGGGCCGCGTCAGCTTCCTTGTCGAGGTCGGCGATCCTTCCGAAGCCGCCGAGTTTGCCTATACCTGCAACGGCATCCTGGTTTCGGACTTCTATACGCCGCAGTTCTTCGACCCGATCGTGTCACCCAGCGTGCGCTACTCGTTCACGGGCGCGATCACGGAGCCGCGGCAGGTGCTCTCTGGCGGCTATCTGTCATGGGTAGATTCGACGACCGGTCATTGGTGGCAAGAAATCTGGTTCGGCGGCACCGAGTCTCAGTTCCGCGACATCGGACCGCTCGATGCTGCGGCCGGCAGCTTGCGATCGCAGATCGACCGCATCACGATGCCTGAAACGGCAAAGGCCGTGTCGGCTGGCCGGACAGTAGCCAGCGCCGCGGGATTAACCAGCGCCGTGGCGAAGCGGTCCACGACGTCGAAGGCTGCAATGTGGCGCGCGCAAATCGACAGTATTGTCGGTCAAGCCAAGCCGCCGGCCGCGCCCAGTGGCCAGGGAAGGCGCGCGGCTCGCCGAGTGGTCGGCGACTAGCGGCCATCGTCGGCTCCGCCAACAACGTCGAACGGGCTGCCCAGCCGTCTTTAATCGGTGGCAAAACGTACTAGATTGGGCTGGGCAGCCTGACACGAGGAATTGGAACCATGCCGAACGAACCGTCCCCAGAAAGCATCGCCCGTGCAAAGAGGCTTCGCGAGCAAATCGACAAACTCGCCGATTCCGATCGGGCTAAAGAGACTCCGGACACGAAACGGCCGATGTCACCGCGCGAATTCATCGAGCGGAAGATGAACGAGCTCGACAGGAAGAAGTGAGATTGTGGAACGCCGGCTGCTCCGGCCGAGGGCTCTCACCCCAGATTCAATTCCTTGAAGAAGTCGTTGCCCTTGTCGTCGATGATGATGAAGGCCGGGAAATCAACCACCTCGATGCGCCAGATCGCTTCCATGCCGAGTTCGGGATATTCGACCACCTCGACCTTCTTGATGCAGTGCTCGGCGAGATTTGCCGCGGCGCCACCGATCGAACCGAGATAGAAGCCGCCATGCTTCTTGCAGGCCTCGCGCACCGCGACCGCGCGGTTGCCCTTGGCGACCATCACCATCGATCCGCCGGCGGCCTGGAACTGGTCGACGAACGAATCCATTCGCCCCGCGGTGGTCGGGCCGAACGCGCCTGACGCATAGCCATCGGGCGTCTTGGCGGGGCCGGCGTAATACACCGGATGGTTCTTGAAGTAATCCGGCAGCGGCTCGCCCTTCTCCAGCCGCTCGCGCAATTTGGCGTGGGCGGAATCGCGCGCCACGATCATCGTGCCGGTCATCGAGACCCGCGTCTTGATCGGATAATTCGACAGCGTCGCCAGGATCTCCTTCATCGGCTTGTTGAGATCGATCTTGACGACCTCGCCGCCAAGCGACTGTTCCACCGCCGGCAGATACTGCGCCGGGTTATGCTCGAGCTCTTCGAGATAAACGCCGTCTTTCGTAATCTTGCCGAGCACCTGGCGGTCCGCCGAGCAGGACACGCCAAGCCCGATCGGGAGCGAGGCGCCGTGACGCGGCATCCGGATCACGCGCACGTCGTGGCAGAAATATTTGCCGCCGAACTGCGCGCCGACGCCGAGCGATTGCGTCATCTTCAAGATTTCCTGCTCCATCTCGAGATCGCGGAACGCATTGCCATCGGCCGAGCCGTGGGTCGGCAGCGCATCGAGATAGCGTGCGGACGCGAGCTTCACCGTCTTCATGCAGAGTTCGGCCGAGGTGCCGCCGATGACGATGGCGAGGTGATATGGCGGGCACGCTGCGGTGCCGAGTGTGAGCACCTTCTCCTTCAGGAACGCCAGCAGGCGGTCTTTGGTCAAAACGGATGGCGTGGCCTGGAACAGAAAGCTCTTGTTGGCGCTGCCGCCGCCCTTGGCCATGAACATGAACTTGTAGGCGTCATCGCCCTCGGCGTAGATCTCGCACTGCGCCGGCATGTTGTTGGCGGTATTCTTTTCCTCGTACATCGACAGCGGCGCCACTTGCGAATAGCGCAGGTTACGGCGCAGGTACGCGTCGCGCGCGCCTTCCGACAGCGCCGCCTCGTCGTCACCGTCGGTGATGACGTTGCAGCCCTTCTTGCCCATGATGATCGCGGTGCCGGTATCCTGGCACATCGGCAGCACGCCGCCGGCGGCGATATTGGCGTTCTTCAGGA
>Ga0081540_1003546_pt1 | contig 12292 bp, 8 predicted proteins | sample TabmetS2T1R1_FD_71024 | JGI IMG/M metagenome (GOLD analysis project Ga0081540, IMG submission 71024) | Tabebuia heterophylla rhizosphere microbial communities from the University of Puerto Rico - S2T1R1 | ecosystem: Host-associated > Plants > Roots > Rhizosphere ...
ACACGAAGGACACGAAGAAGAGCTCTCTAGCCGTCTTTTCTTCGTGTTCTTCGTGTTCTTCGTGGTTCAATCTTTGTCATCACCGCGCCACCAGGTCCTCGACCTTCGCCGCCGAAATGAAATCGTTGAGCGAAAGCCCGCCGACATCGTGCGTCGAATACCTCACGACGCAGCGGTTGTAGTGAACCTCGAGATCCGGATGATGATCCTCGCGATGCGCGATCGACGCGATCGCATTGACGAACGCCATCGTGTGGAAGTAATCGGCGAACTTGAACTCCTTGGCGATCGAGCCGCCGTCGCTCGCCTTCGTCCAGCCGGGGAGCTCCTCGAGATAACCCGCGATCGCATCGGCGCCGAGGCCGGCGTCCTTGCCCTTCAGCGGGCGGCAATGCTGCGCGCGCAGCGATTCGATGCTCATGGCGTGCCTCGTCGTTGCGTCGCTGGAAAGTATAGTCGCGTGACCCCACGTCGATTCAGGACTAGAATGGTCCTGATTCAGCGAAGCCTCACATGATCACGCTCTCGGACACCGCGCAGGACTATTTCGCGAAGCTCGTCGCGCAGCAGGGCATCGAGGGGCTCGGCATTCGCCTGCGCGCCGTCAACGCGGGCACGCCGAACGGCGACTGCCACCTCGAATTCTGCGAGCCGGCCGATCTCGACGGAACCGAATGGGAAATCGAGTGCCGCGATTTCTCGCTGTACGTCGACACCGCGAGCCGGCCGTATCTCGACGGCGCGACGATCGACTTCGACAGGTCGCCGACCGGCGGTGCGCTCACGATTCGCGCGCCCGGCCTGCGCGGCACGCCGCCGGGCGAGGACGCGAGCATCGTCGAGCGCGTGCGCTACGTGATCGAGACCGAGATCAATCCGCAGCTCGCCTCGCACGGCGGGCGCGTGAGCCTTCGCGAAGTCACCGGCGACGGCATCGTCGTCCTGCAGTTCGGCGGCGGATGTCACGGCTGCGGCATGGTCGACGCGACGCTGCGCGGCGGCGTCGAGCGCACGTTGAAGGAACGCGTGCCGGGCGTCGCCGGCGTCGCCGACGCGACCGATCACTCGACCGGCACGAATCCGTACATGCGGCGCCGCGCCTGACACGCGCGGCGCGCGATCGGACTACTCCGAAACCTTCCCGTGCAGATCGGTGAGCTTGCCGCCCGGCAGGCTCGAGAAGTGTTCGGCGAGATCCTCGATGTCCTGATCCGACAGCGTGGCCGCGAAGCCCGCCATGATCGGATTCTTGCGCTCGCCGAGCTTGTATTCGTGCAGCGCCTTGACGAGATAGTCGCGGTACTGGCCGTTGAGGCGCGGATACTGCGGATCGACGGTCGCGTTGCCGTCCTGCGAATGGCAGGCCTGGCACGGCATCGACTTGTTCTTGCCGGCTTCGGCGTCGCCCGCGGCGGACGCAGCGCCGGCAACCAGCAGCAGGGCAAGCATGAGCGGGGCGGTGAGTCGCTTCATCGCGGAGATCCGGTTCGATTCGGTCATGGGGCGAGGCTCGAGAGATACGTGGCGATGTCCTTGATGTCCTGCTCGGACAGGCTCTCGCCCTGCGCGCGCATCGTCGGGTGCGAGCGTTCGCCTTTCTTGTATTCGGTCAGCGCGGCGACGAGGTAATCGTAGTTCTGTCCGCCGATCTTCGGCACGTGATAGTTCGGGTACGCATTCTTCCAGCCCGGGATGCCGTGACAGCCGGCGCAGGTGTAGACCTTGAGTTTTCCGGCGGCCGCATCGCCTTTTTCGGCGGCAACGGCGGGCAACGCGAACGAGAGGGCAGTGGCTAGCAGCAGCGCTCGGGTCATTGTCGATTCCGATTTTTGATAAACGCGGGCGTCAAACCGCGAAAGTATATCGTGTCCGTTCGCACGGGCGAGCGACAACGGATCGACACGCAATGCGCGTGCGCTGCGACGGCTTCGCGGCGCCGACTTTTTCGTGCGGCAAACTGACGCAACCAAAACCCTTCCCGGCGCATCTGAGAAGCCGCGCGTGACTACCGGCTCAGGACGCAAGCGAGTCGGTAGCTCATGCTTCGCTGCAACAAAAAATTATCGTTTCCCCTCTTGCGGTTCACTAGTGATGTAGTCTAGTATAACACTAGGTCAACCCACCAGGCCGACTGCCATGCTCCCGAACCTCTTCTCGATCCGCCCCCTCCGGGTCCGTCGTGCTGCCGGCACGTTGGCCCTGGCCGTTTTCATCGCGCTTTCCGCGGGTTGCGGGGGCGGCAACGACCCCGGCAAGGATGCCAATGCCCAGGCCGCCATCCCGGTCGAGGTCGCTCCGGCGTCCCATCAGGCGGTCACCGCCAACTACTCGGGAACGGCCACGCTCGAAGCCGTCGGCGATGCGCAGGTCGTCACCAAGACGACCGGCATCATCCTCAAGATCATGGTCGAGGAGGGCGCCCGCGTCGAGAAAGGCCAGCTCCTCGCGCAGCTCGACGACGATGCCGCGCGCAACAAGCTAGCGCAGGCGCAGGCGACCTTGAAGAAAGCCGAAGCCGCATTCGACAAGTCCGAGAAGGGCATCGCGAAGAGCCTCGTGCCGCGCGCGGACTACGATCGCGACAAGTTCGATCTCGAGACGCAGCGCGCGATCGTCGAGGGCGCGAAGATCGATCTCTCGTACACGCGCATCGTCGCGCCGATCCCGGGCGTCATCGCCAAGCGCTCGGTCAAGCTCGGCAATCTCGTGCAGGCGAACCAGTCGCTGTTCCAGATCGTCGACATGGATCCGCTGCAGGCCGTCTTGAACGTGCCCGAGCGCGATCTCGATACGCTGAAGCCCGGCCAGCCCGTGCACCTTCGCGTCGACGCGCTGCCGGATCACGCATTCGACGGCCTCGTCGCGCGCGTCGCGCCGGTCGTCGACGCGGCCAGCGGCACGTTCCGCGCCACGTGCGAATTCCGCGACACGACGGCGACGCTGAAGCCCGGCATGTTCGGCCGCATCGACGTCGTCTACGACCAGCGCCACGACGCGCTCGTCGTGCCGCGCTCGGCGCTCGTCGAGGAAGACGGCGAGAGCGCCGTGTTCGTCATCGAGCCGGCGCCGCCGAAGAAGGCCGACGACAAGGCCAAGGACAAGGACGCGAAGCCGAAGGCCAAGGCAGGCGAGGCGGTCGCGGCCGAGAAGAAACCCGACGTGCCGCTCTTCGTCGCCAAGCGCCGCGTCGTCAAGACCGGTTACGCCGAGAACGACCGCGTCGAAGTGCGCGACGGGCTCAAGGACGGCGAGCGCGTCATCACGATCGGCCGCAACGCCGTGCGTGACGGCACCGAAGTCACCGTCATCGCGCCGCCGCAGCCGCAGGCGCAGGTCACCGCGATCGCGAAGGCGCCGGAGTCCGGCACGTGAGCCTGCCCGAGCTGGCCACGCGCCGGCGCGTCACCGTCGGCATGCTGACGTTGACGATGGTTCTGTTCGGCCTGATCGGACTTTCGGGACTCAAGGTCAACCTGCTGCCCGACCTCTCGTATCCGACGCTGACCGTCCGCACCGAATACGAAGGCGCGGCGCCGCTCGAGATCGAGAACCTGATCAGCCAGCCGGTCGAGGAAGCGGTCGGCGTCGTCAAGAACGTGCGCAAGGTGCACTCGGTATCGCGCACGGGCCAGTCCGACGTCGTGCTCGAGTTCGCCTGGGGCACCGACATGGACATGGCGAGCCTCGAGGTGCGCGACAAGCTCGACACGCTGCAGCTCCCGCTCGAAGCGAAGAAGCCGCTGCTGCTGCGCTTCAATCCGTCTACCGACCCGATCGTGCGCCTCGGCCTCACCGCCGACGATTGCGCCGCCAGGGACGATGCCGCGAAAGGCGGCGCGAAGGATTGCACGCCGACGGCCGCGAGCGAGGTCCAGCTCAAGCAGCTGCGCCGCTTCGCCGACGACGATCTCAAGAAGCGCATCGAGCCGGTCACCGGCGTCGCCGCGGTCAAGGTCGGCGGCGGTCTCGAGGACGAGATCGACGTCGCGATCGACCAGCAGCAGCTCGCGCGGCTCGGCATCGACATCAACGAAGTGATCACGCGCCTCAAGAACGAGAACGTCAACGCATCCGGCGGCCGCATCGACGAAGGCAGCCAGCGCTTCCTCGTGCGCACGATCAACCAGTTCAAAAGCCTTGACGAGATGCGCGAGCTCCTGATCAAGGTCGACGGCAACGTGCCGATCCGCCTGAAGGACATCGCCACCGTCACGCAAGGCTACAAGGAACGCGAAGGCATCGTGCGCATCGACGGGCGCGAGGCGATCGAGCTCGCGATCTACAAGGAAGGCGACGCGAACACGGTCAGCGTCGCGCAGGCCGTCAACGCGCAGGTCCAGAAGCTCAAGGACTCGCTGCCGAAGGGCGCGAAGCTCTCGACGATCGAGGATCAGTCGATCTTCATCCAGCATGCGCTCAGCGAAGTCAAGTTCGACGCGCTGCTCGGCGGCGTGCTCGCGATCCTCATCATCTTCTTCTTCCTCGGTCACGCGTGGAGCACGTTCATCATCTCGCTCTCGCTGCCGGTCTCGCTGATCGCGACGTTCTTCTTCATGGATCAGCTCCATCTGTCGCTCAACGTGATGTCGCTCGGCGGCCTCGCGCTCGCGACCGGCATGGTCGTCGACGACTCGATCGTCGTGCTCGAAAACGTCGCGCGGCTGCGCGAGAAGGGCGCGTCGATCCTCGAATCCGCCGTGCGGGGCACTGCCGAAGTCGGCATGGCCGTGACGGCCTCGACGCTGACCACGGTCGCCGTGTTCTTCCCGCTCGTCTTCGTGCAGGGGGTCGCGGGCCAGCTCTTCCGCGACCAGGCGCTGACGATCACGTTCGCGATGCTGATCTCGCTCGTCGTCGCGATGACGCTGATCCCGATGCTGGCCTCGCTGCGCGGCCGCGCGCCGCTCGCGTACCGCGAAGAGCCGGTGCCCGAGCCGCGCCCGCTCACGCAGCGCCGCGGCCTGCGCACCGTTTCGCGCGTGTTCCGCGCGATGGGCGAATTCCTGTTCCAGATCGCGCCGCGCGCGACGGCGTGGATCGTCGCGACCTCGTCGCGTACCTTCGGCAAATACCTTGGCCGCGGCCTTCGCTTCGTTGGTCGCGGGATCACCGTGCCGTACGATCGCGCCGCGAAGTTCTACCACTGCTCGCTGCCGACGGCGCTGGCGCATCCGTGGCGCGTGCTCGGCTTCGCGGCGCTCGTCTTCGCGCTCAGCGTGGCGCTCGTGCCGACGCTCGGACTCGACCTGATCCCGCAGCTCGCGCAGGGCCGCTTCGACATGACGGTGACGCTGCCGCCCGGCACGCCGCTCGCGGAGACCGACAAGGTCGTCGGCGCGATCTCGGCGCGGCATGCGAAGGATGCCGGCGTCGAGTCGATCTACGGCGTCTCCGGCGCCGGCACGCGACTCGACGCGAATCCGACCGAATCCGGCGAGAACATCGCGCGCCTTTCGATCGCGCTCGCGAACGGCGGCAGCAAGAAGATCGAAGCCGCCGAAATCGAGAACCTGCGCGACGGCATGCGGAATTCGCCGGACACCGAGGTCAAGTTCTCGCGGCCGCAGCTCTTCAGCTTCTCGGCGCCGCTCGAGATCGAGATCCGCGGCTACGATCTCGATTCGCTGGCCAAGGCCGGCCATCGCCTCGGCGAGCTCATGAAGGATTCGCCGCGCTTCGCCGACATCAAGTCGACCGTCGAGGGCGGCTATCCCGAGATCCAGATCAAGTTCGACCAGGACCGCGCCGCCGCGCTCGGCCTCACGACGCGCGACATCGCCGACCGCGTCGTGCGCAAGGTCAAGGGCGAGGTCGCGACGCGCTACGACTTCCGCGACCGCAAGATCGACGTGCTGGTGCGCTCGCGCTTGTCCGACCGCGGCAGCGTCGACGACATCCGCAATCTCGTCGTCGGCTACATCGCGCAGAACGGGACCGCCGCGAGCTCGTCCGGCACGACGTCGGCATCGGGTTCCAGCGGCAGCTCGTCCGGCACCGCCTCGTCCAGCAGCGCGACGAACTCCGGCTCGAGCTCGAAGGGTTCCGTGTCGGACACGGCGCGCAGCAGCACCGACACGCCGGTCCGCCTCTCGGCCGTCGCCGACGTCCTCGCGACCGAGGGCCCGAGCGAGATCCACCGCGTCAGCGCCGAGCGTGTCGCGATCGTGAGCGCGAACCTGCGCTACGGCGATCTCGGCAGCGCGGTCGCCGAGATCAACGACATCGTGCGCGAGAATCCGCTCGCGGCCGGCGTCAAGGTCCATGTCGGCGGCCAGAGCGAGGAGCTCGACGCGTCGATCAAGTCGCTGCTGTTCGCGCTGGGCCTCGCGATCTTCCTCGTCTATCTTGTGATGGCCTCGCAGTTCGAGTCGCTGCTGCACCCGTTCGTGATCATGTTCTCGATCCCGCTCGCGGCGGTCGGCGCGGTGCTGGCCCTCAAGCTCTCGAACTCGCCGATCTCGGTCGTCGTGTTCATCGGCCTCATCATGCTGGTCGGCATCGTGGTCAAGAACGCGATCGTCCTGATCGACCGCGTGAATCAGCTCCGCGAAGCCGGCGTGCCGAAGCGCGAGGCGATCGCGCAGGGCGCCGAGTCGCGCCTGCGCCCGATCGTCATGACGACGCTCTGCACGCTGATCGGCTTCTCGCCGCTCGCGATCGGCGTCGGTGAAGGCGCAGAAGTGCGCGCGCCGATGGCGCTGACCGTCATCGGCGGCCTCGCCGTGTCGACGCTGCTGACGCTGGTCGTGATCCCGGTCGTGTACGACCTGCTCGACCGTCGCGGCGATGCGTACTACGTCGCGCGCGGCGAGCGTCACCGCGCGAAAGCGATGCGCAAGACCGGCGACACGGTCGCCGGCGAGCCCGAGGGAGAACCGGCATGACGATCGCCGAGCTCAGCCTGAAGCGTCCCGTCACGGCGATCATGTTTTTCGTGTCGATGGTCGTGATCGGGCTGATCGCGGCGACGCGCCTTCCGCTCGAGCAGTTCCCAAGCCTCGACGCGCCGTTCCTGTTCGTCAACATCCCGTACCCGGGCTCGACGCCCATCGAGATCGAGCGCACGATCACGCGCCCGGTCGAGGAGGCGCTCGCGACGCTGCCGGGCATCAAGCGCATGCAATCGACGTCGGACGCCGAGAGCGCGCAGATCTTCCTCGAGTTCAAGTGGGGCGAGAGCGTCGCGATCAAGGCCGTGCAGGCGCGCGAGAAGATCGACGCGATCCGCGCCGATCTTCCGTCGGACCTCCAGCGCTACACCGTGCAGAAGTTCTCGACGTCCGACGAGCCGATCCTGAAGCTCCGCGTCGCGAGCGAGAGCGGCCTCGACATCTCCAACGCGTACGATTTGCTCGACCACGAGATCAAGCGGCCGCTCGAGCGCATTCCGGGCGTCGCGCGCGTCGACCTGCAGGGCGTCGGCAAGCCCGAGGTCCAGATCGAGCTTTCTGCGGACCGGCTCTCCGCGCACAACATCAACCTCAACGATCTCTATACGCGCCTGCAGGCCGCGAACTTCTCGATTTCGGCAGGGCAGGTCAGCTCCGGCGGGTCGCGCTTCCGCGTGCAGCCGCAGGGCCAGTGGACGAGCCTCGACGACATCCGCGGCATTCCGCTCGACGCGAAGGGCCTCAGGCTCGGCGACATCGCCACCGTCTCGCTGCGTCCGGAGCGGCTCAACTACGCGCGCAGCCTCGACGGCCGCCCGGCGATCGGCTTCGACATCTACCGCGAGCGCACGGCGAACCTCGTCGACGTCGGCACGCAGGTTCTCGATACGATCAATCGCATCCAGAAATCGCCCGAGCTGCACGGCATCCGCGTTTTTCTGCTCGACAACCAGGCCGAAAGCGTGACCGGCTCGCTGCGCGAGCTCGGCAAGGCCGGGCTCGAAGGCACGATCATGTCCGTGCTCGTGCTGTTCTTCTTCCTGCGCGACTGGCCGTCGACGCTGATGGTCTCGCTGTCGATCCCGATCTGCCTCGTCATCACGCTCGGCTGCATGTACTTCTTCGGCATCTCGCTGAACGTGCTGTCGATGATGGGATTGCTGCTCGCGGTCGGCATGCTCGTCGACAACGCGGTCGTCGTCGTCGAGAGCATCTACCAGTACCGCGAGAAGCATCCGGACAAGCCGTGGTACAGCGCCGTGCAGGGTACGCAGGCCGTCGGCATCGCGATCGCTGCCGGCACGCTGACCAGCATGATCGTGTTCCTGCCGAACATCTTCGGCGAGGCCAACGACATCTCGATCTTCCTCGCGCAGGTCGCGATCGCGATGTCGATCGCGCACCTCGCATCGTGGCTCGTCGCGGTCAGCCTCGTGCCGATGCTCTCGGCGAAGCTGCCGCCGCCGAAGTTTCTCGGTCGCGAGACCGCGATCACGCGCCTTCGCGAGCGCTACGGGCGCTTCATCGCATGGACGCTCGCGCACCGCCGCGCGACGATGGGCGGCGTCCTCGCGTTGCTGCTGCTGAGCTTCATTCCCATCGCGCTGACGAAGAAGGACATGTTCGATTCAGGCGAGGCGCGCCGGATCTTCCTCCACTACGAGCTCAACGCGAACTATCGCCTGCAGGACCTCAAGCCTGCCGTCAAGACCGTCGAGGCCTACCTCGAGAAGAATCGCGACCGCTTCGAGATCAGGTCGATGTACACGTATTACACGGAACAGGGCGAGGCGACCACCTCGGTCCTGCTGACCGATGCCGACAAGGCCAAGCACAGCGCGGCCGAGATCAAGGAGGACATGCGCAAGGATCTGCCGGTGCTCGCGGTCGGCAAGCTCAGCTTCGACTTCCGCAACTCGACGGGCGGCGGCGTCGACCTCTCGCTCATCGGCGATTCGATGGACCAGTTGCGCGAGGTCGCGCCGACCGCCGTCGGCGTGCTGTCGCGCCTGCCGACGCTGAAGGACGTGCGCACCGAGAAAGGCAACGGCGACCGCGAGGTCGCGACGCAGGTCGATCGGGTGCGTGCGAAGAGCTACGGCTTCGACGCGCAGCAGGTCGCGAATTACATCCAGATCGCGCTGCGCGGCATGCCGCTCAAGGATTTCCACGCCGGCGACCGCCAGCTTCCGGTCTGGCTGCGCTTCCAGGGCGCCGACACGCAGAGCCTCGCGGGTCTGTCCGATTTCAAATTGCGCGCTTCCGACGGCACGCAGATTCCGCTGCTCTCGCTGATGCGCGCCGACGCGCGGGACACGCCGACGGCGATCCAGCGCGTCGATCGCCTGACTGCGCTCAAGATCACCGCGAACCTCGCCGAAGGCAAGACGATGCCCGAGGCGCGCGAGGAGATCACGAAGGCGATGAACGCGTTCGCGCTGCCGCCGGGCTATCGCTGGACGTTCGGCCAGGGTTTCGACCGCGACCAGGAAGCCGGCAAGCAGATGCTGTTCAACACGCTGATCGCGCTCGTGCTGGTCTACGTCGTCATGTGCGCGATGTTCGAGTCGCTGATCTTCCCGGCCGCGATCCTGACGACATTCGTCTTCTCGGTGTTCGGCGTGTTCTGGCTGTTCTGGCTGACCGGCACGACGTTCTCGATCATGGCGTTCATCGGAATTCTCATCCTGATGGGCGTCGTCGTGAACAACGGCATCGTCATGATCGTGCACATCAACCAGTTGCGTTACGAGGGTCACCTGCGCACCGAGGCGTTGATTCTCGGCGCGAAGGAGCGCCTGCGGCCCGTGCTGATGACGATGGCGACCGCGATCCTCGGCATGCTGCCGCTCGCGATCGGCGGCGCCGAGGCGTGGAGCGACGGCCCGCCGTACTCGCCGATGGCGCGCGCGATCGCAGGCGGCCTCACGTTCTCGACAATCGTGACCCTGCTCGCGCTGCCGTGCATCTACGCACTGCTCGACGACTCGCGCCTGTGGGTGCGGCGCATCCTGCGCGACGCGCGCGAAGGCCGCATCCTGCGTCGCCGCGAACCGCTTGCGGCGATCACGGCCGGCGTGCCTGCACCGCACTGAAAACGGCGTCCCGCGCAAGGCGGGACGCGGCGTCCTCAGCGCCGCAGCAGCAGCTTCAGCATCGCGCGAAAGGTCCGCCCATACGGCGGATTCAGCAACCCGACGAGATTGAAACGCGCCTGCCGCATCACCGGCTTCATGTGCGAGAACGTGCGGAAACCTGCTTCCCCGTGATAGGCGCCCATGCCCGAAGCGCCCGCGCCGCCGAACGGCAGGTTGTGCTGGGCGATGTGCAGGATCGTGTCGTCGACGGTCACGCCGCCGGCCTCGGTGCGCGCGAGGATCGTCTCGATCGTCGCGCGATTCTCCTCGAACACGTACAGCGACAGCGGATGCGGATGGCTCGCGATGTACTCGAGCGCGCCTTCGAGCGTGTCGTACGGCAGCAGCGGCAGCAGCGGACCGAAAATCTCCTGCTGCATGATCTGCATGCCGTCGTGCACGCCCGTGAAGAGGATCGGCGGGATCGTGCGCGCGGCCGCGTCGCCATCGGCGCTGCCGAGAACGTGCTCGCGGGCGCCGGCCGCGATGGCGTCGTTGCGAAGCGACAGCAACCGCTGGTAGTGGCGCGCCGATGCAATGCTCGAATACTGCGCATTCGACGGCAGACCGGGATACAGCCGTTCCGCGACCGCTCGCGCTTCGTCGACGAACGACTGCACGCGAGCGCGCGGCAGCAGCACGTAGTCCGGCGCGATGCAGGTCTGGCCGGCGTTCATGAGCTTGCCGATCACGATGCGCTCGACCGCGTGCGAGAAGCGCGCTTCGGGGCCGATCAGCACCGGCGACTTGCCGCCCAGCTCGAGGGTCACCGGCGTGAGATTCGCGGCCGCGGCCGCCATGACGCTCTTGCCGACGCTCGTCGAACCCGTGAACAGCAGATGATCGAACGGCAGCGCGGCGAATGCGCGCGCGACGTCGGCGTCGCCGTTGACGACCGTAGCCTCGTCGGGCTCGAAATATTTCGCGACGATCTCCGCGAACAGTGCCGAGAAGCGCGGCGTGAATTCCGAGAGCTTCAGCATCACGCGATTGCCCGCGGCGAGCGCATCCACCATCGGGCCGGCCGCCAGATACAGGGGATAGTTCCACGGCGCGATGATGCCGACGACACCGAGCGGCTGCGGCCGGATCTCGGTGCGCGCCGGCAGGAACCAGAAATTCGCCCAGCGCCGGCGCGGCCGCATCCAGCGCCGGCCGTTACGCAGCGCGTGATGGATCGCCGACGTGATCGGGAAGATCTCGAGCAGGTCGGTCTCCTCGCGCGGCCGCCGCCCGAAATCGGCGTCGATCGCGTCGCCGATCGCGTCGCGGTTGTCGTGCATCAGCGCATCGAGCGCACGCAGCCGGCGCGCGCGCGTCGGCCAGTCCGGCAGCGGATCGCGCAGGTGCGCCGCACGCATCGTCTCGAGCATCGCTTCGAGCGTCTGCGTGTGTGCGCGCTCGTTCACGGCAGCGTCTCGACCGCGGCCGCGAGACCGCGCTGCAGCCGGGCGTCGAGATCGGGGGAGGGCGGGGCGGTCTGCTCGGTCCAGCGCGTCAGCAGCGCGGCGAGCTCCTGATGCGGCGTGGTTGCCGCTTCGCCGCGCATGCGGGCGGAGAGACGCTCGATCTGCAGCGCGCGCCGGCGATCGTGATCCTCGCTCGGCGATTCGAGGCCGGCGAAGATTTCGAGCCGGATCAGGATTTCGCGCAGCGCATCTTCGTCGGGTTCGCCGGCCGCGCTTTCGCCGGAGTGCTGCAACGCCGACTCGAACCGCGAGGCGAGCGCGGCGGCGGCGATGTCGCAGCGCGGCGCGGCATCCCACGAGGCTCGCAATGCCTCATCCGGCATCGACGCGTCTTCGGCGGCGCGGCACAAACGATAGCGTGCGAGCCAGTGTTCGTACGGACCGCGACGCGACACGCGTTCCTGACGCATGCCCGCGTCGCGTAGCGTCGCCTGCGCCGCGCGGTAGCGGCGCTGCAGCGACTCTTCGCGAACGCGGAGCGCGTCCCATTCGCTCTCGATGCGCGCGACGGCGGCGCGCTGCGGCGCGGCGTCGCCCTTGCCGAGCGCTTCGAGCTCGGCGCAGAGCGCGGCGGCGCGCTGGCGCGATTCCGTGTCGCGCACGACGCGCTCGCTGCGTTCCGCATCGAGCTTGCCGAACACGGCGTCCAGCGCGGCGCGGAAGATCTTCCATTGCGCCTGATCGCGATCGCGGCGTCCGTTGCCGACGTCGCGCCAGCGCTGCTGCAGCGCGCGAGCCGAAGCCGCCGCGCCGCGCGACGTCTCGGCCGCAAGCGCTGCGGCTTCGGCGATCAGCG
>Ga0081540_1003547_pt1 | contig 12290 bp, 9 predicted proteins | sample TabmetS2T1R1_FD_71024 | JGI IMG/M metagenome (GOLD analysis project Ga0081540, IMG submission 71024) | Tabebuia heterophylla rhizosphere microbial communities from the University of Puerto Rico - S2T1R1 | ecosystem: Host-associated > Plants > Roots > Rhizosphere ...
TGCCCGTCGGCAAGCGTAACGCCGTAAGGGAGCATCTGGCCAAGGTGTATCTCGCCGCGTTCCAACATGGCTAGAATTTCAAGACCACTCCCCTCCGAGACTTTCACCTGCACGTTGGGATAGCGCTCCGCGTATCGGTGCAGGAACTGCGAAAACACGCCTTCGATGTGTAGTGGCGTGGCAGCGACTTTCAAGACACCCACGTCGCCGCGACGGAGGTCCTGAGCCCGCTCACCGACGCCGGTGACGTAATTCAACAAACCTCGGCAATCGCTGAACAGCTGTTCGCCTTCGCCGGTCAACAAAAGGCGACGCCCGACACGATCGAACAACTTGAGACCGAGTTCCCGCTCAAGATCACCGATGTGCCTGGACAGAGCAGGCTGAGCAATGCGAAGGCGCAGCGCCGCCTTGGAGACGGTGCCCAGCTCGACAACGGTGACGAATGTCCGTACGTGTCGCAGGTCCATTCTGATGCTTATGCCGGATCGCTATAGATGGCCAGAGGAATTAAGTATTGGACGGCTAAGCTTCATTGCGTCAAAGCTCCCGCATGAATTCTGCTCTGAACGCCACGAGCGTGACAAGGAGCAAGTCATGAAGCTGCTCTATTTGACGTTGCTGCCGGTGCTCGGATTCGGATTGGCAACGATGGAAGCCAATGCCGAGACCTGGCCGACGAAACCGCTGCGCGCCATCGTCCCGGTCGGAGCAGGCAGTACCACTGACATCATCCCACGCGTGGTGTTCGAGCAGCTCTCGGTACTGCTCGGCCAAAGCATTGTCGTGGAGAACCGTGTCGGCGCCGGCGGGACAATCGGCTCAGCTTTCGTCGCCAAGGCGGATCCCGATGGCTACACCATCCTTGCCCACGGGTCCGCGCTCACCATTTCACCCTCGCTATATCCGAACCTCGGCTACCATCCAGCACGGGATTTTACTGCTGTCGTCCCATTCGGAATCTCGCCCAATGTGCTCGTCGTTCCGCCGGCTAGGGGCTGGAGGACAGTCGGCGATTTCGTCGCCGAGGCCAAAACCAGGCCGGGTGCGATGAACTTCTCCTCGGTCGGCGTCGGAAGCGCAACCCAAATGAGCGCGGAGCGGTTTCGGCGCAGTGCGGGGGTGGAGGCGGCCCATGTTCCGTTCAAAGGCGGTGCTGAGGCCATGACCGAGGTGATCGCCGGCCGCATCGACTTTTTCTTTGGGCCCGTCGCTCTAGTGTTGCCGCAGATCCAAGAGGGTAAGCTCACCGCGCTCGCGGTGAACGGGGTCAGGCGCTCAGCTGTGCTGCCGAGCGTACCGACCACGCTCGAAGCCGGCGTTGCCGACGCCGAGTACCCGATCTGGCTGGGTCTGTTTCTGCCGGCGAAGACGCCACGTCACATCGTCGACACGCTCAATCGCGAAACGCTCAAAGCGCTGCAAGAGCCAAGGGTGCGGGACAAGCTGGCTGCTCTGGGTTTCGAGCCAATGGTCATGACGCCTGCTGAGTTCGCGGCGCATGTCGAGAAGGAAATCGACGTTAACGAGGCACTCGTGAAGGCGACCGGAATCAAGGCGCACTGATAATAAACGACGCCGACTGATCGGGCGCAATTTGATTGCTCACGACGGCAGCTTTTTCCTACATGTGCTCGGGCCTCAAATTGGCACATAAGGTGAGCGCCTGCTCATCCGGCAGCCAAGGCAGAAATCGAGCGGTCTTCGGACACAAATTCCGCGCGTTGAAAACCGTTGCGCCCGACAGCCCCTGACCCGGAGGAGACCTCTGCCCGATCCAAAATCGCGTAGGGGGGCTCTACAGACTTCCCCCTGTTGCTCTTCGGGTTACCCCAAAGTGCCGCTCTCCTGTCAGCCGAGTATACTGTTCCTGCGCGGCCTCGCGAGCTCAGGTCGGTGATCATTCACGAGCTCACGTGCCGCCAATCTCAACGCACCAGACCTATGGAGCGGCGACATGAGCCGTCCCCAGGTGCATGGTGAGACTGCAAAAACGAGTCCTCACGAACGCATACGGTGGAGATCAGGCTCGGGGCCTTCGTCACTCCTATTTCAGGCGTTGATTGCGCCAAGCGCTGGAACAGCGGCTCGCCCTCTTTGCTCGCACCGAGCGAGCGTTTCGGCACATACGATCGCCGTGAATGGCCACGTAGAGGCAAAAACGATGTCCAGCATTACCAGCCGACGCATGAAGATCGGCGACTTCCTGCTTCGCCGTCTTGAGGAGGCGGGCGTCCGGCACCTGTTCGGCGTTCCCGGCGACTATAACCTCGAGCTGTTGCAGCAGCTCCGGGACACTGGCACGCTGAAATGGATCGGCACATGCAGTGAGCTGAATGCGTCCTATGCAGCGGATGGCTATGCGCGGCTGAAGGGCTTGGGCGCGCTACTGGTGACGAACGGCGTCGGCGCGCTCAGCGCGATCAACGGTGTCGCCGGCGCATATAGCGAGCACGTCCCGGTCATTTGCATCTGTGGATCGATACCGCTCAGGTCCATCGACCGAGGCCTGGGGATGCACCACACAATGGCCGACGGGACCTGGGATCACTTCCTCGGCGCCTACGCACATGTGACAGCCGCGCAGGCCAGGCTCACTCCACGCAACGCGGTCACCGAGATCGACAGGTTGATCCTCACCGCCTGGCGGGAGAAGCTTCCGGTGTACATGGAGCTGCCATCCGACATCGCCTACCTCGACATCGAGGTTCCGGCAGATCCGCTCATGCTCGCTGAACCGCCCAGTGACCCCGAACAGCTGCGGTCGTGCATCGGCGCGATCGCGGGGCGACTGTCCGCCGCCATCTCGCCGGCGATTCTGGTGGATTCGGACGCGGACAGGTTCGGCGTCGCATCGGAGCTCATGCGGCTGGCCGAGAAGTTGCAGGTTCCAGTGGCAGTGATCAGCACAGCCAAAGCTGTGATCGACGAGACGTTTCCGCATTACCTTGGCATCTACAACGGCAAGGTAAGCGAGCCGCACGTACTCGAGGCGATCGAGACCAGCGACTGCCTGCTGTCCATCGGCTACCGGCCAATCGAGGTGACCACGGGCGATTTCTCAGCGTCGCTACCCGCCGACACGATCCGCGTTCGCGGCCACTCAGTGGACGTCGGCGATGACAACTATCAGGCGGTAACGCTCAAGGAAGTCCTCCGTGGCGTCTTTGACGCGGTCCTGCACGTCAGGAACCGCGCTCCACGCCATGTTGCGGCAACGGTGGCGGGCGCGCACGCCGACGGCTCCGCCAAGCTGACTCAGGCTGCCTACTGGCAGGCCATCCAGCGCTATCTCCGACCCGGGGACGTCCTGTTCGTCGACAATGGCACGTCATACGCTCTCTTCGGCTTGAAGCTCCCACCGAACTGCACCTTCGTCGGGTCAGTCAACTGGGGGTCGATCGGCTACTCGGTCGGAGCCCTGCTCGGCGCGCTGACCGCAGCGCCGGACCGTCGTCACCTGTTGTTCGTGGGCGACGGCTCGTTCCAGGTCACGGCGCAGGAGCTGTCGACTATTCTGCGATACGACCATAAGCCGGTGATCTTCCTGATCAACAACGGCGGATACACCATCGAACGCGGCTACCTCGGCAAGAGCGAGCCCTACAACGACATCGCCAACTGGGCTTATGCCGATCTGCCGAAGGTGTTCTGTCCCGACACCTCCGCGCGATCGTTCGTCGTCAAAACCAGCAGGGATCTGCAAAACGCCCTCAGCGCGCCGAACGATACGATGATCTTCGTCGAATCAATCATGGACCCCTGCGACGCTCTCGCCGCGGTCATCAGCAGCAGCAACAAGGGGGCCGAGCTCGACTACGGGCCTCGCGGTCCGCAGCACCGCGAGAACCTGCAGCTCCGGCCGGCAACACACGATGTTCGACGCCGGCGAGCGGAACAGAAGACCGTACCTTAGGTTACGCGAACAAAGTGCATCGCAACGCGGCCCGCAGCTGAGTAACGGCGATGGCGTTGTACTCAGCAAAAGCGGTCCTTCAGGGCAGGTCGGCGGATCTGTGGGAGCTAGTTGAAGTGAACTTCCTCTAATCTTTCGAGGTAAACCGTCATGTCAAAATTTGCGAATGTCGTCACGATCGAGGTTGTACCAGGGCGGAGAGATCAGGTCGTAGCTTTGCTACTGGCGCACAAAGCACGCCTGAAAGATGAACCGGGCACCCTGCAATTCGAAGTCCTGCTGCCCAAAGACGACGATACGAAAGTTCGCGTGTACGAAATGTACCGGGACGCGGCTGCATTCGAGGTGCATCTGAACGGGCCGTCCCTCGCGCAATGGAAAGAAGATACTACCGGAATGGTGGTCAAGCTTCATGGGGTGCGGTGCGCTGTCGTGGACTAGTCGGTCCACTTAACGTGCGACAGACAAACACTAAGGAGACAACGACGGGGATAGGCGTACCTTTGTGGATTTGACGATTGCGACGACGGCACTTCGCTTCTGTGCTCCTGTCACGTATCGCGTTCGCGCAGACCCCGCCCAAGGCAAAGAATGTCGTGCCTACTACCGCAGGAGTGACCGCAATGAGTACCCCGACATATGACAGGAGCATCAGCGCCCTTTTAGTGGTCGATCCCTACAACGACTTCATTTCCGAGGGCGGCAAGATCTGGCCCCGCATCAAAGCTGTCGCTGAAGCAAACGACTGCGTTTCCAACATGATAAAAGTCCTGAATGCCGCGCGCGCAGTGAAGCTTCGCGTCTTCTATGCCATGCATCATCGGTATCGTGCAGGCGACTACGAAACGTGGGCCTACATTGCGCCGGTTCAACGAGCCACGTGGCAGCACAAGAGCTTTGAATGCGGCACATGGGGTGGCGAGTTCCGTGCCGAATTCGTGCCGGCGCCAGGTGAGATTGTCGCACAGGAACACTGGTGTTCCAGTGGCTTCGCGAACACCGACTTGGACTTGCAGCTCAAGAAGCACGGCATCCATAAGCTCATCGTGATCGGACTTATCGCGCATACCTGCATCGAAGCGACTGTGCGCTATGCCGCCGAGCTCGGTTACGATGTCACCGTCGTTAAGGATGCGACGGCGGACTACTCAGACGAGATGATGCATGCTGCCCTCGACATCAATATCCCAAACTACGCGAGTGCTATCGTATCTACCGGTCAGATCGTTGCGTCGATCGCGGCTGCCAACGTGATGGAGATCGTACAAACTTAATGCGCCCAACAGTCTGAAATCAAGTTTCAGAAGAACGCAACCACGCCTGATGCCCTCCTGCGTATTGCGCTCTTCGGCTGGCCCACAAGACGGCAACGCCTCGGAAAACCAGTGCAGAGAATGCTCGACAGCCTGTTTCACTTCCTTTGAATTGGCATCGTGATGGCGAATCTTCCGATCCAATAACTTTTATCAGTGCAAACCCTGATTGAGTGGGTTATCGCGCTCCGCCGGTCGATTTTGAGCCGCATGGCCGCTCTTGGCACTCAAGAGCCATGCGTCAGTCGATCACCAGCATGGCCGGTATTGAAGGAGCAAGAGACCAAAGATAGGCGCTCGATTGCCCATCGGCTTCAGGCTGCAATTGACCCTGGCTGTGTGAAAACGCGGGCGCTGCTAAGATTCTCCTGGTGATTCTTCGGGGGAATTGATGAAGCGCTTCGTTGCAGGGGCGGATCGGGGGCAGTCGACGCTGTTACCGGAAAGCCTCGATGACTGGGTTGACGAGAGCAATCCTGTTCGCGTGGTCGATGCCTTCGTCGATGCACTGGATATTGCCGAACTGGGCTTTGAGGGGGTCGAGCCGGCGGTGACGGGGCGGCCGTCCTATCATCCTTCCTGCCTGTTGAAGCTTTACATCTATGGCTACCTCAACCGGGTGCAGTCGAGCCGCCGGCTAGAGCGCGAAGCGGGGCGCAATCTGGAGGTGATGTGGCTGCTGGGTCGGTTGGCTCCGGACCACAAGACGATAGCGGACTTCCGCAAGGACAACGGGGGCGCCATCAAGAAGGTTTGTGCGCGCTTCGTCGAGCTGTGCCGGCGGATGGGCTTGCTTTCGAAGCCAAGCGTTGCGATCGATGGCAGCAAGTTCAAAGCCGTGAATAACCGTGACAAGAATTTCACCAGCGCGAAAATCGAGCGGCGTCGCAAGCAATTGGAAGAGAGCGTATCGCGGTATCTGAGCCAGCTGGACACGGCCGATCGACAGGATCCATCGGAGACGTTGGCGTTAAAGAAGGTGCGGATCAAGGAGAAACTGGAGAAGCTGCAATCGGAGATGGCTAAGCTGGCGGCGATCGAGAAGCAGGTGCTGGCTTCACCTGATCAGCAGATCTCATTGACCGATCCCGACAGCCGCTCGATGGCGACGAGCGGGCGCGGCTCCGGCGTCGTCGGCTACAACGTGCAGGTGGCGGTCGACACGGAGAACCACCTCATTGTGACGCATGAAGTGACGAATGTTGGCTCGGATCGCGCACAACTTGCAAATACGGCCCAAGCCGCGAAGGCCGCCCTGCATGTCGATACGCTCGAGGCGGTGGCTGATCGCGGCTACTTCAGCGGCGAGGAGATCCTGGCCTGTGAGCAGACCGGTATCACCGTCACACTTCCCAAACCGATGACTTCCGGTGCCAAGTCGGAAGGCCGCTTTGGCAAGCAGGACTTCGTTTATTTGGCCGATGAAAATGTCTATCGCTGCCCGGCGGGTGAGAAATTGAAGTATCGCTATACGACCGAGGAGAACGGCCAGACACTTCACCGTTATTGGTCTGATGCGTGCCGTACCTGTGCAATCAAAGATCAGTGCACGACGGGACGAGAGCGTCGCATCACACGATGGGAGCACGAGGAGATTGTCGAGGCGGTGCAGGAAAGGCTCGACAAAAATCCGGATGCCATGCGCACGCGCCGTGAGACGGTCGAGCATCCCTTCGGCACGATGAAGATGCGGATGGGAGCCACGCACTTCTTGATGAAGACGCTGCCCAAGGTCGCCACCGAGATGGCGTTGCATGTGCTCGCCTACAATTTGACACGTGTACTGAATATCTTCGGCGTCAAGCCGATTATGGCGGCGGTTAGGGCGTGATGCGCCCTAACTTAACTTTCGCCTGTCTGGCTGGGCCTCGAGCGCTCACGATGCGCGGGGCCGCGTCAGGTTGCGTTACAGGCGAAATCGGAAAAATATTGCGCGCAAACCTCACAGAGCTTCGTTGCACTGCAATCGAGGCCGGTTAAGAACCCTGCTTCCGCGTTTCCGCACAACCAAGACCCAAAGCGGTCCCAATACTGAGCAGAGCATCCCCTAGGTCCTCGCATTACGGTGCCCTATTGTCGGCGCTCTGAAGTTCGGGCAAGCGGTGCTCAGAGGCGGCTGCGAGCCTAGGGCGAGTGAATTGATCAGATAGACAGCGCCGCCGCCGAGAGCTCATCTTCGCTCCACTCGGCTCCTTCGGCCATGAGAGCCTCGCGCAGGTCGGGCAAGAGGGCTTCGAGGCGCTTAATGAGCCGCTCCCGGACGGCGAGGCTGATCCGATAGCGACTGATCGCGTACCGACGACCGTATGCATCCGCGTAACCGCAAAGACGGGCCGCAAGAGCTGGATTGCTCTGGCTTGCTGCGATCAGAGCCAATTGGTCGATAGAGTCCATCAAATTGATGTTGCCCAACGCGCGCGAAAGCGGGAATGCCTCTAATGCGGCGGCTCGACCCGCTTCCAGGTCGCCATTCAGCAGCAGAAAGCCTGCCAGCCATTGAGCGGACACGAAGTGGTTCCTCATGAACGGCGCTTGTCGGCACCTTTCTAGACTCTCGCGTGCAATGGCAATGGCTTCCGCGAGCTGGTCTGCTTCGAACGCAATTGAGGCCAGTTGAATGCCACACATGTCTCGCGTCTGGACGTCACCCAGTTTGGTCGCGAGGGTCTGGCCCTCTAATGCGTACGATTGCGCTAACGTCACTTCGCCAGCGTGCTTGTGTGCAGTGGCTTGGCTCAGCAACAGGAGTGCCAAGAGCTTGGTAGCTCCCTGTGGACGCAATAGTGATAACGCCTCATCAAAGCAGGCAATCGCCTCTTCGGCATTGCGGTACCGGCTCGCAGCCCGCCCGGCGTGACCGAGCGCCTGGGCCAGCATTAGAGGTTCTTGTGCTTGCCGAAACAGCTGCTCGGCTCGGCGGGCTGCGGGCAATTGACTGCGATCACCAAAGTAGGGATCCCACCCCAGTGCCAGATGGATACGGCCCGCGATTGCGGGTGGCGTCGTGCTATCAATGTAGAGCGCGGCAAGCTCGAACCATCGCCGCTGCTCGCGAAGCAGCGGCAGCTCGCACCAGAACCAGTGTGTGCGACCAAGCAGGCGGAGCCCGAGTTGCGGATCACCTCCCGAGCCAAAGGCCCAGCTCAGTGCCGTGCGCAGGCTGTCTAACTCAGGTTCGAACTCCCTAAGCCATTCGGTTGTCGGCATCGTCGGCCATGTACGTTCGGCGTCGGAAAACAGGTCGGCCATATACACGCACAGGTGTCGACACCAGTTTGATTCGCCGCTTTTCGCGAGTTGTTCGAGGGCGAAGGCTCGCGTGGTCTCCAGTAGTCGGTATCGTGTCGGGCCTCCTTCCCGCAACGGCATGACGAGCGATTTGTCAACAAGCCTTGCCAGTAAATCGAAGATATCGCTTGCGCCAATCGGCGGTCCGACCGTTACGGCCGCAACCCCGGAAAGGCTGAAGCTGCCGGAGAACACACCAAGCCGTCGCAGCAGCGCTTTTTCCGGCTCCAAGAGGAGCGCGTGACTCCAGCCGATCACCGCCCGCAGTGTCTGGTGTCTCGCTAATGCTGTGCGACTGCCCGAGGTCAACAACTGCAAGCAATCGCCCAGGCGAGCCAGCAGTTCGTCCGGGCTAAGCAGCTTCAGGCGGGCAGCAGCGAGCTCGATCGCCAGGGGCATCCCGTCCAACTTGCGGCATATCTCTGCTACCGCGGTTGCTGTGCTGTCCGTCAGTGTGAACCGTCCGAGTGTCGACGACGCGCGAGCTACAAAGAGTTCCACGGCGCTATGTTTCAGCGCCTGCTCCGCCGTAATTTTACCGGGCGACGGAACGCTTAGCAGCGGCGTCTCGTAGATGTGCTCACCTGGTATCGCCAGCGCCTCACGGCCGGTAGTGAGCACGCTTATGTTTCCGCACGCGGCTAACAGAGTTCCGGTAAACGTGGCGGCGGCCAAGATCAGGTGCTCGCAATTATCGATGATTAGGAGTAGCCGCCGCGGTCCCAGGAGATCCGCGATCACCTTAGCCGCGGGTCGGTCGCCCTGTAGAGATATGTTGAACAGCGCTGCGACTGTCTCTCCCAGGAGCTCCGGCTTGGCGAGCGGAGCCGCCTCGGCCAACCAGACGCCGTCAGGAAAGCGCTGCCGGAGGTCAGATCCCAATTGCAGTGCAAGCCGCGTTTTGCCGCTACCTCCCGTCCCGACAAGGGTCACCACGCGATGCGTGGTCATGAGAGTGGCAAGATCGGCCAGCTCGGCTGTGCGACCAATCAGCGGTTCTGAACACTCCGGCAAGTTGCCTCGTGGCACTTGCTGCTCATTTGGAGGAACGGCCAACCGATAACCCCGGCCCGGTACAGTGATGATGTAGTCCGATGCACCGGTTTCACGGAACAACCGCCGAAGCACTGAAATCTGCACCTGGATATTGTTCTCTTCGACGGCGAGCCCAGGCCAAACCTGCTCCATCAGGGCGTCCTTGGTGACAAGGTACCCGCGAGCGGCAGCCAGTGCGCACAGCAGGTCGACGGCTCGACCACCCAGTGGAACCGGCGATCCGTCTCGCAGCAACACCCGCCGATCAAGGTCCAATCGAAACGGGCCAAAGGAAAGCTCGTCGGCCATGGACGCGCTGCTCCGTCTTTCCTCGACATTTCATGAAAATTCAGAGGCGCTTCAGGACTTTTAAGGGCACGCCAGGATTGAGTCCACGTTATCGGCCAGTCTGGAACAATGGACGTGTATGGCGCGACAAACGAGATGAGAGCGGATTCTCACCCAGATTGTCGGCGCCCAGGACGTGCCATGATTGCAAAAGTCGTGATGGCAGCGACCTTGTCGCTTGCTGGCTTGTTGGCGGTAGCGGTACACGCCGAGACGCCCGTTGAGCGTTACATCGAGATTCGCACGGTCTTGGGTTTCCGCGCAGCGCCTGAGGCTGCTCAATCGCTCTTGCCGGTAGGCTGGGAACCAGCCCCTCTTGCTGGCGCCAATGAGGGTGCCAATGTGTTGGTCGTCCTCTCGGAGCGAGCCCTCCGCGAGTCCGCTGATGGCAAGCCGATCGACGGTGGGCGTAGCCGGAGTATCATCTTTGTGGTGCCCGCGAAGGAAACGGCGGGACCGGGTAAGGGCTCAACTGTTGTGCTGGTCCTCGCCCCGCCACCGGAAAATGTGCCTGGTGCGTACGGGACGGCGGTACGATCACAAGTGGACATGAGCCGTTCCCGTCGCGTGGATGGATCCGCTGACTCGGGCTCGGAATCGTGGAGCGCCATCACCGAGGACGGCGCAAAACTCGAGGTTGAATTGCGCTACACGCGATCGACGCCGAAGCGCCAGGTCACGGTCTCGAATGTCTACTCTGGCGCAAGCGCCGGATACTACCGCATCTATCGCACTGATCAGGGAGTCGATGTGATGCGCGGTGTTGGGCTGCCTGATCGTGTGGAATCGGTTTCATTCCGAGCGACCGGCGCCCGCTTCGCGCGCATTTTCGATGGTAGGGAACAGCTAGTCTCAATTTCCGCCATTCCATGGCACGTGCGGGACGTTTCGCTCCCGTGAGCAGTGCAGGTGGGGTGAGTTCCGAATCTGGCACGTCGCGACAGGCATCTGACGGAGGCTATTGGTTCACTGCGATTATCTCGGAGCGCGGGTGGTTTACAGAGGCTGTCCTCAACAATGTGGACCGCGCCAGACGGCATGTCCGCTAGCTGGGGTACTGCGGAAGTGCTGTCCTAGCGACGCCAAACTCTCGAAGGTTCACCAGCGCATGGCCGCAAACTCTGCAACGCGGACATCGAGCACCTGCCGACCTCTTACAGGCAATGAGTCATGCTCATCGTAAAGGGCTCCTTCGCCCGGACCATTGGATGATTTTGATCGTTCGGCTCGACCGCGCCCTGATAGCGATGCCCCGCAGGGACGCTCGCCAGCTGCAACAAATGGTGCAACAAACCCCGAAATCTGTTGCGAATTAGTTGTTGTTTATCAATGCGTTAGATCCAGGCGACGAGCTGGTGTGGTGGCCCTACTGGCGCCAACATATGTATATGTATCAATCACTTAGCACCAGGTTAGACACTACCTGGAGTCAAACCCCTATCCTGATGGCGTTGGCGACAGTCTGCTTCCGACCTGCCAGGTCCGTGCTCCGAAGGGAAGGAATTGGCACTTGCCCGTAGTCGCCTAGCGGGCGAACGGCCGTTCCGCCGATCTCGTGTGCGTGCGCGGTATAGTGACCGCGCACCGGCGTTGGCGTCATCGACCTCGATGTGCTGAGAGGCCAAACCGCGTGACGTGACCTCATGGCAACCGCCTCACACGCTATCTCAGAGCGCCTGAACCCGCGGAACGCGTCGGCCTGCAGGGCCGCGCTTTGCCAATCGCCAAGATCAACACAGCGCATCAGTAGTTTCGAACAAGACAACCAAGCCTGCGGGATGCCAGATGAGGCCCGTTGCCCGCCAGCTCGCAGATCATAGCGTCCCAGCTGATGGTGTATGACGTTATGGGTCATGCCTTGTGCGGCTCATAGCTCGTACCCGCGATCAACCCAGTAGAGCCAATCACCGACGCCTTCCTGCGTCTCTTGATCTTTCGACAATGGTTGCAATTGCGCCAGCGGCACAGCCATTCGCTCGCCGGCACGTCGAACCCACACAAACATTTCGCTGGCACACTCCTCTTCGGGCGCCATGCCGAGAACTTCCACTTCTTCTTTGACCTTTAGGATGGAGATAGGCCTAGCGAACCTACAGCGCGCCATGAATGGAACCTTCATCTTATCAAGAAGGTAGTAATACCAACCCATCGCGCGTTCTCTGGAATCGTAAGCATCGACGACGGCGTCCATGGCAATCCGTTGCTCACGCATTTCATTTTTCGCGCGTACCATTCGTTCGTCCGTGTATGAGTTGGCTCGTGGATGCATCGCGGCGTCTTCCCGACGCACGGCTTCGTTCCTTCGGCGGAGCTAACTTCAATACGTCCCAAACCCTACGCGATGCGTCGTCGAGGCTACAGCCGGAGACGTCAACCGACACATCCGCTCT
>Ga0081540_1003548_pt1 | contig 12289 bp, 9 predicted proteins | sample TabmetS2T1R1_FD_71024 | JGI IMG/M metagenome (GOLD analysis project Ga0081540, IMG submission 71024) | Tabebuia heterophylla rhizosphere microbial communities from the University of Puerto Rico - S2T1R1 | ecosystem: Host-associated > Plants > Roots > Rhizosphere ...
AGGCGGGATTCACACGCTTTCGTCGCGCGACCGAGACGCCGTTCAACATGATCTTTGAGGCGCGTGCTTAGTTCCGGACATTGAATGAAAACGGCGTTGCCGCGCGGGTGCTTGAGTCCGGATTTGGCCCGTAGCCGACACTCCGTTTCGTGGTTGCAATGTCCGCTTTCGGGGGTGAAGCAGACATGCCCTCTTGGGCAGGGCATGTCTGCAAGTGACCCGAAGCGGACGCAGACCGTCGCAAGGCAAGGTCTTAGTGACCAAGGCTGACAAAGCCGCCCGCTGGTCCCAATCGACCGTCAAGTGATGGCCCTCACAGTGGAACAGGCCGGTATCGGCTTGAATATGCGCCGTTTCGATGCGATCTATGTTGGCTGGAATGGGCGCGCTTCGGAAGATCGTTTGGGGGCTGGTGCTGGCGGGCTGGTGCTTCGCTGGTGGTCCCGCGCTGGCCGAGAAGCGGGTCGCCCTCGTCATCGGCAATAGCACCTACGACAAGGTGGCCCGGCTTCCCAACCCGGCTAATGACGCCGCCCTGATTGCGGAGACCTTCAAGGCCGCAGGTTTCGACAGCGTCGATCTGAAACGCGATCTCAAAGTTTCCGATATGCGGCGCGCGCTGCGCGACTTCGTCGACAAAGCCAGTGATGCCGATGTCGCTGTCGTCTACTACGCCGGACACGGGATCGAGATCGATGGCTCAAACTACCTCGTTCCAGTCGATGCGGTTCTAGATCGGGATCGCGACATCTACGACGAGGGTCTATCCCTTGAGCGGGTGCTTGTGGCGGTCGAGCCAGCCAGGAAACTGCGGCTCGTGATCCTGGATGCCTGCCGCGACAACCCATTTGCACGGACAATGAAGCGGACGCTTGCTTCTCGCGCCGTCGGTCGTGGATTGGCGAAGGTCGAGCCCACTACCCCGAACACGCTGATCGCCTTCGCCTCGAAGGCAGGTTCAACCGCGTCAGATGGCGAAGGCAAGAACAGTCCCTTCACTTCGGCACTTGTGAACCACGTTACCAAGCCGGGCCTCGATCTCCGCAAGGCGTTCGGATACGTTCGTGATGAGGTTCTAAAGTCCACGGGCAACAAGCAGGAACCATATCTGTATGGTTCGCTAGGTGGAGATGATCTCTCGCTGGTGCCTGCCAAGCCAGTAACGACGGTGCCACAAGCGGACCCACAAAGTGCAGTGCGCCGTGATTATGAGCTGGCGCTGCAACTGGGAACTCGCGAGGGTTGGGAAGCCTTTCTGCGGACTTATGCAGGTGGGTTCTACGCTGATCTGGCCAAGGGCCAGTTGAACAAGATCGCGGCTGAGGAAGTGCGGGCTGCCGCTGCCGAAAAGGCGCGCTTGGCCGAGCAAGTGAAGGCCCGATTGGCGGCGGAAGGTGCGCGTCAGGCGGAGCAGGCCAAGGCTGCTGCCGCTGCCAGGGTAGCCGAAGAAGCTCGCATTGCCGCCGAGAGGGCAAAGCAGATCGAGCAAGAGAAAGCTGCCGCCGCTGAGAAAGCACGACTGGCAGAGCAGGAGAAGGCGGCCGCCGCAGAGCAGGCGCGTGTCGCCGCTGACAAGGCGGCGGAAGAGAGGAAGCAGCAGCTTGCGGCTGTGGCACCTTCCGACAAGCAGGAAAAGGCTTCCGTTGACCTGCCGCGCGCGTTGCAGGCGGAGCTGCGTCGGGTCGGCTGCAATACCGGCGCGGTAGACGGAAACTGGAACGCAGCTGCTCAAAAATCGCTTGATCTGTTCAACAAACACTCTGGATTAAAGCTTGATGTCAAGGTCGCCAGCACAGATGCGCTTGACGCGGTCAAAGGCAAGACCGGGCGTATATGCCCTTTGATATGCGATCACGGGTTCAGCGCGGATGGTGACCGCTGCAAAAAGATAAGTTGCCGGGCTGGTTACGAACTTGGCGACGACAACACTTGTGAAAAGACCGAAGTCAGGAAGCCGGCTGACAGCGGTAAACCAAAGCGCGAACCTCAAGAGAGAGCGAAGGCTGATCCTACACCGGCAAAGCCGCAGGGGTCAGGACAGATTGTTTGCGGAGCGGGCGGCTGCCGTCCGGTTCAAAAAGGCTGCAGACTTGAGATCGTCAACACTTGGCGGGGTACGTCAACACCGCAGGAAGTGTGCAATTGAAGAACCGGCCTTTGAATATGTCGCTTGTTGGCCCCTAGCTGACCTCGAACGTGGCGAATGCGGCGTCCGCTTCCGGGGGTAGATCGGACTAGGAGTAGGGCAGATCAAAACGTCCGCTTGTGACCCAAGCCGACATGCCGCCTTCAATCACCGCACGCAACCAGACTCGCCCCGTTTACCATCGCGATGCGCATGGTACGATCCGCTTCCGCGTTGCGAGTTGGGAGGACAGCCGCCACGAACCGTTTGGGCGGAAAGGTCCAGATGACGTTGCATCCTTGCCCGCTTCGAACCCGCTTCACAGAAGGAGACCCTTGAGCATGAAAACTATCCGCTCGCCCAAGGTGGCCGAGGCGCCGCCGCAGACTTGGTCCAACATGAAAGTGGTAAACGGATATTTCCACATCGCGGGAATGACCGGCTCGGGGCCTGAGGGGGAGCATCCAGGCGACGACATGTACACCCAGGCCAAGTCGATCTTCCAGAAGTTCAAGGATCTGCTGGAGGCCGCGGGCGGCAAGATGAATGACATCATGTCGATCACGGTGTTCGTCACCAATCTCGATGAAAACACCGAGGTGTGGCGCGCGCGCCGGGAGTTCTTCACCGGCGACTTTCCCTGCTCAACCTTGATCGAGGTAAAACGCGTTGGCTCGCCCAAGGCCAGCCCGCCGCTCAAGGTGGAGATCAACGCGACCGGCGTAATCGGCGCGGGAGGCTAGTTCCCGCCTGATGTCGGCTATTGGCCCGTAGCCGACATGGCTGCTGGAGCCACAGACGTCCGCTTTCTGGGACGGCGACGCTTAATCGCGCGCCGCTCGCTTCTCTTGCCCGTTAGCGCGAAGGGCGTCGCCCCGGTCCAATCTTGCTTTGGCCCTCACTAGATCGGGCGTGCCAAAGCCTTCGCCAAAAAATCCATAAACCTCGTTGAGCCGTGAACGACACTCGTCCGCCTCTGATCTTGACTCGTACAAGTCACACAAGCTCAGACAAGCCCTGAGTTCAAAGGATTTAGCCTTCTGTGCGCGCGCGACTTCAAGACTTTTGCGAAAATATTGCTCCGCCTGATAAACGTCTTGGCTCGATCTAAGATACGTTTCGCCAAGCAAACGATATATTTCCGCTGCGTAAAAGTGTTCGTAGTTCTCTTCATCGAGCCTCGATTCCACCTGTGTCAAAGCGTCAAACGCTTGCCCGTAACGTTCGTTCTTGATGCATGCATCCGCCATCAATCCCAAAGAGTACGACTCCAATAATATGGCGCCGGTATGCCGCTTTTTTTCCAGGCCTTCTTGAATCTCGGCGATACCTTTCTCAAACTCGCCTTGATCGGCACTTGCCCAGCCGCGCAAAATCAAAGCCATGGCCAGGTAGTGTGCAAATTCATGCTGCTCACAGAATGCGATGGCAGCATTAGCCTCACTGGCAACAACTGCAGCATCGCCGCGAAGCTGATGAACGCGAAGACCCACCGTTCGTGCAATTGCTTCACTGAACGGATGTTGAGATGCATCGGCGTATCGGCGAGCCTCAGCACAAAGTCGCAACGCTTGATCTGGATAGCCGAGTACCCAAAGTGCCATGCCGTCGTATGACCTCACATGAACTCGAGGATCTTGTCCGGAGAGTTCAAGATATGCAGCCGCCTTGCAGTCCTCACAGCGGCTCACACTGCATTCTAGCTCCGCGTGAGCAGCGGTGAATTTCCCTTGTGCAAACAAGGTAAAGCCGAAAGCCTCGTGGGCGAGAACATCGTAAACCGGGTTGTCCACGTTCTCGGCGTACTTCAGCAAATGTTCAGCAAGGGCTTGAGCTTCACACAGCGAAGCACGAACGAAATTCCAGGTCCACAGACCAAACACGGCAGGCAAGATGTGTTCGTCAAGCCCGCTTTCTTTGCACAGGTGAAACGCTCGCGTGTACGCATGCTTCACACTGTCGATGCTCCAGCCGTTAATCGCCTGAAGGGAATTGCCGAGCAAAATCTGGAGCAGTAACTCCCATCTATTGCGTTGCATCGGCTCTTCGATCTTGGGAATCAATTTCAACCCTTGTTTCAAATGGCCGATCGCTTCGTTGTGCGCCGAGCGAGCCGCAGACTGTTTGCCTGCTTCGTACCAGTAGTGTATGGCCTGATCGTAATTTCGCGCTTGAGTACAGTGATAAGCAATAATCTCGGGCTGAGTTTGCATTACCTCAGGGAATTTATGCTCAAGTCCTTTCGCCATCGCAGCATGTAGATGTACGCGGCGGCTCTTCAGGAGCCCGGCATATGCTGCATCCCGCACCAACGCGTGCTTGAAGGTGTATACCGCGTTTGGAATTTCTCCGCGGCAGAACACCAGTTCCGAGCGCACCAGCTGGTCGAGCGCCTCATCCAAGCTGTCTTTCGGCAGCCCGGCGACGGCGTTTACAAGTTCGTAGTGAAACTCGCGACCTGCGACGGCGCCTATCTGGGCCACATCCCGCACCGGTGACAGCCGATCAAGGCGTGCCATCAGCGAAGCCTGTAGGGTGGTTGGGATCGCGAATGAAGGTAAAGGACCGTCAAGAATGTATTGGCTGCCTCCCTCTCGCAACAACCCGCCCTCGATCACCATCTTCGTTAGTTCCTCGATGAAAAGGGGCACCCCATCGGTGTGCGCGAGAATGTGCTTCATTACCTCCTTGGGGAGTGTCTTGCCGCCCGTCACTCGCAGGACCAATGCAGCGCCGTCGCGCCGGCCAAGGCGTGTGAGGGAGATGGTTGTGGTGTGCGCATAACTCGGCCATGGGGGCGTGAATTCGGGCCGGGCCGTGATCAGCATCAGTGCCCTAAGCCGCGGCACTTGCTCCACAGCTGTTGCAAGGAGTTCGAGCGAGGTTGGGTCAATCCAGTGTACGTCCTCGAAAATTAGAAAGACCGGCTGCTGTACCGCTAACCCATCGAGCTGAGCGAGCAATGCCGCGAAGATTTTCTCTTTGCGCTTTTGTGGAGTGACGTCTCGCAGTCGGTAGTGATCATCGACCTGTAGCGACAATAAATTGGCCAGGACTGCAAGGTCCTCGGGATTGTGATGGGTGGATTGTGCGAGGAGCGCGTCGAGCTTGGTTAGCCTCTCCTGAGATGAGTCGCCGCGTTCGAACCCGGAAGCGCGCTCGAGCTGATTTATGAATGGGAACAATGCGCTGTGGGTGTGATGCTCAGAGCAAGAATACCGCAACGTGACGTGTGGTTCACTCAGGATCCGCTCATTAAGCGCCAGCGCGATGTGTGACTTGCCGATACCCGGCTCCCCTGTAAGGGTGACCACTCGACCCCCCTCCAGGGTGGCTTGTCGCCAGCGGCGTAACAGCAGGTCTATTTCCTCCTCTCGCCCGAACAGAGGCGGCAGCTTGGCAGCGTGCATTGCCTCGATGCGGCTTTCTATGCCGCTCGTTCCGAGCACCTGATAAATCCGGAACGGCTTCTCCCAGCCTTTCAGCACAACGGGGTCCAGGTCGCGGTAATAAAACGTTCCCGCGGTGAGCCGGCGCGTGTTCGCGCAGATCAACACGGTCCCTGGCTCCGCCATCGCTTGCAGGCGCGAGGCGAGGTTCGGCGTCTCGCCGACAACTTCCTGCTCTGCGAACGTTTTCTCAATCAGAAGCTCGGCAACAACCATGGTGCCGGTCGCAATGCCGATGCGAATCTGCAGCGTCTCGGCGACGTCCCGGATGCTCGCGATGGCGTCAATGAGTGCGAGTGCGGCGCGTACAGCCAATTCGGCGTCATCCTCATGCGCTCGCGGGAAGCCGAAATAGATTAACGCGCCGTCGCCCGTATAGCGGGCAACCTTTCCGTTGTAGCGGCCTATGACTTCCGCGATGCGGCCGTGATACACGCCAATCAGATCTCGCAGGTCCTCAGGGTCCAACCGCACCGCGATGGCCGTGGAGCGAACCAGTTCGCAAAACATCACTGTGAGGTGGCGGCGCTCGCCTTCGCTCGCTTGCCGCGATCCGGTCGCCGTTTTCGCGGGCTTAGGTGCAGCTGCGTTCTCAATCTCCGCAATGGCGCGCAGCAGCTTACGGCGATGACCTAAAAGAACGCCCAGCTCCTTGAGGTCGTTCTCCGACAGGTCGCGGAGAACTGAGAGATCAATGCCGTTTTTGTCGAAGCGTTGGGCGTACTCCGACAAGCCGATTGACTCGAGCCACTCGGTGACGCCTTTCATGGCGCTCCCCGCTCAGTTCTCGGTCCCCGGAGACTTTGATACTACACAACGTATCACACACGGAGAAGAAGTGAATGCAGCAAGAGGTATTGAAGTGCCGGGCGGGCGCGATCGACCAACCGAAGCTCGATCTTCCAAGGTTTTGAGGAGCTTTGGGGCAAAGGTGTCGGCGACGTTTGCTCGCTTGACCTTCCATCTTCAATCGATCCTTAGGCCGAGACGGGTCACCAGCGGCTCCCAGAACCTGACAGCAGCGGCGAGCACCTGGCGAAAGCGCTCAGGATCAGAATCTGGCGTCGCTTCAAATCCCGTCTCGATCATCAGCCGCTGATATTCAGGGGTCGACAGGAGCGCGCGCGATGTGCTGGCGATCTTGTCGACGATGGGCTTCGGCGTTCCAGCAGGAGCGAGCAGGCCGTAGGCACTTTCGTTGGCAATAGCTGGAAAGCCGGCCTGCACCACGGTCGGCACATCCGGCGCTGCGAGCAGCGGCTTTGTGCTCGTGACCGCCAGAATGCGCAGGCTGCCGGACTTGTGGAGTCCGAGGCTTTGCGCCGTGCACCCAACGACTCCCATCGGGATCTGACCGCCGATCAGGTCCGTCATGACCGGCCCGGCGCCCCGATAGGGAATTTGTGCGAGTTCGGGAATGCCCGCGACTGACTTGAACATCTCGCCCACCAGGTGATTGGTCGAACCAGTGCCGACATGCCCGTAAGAGACCTTGCCAGGATTGGCCTTGGTATACGCAACGAGTTCGTCCAGCGACTTGACAGGCACCGAAGGATGCACCGCGAAGCAGAGATAGCCGCTCGCGATCTGCATGATCGGATCGAGATCCTTGTTCGGATCGTAGAGCGGCTTTGCCTTCAGCAGCGCTTCGTTGACGTGCGGGAGCGTGCCGCCGAGCAGGATGGTGTACCCGTCGGGGCGCGCCTTGGCCACCGCAGACGCGCCGAGCGATGCACCGGCACCGCCGATGTTCTCCACGACGATCGATCCGAGCAGCGGCTTGATCCTGTCGGCCCAGGGCCGCGCCAGCGAATCGTACGCGCCTCCGGGCGGGAACGGCACGACGAGGCGAATGGGACGGTCAGGATAGGACTGTGCCGCAGCAGCATTCGGAAAGGTCAGAGACGCTGCAGCACTTCCGAGAAGTTTTAAGATATCACGCCGCGATTTCTGCATGAGGCCCCCCTGGGCTTGCCTTCGCGCGAACGCATACTTGCCGCCTGACAGCGGCTTGGCAAGATCGGACGCGTGGCGCGCGTGTGGGTCTGCAGGGGGGCCCAGGGATCCGGCGGTGTCGGCCGCAGCCATTTTGCACTGAGCCCATTTGTTCAGAGTCGTGTAGACTGATGTCGACGGTTCGCCGGAGGCTCATATGCTGCGACGCGAATTCATCGCCGGAGCGGCCCTGTGTGGTTCCTTGGCCTGGCCGCCGCGGGCGAATGCGCAACCGTCGGCGGCAGGCCGCACGCGCATCGGCGTCCTGATCTACGGTAGCCTTGAGCGCAATCCAGGCACCCAGGCCCTTCTGGAGGGCTTTCGCGAGCTCGGCTATGTCGACGGTCAGAACCTCACGATCGAATACCGTTACGCCCAAGGCCGGCCCGAACGGCTTCCAGGCCTTGCCGCGGACCTGGTTCAGAGCAAGCCCGCTGTGATCTTTGCCCTCGGCGGCGACGTTACGCCCCACGTTACGAAGGCGACGCAGTCGATTCCAATTATCTACGCCATGAGCGCCGATCCCGTTCAACTCGGCATCGCGAAGAGTCTGGCGAAGCCTGGAGGCAATGCGTCCGGAGTCACTCTGCTATCGGACCAACTCGCGGCCAAGCGGCTCGAAACGTTCAAGGAGGCGGCTCCCCGCATTACGCGGGTGGCGGTCGTCCGCGATCCCAGCCATGTCGATAACGAAGTGCCGGTAGCCGAGCGCGCAGCCAAGTCCCTGAATGTTGAGCTGCTGCCGGCCGAAATCCGCGATCCGTCCGAGCTCGACCGGACACTTGAGACGGCGATGAAAGCCGACATCGACAGTCTCTACGTCGTATCGTCGCGGCACACGGATGCCAACGCGCCGCGCATCGTTGAGTTCGCCAACCGGCATCGTCTGCCGATGGTGGCTGGATGGGGTGCATGGGTGCAGGCAGGAGGCTTGATCTCCTACGGACCCAATGTTGGGGAGATGATCCGGCTGGCGGCGCATTACCTCGAACCGGTGCTCAAGGGTGCAAATCCCGGAGACCTTCCAGTGCAACAACCGACGCGGTTTGAGCTGTTCGTCAATTTGAGGACAGCCAAGGCGTTGGGACTGAACATTCCCGAGTCATTTCTACTCCGCGCCGACAAGGTGATCGAATGATTGCAGCCATCAAGGAAATCCCTCGCCGATGGCAGCGCTGCGGCTGGTGTGGCGGACGTGTAAACCTCCGCAGGAACTTCCGGCGCTTAACAAACAAGGTTCATCAGGCGCGGCTACTTGATCTTGGCGAGGCACTCCTTCAGCCGCTCCAGTTCCACACGAACTTGCGCCTCCATGGCCCCTTGCAACGCTACCGTGCCTTTGCTGAACAATTCATTTGGGGCCTTTCGGTCCAGATTCTCTCTCCAATCCCGGATTGCCTGTTTGACTTCTTTTTGAGCCTGCGCCGTTGCCTTGGCGTAGGTCTGCATGCAGGCGTCGGCCGACGAGCACGTCTGGCACTCCTGCGCGACGGCTGGCGTCGATAAAAGCAAGGCGATCATCGTGCCAGGAACCTTCATGGCTTGTCGTCCTTCGGAACTTCAGCCGCAGTTCTTTTTCCCCGGCAAACCGTGCTTTCCGTCCGCTCGGACGCGTTGACCTAAGTCAATGGTCCAGGGACGGCGTGGCACGCGCGACCCGGCGAAAAATGAGCGCACTTATACCCCTATAAACGAGCTGCCCCGGCGCGGTACAATTGGACATACGTGCTGACCCTTGCCGGCGCGGTCGACTTCCATCATACGGCCATTCGACTGACGGATTGTCGACCGCTATCTTCGGAACACATTGGAGGCAAAGGAAACGTCAATGAACTCCACGCCCGCTCCGAAACCGCCTGAAGGCGGTGATGCCTCAGGCGCACCCGCCGATGAAGGGCTCGCGCACGCCTACAAGCAGATCGTGAGCGCGGACGAGCAGCTCGCGCGCCTCAGCGAACAGGTTGCAAGAATGGAGCGCGATGCCGCGCGCACGCCTTCGGCCGGACCTGACCCGCAATCGCCGCCACCGCCTGGACGGCCGGCGTCCCGGAGCCTCGCCAGCTTGCCGTGGGCGGCGTGCATTGTTGTCGCTGCCCTGGTGTTGCTGTCGTCCTATGGCGGGGCCAAGCTGGTGGTCGCCCGTTGGCCGTCGCCGCCCGTTTCGGCTCAATCATCGCCGCCGGACAATCCGCCGCTGCCCGCAGAACCCGCTTCGTCTGCCGTCAAGCTGGCCGCGGCGGAGCCGGCGCCGCCGCCTGCGCAAGCAACGCCACCGCAAGCAACGCCATCGCAAACAACGCCATCGCAAACAACTCTCGTGGCCCAGAACGCACCGCAAGGCGCCGCGACCGCTACCGCAGCCATTGCCGATCCCACACAACTGCTGCAAACGATGGCGCGCGATCTGGCGAACCTCCAGCGTAGCATCGAGCAGCTCAACGCGACCCAGCAACAACTAGCCAAAGCGGCCGGCGACAATTCGAAAGACATTGCGGATCTCAGGGCGGGCCAGGAAGAGATGAAACGGGCGCTCGCCAAGGTTTCCGAGCCGAACCCGTCCAGGACCTCACCACCTCCAGCGCCACCGGCTTCGGTCTTGCGCAAACCCGAGCGGACGGTTCAGCCGCAGCGCCCGAGGCCGCGGCCCTGGATTCCGAGGCAGGACTGGTACTACTACGACGATTGGTAGACGGCCGCAGCAGCGACGGCCGCTGGCATCATCCGCTTCATGAGCCTTGAGCGGTAAGCACGAGCATGATCCCGAAAAGTGGGCACCGGTTTTCGGAAAAGATCATGCTCCAGTGTCGTCACATCTCCGCGCAGTCCTTGTGGTCCGCGGAACGGCGCCTAAGTCAAAGGGAACAGCGACGCTTCATGAAGTCGTGCGGGGAACGACGCCCGCACGGCAATCGTTCTTCCGGTGTCACCAGGGAGACTGTTGAATGACGAAGACTGCGAAGCACGTCACGCCGCCCGTTCCGGAGGACAACAGGAGCCACAAGGGCCCCGGCAGCGAACCCAGTGTTCCCCTCGACACCACCAAGGGCCATCGCGACGACGAGAAGCACAACATCCGCGAACAGGCCGCGCACGGCAACCTCACGCAGAACACGAGCAACCGCAGGTCCGGGTGAAGGTAGTCCACGCTGTACCCTCGCCGTCGTTGCGAGCGAAGCGAAGCAATCCAGCTTCCTTTTCGCGACGCGAAAAGCTGGATTGCTTCGTCGCTTCGCTCCTCGCAATGACGCGGTAAACGTGGCGCGTCCTCGACGTAAGCGCGGCGCGGTCAGCCCTACGGCACCAACTTCCGCGTGGCCAGATCAATGATCACGCGCCCCTTCTTCTCAAACCCCGGCGGCACATAGGCATCGCCCTTGGCGAGCGTGCCGAACACCTCCTTCGGTTTGGGGAAGCCCTTGCCGCAAGCGGTCTTGAAAATATCCGCATCGGCCCAGGTGGCATCGAACGCCACCGTCTCCTTGCGCGGCCCCGCGCCGAGTTTCGAGAGCTCGAAAAAGGCCGGCGGCTTCTTCTTGCAGGTCACGACATTGGAGCCGGACGCGCCGCTCGAATCCGTCGCCCGCAGCAGGAAATCGTACTTGATGCCGATGCCCTTACCATAGTCGCGCGCGAACAGCATCTGCGCCACGCCGCCTTCGAGATACCCTTGGCCCATATGCCCGGTGAGGCAGACCAGCGCGTCCTGCTTCTCGCTGCGCGGCACGGTGATGCAGTCGTTGACCCGCATCCCCGGCTGGAAGCCGACGAAGCCGTACTTGCCCTTGACCAGTTCGAACACGGCGGAGCCGCCGTCGTCATTGGCCCGCGCCTCGCAGCCGCTGTCGTAATTGACCACCAGCAGCGGATTGCTGGAGGCGATGAACCTGCCCGTGAAGCGATCCTTCAGCAGCTTGACCTCGCAATTCCGCTTGCCGCTCGCCGGATATCCCTTGGCATGCGTGCAGGTGTCGTCCTTGATGTTGCCGGCATCGCAGAAGGTAGCGAGCAAAGTGCGGTCGGCGGCGTCCTGGGCGAGGGTGGGGGTCGAAACAAAGGCAGACACAATCGCGATCGCAAGGTGAAGTGATCTGGCCATTCTATTCACTGCCCTCATCCAGCAATTTCTCTACTTCGGTTTGGCTTTCGCCAAACGTGACGATTGAAGAAGGCAAGCCGATCAGGAGTAGCGGGCAGGGGTTTCCAACGCCGCGCTGAACGCGATCTTGCAGCTTGCTCCAATGCGTGGTCGCCATTCCAAACTTATCGGAGACGAACTGATCTGCCCACGCATCGCGAAACGGGATCGGGTTATGTTCGCGCGAAACGCGCTTCATCACATCACGGACTTGACGCGGTGTCGGATTGAGGCCGATCCGTTTCATGTCTTCGTGGGAATCAACGCTTTTCTCGTCCGCAAATCGGCGAACCAATTCCCGGATTGAATTCTGGAGACTGGCGCCCCGAGTAACGATCACGCCCAGTGAAATGCCGCCGTCGGCATGGAGCCGTTTGAAGTTCTCAAGATCGCGGTCGAAGAACGGGTCCTTGTTATTCCACTCGATCTCTAACGCGATCGTTCCAGCCTCGAACGTTCTTACATGGTCGATTTCGTGCGACTGAGCTTCTCGCTCAACCCCATCGATGATCCGTTGAACGACAAAATTGTGCTTGTGCCATTGGTGTGCGGCGAGGGTCCTGCGGAGGCGCTGCGTGCCCTTGG
>Ga0081540_1003549_pt1 | contig 12287 bp, 12 predicted proteins | sample TabmetS2T1R1_FD_71024 | JGI IMG/M metagenome (GOLD analysis project Ga0081540, IMG submission 71024) | Tabebuia heterophylla rhizosphere microbial communities from the University of Puerto Rico - S2T1R1 | ecosystem: Host-associated > Plants > Roots > Rhizosphere ...
GCGGCCTGCATGATCTGGCCGGCCTGGCAGAAGCCGCATTGCGGGACATTGAGCTGGCGCCAGGCCTTTTGCACCGCGTGATCCCCGGTGGGATGAAGACCCTCGATCGTCGTGACCTCCCGATCGACCACGTCGGAGACTGAGGTGATGCAGGCGCGAACCGCTTGCTTGTCGACGATGACGGTGCATGCGCCGCATAGAGCCTGGCCGCAGCCGTATTTCGTGCCCGTCAGGCCGACCTCATCGCGCAGAAACCAGAGCAGTGGAAGATTCGGGTCGCCGTCCCAATCGCGTTGCTGGCCATTGATTTTTACTTTGATCATGTTCGCTCCTCGCTCTTCTTAAGCTTAAGCTGTTGAGGCTGCTCCGACGCCGGCGAGAACATATTTCCCGAATGCTCAACGTCGTGGACCCGATGTCCAATTGCATGGCCCCACAAAAACGGACCCCGCGGAGAAATCGCTGACTACGCGGCACGATCTGATGAACTTCTGTGCTGGTGTGCTCTCCCTTTTTTTGACTTCGCCTTGTCACTTTCGCGCGGCGATATCGGCGTTTTGAGGACGTTAGCAGAAAGTGACGTGCATGGGAGTTCACTGCGTTGTTTTGTATCTGACGAATGCCGTCAGCCGGCGCTCCGCTCTTTGGTCAGCGGTGCTTACCAATATCGCGCAATAAACTCGCGCTCGAGATACGAAGCCTTGCGGCAAGCTTCTTCCAGTCGCAGAATCGCACGCAGCTTCTCGCCGGACTTCCGATTCAGCTGGCTCTCACCGGCCCCAGAATGGCGGCGTCGCCTTGAACCGCTTCCAGCGCTTGCGCAGCGTTGCCACCACCGCAATCTGATCGCGGGCTTGCCAGCCGATCACCGCGCCGATGGCGAGAGGAAGCCCGGGCTGCTCGTCCTGCTGGATCGCATCGAACAGCGCGTGGGTGCTGGCGATATCGCGGGCGCGTCCCAGGCTGGCCTGGATCCTGATGAGCCGCCGGACGTAGCGCTTGGCGGGCGCTTGGCCGGCATAAAGCGGCAGGAAGAATTCGGCCGCATAGCGCAACTTCTTGAGGTCGATCCTCAGGTCATGCTGGGCGCCGATGTTGAGCTGGCGGAAATGTGCGCCGCTCTTGCGCGCCTTGCGATGCAGTCGCGCCAGAATCCTTTCCGCAAGCACCGGGATCGGCTGCGACAACACGGCCAGAGCCTCGCTGTCGATCTCGTTGCGCCAGCCGCGGCGTTCCACGAGGTTGCCAAGCGAGAGCAGGAAGCGGCTGCAACGGGGATCGGCGAGAACGGTCTGCAATGCGCTGTAGGTCGATTTGCGCTGCCGTTCCACCGCCGCGCGCAGGCTGCGGAGGTCGACATGCGGCGCGGCCGTGGCCAGGCGAGCAACGGTCGTCTCCAGGAAAACATCCCATTCGCGTGCCGGGCCGAGGGCCTGCATCAGCCACCTCGCCTCGCTGTTGACCGCCTGGAATGCAGGCGACGGAATATCGCGCCGGAACAGCGCACAGATCGTCCGCAAGCGGCGCAAGGCGACGCGCATCTGGTGAACGCCTTCAGGGTTAGACCCCTCCTCCGCCACCGCGTGATTTTTCAGAAGGTGATGCCAGCAGGACCCCACCAGAAGTGCAATGACGTCGTCGACGACCTGGTCCGCGGTCATGCCGATCGACTCGGCCTTCGCCGCCGGCTGCACGACATCGAACGCGAGCTGATAGCCGCGTTCCGCCTTGCTGCGGGTGCCGACCCGTAGCGGCGCAGCGTCAAGCAATTGCGTCCCAAGATCGAACAGGACGCCGGCGTTGCCGCCCTTCAATTCGAGTTCGACCTCGGACAGGACTTGCTGGCGTGGACCGGCCTCGATCGTGCCCTCGTCGAACGCGATCTCGACCGACGCGTCGGGCAGATCGAGCTGCCGGGCGTGCCGGCGAACTTTGGTGGCGAAGACCGGCACCAGCGCGTCGTTGGTCAGCGTCGTCACGGGCGCGCCGATCTCTCCGGCAGGAAGCCGCGCCAGATCGGGGGTGACGTCATCGACGTGCGCCTCCCACTGCCGTCGCGTCAGTGGTTGGCCGTTACTGGGAAGAAGCTTCAGGGTCTGGATGCAGTGCTTTCCGCTGCGCCGCACCCGCAGCGACATGCCATGCTGGAATAACAGCCGCTCCGGCGTGTCGTAGTAGACCGTTTCCAGCCGGCGGAACGCTCCCCGGTTGCGCGCATGCTGCACGATGACGGGCATCTCGCGCAGCTTCTCGAGCGCGCCTTGCGGCGCAAGCAATTTGAGCTCGATTTCCGCCTGTTCACCGGGACGCACGGCGATAGCCAGCCCGGCATCGCCCGCGGCCGGCTGACTCGTGTTCGATGGAATCTCCATTGGCATGGCGTATGAATGTTTTATGACAATGACAAGGCTTGTCCAAGCGATTCAAGGGAATTAATCGACGAAATTGAAGCGAATACTACACGATATGATTGTGCTTGGCGGCTGCCGATCGCCGGCATGCCGGGCCTGGCTTCTCACTCGTTGGGCGCCAGTCGGCGACGAATTTTTGATTGCGGCAACTTGGAGTTAGTGATCGAATCAAGCGCACTGGAATCAGGGACGGAGATACAAGCACAAGCGAGGTTACGGCCATGCTTGCCGAGAAATTTTTCCTCGTGCTGGAGACACTTATAAGCCACGCTTCGGATAACTCCGATGACAAGGCTCAAAGGCACGATCAGCACGGTGCCGCACGTCCGGATCAGGCCAATCAAACTGCCGCGCAGGAGGCAGAATCGGACGCCGCCAACGAGGCGTGAAGCGCCTTCTTCGTTTGATCAGACTGCAACGGTGGTCGGACGCAGCCGCCTAACGGGTCGTTTCCGGATCAGGCCTTTTCCACCTCGCCGCCGGCATCCAGCCAGCCCTTGAAGCCGCCGAGATTGCGCACGTTGGCATAGCCCATTTCCTTCAGGGTCTTGCCGACGAGCGCTGAACGTCCACCCGAGGCGCAATACGCAATCACGGTCTTGGCCCGGTCGAAGGCGGCATCGTGCATCGCCGAGGCCGGATCGGCGCGGAACTCGACGAGTCCGCGCGGCACGGCAAGGGCACCCGGGACCTTTCCCGAGGTGGCGACCTCCGCAGGCTCGCGCACGTCGAGGAACAGTACGTCCGCCCTCCCCAACAATCCCTTGGCCTCATCCGGCGTGATACGGGGGACCTGGGCTTCGGCTTCGGCCAGCATCGCTTGCACTGTTTTCATCGGTTTCCTCCATTTGACGCACTGCACGTCGGGATCATCTACCCTTAAATCGCGGCTTGCGGCGTTCCAGAAACGCCGCGACACCTTCCTTGTGGTCCTCGGATACGCTCGCCAGCGCGAACTGGTCGAGGTCCATGTGGCTGGCGAGATCGTCCAGCGCATGCGCCAGGCGATTGACCGTGAGCTTGGTCATGGCGACCGACAGCGGCGGCTGGCTGGCCACCTTGCCGGCGAGAACCATCGCGGCATCGAAAGCCTTGCCGGGTTCGGCCACCTGCTCCACCAGGCCCCATTCGTAGGCCTCGTCGGCCGAGATGCGCTGATCGGCCAGGATCACGGCCTGCTTGGTGCGGGCCGGACCCATCAGGTGCAGCATCCGCGGCACGCTCTGCCAGCTCATGTTCATGCCGAGCCCGATCTCGGGAACGCGCATGTGGGCATCCTGCGCCATGATGCGAAAATCCAGCGCGACGGCAAGCGCCACGCCGCCGCCGATGCAAAAGCCCTCGATGGCGCCGACGGTGATCTGTTCCATGTCCTGCCAGGCCCGCGTCAGCCGCGGTCCTAGCTTCAGATGCCGGCGCAGCGCGCCGAGGTCCATGGTCCGCCGTGAGCGGCCTTCTGCATCCTTCAGGTCAAAGCCGGCGCTGAACGCTTTGGCGCCGCCGGTCAGCACCACGACCGAGGTGTCGCCGTCATCCTCAAAACTGCGGGCGGCGTCGGTGAGCTGGCGCAAGGCTTCCGGCGACAGCGCATTGATGCCGTCGCCACGGTCGAAGCGCACCACCGCGATGCGGCCGTCCGGCCCCAGGCCCTTCTCGATCTTCACAAACTCGGCCAACGCACTGCCTCTCTGCTTGTTGTTTTTCCGGACCTTAGCCCAGAAACGGAAGCTGCGGTCGCAAGAAAACCCGCTATCAGCCTGAAGACGGCTTACAAATCGCTGCGTTGCTCAATGGCAGTGTCCCGCCTCGACATAGCCCGGATTTTGCGCCTATCCTTGCCATATGAGCGACCATGACCACGATCACGACCATTCCGAACTCTCGGAGACGGAGCTGCGCGTGCGCGCGCTGGAAACGATTCTGACCGAGAAGGGCTATGTCGATCCGGCAGCGCTGGATGCCATCATCCAGGCGTACGAGACCAGGATCGGCCCGCATAACGGTGCGCAGGTTGTCGCCAAGGCCTGGACCGACCCCGCGTTCAAGCAGGCGCTGCTCGACGACGCTACCGCGGCCGTGAGCACACTCGGCCATGTCAGCCGGGTTGGCGACCACCTCGTCGCCGTCGAGAACACGCCGCAGCGCCACAACATGGTCGTCTGCACGCTGTGCTCCTGTTACCCCTGGGAAATGCTGGGGCTGCCGCCGATCTGGTACAAGGCGGCGCCCTACCGCTCGCGCGCGGTGAAGGATCCGCGCGGCGTGCTCGCGGACTTCGGCGTCAGCCTGCCGAAGGAAACCGAGATCCGGGTATGGGATTCGACCGCCGAGACGCGCTTCCTGGTGCTGCCGATGCGGCCCGATGGTACCGAGGGATGGAGCGAGCAGCAGCTGGCTGAGCTGGTGACGCGGGACTCCATGATCGGCACCGGATTCCCGAAGACGCCCGGAGCGCCATCGTGAACGGCGTGCACGACATGGGCGGCATGGACGGTTTCGGCAAGGTCGAGCCCGAGCCGAACGAACCGATGTTCCACACCGAGTGGGAAGCCCGCGTGCTGGCGATGGTTCGGGCAATGGGAGCCGCCGGCGCATTCAACATCGACACGTCGCGCTACTATCGGGAGATGCTGCGGCCGGACGTCTATCTCGCGAGTTCGTACTACAAGAAATGGTTTCTCGGTCTTGAAGACCTCCTGGTCGACAAGGGCTTCATCGCCGCCGAGGACGTTGCAGCCGGGCACGCGGTGCAGCCGCCGAAGCCGCTCAAGCGCGGCAAGTTTGCGCTTGAAGACGTCGAACGCGTGATGGTGCGCGGCAAATTCGGCCGCACCGCGCCGGCGGCTCCGAAGTTCAAGCCGGGCGATCGCGTCCGTGCAAAGAACATTCACCCGGCAACTCACACGCGGCTTCCCCGGTATGTGCGCGGCCATGTCGGCATCGTCGAGCGCGATCATGGCTGCCACGTCTTTCCGGACACGGCGGCGATGGAGGCGGGAGAGAACCCGCAATGGCTCTATACTGTCGTGTTCGAGGGCGCCGAGCTGTGGGGCGCGGACGCCGATCCGACGGTCAAGATATCCATCGACGCGTTTGAGCCCTATCTGGAGGCGGTGTGATGGAGCCCGCTGCCGCCGCGCGAGCGGCTGCTGCCGTACCGGGCATTCCGCGTGACGACGCTGGCCCGGTGTTTCGCGAGCCCTGGGAGGCACAGGCATTCGCCATGGCGCTTGCCCTGCACGAACGCGGACTGTTCAGCTGGCCCGAATGGGCCGCAACGCTGGCCGATCAAATCAAGCGCGCGCAGGCCGCGGGTGATCCGGATACCGGCGAGACGTATTACCGTCACTGGTTGGCGACGCTGGAGCATCTGGTCGCCGCCAAAGGCGTCGCCACGGCCGAAACCCTGCATCGCTACCGCGACGCCTGGGATCATGCCGCCGACCGCACCCCGCATGGCGCGCCGATCGAACTTAAGCCGGAAGATTTCGGCCGCTAGGCCGCATATTCCCGCCAGCCTTTTGCACGCAAGGCGCAGGCCGGGCATTCGCCGCAGCCATAACCCCAATCATGCTGCGCGCCACGCTCGCCGAGGTAACAGGTGTGGGAATGCTCGCGGATCAGGTCGACCAGCCCTGCCCCGCCGAGCTCGTGCGCGAGCTTCCAGGTGGATGCCTTGTCGAGCCACATCAGCGGCGTGTGAAGCTCGAAGTTTTTCGCCATGCCGAGGTTGAGCGCCGACTGCAGCGCCTTGATGGTCTCGTCGCGGCAATCCGGATAACCGGAGTAGTCCGTCTCGCACATGCCGCCGATGATGTGACGGATGCCGCGCCGGTACGCCAGCGCCGCGGCAAAGGTGAGAAACACCAGGTTGCGTCCGGGCACGAAGGTATTGGGCAGGCCGTCGGCGCCCATTTCGATCGCAACATCGCGCGTCAGCGCGGTATCGGAAATCTCCGCCAGCGTCGGAATCTCGAGCGTATGGCTCTCGCCGAGCTTGGCGGCCCAATCGGGCCGCAGCGATTTCACGCCGGCCAGCAACTGGTCGCGGCATTCCAGCTCGATCGCATGGCGCTGGCCGTAACTGAACCCGAGCATCTCGACGCGCGCAAAGCGCTGCAGCGCCCAGGCCAGGCAAGTGGTGGAATCCTGCCCGCCGGAAAACAGCACCAGCGCGGTTTCGGATTGGAATTGATCGGTCATGGCGTGCACTTAGCACCGCAAGACACGCGCGCCAATCGCTGATGACGGCGCGCCCCGGGCCGCAGCCGATCGGTGGAAATTGAGGCTAATTCGGCGCGTTCCACTGGGATCGACCGGCCGCTTGCGGCATAAGGGTGCCTGTCCTCCCCGGCAACGGAATTCCCATGACCCCTTCCCGCGATATCACCCGCCTCATCGAGATCATGGCCGCGCTGCGCACGCCGGTGACCGGCTGCCCGTGGGACCTCGAGCAAAACTTTGCGACGATCGCGCCCTACACCATCGAGGAGGCTTATGAGGTCGCCGACGCCATTACGCGCGGCGATCTCGACGATCTCAAGGACGAGCTTGGTGATCTCCTGCTGCAGGTCGTCTATCACGCCCGCATGGCCGAGGAGCAGAACGTTTTCGCATTTGGCGACGTGGTCGAGGCGGTCACGCGGAAAATGATCCGCCGCCACCCGCATGTCTTCGCCGACAAGGACGGCAAGCTGGCGCCCGCACACGTCGAGGAGCTGTGGGACCGCATCAAGGCCGAAGAGAAGGCCGAGCGCGCCGCACGCCGGCCGAGCGAACCGGCCGAACACAAATCGCTGCTCTCGAGCGTCAAGGCCGGGCGACCGGCGATGACGCGGGCGATGGATCTGCAGCGCAAGGCGTCGACGGTGGGCTTCGACTGGAACGATCCCCGCGCGGTGCTGAACAAGATCCGCGAGGAAGCCGACGAGATCGAGGCCGCGCTCGATCGCGACGACGCCGACGAACTCGCGAGCGAAACCGGCGATCTCCTGTTTGCGCTGGTCAATCTGGCGCGCCATGTCGGCGCCGATCCCGAGACCGCACTGCGCGGCACCAATGCCAAGTTCGAGCGACGCTTTGCCTTTATCGAGCGCGCGCTCGCCGCCAAGGGGCGTTCACTGGAAGACGCGACGCTGGCCGAGATGGATGCGTTGTGGAACGACGCCAAGGCGGCTGAGCGGCCGGTAGTGGAAACGACACGCGCGCAAGGCGGCCGGAGATAAGCAGCGAACACTCTCGGCTCGTCGTCCCTGCGAAAGCAGGGACCCATAACCACAGGCGCTTGTGGTTACGGGAAGTCATCGAACAGTTTCGGCAAACCGAGAGATCACGCGGTATGGGTCCCTGCTTTCGCAGGGACGACGGCTACGCCACGCGCGGCACTGCATCGAACTTGGATATCACCATCTCGCGCTTGGTCTCATCGACGCGCACGGTCATGTCGAAACGACCGTCATGGAGCTCCTTGTTGAGCACCTCCGCATTGCGATGCAGCCAGCTGATGCCGGCGCCGTCGGAGGCATCGATGGAAAGATCGAGCGTCGTGCGCGTTGCGGCCAGCCGGTCTTCGATCGCCGCGAGCAGTTCCTCGATCCCCTCGCCTGACGCCGCCGAAACCAGGAAGCACGGCCGCTCCGGCGGGCGGCGGGCGGCGATATTGCGCAGGTTTTCGCGCTCCTCGGGATCGAAGCGATCGATCTTGTTCCAGACTTCGAGGATGCGTTGCCCGGCATCGGGATCGATGCCGAGCTGGCGCAGCACGGCGTCGACATCGCGCTCCTGCGCCTCCGCATCTTCGTGCGAGATATCGCGGACGTGCAGAATGATGTCGGCTTCCAACACCTCTTCCAGCGTCGCGCGAAACGCCGCGACGAGCTGCGTCGGCAGGTTGGAAATGAATCCCACAGTGTCCGACAGCATCGCCTTGCCGCCATGCGGCAGGCTCAGCGCGCGCAGCGTTGGGTCCAGCGTCGCAAACAGCATGTCGGCCGCCTGCACGTCGGCGCGCGTCAGCCGGTTGAATAGCGTCGACTTGCCGGCGTTGGTGTAGCCGACCAGCGCCACCACGCGATACGGCACCCGTTGCCGTCCGGCGCGATGCAGCCGCCGCGTCGCCTGCACCTTCTTCAATTCATTTTCCAGGCGCGTGATGCGGTCGCCGATCAAACGGCGGTCGGCCTCGATCTGGGTTTCGCCGGGGCCGCCCATGAATCCGAAACCGCCGCGCTGGCGTTCGAGGTGGGTCCAGGACCGCACCAGCCGGCTGCGCTGATAATTCAGATGCGCGAGCTCGACCTGCAGCGCGCCTTCCTTGGTCTTGGCACGGCGGCCGAAGATTTCCAGGATCAATCCGGTGCGGTCGAGCACCTTCGTGTTCCAGGCTTTCTCAAGATTGCGCTGCTGGATCGGCGACAGCGCGCAATCCATCACCACGAGCTCAATGTCGTGGCCAGCGATGAGCCCCGTGATCTCCTCGACCTTGCCCTTGCCGAGAAAGGTTGCCGGCCGGATCTGGCCGACCGGCGCGATCAGCGCATCGGCAATCGTGAGGTCGATGGCGCGCGCGAGTCCCGTTGCCTCCTCGAGCCGGGCCTCGGAATCGCGCACGACATCGCTCGCCTGCGCATCGGCATCGCCGCGGCGCATGCGTAAGTATGGGCCGATGACGATCACCCGCCCGCTTTGTCTTCCCCCGGCCGACCGCGGACGGTCGGCGCTCCCTTCACGGTCGAAGGGTTCCAATCAGTTCTCTCTCACGCCGGAGCATCCTCGCCGCCCTCGAACAACTGGATTGGAGCGCCCGGCATGATGGTCGAGATCGCATGCTTGTAGACAAGCTGCGAGTGACCGTCGCGCCGAAGCAGCAGGCAGAAATTGTCAAACCAGGTAACTATCCCCTGCAGCTTAACTCCGTTGACCAGAAAGATCGTTAGTGGCGTTTTTGTTTTTCGAACGTGATTTAGGAAGGTGTCTTGTAGGTTTTGTGCGCGGTCTGCCGCCATTGTTTTTATCCCGCCGTCTTGTGCTTCTTTTTATTAAGCCGGTTGTTGCTCTCTAACGGAGCCTCCCCCGACCCGCCAGCTTCCCCTGAGATCCCCCTCTGGTCGGCTCGGCGATACGATTAGAGGGTACGCGCGCTTTTTAGGCAAGCCGGTTCGCGCGCCACCCATCAGGAACCGAGTTACCATTCTCCGTAAATATGCGGAAAGAGATAAATATTCCAAAGCAAATGCATGGATCGACCCAGGGCGCAATGAGCAGCCACGCCGATTTTGGGACTATCAAATGCGCGATTCAATCAGGCTTCAGCCGACCCCAAGCGCCTTGAGCTTGCGATGCAGCGCCGAGCGCTCCATGCCCACGAATTCCGCGGTGCGCGAGATGTTGCCCGAGAACCGGCTGATCTGAGCGATCAGATAGTCGCGCTCGAATACCTCCCGCGCCTCCCGCAGCGGCAGTCCCATGATGTGCTCGCCATTGTTGCTGGTCGGCATCGCCGGCACCATCGAACCGACATCCTGTGGCAGCATGTCTGCCGTAATGATCGCTTCCGGACCGCCGCCGGCGAGAATCATCACGCGTTCGACGTTGTTGCGGAGCTGGCGGACATTGCCGGGCCAGACATGCGACTGCAATACCGCCATCGCGTCCTGGCCGATCTGGCGCTTGGGCAAGCCCGTCGCCGCCGATATCTGATCCATGAAATAATCGATCAGTTCGGGAATATCCTCGCGGCGCTCCGATAGCGGCGGAACGCGAATCGGCACCACCGACAGCCGGTGATAGAGGTCCTCGCGGAAGCGCCCTTCCGCGATCTCCTCCTCCAGATTGCGCGCGGTCGAGGAGATGATGCGCACGTCGACGTGAACCTTGGCGGTGCCGCCGGAGCGCTGAAAGGTCTGATCGACCAGCACGCGCAGGATCTTGTTCTGCGTCTCGCGCGGCATGTCGGCGATTTCGTCGATGAACAGCGTGCCGCCGTGCGCTTCTTCCAGCGCGCCGGCCTTGCGCGCCTGCTCGCCATTCGATTGTTCGATACCGAACAATTCCACTTCCATCCGCTCCGGCGTGATCGCCGCGGCATTGATGACGACGAACGGTCCCTCTGAACGGCTGGAGGCATTGTGCAGCGTTCGCGCCGCCAGCTCCTTGCCCGAACCGGAAGGGCCGACGATGAGGATTCGGCTGTTGGCCTTGGCGGCCCGGTCGATGGTCTGGCGCAGCTGGTTCATGCAGGCGGAGCGGCCGGTAAGAACGCTGGCGGCGGGAGCCAGTTGCTTGAGTTCCTTCACCTCACGTTTGAGGCGCGAGGTTTCCAGCGCGCGCGTGGCCACCAGAATCAACCGATCCGACTTGAAGGGCTTCTCGATGAAATCATAGGCGCCGCGCTTGATGGCCGCCACCGCCGTCTCGATGTTGCCGTGGCCCGAGATCATCACCACGGGAACATCGGCGTGATCCTTCTTGACCTGCTCGAGCAATTGCAGGCCGTCGAGCTTCGAGCCCTGCAGCCAGATGTCGAGGAAAACCAGATGCGGCCGGCGGTTGGCAATCTCGGCCAGCGCCGAATCGCTGTCGCGCGCAGTGCGGGTATTGAATCCCTCGTCTTCCAGGATGCCCGCAACGAGGTCGCGAATATCGGCCTCATCATCGACAATCAGAATGTCACTTGCCATGGGTTACACCTGTCTTGTCAGTTGCCTGTCGCGGCTTTGGTCTTAGTTTCATGATTGGTCGCGGATGCCGCCTTGTCGGTTTCGCCGGACGAAGCTTTTGTTTCGTCGCGCTGCGGCTTCGTCGCCGGCTCCTTGGCTTCCGCCTTCGGCGCCTGACCTGACACGGCAAACCGCAGCCGCATCCAGGCGCCGCGCTGACCGGGCCGGAAATCGGAGGCATCCTTGAGCTCGATGCGGCCGCCGTGATCTTCGAGCACGCGGCCGACGATGGCGAGCCCGAGCCCGGTGCCCTTTTGGCGCGTCGTCACGTAAGGCTCAAGCAAGCGCGCGCGGCTCACCTTTGGCAGGCCGATACCGTTGTCGATGACGTCGATGATGATGTCGTCTTTTTCGCGCGCGGCGATTACGTCGATACGCCCCTTGCCGAGTTCTTCCGGCGGCACCTGTTCGATCGCTTCCGTCGCGTTCTTGATGATGTTGGTCAGGGCCTGCGAGATCAAGCGGCGGTCGAACTGCGCGCGTAGCGGGTCCTGCTTGATATCCGCCTCGATATCGAGATCGGGATGCCCGACCTTCATCAGGAATACAGCCTGGCGCACGGTGTCGGCGACGTCCTCTCCTTCCATGACCGGCTTCGGCATCCGGGCAAAGCGGGAAAATTCATCGACCATCCGCCTGATGTCGTCGACCTGTCGCACGATGGTGTCGGTACACTGTTCGAAGATATCCTTGTCTTCAGTGATGACCTTGCCGAATTTGCGGCGGATACGCTCGGCGGAAAGCTGGATCGGCGTCAGCGGGTTCTTGATTTCGTGGGCGATGCGGCGTGCGACGTCGCCCCATGCCGAGGTGCGCTGCGCGGAGACAAGCTCGGTGATGTCGTCGAGCGTGATGATGTAGCTGTCGCGCGACTGGCTGGTCTGCTCGGCGCTGACCCGTACCGACAGATTGCGCTCATGTCCGTCGCGCGTGATCGTGATCTGGCCCTGCACCAGGCGCTGCGTGCCCTCGCGCGCCGTCTTCATCATGTCGTCGAGTTCGGGCAGCACGTCCGACAGCGGATGATCCAGCGTCTCGGATTCGGCGTGGCCGATCAGCTTTTCGGCCGAGCGGTTCAGGATGCCGACGCTGCCGGAAGCATCGACGCCGATGATGCCGGCGCTCGCCGACGACAGCACCGCTTCGATGAACCGGCGGC
>Ga0081540_1003550_pt1 | contig 12274 bp, 11 predicted proteins | sample TabmetS2T1R1_FD_71024 | JGI IMG/M metagenome (GOLD analysis project Ga0081540, IMG submission 71024) | Tabebuia heterophylla rhizosphere microbial communities from the University of Puerto Rico - S2T1R1 | ecosystem: Host-associated > Plants > Roots > Rhizosphere ...
GCGCGGGCCGACCGACGAGGGACTCGCCGCCACCGCCGCCTGGTACCGGCAGCAGGGATTGCTGTAGCGCGCTCGCGAGCGCGAGGCGACGAGAGCCCTGCCCTCATCGCCTCCAGCATCACTTCTTGGTCGCAGCGTCCATCGCGTCGGCGGCGTTCTCGCCGGCCGCGCGGACGGCATCCGCCCTGTTGTTGAGCGCAGCCGCCGTATTGTCATAGGCCGACTGGACATTCTCGGCGATATTGGCGCCTTCGTCGCGGATCGCGGTGGCGTTGGCGTCGATCATGTCGGCGGAATTGTCCGCCGCGGCCGCAACATTCTCTGCAGCATCGGTCTTCTGTCCGCAGGCAGCGAGCGGAAGCAGGGAGAGCGAGGCGGCAGCAGCCAGAATCTTCTTGTTCATGAGCATCCCTTTTTCGGAACGGTTTCAGCGCCAGCCGGTTACGCCTTTTGAATATGTTGGTTCGTGACTGACCCGGCATAAACCGGCTCCGGGGCCTTCCAGTTGCAATGCCGATGTATTTTTGTGTCACGGACCCCGGTCCGCGCGAGGCTGCCGCGCCACATGCTCCCGTGGCGCGGCAGCTTTTGGCAGGTTTTGGGCGCCACTCGAGCGGCGCGCCAGGGGTTCGCTCAGCCGCGCAGCAATTCCACGATCACCGCGACAAAGCTCGCCGTCAGCCCGACCAGGAACACGCGATAGGCATAGCCGAGCAGCCGGTATTTCTTGCGCCGCAGCACCTGGCCGTTCTGGTAGATGTCGCGCGCCATCAGGTCGATCACGCCTTCGTCGCTGCCGAGCCGTGCGCGCAGCCGGGCGATGTAATCGGCCTCGTCGAGATCGGTGAACGAGCCGAAGAACAACAGGTTGAGCGATCCCCGCCCCTTCCCCGCCGAGGGGCGGGGCCACGTCGCCCGCGGACACGCCACCCGAGGGCCTCCGGGGCCGGAGGCACTGTCCTCAGTGGACCGGCGGGGCGTCGAGGCCGCAGTGCACCCGGGATGCCGGGGGCGTGGCAGCCGGCGGCTGGGGCGCGGCCCGCCCGGCGTTGCGGATCGCGGCGGCCGACAGCGCCCCGCCCAGCACGCACAGCCCGGCGCTGACGAGCACCGCGCGGTGGAACCCGGCCGAGAACTGCGCCGGATGCAGGTACTGCGACCCGGCGATCCCGGCGATCGCGGGCAGCACGGCGACCGCGATGAGCGCCGCCGCGCGGGCCACGTCGTTGTTCACCGCCGAGGCCATGCCCGCGTGCCGGGCCGGTACCGCCGCCAGAACCGTCGCGGTCAGCGGCGCCACGGTGATCGCCAGGCCGAATCCGAACACGACGACCGCCGGCAGCACCTCGGTGAGATAGTTGCCGCCCGGGCCGATCCGGGCGAACAGCCCGAGCCCGAGGCCGACCACGACCGGTCCGACGCTCATCTGCAGGCGTGGACCGATCCGGGCGGCCAGGGCGCCCGACCGGGCGGACAGGGCCAGCATCACGAGGGTGACCGGCAGCAGGGCGGTACCGGCGGCCAGCGCCGTGTACCCGGACACCTGCTGGAGCTGGATGGGCAGCAGGAACAGCGCCCCGCCCAGCGCGCCGTACACCACGAAAGTCACCAGGTTGGTGGCGGTGAACTGGCGGGAACCGAACAGCTCCAGCGGCAGCATCGGGTGTGCCGCGCGCCGTTGCCAGACCCCGAACGCGGCCAGCAGCAGCACGCCGGCGACCAGCGAGGCGAGTACCGTCGGGCTGCCCCAGCCGCTGGACGGCCCCTCGATCAGCCCGTAGGTCAGCCCGATGAGCCCGGCCGTGACCAGCGCGCCGCCGGGCAGGTCGACCCGGCCGCTGGCCTGCGGGTCGTGCGACTCGGGCACGTGCCGCCAGGCCACCGCGACGACGGCGGCGGCGACCGGCAGGTTGATGAAGAAGATCAGCCGCCAGGAGACCGCCTGCACGAGCCAGCCACCCAGGAACGGTCCGATCGCGGTGGCCACGCCGGACAGGCCGGACCACGCGCCGATCGCCCGGCCGCGGTCGGACCGCCGGAACGATGCCTCGATGATGGCCAGGCTGCCGGGGGTCAGCAGGGCCGCGCCGATGCCCTGCAACGCCCGGGCGGCGATCAGCGTCGTGGCGTCGGGCGCGAACCCGCACAGCGCCGAGGCCGCGGCGAACCAGACCACCCCGATCAGGAACACCAGCCGCCGCCCGTACCGGTCGCCCAGCGCTCCGGCCAGCAGCAGCAGCCCGGCCAGCGTCAGCGTGTAGGCGGTGACCACCCATTGCAGGGTCGCCAGGCCGGTGTCGAAGTCCCGGCCGATCGCGGGCAGGGCGATGCCGACCACGGTCGCGTCGATGGAGGCGACCGCCGAGCCGAGCACGGTGGCGAGCAGCACCCACCGCCCCGGTCCGCTGGCGTACGCGAGGCCCGGCTCGTCGGTACCGGTCGGTGCGGTGACGGTCATCGCCCGACGATAGCCCCCCGTCAGCGGGTGAGCCGGGGCAGCAGCGCGCCCGCGCAGGCCACCCCGACGACCGCCCAGCCGGCGGTCACGGCGAAGTCCAGCGGCAGCCGGGCGGGGGTGCCGATGAGCAGCCCGCGCAGCGCCTCGACCTCGTAGCTCAGCGGGTTGACGTGGTTGAGGACCTGGAGCCAGCCGGGCATCACGGCGACCGGGTAGAGCGCGTTGGACGCGAAGAACAGCGGCATCATGATGGCCTGCCCGATGCCCATCAGCCGGTCCCGCTTGAGCACCAGCCCGGCGATGGTGATGGACAGGCAGCAGAAGAACCCGGCGCCGAGCACCAGAATCGTCGCCGCGCCCAGCAGCTTCAGCGGGTTGGGTGTGACGGCCACCCCGAGGATGGCGGCGAGGATCAGCACCACCAGGGCCTGGATGAGCGCGCGTACCCCGGCCGCGAACGCCTTTCCGGCGACCAGGGCGACCCTGGGTGTCGGGGTGACCATCAGCTTGGCCAGCACGCCCGCGTCCCGGTCCCAGATGATCTGGATGCCGTAGAAGATGGACACGAACAGCGCCGACTGCGCCAGGATGCCCGGGGCCAGGAAGTCGAGGTACGGGACGTCTCCAGTGGGGATGGCCCGGATGCGGGTGAACGTCTCGCCGAACACCAGCAGCCACAGCGCGGGCTGGATCGCCCGGGTCACCAGCTCGGTCCGGTCCCGGCGCAGCTTCTGCAGCTCGACCAGGCACATCGCGCCTGCGCGGGAGGCGAGCACCCGGACGGCGGACAGGAGTCCCGGCCCGGCGGGCGCCTCAGCCGAGGCGGCCGGCGGTGCGGCGAGTGGCACGGACATCGCGGAACTTCCCTCCATCCAGGTCGTCGCCGGTGTACGCGCGGAACACGTCGTCCAGCGTCCCGCCGCCGGCCAGGCTGTCGACCAGCTCGGCCGGGGTACCCAGGGCGCGGATGCGGCCGCGGTGCATCAGCGCGACCCGGTCGCAGTGCTCCTGCGCCTCCTCCATGTAGTGCGTGGTCACCAGTACCGTCATGCCGGTGCGCTCGCGGACCTCGGCGATGCGCTCCCAGACGCCGGTGCGGGCCACCGGGTCCAGCCCGATGGTCGGCTCGTCGAGAATCAGCAGCCGGGGCGAGCTGACCAGCGCCTGGGCGAGTTCGAGGCGGCGGATCATTCCGCCGGAGTAGGTGCCCGTCGGCCGGTCGGCGGCGTCCGCGAGGCCCATCGCCTCGATGACCTCGCCGGTGCGCGCCTTCCGGACGGAGCGCGGCACGTCGAACAGGCGGGCGAACAGCGCGACGTTCTCCCGCCCGGACAGCGCCCCGTCGGCGGACAGCATCTGCGGCACGTAGCCGATGAGCCGGCGCACGGCCATCTTGCGCCGGGACACGTCCAGCCCGAACACCTCGATCGTGCCGGTGCTCACCGGCAGCAGGGTGGTGATCATCCGGATCGTGGTGGTCTTGCCGGCGCCGTTGGGACCGAGCAGTCCGAAGATCTCGCCGGACGCGACGGTCAGGTCCACGTCGTCGACCGCCACGTTGTCGCCGTAGGCGTGCCGCAGCCCGCGCACGTCGACCGCCGCTGCCGCCGCGTTCTCAGCCATGCACGGCCTCCGCAGCGTCGGATTCGTCCACAGTGGACAGGACGGCGGCCAGCCGGCGCAGGGCGGGCAGGGCGCGCACGATGGTGGCCCGGTCGGCGGCGGACAGGTGCGCCAGCGCCTCGCCGACCAGCTCGCCACGGCTCGCGCGCCAGGCGCCCAGCCGGCTGTGCGCGGCCGGGGTGAGGTGGAGCTGCGCGGCCCGCCGGTCGGCGGGATCGGTCTGTCGGCGCAGGTAACCGGCGTCGACCAGTTGGTAGACCAGGGCGCTGACCGAGTTGCCGGCCAGGTGCATGGCGCGGGCGGCCGCGGCGACCCCGATCCCGGGAGTCGCCTCGACCACCCGCAGCAGCTCGACCTGGGAGCCGGTCAGCGCCGGTCCGGGCAGGTCGACGCGCAGCCGCCGGCGGACCACCCGGCGCAGGCCGTTCAGGTCCTCCATCAGCTCGTCGGCCAGTGGATCGCTCACCCGGCCAAATTAGCTCGTACTCAGAGCTAATCGCAACCGGAGGTACCTGTGACGATCACCGCTTGAGCACCAGGGCGAAGATGATGACGGCGAGGAAGACGCTCTGCGAGGAGTGGACGATGATGCCGAACCAGGCGCTCCGGAACCGCCTCGTCGGGTAGGCCATGAGCAGCCCCGCGACGATGCTGCTCGGGATCGACCAGGGCTGGTGCAGGTGGTAGACGCCCATCAGCAGGCCGTTGACGGCCCAGTCGGCCCGGCCGAACGCGGCCCGCATCCGGGGCAGCAGGAGCCCACGGAACAGCAGTTCCTCGCCGAGCACCGTGTTGAACGTGAACATCACGACGATGAGCGCGAACACGCCCCAGTTGCCGTGCAGCACCGACCGCCCGTGGTCGGAGCTCAGGAACGCGCCGAAGTCGTGGCCGGCCACCGGCGGCAGGTCGATCGGTACGAACTGCAGGGCGCCGAAGCCCAGGACGAACGGCAGTGCCCACAGCCACAGCCGGCCACCGCGGCGTCCGTCCGGTGTGGACGGTGCCTGGAGCCAGAGGCCGCGCAGCGAGAAGCGGTTGAGGAGCAGGATCAGCACGAACTGCCAGACGAGGCCGGCGGTCAGGCAGCCGATGAGCGCCGGAATGAGGTCTATGCCGGTGCGCGTGAGGGCGGGCGCCACGACCCAGGCGAGGAAGGCCATAGGCAGCGCGGCCGCGGCCCACACACCGAGCACCCGGGCCCGGGAGTACTGCGGGATGCCGGTGTCCGGCATCGATGGAGAAAGGACAGTCGAGGTCACGCGACGATCGTCGCGGCCGGCGCGGCGCGGATCGAACCCGCCAACTACCGAGGCCGCGGTGGGGGCAGCCCCACCCCTGGATCTGAACGTCAGCCGGCCGCCTCGAAGGCCCGACCGACCGCGGTCACCTGAGGGCCGCTGCGGAACAGCCCGGTGCTCTCGCCGGTATCCGAGGCGGGCAGCGCGAACCAGGCCCACCGCTGGACGAACGACAGGCCGGCGAGCATCTTCGCCGCCCCGGTCACGAAGGCGGCCTGCTGATCCTGCGTCGGGTACGTCGTCCCGCCCGAGGAGAACTTCATCAACGCGAACTCGGTCAGCCAGATCGGCTTGTGGTAACGGTCGTAGACCGCCTGGATGTACGAGCGGAGTTGGTTGACCGCGTTCGTCGGGTTGAAGTCGCCGCCATACCAGTGCAGCGTGATGAAGTCGACCCGGTAGCCCTTGGCGGCCGCGCCGGACATGAACCGGTCCAGCCAGCCGCCGGCCGTCGCGCCGCCGCTCGCGACCGCCGGGGAGCCCAGGGTCTGCCCGGCGGACATGAGCTGGGGCCAGAGGTTCAGCGCGCTGTCGACTGTCATGTTCGACTGCGAGCCGAGGTCGGGCTCGTTGAAGCCCAGCAGGAAGGGGCCGGCCGCCTTGGCCTGCGCCAGCGCCTGGGTGGTCACGCTGCCCGGCCCCCAGATCATCGGTACGAACCCGACCCCGGCCGGCCCGCTGATCCCGGAGTGCGTCGTGGACCAGGTGTAGTACCAGCTCGCTCCCGACTGGGCGAGGGCCGGGTTGACTCCGTTGAAGCTCCACACCGAAACGCCCTTCTTGGCCGTCGTGACGACCGGCGGCGGGGGCGCGGCCGGCCTGCTCGGCGACCGGCTCGGGCTGGGCGGGAGGGAAGGGGACGGCGAGGGCGAGGGGAACGGCGACGGCGTCGGGGAGGCGGCGGCCGACGAGGAGACTGCCGGGGCGGCGGCCGCCGGCTGCTCCTGTGACCCGGTCAGGTGGACGACCACCGCGACGGTACCGATCACGGCGGCGGTGGCCGCGACGGCGCTGACGGCGGCGACCGGCCCGTGGGTCGCGGCCGACAGCAGCCCGCGCAGGTGCCGCAGCCGGCCCGCGTGCCGCACGGCCGCCACCTTGTGCGCCGCGGTCGCCTGGTGCGCGGTCGCGCCGGTGGCGTGCGCGCCGGGCCCGGCGAGCTGGAGCGTGAGCCCGCCGAGCCGGGCCACCGCGTGGGCGGCGACCACCGGCGGCACCGGCAGCAGGGGGAGGCCGGCCAGCAGCCGGTCCGCGGGAAGCATCCCGTCCGCGCGCACGGCGCACCGCCGGCAGTCGCGGACGTGCCGGGCCAGCCGCTTGCGCCACAGCGGGCTCGGCATGCCGTCCCAGGTCCGGGTCAGCTCGGCCAGCTCGGCGCAGTCCCGGCCGGCGCGCAGCGCGCGGACCACGCTGCGGGCCACGGCGAGCTGCTCCTTCATCCGCTGTACCCGCACCGCCGCGTGCGCGCCCGGCAGGCCCAGCGCCTCGGCCAGCCCCGCGCGATCCAGCTCGCCGGTGACCTCCAGCCACCACAGCGCCAGCAGCGCCCGGTCGTCCTCGTCCAGCCAGCGGGTCGCCTCGGCGACCTCGCGGCGCTGGTCGGTCAGGCCGAGCCGCAGGATCGTGATGCCGGCGAAGTCCGAGCCGGGGTCGGCCAGCTCCGGTCCGCCCTCCAGGTCGGCCCGCCGGTGCGCGGCGCTGCGCCGGTCCGCCTCGCTGTCGCGCACCTGGCGCACGGTGATCGCCACGAGCCAGGACCGGAACGCCTCGGGCTCGCGCAGGTCGGGCAGGTGCCGCACGACCCGCAGCAGGGTCTCCTGCACCACGTCGTCGACGTCGGCGTGACCGTTGAGCGCCCGGCCCACGATGTTGTAGACCAGCGGCAGGGACCGCGCCACCAGGGCGTCCAGCGCGCCCGGGTCACCCCGGCGCGCCGCGACCACCGTATCGGTGTCCGGCCCGGTCACTCCGAACCCGCGCACTGGCATGGCACTCCTTCCCGCCCGGTACCCTACGTCGCCGCCATCGGCCGCCCGGAATGGGAAGACCCGGGTGACCGGCCCGGATAACAGATTTCTGTTATCCGGGCGGGCCAGGCCGGTCTCCTCATCCATGGGAGAGGAGTCGCATGGCCGGCAGACGACGGAAGGTAGCGTCCCGACCGCGCGCCGCGATCGCACTTGTCGCGGTGCCGGTTCTGGTGCTCGGCGTCGCCGGCCTACTGCGCTGGCACGGCACTCCTCCCGGAGGCGGGGCCCTGACGGCCGCCTCCCCGGTGGCCAACACCCCGTCGGCACCTGCCGTGGCGGTACCGTCCCGCGCCACGGCCACGCCGAGCATGCCGCCGGCCTCACCACCGGGCCGACCGACGCCATCCCGCCCGGCGGCGGCGGTCGGCCCGGTACCCGCCGGAGCCGCGAGGCAGGTGACGTTCGTCAACGCGGTCGACCAGACCATCTGGGTGGCCGGCTGGCAGCAGACGCCGCAGCCCGCACTGCCGGTCACCGGCTGGGTCCTGCCGGCCGGTCACAGCCTGAGCATCACGGTCCCGGACCACTGGAACGGCCGGTTCTGGGGCCGCACCGGCTGCTCCTTCGACGGCGGCGGGCACGGGCACTGCCAGACCGGTGACTGCGCCGGCAAGTTGCAGTGCACGCAGTACGGCGCGATCCCGGCCACGCTGGCCGAGTACAACCTCAACGCCTGGCAGAACCTGGATTTCTACGACGTCAGCCTGGTGGACGGGTCCAACCTGCCGATGTTCATCAACATCACGCACGGCACCACCAAGGATCCGATCAGCGCCAACGGCTGCGCGAAGTCCGGCTGCACCAAGCCCGTGCCGTGCCCGGCCGAGCTGGAGGTGAAGGCCGGCGGCAGCACGGTCGGCTGCATCTCGCCGTGTGCCCGGTTCAACACCGACCAGTACTGCTGCCGGGCGCAGTGGGCCCCGCGCTCGGCGTGCGACCCGACCAGGTGGCCGGTCGACTACGCGGCCATCTTCAAGGCGGCCGAACCGTTCGCGTACTCCTATGTGGACGATGACGCGACGAGCACCTTCACCTGTGCCGGCGAGTGCGGCTACCGGATAACCTTCGGAATATCCGCCGCCGCGTAGCTTGTCGCAGCGGCGCCAGCCAACGTTCGAGGGTAACCGCACCCGCCGGCTCTGCCTCACGTCAGGTCACGGTGTACACGAAGGTGACCGAGCCGGTGGCACCCGAGCTGTCCCTGGCGGTCACCGTCACCGTCGTGGTACCAGCGACGGTCGCCGCGCCGGAGATGACGCCGTTCGCGCTCATCGACAACCCGGCCGGCAGCCCGGTCGCGCTCTACGTGACACCGGGCGTGGCCGGCGCGGCCTGCCAGGAGACCGAGGCGCGCAGCGGGCTGCTCATCCCGTGCGGGTTCGGTACCGCCAGCGCCCCGGTCCCGCCCGACGTGCTGTCGGCGGCGGCCTGCGCCGGAGTGATCGTCGAGGCGACGGTCAGGTTGGCCGACACCGGCAGGTTGCGCGACGAGTCGCCGACCAGGATCTGGTAGGTCCCCGTGTTGGTGCTCCACGCGTTCGCCGTATCGTCCTAGTGCGCCAGGTCGTGCGCCGACACTCGTGGTGTGGAACTTCCCCTGCGGGTGCTCCCGGTGTCAAGACTTCGCTGTCTGTCGATGGCTCGCGCGCTCGGCCAGCCATTCGGCGAGCCGCTGGACCGGTCCGAGCAGGATCAGGAGCAGCAGCGCCCACTGACCCAGCCACAACGCGAAGGGCACCACGGTGGCCATCAGAACGGTCGCCCCGGCGCTGCGGGGTACCGCGACCCTCAGGTGCTCGCCGTCAGCCTCGGAGTCCCACAGTCCAGGACGCCGGGCGACCCAGACGGTGAGGACCAGCGCGGTCAGCGCGATGAAGGCCAGGTTCACGGCGTACAGGGCCGAGGCGCCCCGTCCGGAGTCCTCGGCGACCACCAGCGCCGCGGTGGGCACCGGCAGGAACACGATGCCGAACAGCCAGGCCAGGGTGGCGGTCACCAGCCCCTCGTCGAGGTGCGCCAGGGAGTCGAACAGCCGGCGGTGCACCCGCCAGAACCGCGCGATCACGACGAAGGACAGGATGAACGCGAGGAAGTCCCGGGCGTGCTCGCGCAGCAGCATGTGCAGGGAAACCGGCGGGTGCCCGGCTGCGTCGCGCACGGTGTCGATGAGGGGCAGGACGAGCAGGGTCAGCGCGATGGCGACCGCGGCGTCGGTGAACGCGGTCACCCGGTCCCGGGAAACATGAGCCACGCCTTGTCATATCACATGGCGGGACCGCCGGAGGCGTGCTGCCTCCGGCGGCCCTGCCCGTGATCACCGTTACGGGTTGACCGTGATGGTGAACGTGGACGTGGTGTTCTGGATGTTCACGTCGTTGTTGCTCTCGACGAGATGGTTGAACGTCACCGAGCCGACCGCCGGGCCCTGGCCGGGCTCGGGCAGCGGGTTGGCCCAGATGCCGAACCCGGACTTGCCGTTGCCGAACCCGTCGTTGAGGGCGTGCGCCCCGGTGATGGTGGTGTTGGTGAAGATGGTGTCCGTCACCGGGAACTGCGCGGCGCCACCGACGTAGTCCGTCTGGAACATGATGCCGGAGTAGGTCGGGTCCGTGATGGTCGCGTCGTTGACCCGGATGCCCTGGAACACGTTCGTCGCCGAGAACACCCAGATCGAGCCGAACACCTGGCTGCCCCAGAAGTGCCCGCCGTCACGTGGCAGCGAGAAGTTCTGGATGGTGGTCGGCGGGCTGGCACCGAAGCCCTCGAACGGGAACCCGAAGTTCAGCGAGCTGATCGTCAGGCCCGAGTAGCAGAGCGTGTCCGCGACCACGAAGTTCTGCACGGTGTTGTTGAACCCGCCGTAGACGGCCACGCCGGCCGCGCGCCACGGGAACAGCGCCGTGAGGTTCTGGAAGGTGTTGCCGGTCAGGTTGCCGGGGTTCTGGTCCAGGGCGGCGAACAGCGCGAAGCTGTCGTCACCCGTGGCCCGCGCCTCGACGTTGCTGACCACGTTGTTCTGGCTGCCGTTGGTCAGGTTGATGCCGTCGGCCATCAGGTCGCGGATGCGCATGTTGGTGAAGTGCGAGTTCTGCACGTTCGCCGCACCCCAGACACCGACCACCTGGTGCTCGATCCACACGTTGTCGATGGTGATGTTCGACTGGTTGCGCAGATCCCAGGTGTGCCCCGGACCGTCCTGCCGCGAGGTGTAGTTGCCGAACCAGGCGAAGCCGCTGAACGACGAGCCGCTGGCTCCGCTCTGCAGGTCCCAGTCCGCGTCCGTGTTCTCCATTGTGGACGGTGCGACGAACTGCGTGTACCAGACACCCGCGCCGACGACCCGTACCGGCTTCTGGTAGACCAGCAGCTTGCCGGTGACCGTGTACTGGCCGGCCGGCAGGTACACGCCGGTGAGGGTACCGGTGGTGTCCATCCGCACCCGGTCCAGCGCGTTCTGCACGTCCTGCTGGGCGAACCCGGTCGGCGTGACGAGGTGCGTCGGGTCGGGGTTGGCGGTCGGGGCGGTCTGCTCCAGGCTGATGAAGTCGATCGCGTACTGCGAGCCGTTCGACGCGTCCTTCTGGAGCTTGATGGTGCTGTTCGCCGGGTAGGACGAGGGCAGCACGAAGCTTGCCTCGTCGTAGATGTGCCGCGGGCTGCCGGCGCCGGGCGAGTTGCCAGGTCCGGTCTCCGCGCCGTAGAGCCACGCGAAGTGCGACGTGAGGCTCAGCGGCTGCACCAGGGTGTTGTTGACGTACAGGTTGAGCGATGCCGTGGTGCCGCCGCCACCGGAGGAGTCCGGGATGGAGAAGCGCACCACGATGGTGTTCGTCGACGCCCGGCTGGTCCACTGCACGAAGGAACCCGTCGAGTTCAGCGTCACCGCCTTGCGGCCGGACGCCTCACCCGCGAGGTCGCCGATCGTCCGGTTCGGGCCGATGACGGTCGCGCCGCCGCCGACGGTACCGGACTCCGCCTCGTAGGTGTCGTAGGGCATGTTCGCGCCCTGACCGACGAACATCGAGGTGTCGCTGGTGTTGTTGGGCTGCTTGACCGCCAGCTCGTTGGTGTCCACCGCGATCACGGTGTGCACCGTGTACTTCCCGTTCGCGGCCGTCCAACTGCCCAGGGTGACGTTGGTCGAGGCGCCCGGCGCCAGCGATCCGCTGAACGAACCGTTGAACGTGGCGACCGTCGTACCGCTCGTGTTGAGCAGGGTCAGCGTGACCGCGTGCGAGCCGGCGGCCGTGGCCACCGTGCCCTGGTTCTTGACGGTCACCGTGAACGTGACGCTGTTGCCGGCCGACGGGGTGCTCGGCGTCCAGGCGACCGAGGAGGCCACCAGGTCCGAGCTCTGCACCGGCTGGACCACGAGGTTGGTCGGGTTGGTGTAGGAGTTGTTGGCGTCATTGGTCTCGATGACGGAGTTGCCCTCGTCGACCTTTGCCGTCAACTGGTAGGTGCCGGCCGTCTGGGTGCCGATGTTCGCCGACACGACCGCCTGCGCGCCCGCGGCCAGTGCGGCCACGTTCGCGGTGCCCACCTTGGTGGTACCCAGATAGAAGTTGACGGTCGTCGCGCCCGACGCGGCGGTGCCCGCGTTGGCGACCGTCGTCGAGGCGGTGATCGCGTCGGTCTCCACCGGAGACGTCGGCGTCCACGAGGAGGCGGTGACGGTCAGGTCCGGGTTGGGCGCCGGGGTGCCGATCACCTGGAACTCGGCCACCTGCCCGCCGGGAGCCCCGCTGTTGCTGGTGATGGACAGCTCGACGTCGGCGACCCGGCCGCTGACCGGGATGGTCACCGAGTTGCCGTTGGTCGACGGGCTGAAGCTGTAGCTCTGCGCCGAGGACAGCGAGGTG
>Ga0081540_1003551_pt1 | contig 12274 bp, 11 predicted proteins | sample TabmetS2T1R1_FD_71024 | JGI IMG/M metagenome (GOLD analysis project Ga0081540, IMG submission 71024) | Tabebuia heterophylla rhizosphere microbial communities from the University of Puerto Rico - S2T1R1 | ecosystem: Host-associated > Plants > Roots > Rhizosphere ...
AAGTCTCGCCCGGCTATGCCTCGCCCTGGGCCGGCCCCGGCGTGCCGGTGAAGGCGATCAAGTGGCTTCTGATGAAGCATGGACCGCTGGTGATCCGTCCCAATGCCGATCCCGCGATGTGGTCGTTCCTGGTAAAAATGCTGCGCAATTGCACCGCCGCGCGCTATGCCGTCAACAAGAGCCGGATGATCCCGCTTGCCGAATACAGCCGCGACTGTTTGCGCGCGCTGCGAGCCGAGATCGGCATCCGCTATGACGAGCGCAGCCAGGGCACGCTGCAGCTGTTCCGCAAGCAAGCGCAGCTCGACCACACCGGCGACGACATCGCCGTGCTCAAGCAAAACGGCGTGCCGTATGAATTGCTCGACCGCGAGGGCTGCATCGCCGCCGAGCCGGCGCTATCAGCCGTGAAGGACAAGATCGCCGGCGGCTTGCGCCTGCCGCAGGACGAGACCGGCGACTGCCAGATGTTCACCGCAGCGCTTGCGGAGCAGGCGGCAAAGCTTGGCGTAGAGTTCAAGTTCAACGTGAGCATTAACCGGCTCGTCGCCGATGGTGCGCGCATCACCGGCGTTGCCACCAGCGCAGGCATGCTGCAGGCAGATGCCTACGTCGCCGCGCTCGGCAGCTGGTCGCAGCAATTGCTGCGCGGCGTCGGCATCTCCATCCCCGTCTACGCCGTGAAGGGCTACTCGATCACGGTGAACGTAGCCGAGGAGGCCGGCGCCCCGGTCTCGACCGTGATGGACGAAAGCTACAAGGTCGCCATCACCCGGCTGGGCAACCGCATCCGCGTCGGCGGCACCGCGGAGGTCTCGGGCTATTCCAATGCGCTGCATCCCGCGCGCCGCGCTACGCTCGATCATTCGCTGACCGACCTGTTCCCGCGCGGCGGCGATCTCTCGGACGTCAAGTTCTGGTGCGGCCTGCGCCCGATGACGCCGGACGGTCCGCCGATCATCGGCGCCACCCGCTATCCGAACCTCCACCTCAACACCGGCCACGGCACGCTGGGCTGGACCATGGCCTGTGGTTCGGGGCGGGTCCTTGCCGATATGCTCTCCGGCCGCAAGCCAGACATCGACACGCGTGAGCTCGCGATGAGCCGCTACCACCACCGCTTCGGCTAGCCTGCCGCGGGCGCGTCGCCGTCTTTTGCGGGTTCGGAAGTAGCCGCCGCCTCGTCTCTCGGCGCAGTTTCCTCGTCGCACAGCGCCGCGGTGCTCTCGACGGCGTCGGTCACTTCCGTCGCGATCGATTTCACCTCCGCGATGACGGCCTTGGCCGCCTCGGCAATCTCTTCCTTGATCGTCTCGACGATGCTTTCGTCACCCATCGCATTTCACCCGTCATGCCCACGCTGCGGCAAAAATACAGTTTCAGCAAATTTTTTGGCGATGACATATCGACACAGCGATATAGTTCCACCCTGATGACTAAGAGGGTTGAGCGCCATGCCGGAAAAACGGACTTCCGATCGCATCACGCGCCGCGGCCTGTTGTCCGCGGCCGGCCTTGCCGGGGCGGGCATGGCGTTGCCGCGGCGCGGCGTTGCGGCAGAAGGCGCAAAACCCGATCCCGCCATCACCGAGGTACAGGACTGGCAGCGCCAGCTCGGCGACGGCGTCGACAAGCGCGCTTATGGTTCGCCCTCGAAATTCGAGCATCACGTCGTCCGGCGCCACGTGCCGTGGCTGACGGCCGCGCCAGAGTCGGCCGCGAATTTCACGCCGCTGCAGGCGCTCGAAGGGATCATCACGCCGTCGGGCCTCTGCTTCGAGCGCCATCACAGCGGCATCGCCGAGATCGATCCGCAGAAACATCGCCTGATGATCAACGGCCTGGTCGAGAAGCCAATGGTTTTCACCATGGACGACATCAGGCGGATGCCGCGCTTGAGCCGCATCTGTTTTCTGGAATGCGCAGCCAACACCGGCATGGAATGGCGCGGCGCGCAGCTCAATGGCTGCCAGTTCACCCACGGCATGATCCACAATTTGATGTACACCGGCGTGCCGCTGAAGCTGTTGCTTGACGAGGCGGGACTGAAGCCCAATGCAAAATGGCTGATGCTCGAGGGCGGCGATGCCGCCGGGATGAACCGCTCGCTGCCGATAGAGAAGGCGATGAGCGATGTCATGCTCGCCTTTGCCATGAATGGCGAGGCGCTCCGCCCCGAGCAGGGCTATCCGCTGCGCGCGGTGATCCCGGGCTGGGAAGGCAATCTCTGGGTCAAATGGCTGCGCCGCGTCGAGGTCGGCGACAAGCCCTGGGCTGCGCGCGAGGAGACTGCGCGCTACACCGACCTGCTCGCCGACGGCCGCGCGCGGCAATACAGCTTTGTCATGGACGCGAAGTCGGTGGTGACCAATCCGTCGCCGCAGGCGCCGCTGCGCTACAAGGGCCGCAACCTGCTCAGCGGCTTCGCCTGGTCCGGCCGCGGCACGGTCAAACGCGTCGATGTCTCGCTCGACGGCGGCCGCAATTGGAAGACCGCGCGGCTGGAGGCCCCCGTGCTCGACAAGTCGATGACACGTTTCTATCTCGACTTCGACTGGAGCGGCGAGGAATTGATGGTGCAATCGCGCGCCATGGACTCCAGCGGTTATGTGCAGCCAACCAGGGAGAGCTTGCGCAAAATCCGCGGCGTCAACTCGGTCTATCACAACAACGGCATCCAGACCTGGCTGGTGCGCGGCAATGGCGAGGTCGAGAATGTCGAGCTGGGCTAGGCGGCTCGCACCGCTCGTCGCCGCCGGCCTGCTTGCGCATGGCGCGGCGGCCGCGGAGAAAAAATTGGGCCTTGGCCGCCACGCGCTGCCGGAGGAAATCGCAGCCTGGGACATCGATGTGCAGCCGGACGGTCGCGGCCTGCCGCCCGGCCGCGGCACGGTCAAGCAGGGCGAAGAGATCTACCTCGCGCGCTGCGCCTCCTGCCATGGCGAGTTCGGGCAGGGCGCCGGCCGCTGGCCTGCGCTCGCAGGCGGGCAGGGTAGCCTGAAGGCGGACCGCCCCAACAAGACCATCGGCTCGTTCTGGCCGCAGCTTGCGCCGCTCTATGACTACACGCGACGCACCATGCCCTGGGGCAATGCGCGCTCGCTCGCGGCGGACGAGACCTACGCCGTGGTGGCGTTCCTGCTCAATCTCAATGACATCGTCGCCGACGATTTCGAGCTGAATGACAGGAACCTCGCCTCGATCAAGATGCCGAATGCGGCCGGATTCTTCGCCGACGATCGCGAGATCTCGGAGAGGAAGTTCTGGAACAGGAATCCGTGCATGAAGGATTGCCGCGGCGTGCCAAAGGTCACCGGCAGGGCGGGCGAGGCCAACGTAACGCCGGACGCGCAGTCGGCGCCGAAGGTGGATTGATGAACGCAACGCTCGCCATCGACACGACCGGCCTGATCCGCATGTGGAGCCGCGATGCCGAAGCCTTGCTCGGCTATTCCGAGTCGGAGGCGGTCGGGCAGTCCATCGAGCTGATCATCCCGCCGCATCTCCGCGGCCGGCACCATGCAGGCTTCGGCCGCTACGTGCAGACGGGCGTCAGCCATTTGCCTGAGGTCGCGATATCGCCCGCCCTGCACAAGACCGGCACGATCGTGAAGCTGCAGATCTCGGTCCGGCCGGTCTACGACGGGAGCCGAAAGATCATTGCCGTGGAAGCCTTGATGAGGCCGCTGCCTGCCGGCGCAGAGTGATCGTTCAGTGGTCCGCCAACCTACCTGTCTTTCCCCGCCTTCCTCGCAGCGCCCTTGCCGCCATGCTTCTGCTTGGCAGGCTTTGCCGCCGCCTTCTTTGCCGCTGCTTGCTCGGCGGCATGGCGCATCGCCCGCGCATAGGCGTCGGCGGCGATTTCCGCCGAGTTTTGCAGCCGCTTGGCCGCCGCCGCCCCGAGCTCCATGGTGCTCCGCGCCATCAACCGTAATTGATCGCGCAATTCCCGGTCCTTGGCCTTGGCGGCGCGGGCCATGATCTGGTCGCGCCGCTTCTTGATGGCTGCCATCAGGCTTTTGTTTTGCGCTTTTGCGGTCTGCCGGATAACCACATCGAGATCGGCTTCAGCCATGATCGATCACTCTTTAACAAATGCAACGGGCGTCACTTAGCCGATCGCCCTGACGACGGCAACGACGGCAAAATCTGCCCGAAAGACCGCCCGCCGCGCTTCGCCGCCGGCAGGCGAACGGTCCGCCGCGCATCGCTGAGGGAAATAGGAACCCCAGCACCATCACGGCGTTCGATCCACATGGTTGGTACAATGAAGGAGTGCACCCATGTGTGACTACAGTCTGCATTGCGTCGCCTCACGCGCGGCAGAAGCTGCCGAAACGCTGATGGTGACGAATTTCCACGGAACCTCCACGCGCGGCTTTGCGTCGCCCGGCGAGCCTGCGGTCGCCGTTTGCCTGCGTCCGGGCACGGAAATCGCCTTCGAGGAAGATGCCTGCCGGGAAGGTGCGCTTTTCCGCAGGAAGATCGGCGACCGGGTCGCGCGCTTTCGCCAGGTCGATCTCGACAGTCCCACGGTGCACCATGATGCGCTGGAATTCCCGGATGGCACCATTGTGAAGGTGAACGATCTGGTGGTCGGCCAGCGCGCACGGATCCTGCAATTGCCGGCAGAACCGAAGCCCGCCACCGCAGAGCCGAAGCAGGAAGCGGTGCTCGCAGCGCCGGAGTTCGTGATCGGCTGACGGCAGACCTGTCGTCGTGTGCGCCGGGCCAGCGACGCGCTGCGCCTCGGCCACGCGGGCTCGCCCGCGAAATGGAAGAGTCCGGCAACGGGCCGGCGAGAATTGGCGTCGTCCGTCTTCGCTCTCACTGCGTTCGAGCTACGCCGGACACGCTTCACCCTTCGATCTTGCGCGGCTGCGCCGCGCGTAGCCCGAAGGGCGAAGCGTGGGCTCCGCCAGGTCAATGGTCCTATTTCCTGTAGGCGGCAATCACCGCCTGGCCGTCCGCCCCGGCTTTCTTGAGCCAATCGGCCGTCAACTGCTCGCCGATTTTCTCAAGCCCGCTCTTTAGCGCCGGAGGCGGCGGCAGCACCTGCATCTTGTTGGCGGCAAGCTGCTCGAGATACCACTTCGCCTTTTCTTCCGCGAGCTTCCAGCCGCGTTCCTCGGCGACAACAGCCGCCTTGAGGATCGCTTCCTGCGTCGGCTTGTCGAGCGCATCGAACGCCGCCTTGTTAACGAAGGTGACGTTTTTCGGAATCCAGGCTTGCGTATCGTAGAAATGCGTCATGCTTTCCCAGGCCTTGCTGTCATAGCCGGTCGAGCCCGAGGTCATGAACGCGTTGACGACGCCGGTCGCCAGCGCCTGCGGCAATTCCGCGGCCTGGATGGTGACGGGCTGCGCGCCGACGAGGTCGGCGATGCGCGCAGTGCCGACATTATAGGCGCGCCACTTCAGGCCCTTCATGTCCTCGACCGTGTTGAGGTCCTTCTTGGCATAGATGCCCTGCGGCCCCCACGGCACGGCGAACAGCAGCATCAGGCCCTGCGAAGCGAGCTTCTTTTCGATCGCCGGTCTCGATGCCAGCCACAGCTTCTTGGACGCCGGGTAGCTCGTCGCCAGGAACGGGATGACGTCGATGCCGAACAGCGGATCCTCGTTCTCATGCAGCGAGATCAGCACCTCGCCGATCTGCGCCTGGCCGGTCGCGACCGCGCGCTTGATCTCCGGCGCCTTGAACAGCGATGCCGCGGGATGCACGGTGATCTGCAGCTTGTTGCCGGTGGCGTCCGCCACGTCCTTGGCGAACGCGATCAGGTTCACCGAATGCGGATTGTCCGCCGGATAGGCCGCCGGAAGATTCCATTTGGTCTGCGCCATGACTGGGGCGGCAAACGCCGTCACGCAGGCGGCCAAGGCGAACGCTTTGATAAGTCTCAACATTCAACACCTCTCTAGCCGGGAAACGCCATCTGCGGCAGCACCATCACGATGGAAGGAAACACCGTGATGATGGCAACCGCCACAACAAGCAGGAAGAAGAACGGCAGCGACGCTTTCGCAACCGTGTTGGAATCCTTGCCGCTCATGGTCTGCAGCACGAACAAATTGAAGCCGACGGGTGGGGAGACCTCTGCCATTTCCACCACCAGCACCAGGAAAATGCCGAACCAGACCAGGTCGAAGCCGGCCTGCTTCACCATGGGAATGACGATGGCGGTGGTCAGCACGATCATGGAGATGCCATCGAGCGCGGTGCCGAGCACGATGTACATCACTGTGAGCGCCGCGATCAGCGCATAGGGGCTTAGTTGCAGGTTGTTCACCCAGCTCGCCAGTGCCGCAGGGATGCCGGTATAGGCCATCGAGGTGCCCATGTAGGAGGCGCCCGCCAGGATCAGGAGGATCATGCAATTGACCCGCGTTGCGCCCATCACGCTCGCCCAGAACGATTCCCAGCTCAGCGCGCCCTGCCACCACGCAATCGCGAGTGATCCCAGCACGCCCCAAGCCGCGCATTCCGTCGCCGTGGCCCAGCCCATCAGCAGCGACAGGAAGACGAAGATGATCAGGAGCAGGCACGGAATGAGATTGAGCGACTCCGCCAGTTTCTCTCGGAAGCTCATGGGTGGATCGGCCGGTGGCGTGCGCTTCGGGTTTGCGAGCGACCAGATCGCGATGTAGCCGGAATAGAGCGCCATCACCAGAAAGCCCGGCAGGAATCCGGCAAGGAACACCTGGATGATGGAGACGTTGGCCTGCACCGCATAGACCACCATGGTGATCGACGGCGGAATCAAAATGCCGAGCGTGCCGGCGCCGGCGAGCGAACCAAGGCTCATATCCTCGTCATAGCCGCGCTTCTTCAGTTCCGGCAGCGCGATCTTGGCGACGGTGGCGCAGGTCGCGGCTGACGAGCCCGACACCGAGCCGAACACGCCGCAGGCGAGCACATTGACATGCATGAGCCGGCCCGGCAGCCAGTTCAGCCACGGCGCAAAGCCGCGAAACATTTCCTCTGACAGGCGGGTGCGGAAAAGAATCTCGCCCATCCAGATGAAGAGCGGCAGCGCCGCAAGCGACCACGAGGCGCTGTTGCCCCACACCGTCGTCGCCAGCACGCTGCCGGCTGGAATGGTGTTGCCGGCGAATTGCATACCGGCCCATCCGGTCGCCATCAAGGCGACCGCAATCCAGACGCCGACGCCGAGCAGCAGTGACAGGAAGCCGAGCAGGATTGCGGCGATGGCAAGCAGCTCCATGTCAGACTCCGCTCTGCACGGCGCGCTCGACGATTTCCTCGGCGCTCTTTGGCGGCGGCAGTTCGTAGCGCGGCGCGAAGCCGCGGCCGACATGAATCAGTTCATCGACAAAGGCGATGAGGAGGATCACGAGGCCGCCGCTGTAGCCGAGCTGCGGAATCCACAGCGGCACCGCAATCACGCCTTGCGAGATGTCGTGAAATTTGAGGGATTGCCAGGTCATGACCACGGCGTGCCAGGCGAAAAAGCCGATGAAGCCGACGCCGACAAGGAGCGCTGCGATCTCGACAAAATGACGGACCTTGTCGCTGAGGCGGTCGATCAGAAGGCCCACGCGGATCATCTCGCCATGCCTGAACGTATGCGCAAGCCCGAGAAAGGCGGTTGCCGCCATGCACCAGGAGATGAAGTCGTCGCCCGCCGGAATATTGATGCCGAGCGGCCGCCCGGCGGACAGCACCATCATCAGCACGAAGATCGCAATGAGGAAGAGCCCGGCGAGATAGCCGGAGAACAGGTAAAGCCGGTCAAGAAACACGCGGATCATGAGTTCTTCCCCTCGCACGCATATTGTCCGGAAGCAATAGACGTGCCGCCTCCCGGCAGCGATCGACGTTAAGGTAACGGAGTCTGTCAATCCGATTGCGCCGAGGCTGACCCTGAAATCGGTCCCCACAAGAGCGGACAGGTTCTCGGAGTTGCCGGGGACCGTCAAGGCGCGTGAGGGTGTGTGTGTGCATTCCCGCGGCAGGTTTTCGCCCGGGCTGTGGCATCTCGTTGTCCCTCTTTCTTGAAGAGGGCGCAGGGAAAGCCGGGCGCCGACTGCGCCCGCAGTCCCGTGTGCAAGAAGTGCGCTAGGAACGCACACGGGTTGAACTACAGGTACAGCCGAGACATCCCGGCTTTCCCCGCGCAATGGTTTTACGGCTTATACGTGCTCTCCCCGGTGAGCGGCCTCTTTTGCCACCGTCGCCGGCGGGATACGCCCGGCCGGCTTGACGCCAGGGTCGCGGCGTCAGGACCACACGACTTCGCCGTCCGCTGCAGACGTTTCGTCTGGTGAGAAATCACCTGACGCCACAGCGTCCATCGCATCCCGCACCCTACGTATCGTGACGATCGCGAAACGTCCCTCAGTGGGCACGGGACGGCGTGGGTTATGCACCCGATTTTCATTTCTGTAAAGCAGAATATTTTTCGTCGAGGGGCTTGACACGATTCCGCGAAACCGAAGTGATTTGCCCGTCGTGTTGAATTTGCAACACGTTTTCCGGGGAGCGAAGCATCCTACGCTTTCAGCAGCCCTGCCCCTGCTCGTGCCGGCACACCTCGACTTCGACCGTCACGTGGCTCAGCCCATGCATCCCGCTCAGCCGGCGCTTGTACTCTGACGGCGGCAACGGATCGTCCGACACAAGCGAGATCACGGCGGCGCGGTGACCGGGGCCGATCTGCCAGAGATGCAGGTCGGTGACAAGGTCGCCGCGCGTCTCCAGGCGCTGGCGGATCAGGCCTTCCATCTTGCCGGCGTCGTTGACGTCGAGCAGCACGCTGCCGGAGGAGCGCAACAGCCCCACCGCCCAGCTCGCGATCACGGCGGCGCCGACGATACCGACGACCGGGTCGGCCCAGGTCCATTGCAGATACGCCGCCGTCAGCAGCGCAGCGATGGCGAGCACGGAGGTAGCGGCGTCCGCCAGCACATGCACATAGGCCGCGCGGAGATTGTTGTCGCGGTGATGATGGGGGTGGCCATGATCGTGGCCGTGGGCATGGGAATGACCGTGATGGTGGTCGTGGTCATGCTCCTCGCGCAGCAGGAAGGCGCTGACGAGATTGACGACAAGGCCGAGGACGGCGACCGCGATCGCCTCACGGTAGGCGATCGTAACCGGGTTCACCAGCCGCGCGACGCTCTCGAAGGCGATCTGAATGGCGACGATGGCGAGGATGACGGCGCTGGCAAAGGCGGCGAGATCGCCGAATTTTCCGGTGCCGAAGGTGAAATGGCTGTTGCGCGCCTGGCGACGGGCGAAAAGATAGGCGAGCGCCGCAATGCCGAGCGCGGCGGCATGGGTCGCCATGTGCCAGCCATCGGCGAGCAGCGCCATCGAGCCGAACACGATGCCGGCCACGATCTCGCCGACCATCATGACCGCGGTGAGCGCGACCACGAACCAGGTGCGGCGTTCGTTGCGCGCGTGCTTTGACCCGAGGAAGACGTGGTCGTGGGTCCACCGGTCGAGGGAATGGGAATGCATAGGGCGATCTCCGCAGCGCGAGGCGCCGACTCGTTTCAGCCCGATATAGCCCTTCTGAAAGCGAATACTATCACATCGGGCGATGTCCATAGAATGGGTTGAGCGGAAGCCGTCAGCATGGCCTGCAATGTCGGAACGGACGCTGCCAGAGACTGCCTCGGTAGATCTGTCGTCGCGCCGGAGCCTGCGCCGCATCGCCGAATTGCACTGAGCGAATTCTTGCGACGCTTAAGCGATAATGCTACGATACGTAGCGTTACGCTTCGTAATTCGGCGATGAATGGAGCCTGACCAAAAGAATGTGCCATGTCCGACCGACCTGACTGGGGCCAGCGCGACGTCGATTTGGGCGGGTCCTCGCGAAGGTTTGACATTGCCAATCAATTGCAGTCTCCGCCCGCAACGGCTTTGGTGGCGTGCGGCGCTCTCACCGGCTGGAGTCCCTTCGTGAAAGCCGTCCACAGCCTGGGTCTCCTTCGCCTGGTCCTCGCGGCGGCGCTCGGCTTTTGGGCGTACGCCGCCGTAGCGCAAACGCCCGAGCGGCGGACCCCACCCGAGCTGAATGCCGACAATATCGCAGGCGTGCTCAACCCGCTGATGGGCGAATGGACCGGCAAGCGTCACGGCCCTGGTGCGGTCGTGGTCGTCGTCACGCCGGACAGGCAGGTGTTTGCGGAAGGCTATGGCATGGCCGATTACGCCGCCAAGCGTCCGTTCACGGCAGATGCGACACTGGTGCGGCCGGGATCGATCTCAAAACTGTTCACGGCGATTGCCGTCATGCAGCTGGTCGAGGCCGGCAAGCTCGACCTCGATCGCGACGTCAATGGCTATATCGACTTCGCCGTTCCCCTGCCCGACGGCGGCATTCCCGTCACGCTGCGCCAGCTGCTCAGCCATCGCGCCGGCTTCGAGGAACACATGAAGGGCTTGTTCTCGAAGGCCCGCGATGTCGAGCCGCTCGGCCAATGGCTGAGAAAAAACCTGCCGCGACGCATCTTCCCGAATGGCGATGTCGAAGCCTATTCCAATTACGGCTTTGCGCTGGCGGGTTACATCGTCGAGCGCGTCTCGGGCGAGCCGTTCGCGGACTATATGCAGCGGCACATCCTCGAGCCCTTGGGCATGCGGCATTCCACCTTCCGTCAGCCGCTGCCGGACGATCTCGCACCGCTAATGGCGAAGGGTTACCGCAGCTCCGACCAGCCGCCAGTGCCGTTCGAAACCATCATCCCGCCACCCGGCGCGCTGTCGGCGACGGGCGAGGACATGGGCCGCTTCATGCGCGCGCTGCTCAACGGTGGGGAACTCGACGGCGTTCGCATCCTCTCCAAGGCGCGGCTCGACGAGATGATGGCGCCGATCAACGCCAGCGCGGCCGGCTCGATCGGGCTGGCTTTCGTGCGCCAAACGGTCGCCGGTCATCCTACGGTGGGGCACGATGGCGCAACCATCGCGTTCTTCAGCACCCTGGTGCTTTTTCCCGAGCAGGGAATCGGAATCTTTTCGTCGCGCGTTGGTCTTGGCGAGGTCACCTCGATGCAGGATTTGCTCAGGATTCCCAGCCCCAAGAACATTATCGCGCGGCGCTTCCTGCCCACAGCAACAACCGCGACCGATGTATCCGCCGAAAATGCCGCCGCCGATGGCCGCATGTTGGGCGTCTACCATGCCAGCCGACGCGCCGATTCTACCTTGCTGCGGCTGCAGGAATTACAGGGACAGTTTGCGATCAGGTTCGACAGCAGCGGCAACCTGCACCTGCTTCCCGCCGGCTTCCCGTTCGGCGACGGCATGACGTTCAAGCGCCTGGCGCGCGATCTCTATGAAGGACCGGCCAATTCACGTCTCGCCTATGTCGAGCAGCCCGGCGGCGATTCCCATTTCGCGCAGCCCGGCCTGATCCTGCAGCGCGCGCCCTGGTGGCTCGACATGCGATGGGTCGCGCCAGCGCTTGTCGTGAGCCTTCTGGTCGTTCTGCTGTCGCTGCTCGCATGGCCGGTAGCCGCGTTGTGGCGCCTCTGGCGTAAGAAGCCATGGAGCAAGGAAACCGCCGATCGGCGATGGCATCTGGGGGTAAGACTGGTGTTGCTGATCGACACTGCCGTGATCCTCGCGACCATTCTGATCTTTGCGCTGGGCTCCGCCGACTATGCCGTCCTCGGCGATGCGCTCGATCCATACCTGATCGCGCTCTATGCTTTCGCCTGGGCCGGCGTGCTCGGCGCTGTTCTGGCGGCATGGGTGGCGATCTCGTTCTGGCGCAGGAAGACTGGCGGCCGCTGGAGCCGCATCCATCATTCACTGATTGCCTTGGGCTGCTTGATCCTGGCGTGGTTCTTTGTCGTGTTCCACATCGCCGGTACTTCATTGAACTACTAGGCCAATGAATTAGCCCTGCTCTTCCGGCGGCTTGATGTGGCGGAACGAGAACAATAGCGCCAGATCGTAGGCGATCTTCAGCGCGCCGCAGACCACCAGCGGCAGGCCGGAAAAGCTCGTCGTCAGCAACACGCCGGCAATCGCGGGGCTGATGCTGGAGGCAAGACTCCGCGGCACTGCGGTGACGCTGGCGGCAGCGGGCCGCTCGGCCGGCGTCACCACGGCCATGACATAGGAGGTCCGGGTCGGCACATCCATTTGCGACAGCGCCGAGCGCAACAAGAGCAGCGCCAGCGCGACGTAAAGATTGGGCGCAAAGGCGGCCAGGATCAGGAAGATGCTGGAGGGGATATGCGTGAACACCATGGTGTTGACGAGCCCGATCCGCCGCGAGATCCAGGCCGC
>Ga0081540_1003552_pt1 | contig 12273 bp, 10 predicted proteins | sample TabmetS2T1R1_FD_71024 | JGI IMG/M metagenome (GOLD analysis project Ga0081540, IMG submission 71024) | Tabebuia heterophylla rhizosphere microbial communities from the University of Puerto Rico - S2T1R1 | ecosystem: Host-associated > Plants > Roots > Rhizosphere ...
GGCGCAGCCCTACGACGTCGTGACCGACAAGAACGGCGAGGCGTGGACCGGCTCGATGATGAGCGACCGCGTCTCGCGGCTCGATCCGAAGACCGGAACGTGGGTGGAATATCAGCTGCCCAAGATCACCAACATCCGCCGCGTGTTCATCGACAACTCGACGACACCGGTCACCTTCTGGACCGGCAGCAACCACGGCGCCTCGATCATCCGGCTCGAGCCGCTGGACTGATATAACTCTGTGAGGTGGGCAAGAAGGCGCCGGCTGTGCCGGCGCCGTGCCCACGGCTCCCGGCCTACTGTTCGAACTTGAGGTTGGCGGCCTTGGCGATGGCGGTGAATTTCTCGATGTCGCCGTCGATCATGTGGCGGAATTCGTCGGACGACCCGCCGCCCGGGACCACCGCCATGCCCCGGAGCTTCTGCTGAACCTCCTTGTCCGCGAGGACGCGGCGGAGCTCGGTCTCGAGCTTCTTGACGATGGCGGGCGGCGTCGCGGCCGGGACGAAAACCCCGCTCCACAGATGCACGTCGACCTCGGGGAATCCCGCCTCGGCCATGCTCGGCACGTCGGGCAGCTCGTCGGCGCGCTTGTCGCCGGTCACCGCGATGGCGCGCGCCTTGCCGCCGTGGATCAGCGGCATCGCCGGCGGCCCGTCCGTGAAGGCATAGAGCGTCTGCTCCGCCGCGATGCTGAGCATCATCTCGTTGCTGCTCTTGTACGGCACCGTCACGCCGGGGCTGCCGGTCTTCAGCTTGAACAGCTCGCTGGTGATGGTGAAGGCCGGCGACGTGCTGGGATAGTTCGCCTTGTCGGGATGCGCCTTGGCGTAATCGACCAGCTCCTTCACGGTCTTGATCGGGAGGCCCGACGGCACCGCCAGGATCAACGGGAAGTTGGCGATCATGGTGAGCGGCACGAAGGTCTTGGTCGGGTGGTAGGCGAGCTTGGGATAGACCGCCGCCGCGATCGACATGCCGCCGCTGGCCGACACCATGAGGGTGTGCCCGTCGGGCGGCTGCGAGGCCACGAATTCGGCGGCAAGCCGCGCCCCCGCCCCCGGCTTGTTCTCGATGATGACGGTATTTCCGATGTTTTCCTGGAGCTTCTGGCCGATCAGCCGCGCGAACAGGTCGTTGCCGCCGCCGGCCGCGAAGCCGACGATGATGCGGATCGGCCGGTTGGGATAATTGCCGGCATCCTGCGCCGATCCCGGCGTTGCGGCGGCAAAGGCCGCGGTGGCCAGCGCCGCCAGCGCCACGAGAGCCCCCTGCATCCATGCTCGACCCGTTCCGCGCACGCTTTCCTCCCTCGTTTGCTTTCTGTTGATCACTTATAGCGGCCTCTGCCGGCAGCGCCACAGCGCCGGCGTCGCGCCCGTCAGCCGAGGGGCGGACCGGCCGCGCGGCGCTCAGGAAAACAACCGGGCGCCTCTCAGGGAAAACCCTGAACGCCCCGGCGCGAGCGAAAACATTAATAATCAATGCTACTTATTGCACCGCAAAAGGATTGACTTTCCGGCGTTCCGCACTATCTTCCGCGCAACGATTGGATCGACAGTCGACCGTCCTCCTGCGCACCACCCGTTGTTCGTCGGGCGCGCTTGTCGCCAGCGGTCGTGATTCTGAGGATACATGCCCTTTTCGCATCTCGGCCTCTCGGCCAAAGTTCTCGCCGCCGTTACCAAGGCCGGCTACCCCAGTCCCACCCCCATCCAGGAACAAGCCATCCCCCACGTGCTCGCGCGACGCGACATCGTCGGGATTGCGCAGACCGGCACCGGCAAGACCGCCGCCTTCGTTCTTCCAATGCTCACCATGCTGGAGCATGGCCGCGCCCGCGCCCGCATGCCGCGCACGCTGATCCTGGAGCCCACGCGCGAACTCGCCGCCCAGGTGGTCGAGCATTTCGAAAAGTACGGGGCGAACCACAAGCTCAATGTGGCGCTGCTGATCGGCGGCGTCTCCTTCGACGACCAGGACGTGAAGCTCACGCGTGGCGTCGACGTGCTGATCGCGACACCGGGCCGCCTGCTCGATCATTTCGAGCGCGGACGGCTGCTCCTCTCCGGGGTCGAGCTTCTCATCATCGACGAGGCCGACCGCATGCTCGACATGGGCTTCATCCCCGACGTCGAGCGCATCTGCAAGCTGGTGCCGTTCACGCGCCAGACCCTGTTCTTCACTGCCACCATGCCGCCGGAGATCCAGCGCATCGTCGGCACCTTCCTGCACAATCCGGTGCGCGTCGAGGTCTCCAAGCCCGCCACCACGGCCACCACGGTCACGCAGTCGCTCGTCGCCTCCGGGTCCGAGCCGCACGACAAGCGCGACACGCTGCGCGCCTTCATCCGCTCCGCCGAAAACTTCAAGAACGCCATCGTCTTCTGCAACCGAAAGCGCGAAGTCGCCGTCCTGCATCGCTCGCTGGTGCGCCACGGCTTCAACGCGGTGGCGCTGCATGGCGACATGGACCAGCCGGCCCGCATGGCGGCGCTGGACCAGTTCCGTCGCGGCGAGGCGACGCTGCTCATCGCCTCCGACGTGGCGGCGCGCGGCCTCGACATTCCCGACGTCAGCCACGTGATCAATTTCGACGTCCCGCATCATCCCGACGACTATGTCCATCGCGTCGGACGCACCGGCCGCGCCGGCCGCTCCGGCACCGCCATCACCATCGTGGCGCCCATCGACCGCAAGGCCGTGGCAGCCATCGAGAAGCTCACCGGCCAGACCATCGAGTGGGCCGGCGCGCCACCGGCAGCCCGGACCGACGCCCCGGAGCAGCGCCGCGAGCGCGGCCGCGGCCGTGGCCGCAATGGTGCGAAGCCACGCCGGCCGGAGCGGACCCAAGGCCCCGCGGAGCGGGCTCCTGCCCCGGAGCGCGCTCGTGGCGCCGCCGAGCGGGCTCCGGCCCCGATCACCCCCGTCACCCCCGCCGCCGTCACGCGGCGCGACGAGGCGCGGCCGGCGCGCCGCGAGAATCCCCGGCGGGAGAGCGAGGACGCCCAGCACCTGCCGGCGTTCCTGCTGCGTCCGGTCTTCGCCAAGGCGTCGGGCTAACCGGCCGAAAATCACGCTTCCGCGCGGCACTGCGGCGCTTTGCGTTTACCCCACATTCACTGATCGCCTCTACGATGCCAAGCCGGCATCCGGACGCTTTCATCGTTCGACGATCTGCCGTTTGCGGGACGGATCCGACGGCGGAGCGGGGTTGATCATGGCTGTGCAGAGCGACGAGCACGAACGCACCTTGGCGTTCGCGGAAATCGCTCTCGGCCAGATCAAGGCGCTGCGCCAACCCGCCATCCCGCGCAATTATGAAATCTGGTACACCTACGCGACCGGCTACAACCCCTCGCTCAATGCGACCATCAACGAGGCGCTGGCGCGACAGGGCGGCACCCTGTCGAACCAGGATCTCGAAGGCATCTACGACACCTACCTGTCGCCGCAGCGCTATACCGACCGCATCGACACGGTCGGCGCCAAGGTCATGGACGAGATCGAGCAGGTGATGGCGATGATCGGCGCCGCCATGGGCTCGACGTCGAGCTACACGGAAAGCCTGGCGGACATGTCGCAGCGCCTGGGCAGCGCCGATCGCGACGGCCTGCGCTCCATCGTCGAGACGCTGGTGCGCTCCACCCGCGAAATGCAGCAGGCCAACAATTCGCTCGAGGAGCGGCTGCACGCCTCGAAGGAGGAAATCAACCAGCTGCAGGAGAGTCTCGAGACGGTCCGCAACGAGAGCCTGACCGATCCGCTGACCGGTCTCGCCAACCGCAAATACTTCGATCAGATGCTCGAGCGCGCGGTGAGCGAAAACAAGCCCAATGACGAGCCGCTCTCGCTGGTGCTCACCGACATCGATCACTTCAAGAACTTCAACGACAATTACGGCCACCTGACCGGCGACCAGGTGCTGCGCCTGGTGGCGCAGGCGGTGAAGCAGAACGTCAAGGGCCAGGACATCGCGGCGCGCTACGGCGGCGAGGAGTTCGCCGTCATTCTTCCCAATACCGGGCTGCGGCAGGCGCTGACGGTGGCGGACCATATCCGCCGCGGCGTGGTGTCGAAGGAATTGATCAAGCGCTCCACCGGCGAAAATCTCGGCCGGGTGACGATCTCCGTCGGCGTCGCCATGCTGCATCAGGGCGAAAGCATGCAGGCGCTGATCGAACGTGCCGACGCGTGCCTCTATGCGGCCAAGCGCAACGGCCGCAACCAGGTGATCTGCGAGACCGATCCCGAGCTCAACACGCTGTCCCAGGCCGAGGTCGCGTAGGCTTTCGCGGCCGACCGTGCTTGAGCGTCTTCATCGCGAGGCATCGCGCGCATCTGGCCCGAGAGCCGAGACGAAATCCGCGATGAGTGCCCTGAGCTGATCGATCGACGGAATATCCATCATCAGCGCGACGTAGCCGCCGATCTCCCTCTTGCTGATCTCGAACTTGATGTGGAGAAACAGGATCGGGCTGTTAATCGGCTCGACCATCTGAAACATCTTTTGACTGTCGCCGCGGACAACGACCGGCAGCGACATCTTCAGCCCCTGCTTGAGCAGGTTAGCAATCGTCGCCACCCAGCTGTTGAGAATGATGTTTCCGGTTTCCGCCAGCGCCTCGTCTTCGAGCTCGACGATGTCCTCCAACGGCAGATTGCGGCCGACAACCGCACGAACGAGTTCCAGGCTGTTCGCTTCCGGGAAGATCAGAAGCGCTCGCCCGGAGAACGCGCCGCTGAAGTCCTGCCGCACCGCAACCAGATTCGGATTGTCGGGCTTGGCCACGACGCGCGTTGCCGCTTCTTGTGACAGGATCTCGACAGAAGGAACCGACAGCCGAACCTCGTGCCCGACCATCTGTCGCAGGCTGTTTGCCGCCCGAGCCATGGCGACATTGGAGAGTTCCGCGAGCGCGTCCTGTTCAAATTCCGTCAGAGGAACCAAGTGATCGTCGGCCATTGCCTTCTCTTTTTTGGTTGTTGAACAACGGGCTCGTGCGTAGCCCTGCCACGCACAACGCCGTCCCCTCCGAAAATGCCCCTGGCAAGTATAGGTTTCAGCGTACCGTAATGCCACCCGCGCCGACGCCGCGACGTCGCGCGGACAACCGCAGCCGCGTGCCGCATCGGTCATCGCCTTGAAACGTTATCCCTTTTTGTCCCTTGTGTGTCCTCACCCGGTACGCGTACTTTGGCCACCATGACAATCACGGCTTAGGTCGGGCCGCAAGGCGTGCAAATCCTCGAACAGGTTCAGTGATGCGTAAAAGATCAGCCGGTACGGAACGGATCGGAAAAAAGGGAGCACGCCCCGGCCTCAAGTTCGATCCGCAGCGGCCGGCCGCTGCTCCCGATGCGGGACGCGTCCTGGCCACGGCCTCGCGGCCGCTCATGAAGACGTCAGAGCTTGCTACCAGGGCAGCTCCAGCTCGGCCCGCCCGCGTTGCCCCCCTGCCGGGTGTTGCGGCAGCGGGTGCGCGTCACCGGAAGCCGGTGAAGCGTGTCGACGTGGCCGGCCAGCGGCAAAAGATCGAGGAGCGCGTTGCCGCCGCCAGCGAGGAGCTCGCCAGCGGGATCACCGAGGCGGCTTCCGCCGCCGAGGAGCTGCGCCGGGCGATGGAACAGATCGCCAGCGGTGCCGAGGAAGCCGCCAGCGCCTCGCAGCAGACTCTCGCGGTGGCCGGCAGCACCGCTACGGCGCTACTGGAGGCGCGCGATCGTGCCGAAACTGCACGACGGCGTACCGACACGTTGCAGGGACTGCTCGGGGAAACCGCAAACCAGATCGGATCATGGGCCGGCAACATCAAGCAGAATGGCGACCGCCAGGCCGGATCGGTTGCGATCATGGCGCAACTCAGCCAGCAGGCCGCCAACATCGGCGAAGTCACGAAGACCGTCAGCCAGGTTGCCGATCAGACCAATCTGCTCGCCCTCAATGCCGCCATCGAAGCGGCGCGGGCCGGCGATCATGGCCGAGGCTTCGCGGTCGTGGCGGACGAAGTGCGTGCCCTGGCCGAAACATCCGAGAAGGGCTCACGCGACGTACAGGATCTGGCGGAGCAAATTCGCGAGCAGGTCGCGTCGGCGGCCGCCACGATCACGACCGCGGCGCAGGGGGCGTCGGCGGAGGCGGAGCGCAGTCAGACGGTCATTCTCGCGCTGGGCGAGCTGCGCAAGGAGATCGGCGTCTTGGCCAAAGGCAGCCAAGCGATTGCGGTGGCCGCACTCGAGGCCGAAAATGCTGCGCGTGAAGCCCAGAAAGGCGCGGAAATCATCTCGTCCGCCGCCGAGGAACAGGCTGCGGCGGCTGGCGAGGCTCTTCGCAGCATCGAGCAGCAAGGTACTGCCCTCGACGAGAGCCAGACCGCCACGCAATCGCTGTCCGCCATGGCGAACGACCTGGACGCCATTGCAAAGGGCGGCGCCGGCGCCGACCAACTCGCCTCCGCGGCCGAGCAATTGTCGACCGCCGTTCAGGAAATATCCGGCTCCTCAACACAGATCATGATGGCGGTTGAGCAGATCAGCCGGGGTGCGCAGCAGCAAGCATCGGCGACGCAGGAAGCCAGCGCCGCAATCGATCAGATGGAGAAAGTTTCGCGCAAGGCAACGGAGGACGCCACGGCATCGCTCGAGCGCACGCAACGCCTCCGCGGCATCCTGGCCGAAATCCGGGTGACGATCGACGGACTGACGGCGGGCGTCACCCGTTCGCTGGAAGCGACGCGGCAAAGTCTGGGCTTGATCGCCGGTCTCGAAGCCATCAGCCGCAATGTCGAGAAGATCGTCGAGGGCATCGGCCTCGTATCCATTCAGACCAACATGCTGGCCGTCAGCGGCTCCGTCGAGGCCGCGCGAGCCGGTGATTTCGGCAAGGGCTTTGCCGTCGTGTCCAAGGACATCCGTACACTGGCGCGCGACTCGGGCGAAAACGCCGGCCGCATCAAGGATACGGTTCGCGCGATTCAGGATCAGATCGCGGTGGTCCGTCGCGAGCTTGAGCAGGTCATTGCGGCTGCGGACGCGGAAAACCAGAAGAACGTGGCCGTGCTGTCGAGCCTGGGTATCGTCGAAACGGACATGGATGAGATCGCGTCCGGCAACGAGGTGATCTTGACCCGCGCGGAAGCGATCCTGTCGTCATTGAAGGAGGCGGCGCGCGGCGCACAGCAGGTCGCTTCCGTGGCGGAACAGGCCGGCGGTGCAGCCAGCCAGGCGGCGGCTGCCGCCAAGCAACAGGCGCGCGGCGCCGAGGATCTGGCCGCCGCGATCGAGGAGATCGCATCGCTGGCCGAAGTCCTGCAGCGTCGCAATGGCTAGGCGAAGCCGGCCGGCAACCGAGCGACCTGCCGACGCCCGACATGGTGAAGCCCGGGGAATTCCCACCGTCGGAGCCCCGGCGGGTCACGACGGTGACGACGAGCACATCGTCGTATTCCGGATCGCGGCCGGCTCATTCGGCTTCCGCCTCGCCGATGTCGACGAAATCATCCGTCTTCCAAGCCTCGCACGCATGCCGCTCGGGCCGCGAAGTCTGCTCGGGCTCGCTAATCTGCGGGGGACGGTCTTGCCGGTGGTGAGCCTGAGGCTCCTGCTCGGGCTGCCGGATAGCGCGCCTGATGAGGCGACGCGCGTCATCGTCATCGGCCAAGGCGCCCCGGTCGGCTTTGCGGTCGACCGCGTCGAAAACCTCATGGGGGTTTCGGCAAATCTGATCGAGACCGACGATGCCGCGGCGGGCACGACCGATCCGGACCTCGTTGACGGAGCGATCAAGGGCGCCGAAGGCGACAGCACGATCAAGATCTTGAATCCGCCGCGACTGCTGCGCGATGAGTTCGCTCGACTGGCGTCCGGCCCCCGCGCCGCGCCGGTCGTTGCACCACCCTCAGGAACGGCGAGCACGTCAGCGGCCGGAGCAAGCCCCTCCGTGCCGGAAGCGCAGCAGAACGTGTCGCTGGTCAGCTTTGATCTCGGCCAGCAGGAATACGCGTTGCCGCTTGCCCGGGTTCGCGAAATCATTCCCCTGCCCGATCAGATATCCGAGGTTCCCCGCGCGGAAACCGCCGTGATCGGCGTGGTAACCCTGCGCGATCGGCTGCTGCCGCTGGTGTCGTTGCGGGCGCTCCTGGGATTGCCGGACGACACGCATCGCGAACAGCGCGGCAAAGTCCTGGTGATGCCGATGGGAAGCGGCGCCGTTGGCATGGTTGCGGACCGCACGCGAGAAATTCTGCGTGTCGACCCAACCGTCATCGACCCGGCGCCCCCGCTGCTGACGCGCGGGGCGGGAGATGCAGAAATTACGTCGATCTGCCGTCTAGATCACGGCCGGCGGCTTGTCGCCGTGCTGTCGCCCGATCGCTTGTTCCGCTCGGATCTGGTGCGCCGCGTGCTGGAGGATCACGGCAATGGCACCGCCGGCGAAGAGAGCCGAACAAATGGAGACGTCATGGCCGACGAGCAATTCATTGTGTTCCGGCTGGGCGATCAGGAATACGGAATACCGGTGGCAGCAGTCGACGAGATTGCCCGTCCGCCGGAGCACGTTACCCGTCTTCCCAAGTCGCCTGCCTTCATCGATGGCGTGATGAATCTCCGCGGCAGCGTCGTTCCGATCGTCGACCTTCGACGCCGGTTCGAGCTCACGTCGGAGGTCACGGGGAACTCCCGGCGCATTCTCGTGTTGAAGGCTGGCGGGGGGAAGACCGGCTTCATGGTGGATGTCGTCTCGGAGATCATCAAGGTGCCGTCAGCCGCCATCCGCCCGGCGCCGGAATTGTCACCGGAGCAGATGCGCCTGATTGGCCGCGTCGCGAACCTCGACGAGCAACACCGCATGATTCTCCTGGTCGATCCGGCGCAACTGCTGACTCAGGTCGAAGCCGATGTGCTGGCCAGGTTCGATCGTGGAGACCCCGCGCGGCCACCGAAACCTTCGTGATCAAGCTTCTCATCGCCGACGATTCGGCACTGATGCGGAAACTGCTCGAAGGCATTTTCCGCGCCGAAGGCGATTTCGACATCCGGCTTGCCCGCAACGGCAGCGAAGCCCTGGAACTGGTGCGGTCTTTTGACCCTCAGGTGGTGACACTCGACGTCCAGATGCCCGGCATGGACGGCCTCGCCTGCCTCGGCCGGATCATGCTCGAGGCGCCGCGACCGGTCGTGATGATTTCCGCACTGACGGAAGAAGGCACCGAGGCAACGTTGGAAGCCATGGACCTCGGGGCAATCGATTTCGTCGCCAAGCCAGGCGGGGCCGTCTCGCTGGAAATCGATCGGCTGCGTCCCCTGCTCGTCGAGAAGGTCCGCGCTGCCGCCGGCGTGCGTATCCGCCCGACGCTGCGGCTCACCGAACGCATTCGGCATCAGGTGCGCGGAGCCGGGCTGGCGGCGCGGCCGCCGCGACCGCGGCGCAAGACACCCGCCACCGGCGCCAAGGGTAAAAGCCAGCCATCGCCAGGGCTGGTCCTGGTGGGAACTTCGACCGGCGGTCCGGCCGCCCTCGATATCGTGCTGCCGCAGTTGCCTAGCCGGTTTCCCTGGCCGGTAATGGTTGCGCAGCACATGCCAGCGAGCTTCACCGGACCGTTCGCCAAGCGGCTGAACCGGCAATGCGAGCTGCAGGTTGTCGAGGTGACCGCCCCCGTGCCGCTGCAGGCGGGAACGATCTACATCGCCCGCGGCGATGCCGACATGATCGTGTCCCAGCGCTCAGCGGGGCCGATCGCAATGTGCGCGCCGGCGCGGACGGATTATCCGTGGCATCCGAGCGTCGAGCGCATGGTTACCAGCGCGATGGAGCACTTCGAGCCGCACCGGCTGATCGGAGTCTTGATGACCGGCATGGGACGCGACGGTGCTGACGCCATGGCAAGGCTGCGCGCCGAGGGCGGCAGGACCATCGCCGAAGCGGAATCGACGGCAATCGTCTGGGGCATGCCGGGCGAGCTTGTGAAGAACGGCGGCGCGGAATGCGTAAGATCGGTCGAGACCATTGCCGCGACCATCATCGACATGGTGGATGAGAATGCCCTTCGTTAAGCGCGAGATCGCGAAACCTGCAAAACCCGCCGCCGCCGACAGTAATGAAGGATCGGTCCTGGCGTCCTTGCGCAGTTCCGACCCCGAGGTCCGTTGGGGCGCCGCGCGCGCTCTCGGGCATCGCGCCGATGAAGTCCCGCTGCTCGCGGCAGCGCTCGCCGCCGAAACGGTCGAGCGCGTCCGCGAAGCCATGATCACCGCGCTCATGCGGATCGGCGATGAAGCCAGCGTCACAGCGCTTCTGCCCTATCTTCGCGCCCAGGACGCCGGCCTGCGTGCCGCCGCGATCGAAGCCTTGCAGGCACTGCCCGACGCAATCTCGCCATTCGTGACGGCGCTGCTGAAGGACGACGATTCCGACGTGCGCATCCTGGCCAGCGAGCTCGTACGCAACATGCCTGCCGCAGAGGCCACGAGGATTCTATGCGACCTCCTCGCGCGCGAGCAACACGCCAATGTCTGTGCGGCCGCAATCGACGTGCTGACGGAGGTGGGGACGCGCGACGCCGTCCCGGCCCTGCGCGCCTGTGCGGCGCGTTTCGAGGGAACACCGTTCGTTCCCTTTGCCGCGTCAATCGCGATCGCTCGGCTTTCCGGCACGGAAACCTAGGTCCCGGATGGCCCGCTCACCGGCGCAGAAACCGCCTGCCGTCCACATTACGCAGGACGACGTTCAGCGATTCTGCGAGTTCCTGTATCGCCGCACCGGGATGATGTTCTCGGACGAGAAGCGCTACTACATCGATCGCCGGCTTGCCGAGCGGATTGCCGCGACGGGATCGCCGTCCTTCCAGGCCTATTTCGCGCGCCTGCGATCGGATACCGATCACGAGATCGAGCATCTGGTCAACGCCTTCACGGTGAACGAGACCTATTTCTACCGCGAGGAACACCAGCTGCGCTGCATGACGACAGATCTCCTAGATCGCATCCTTCGCGGCAAGCGCCCGGAAGAGCCGATCCGCATCTGGTCCATTCCCTGCTCGAGCGGCGAAGAGCCCTACTCGATCGCAGTGTGGCTGATGGAAAACTGGAGCGAGGTCGACAGTTACAATATCGAGATCGTCGGCTCGGACATCGACACGCGTGCGCTCCGAGCGGCAGCGGACGGAATCTACGGCGAGCGCGCACTCATGCGGCTTTCGAGAGATGTGGTCGCCCGTTATTTCCAGCCAACGGGAAGCGGCGAATATCAGATCGATCCGGGTTTGAGAAACAGCATCCAGTTCACCCGGGCCAATCTCGTCGACGGCCAGGACATGGCGCGGTACCGCGGCTTCGACCTCGTCTTCTGTCGCAATGTGCTAATCTATTTCGATGATGCGTCACGCCGCAGTGCGGCGGAAAATCTCTATGACTGCTTGCGGCCGGGCGGGTACATCTGCCTCGGTCATTCGGAAACGATGAGCCGGATTTCGCCTTTGTTCCGCGTCTGCCGGTTCTCCGACGCCATCGTCTATCAACGGCCGGAGGCGGACGATGCCGCAGAATGACAGGGCCGCCGCAGCATCGGGGAAGCGCATTCTCGTCGTCGACGACTCGTCTCTCGTGCGGCTCTATTGCCGCGACGCGCTTGAGCAGGCGGGATTCGAAGTCGAGCAGGCCATCAACGGCATCGAAGCGCTGGAGAAGGTTCTGGCGCAGCCCTTCGACCTGGTGATCGTCGACGTCAACATGCCACGGATGGATGGGTTTTCCTTCCTTCGCGCCCTTCGCCGTAGCGCGCCGGACGTCGCGACGCTCCCGGCCTTGGTGATTTCGACCGAGGCCGGCGAGCTCGACCTCGACGACGCCAGGGCGGCAGGGGCCAATTTCTACCTCGTCAAGCCGGTATCGCAGATCGATCTGCTGCGCCATGCGGCCGTGCTCACGGGGGCGAGCACGTGAGCGATATCGCCGAGCAATTCATCGTCGAAGCGCGAGAACTCGTCCACCTCGCCACCGACGATCTGATCGCGCTGGAGCGGGAGGGGGCTGCGCCCGAGCGGATCGATCGCATCTTCCGCGCCTTCCACACCCTCAAGGGGTCGGCCGGGCTTGTCGACCTGCCGGCGATGGGCTTGGCGCTGCACGCCGCGGAAGATCTGCTCTCCGTCATCAGGGCGGGCAAGCAACCGATGACGTCCGCCGTCGTCGATCGGGCATTGGCGTGCTTGGACCAGGTGTCGAAGTGGGTCGACGACTTCGCCGCCGACCGGTCTCTGCCGGGTCGTGCCG
>Ga0081540_1003553_pt1 | contig 12271 bp, 14 predicted proteins | sample TabmetS2T1R1_FD_71024 | JGI IMG/M metagenome (GOLD analysis project Ga0081540, IMG submission 71024) | Tabebuia heterophylla rhizosphere microbial communities from the University of Puerto Rico - S2T1R1 | ecosystem: Host-associated > Plants > Roots > Rhizosphere ...
CGAGGGAGTGCCGACGAACCGACGACCAATAACCACAGCCGGCCCGCGGACGCGACAGTGAGAACCATTTGGCCGATACGGTGCCCATGTGAAGCCAGTCGCCATCGTGACCGGAGCCGGTACCGGTATCGGCCAAGCAACTGCACGCCTGTTTCATGACCGGAACTACGCCGTCGTGGCCGCAGACGTCAGCCCCGAGGCATTGTCGTGGGCAGCAGACGTGCCCGATTGTCAGACGGTCGTTGCCGATGCGAGCGACGAGGCCGCCAATGCCGCCGTGGTCGAGGCAGCCGTCAAAGCGTTCAGCCGTCTCGACGTCGTCGTCTTGAATGCCGGCATTGCCCGTCGCGTTGACTGGACGGCTGACGACGCCGTTCCGCAGTACGACCGGATCATGGCTGTGAATGCGCGGGGCGTAGTGCTCGGGATTCGCCATGCCGCGCCCGTGATCGCCACGCATGGTGGTGGATCCATAGTTGTCGTAGGGTCGACGTCCGGGATAAGGGCCGACCCAGATCGGTGGGCCTACAACGCATCCAAGGCGGCGGCGATCAATGTGGCTCGAGCTGCTGCCCTTGACTGGGCGCATCGAGGGGTCCGGGTCAACGTCCTTGCACCGGGGCCCACACTCACCCCGATTCTCCAGGGCGGCAGGCCCACCTCCGATCATCTCGATGAACTGAGCCGCTCGATACCACTGCATCGCTTGGCTCGACCCGAAGAGCAGGCCGAGGCCATCTACTTCCTCGCCTCGCCGGCCGCCAGTTACATCACCGGAGCCGTCCTGATGTGCGACGGAGGCGTCACGGCCAACGTGGGTCTCTTTCCGCCGCACCCAGCTAGCGGTTAGCCCGAGGAGCACAACCGTGACTGATGAACAATCGCCGGTGATCGTGGTCGGCGCTGGCCTATCCGGTCTCGCCGTCGCGTTAACGGCCGCTCTTCGCGGTCGCCGAACCGTTGTCCTCGAGGCGAGCGAGAAGGTCGGCGGCGCAGCCGCATGGTCGGGCGGCCAGGTGTGGGTCGGCGCAAATCATGTGGCCGCTCGGGCCGGCATCGACGACGACCTCGCGCGCGCCGAAGCATACGTCCGCGCCATCGGCGCGGCCCATCCCGAAATGCTCGATGAACTTGCTCTGCTGCGCTGGCTCACCGTCGCTCCGATAGCGATGCGATATTGGGAAGAGGTCGGTGCGGTCCAGTGGGAAGTCATACCTGATCTCGCCGACTACCACGACTACGCGCCGGGCGCGCTGGCTGAAGGACGCTATCTCACGTGCGCGGTCATCGACGGTGCAGTTCTCGGTGAATGGCGCAACCGGCTTCTCGTCTCGCCATACTTTCCAGTCGGCACAACGTATGCCGACATGTATCTCAAGGGCCGTCGGGCGGCCAACCTCGGCACCAACGCAGATAACGCCCGACCCGCCGAAGACACCGTCATCGCCGACCATGCCGGCGTTCCTGCGTTCGGCCGCACCACTCCGGCGCAACGCCGCCAGCGGAGGGATGGCGCAGACCCACTGACGTTCGGGACCGGCCTCGTCGCCTGGTTCCTCGCGCGGGTGCTCCGTGAGGACAACATCGATCTCCGCCTTTCGTCGCGCGTCATTGCCCTCCTCCGTACCAACGGTGGCGCTGTATCGGGGGTGCGAGTCAAAGCCAGCGAGGGGGAACGCGACCTACTCGGTCCGGTCGTCCTGGCAACAAGCAGTTTCGACTGGGATCCCCAGACCGTCGAAGAACTCCTCGGTCTCGGCCCGGACGACTTCGGCTCGATCGCCCCGAAGACCATCCGCGGCGACGGGCTGCGGATGGCTCGCGACGCCGGTGCGGCAATCGTGCGAATCCCCCCTACGGCGGTGCCGATGCCGCCCGGCTGGCGAACCGCTGACGCGCAGGGATATGCCAACGGACCGGAATATGCCCTTCCGCACGCGATGATCGTTGACGCCTCTGGGCGCCGGTTCTGCGACGACTCCTACTGGGTGGACATCGTCCGAAGAGGTCTGGCCCCCGACGATCCACATGTGCCGTTCTTTCTGATCTGGGACGAGCAGCATCACCGTGCTTACGGACTGGGCTCATCCCCGCCGGGGGGGCCATATCCGGACGGGCTCGTCGCCACGGCACCCACCCTTTCCGAGCTGGGCGCTGCGCTGGGTATCGATGGAGCGGCTCTGGCAGCGACCGCGGACCGGTTTAGCCGGCATGCCCGGGCTGGCGTCGATCCCGATTTCGGGCGGGGGTCGGTGCCTTTCATTGCGCGCTTTGCGGGAGACCCAACCCATGAACCGAATCCACTGCTCGGCGACGTGGCCCAACCTCCGTTCTACGGCATACGAATGGTCTACGTTGGCACCGCCATTGGCATGAGCGGCATACATATCGACGCTGACGCGCACGTCCTTGACTCGTCTGGCAATCCACTGCCGGGCCTATACGGGATTGGTTCGGTCGCGGCCTACACAACAATGGGCACGGCGTACAACAGCGGATTCGCACTTAGCCGCGGACTCACCCACGCCTACCTCGTTGGCCGCGAACTAGTCGCGCAACAACAGCCTCTCGAACGTCGAAATCGGTAGCTTCGTCGGTTAGGTCGGCGTGTAGCGGCCGAGCCTTATCGGGACCAGGATGGCTCGTCGCCCCACCGCGATAAGGAGACCTCGATGGACCCACGGGATTTGTCCGGCACAACAGCAGTAGTCACGGGGGCGAGTCGCGGGTTCGGCCGCGCCATCGCCGCCGCACTGATCGGCGCGGGCGCGGAAGTCGCGGGCGTAGCCCGGGACGACGCCGAGCTAGCCCTGGTCCGCGACCAGCTCGGTGAGCGGTTCATTCCCATTGTCGGCGACGCGACCGATGCGGGGCTTGCGGCGCGAGTGTCGCGGCTATCGTGGTACAGAGAAGCCGTCTCGCGCAGGTGGTTCCGATGAGACAATTGTCATGAGCGCGCCGATCGAACTTGACGATCGATTCACCATCGGAACGCGCTACTGGCATCGTCTCGACGACGGCCGGGTGCAGTGCGACGTGTGTCCACGAGCGTGCCGGCTGCACGAGGGTCAGCGGGGACTCTGTTTCGTCCGGGGCCGAGTCGATGACCAAATTGTGCTCACGTCTTACGGCCGATCGAGCGGATTCTGTGTCGATCCGGTGGAGAAGAAGCCGCTGAATCATTTTCTACCGGGCACGCCGGTGCTGTCCTTCGGAACGGCCGGATGCAATCTTGCGTGCAAGTTCTGCCAGAACTGGGACATCTCCAAGTCCCGAGAGATCGACACACTCGCCGACGCCGCGTCGCCGGAAGCCCTGGCCGAAGCGGCGAGTCGGCTTGGCTGTCGCAGTGTGGCCTTCACCTACAACGATCCAACCATCTTCGTGGAATACGCCATCGATGTGGCCGATGCCTGCCACGAGCGCGGCATCAACGCGATCGCGGTCACTGCCGGCTACATATTGCCGGCCCCGCGGTTCGATCTCTATGCACATATGGACGCCGCTAACGTCGACCTCAAGGCGTTCACGCAGGACTTCTACCACCGCGTCTGCGCTGGCCACCTCGACGCGGTGCTCGACACTCTGGAATACCTGCGCCACGAAACGAACGTATGGTTCGAGATCACGACGCTGCTGATCCCCACACGTAACGATTCTGACGAGGAAATCGACGCGGAGACGCGGTGGATCGCCGAACACCTTGGACCTGACGTGCCGCTGCACTTCACCGCGTTTCACCCGGACTACAAGATGCGCGACCTACCGCCAACGCCGCCGGCGACGCTCTCTCGCGCCCGCCGAATCGCCTTGGCTAACGGCTTGCATTTCGTTTACACCGGAAACGTGCATGATTCCGAGGGCGGCTCGACCTACTGTCCGGGGTGTGGTGCCGCGGTGGTCGTGCGTGACTGGTACGTCCTGAACCGCTATGAGTTGACCGACCGCGGTGCATGTCGCTCCTGCGGGACCTCGGTGCCCGGTGTGTACGACGGGCCGGCCGGAGGTTGGGGTGCCCGGCGGCAACGGGTGAACCTCTTGGGCGCGCGCTGATCATGCCCGCCCGCGACCGGGTGCGGCCCGCCGAGTGCGCTGGCCGGTTCTATCCCGCCGACTCAGCTCGCCTGGCCGAGACGGTGGATCAACTACTGGCGGAGGTCTCGACGTCCGTTTCGGATGACGGCGACCCGGTCGCTTTCGTCGTTCCGCACGCTGGATATGTCTATTCCGGTCGAGTCGCCGCGTCGGCCTATCGACGGCTGGCCCAGCGGCGCGGGCACGTTCATCGAGTGGTTGTTCTCGGTCCGGCGCATTTCGCCCGACTCGCCGGTGCGGCGGTGCCGGAATGCAGCGCATTCGCCACCCCGCTGGGCGAAATCGAGGTCGATCAGTCGGGATGCGCCGTTGCCGCCGGCCTTCCGGCCGTCACGTACTCCCTAGGCGCACACGCGCGCGAGCACTCCATCGAAGTGCAACTCCCGTTCCTCCAACAATGCCTGGGGCCCGACATCAGCATCGTGCCGATCGCGGTCGGCCTCGTCGAAACGCGCCCGCTCGCCGATGTCATCTCTGCGCTGTGGACGGACGACTCGACCGCGGTCGTGGTCAGCACTGACCTCAGCCACTACCAGGATCAAGCAACCGCCGAGCGACTAGACGGTCGCACCGCCGAGGCGATCCTGCGGCAGGATCCGCTCGCAATTGGCGACCGCGCCGCCTGCGGACGCTACCCACTACGGGCGCTACTCGAAGTCACGCGGGAGCGCTCTCTCCGCATCCGCCAACTCGATCTGCGCACGTCAGCGGACACCACCGGTGATCGATCCAATGTCGTCGGATACGGCGCGTTCGCGGCTCACCCCCGCGGTTAGCCGCTTCGGAACGGCAGTCCCAATGCGCAGACTGATCACGGTGGGTCATCGCTGACGAGAGCTCTTGCTCCGCGCCTCACCTGGGAGGATTGTCACAGTATGACTGCGCTTACCGCCCGACTCAGGTCGTCAACGCCTCGTCTGATTGTCGTTCTCGCCCTGCTGGCGGCCGGTGTCGTGGTCAGCGGGCCAGCCGCGGCCGCGGCTCCCAGCCAACCGGACTTCGGCCCGAACGTCTATGTGTTCGACCCGTCGACGCCGCAAAGTCAGATCCAGGCGACTGTCGATGCGATCGCTGCCCAGCAGGTTCCGAACCAGTTCGGCTCGCAACGCTATGCGCTGCTGTTCAAGCCAGGCACATATGGGTCGGCGACTAATCCCCTGAATTTCCAGGTCGGCTACTACACCGAGGTTGCCGGTCTCGGAGCCTCGCCGAGCGACGTCGTCATCAATGGCTCGGTCTACGTCCGGAATCAATGCACCGGCAGCTTCTGCGTTGCTCTGACCAATTTCTGGCGGTCGCTGTCCAATCTGACCATCAACGTGACGACCCCCGACTTCGGCTGCTATAGCGGCGAGTTCTGGCCCGTTTCGCAGGCCGCGCCGATGCGGCGCGTCCACGTCAACGGTTTCACCACGCTGATGGACTATTGCACCGGCCCGTCGTTCGCCAGCGGTGGCTTTATCGCCGACTCGAGGTTCGACGGCAGCACCATAGTCAATGGCTCCCAGCAACAGTTCCTCGTCCGCAACAGCACCTTGGACGGCTGGACTAACGGAGTGTGGAACCAGGTCTTCACCGGAGTTGCGGGCGCCCCGGCGCAGTGCTTCCCCGCGCAGGCCAGCTGCGGCGGCCCGTACACCACGCTCGCGACCACCCCGGCGAACCGCGAGAAGCCTTATTTGTACGTCGACGGAACGGGCAAGTACCAGGTCTTCCTCCCTGATGCCAAAACGAATTCCGCTAGTGAGTCCTGGTCCTCCGGACCGACCTCAGGCCGGTCGATTCCGGTGTCGGATTTCTTTGTTGCGAAACCATCCGACTCGGTCCAGACGATCAATAACCAGCTCGCGCAGGGCCGCAACCTGCTGTTGACCCCCGGCGTCTACAACGTCGACCGGACGATCAAGGTCAAGCGGGCCGACACCGTAGTGCTCGGGCTGGGGTTCGCCACGCTGACGCCCGCCAACGGAGCCGTGGTCATGACGGTCGCCGATGTCCCCGGCGTTGACATCGCCGGCTTGATCTTCGACGCCGGCCCGGTGAACTCGCCGACACTGCTGCAGATCGGCACGCAGCACGCCAGCAATGGAGCGGCCCGCGAGAACAATGGCTGGAGCAACCCCGCGGATCCGACTGGCGCGCAGGACGTCTTCTTCCGCATCGGCGGACCGCATCCCGGCAGGGCGACCGTGAGTCTGGAAGTCAACAGCGACAACGTGATTCTCGACGACATCTGGGCCTGGCGCGCCGACCACGGCACCGGCGTTGGCTGGACTGCGAACACAGCCGAGTCCGGGCTTGTGGTCAACGGCGACAACGTGATCGCCACCGGGCTGTTCGTCGAGCACTACCAGAAGTTCCAAGTCATTTGGAATGGCAGCAACGGCACAGACGTCTTCTTCCAAAGCGAGATGCCCTACGACGTGCCGGACCAGGCCTCCTGGATGTCGAACGCAACCACGGATGGCTATGCAGCCGTCCTGGTTTCACCGACAGCGCGGCACTTCACCGGGTACGGCATGGGCACGTACAGCTTCTTCAACCAGGGCGTGAACATCTTCGCGGCCCACGCCTACGAAGCGCCGATCCCGGCCAACGTCCAGATGCACGATTTGCTGACCATCTTCCTGGATGCCAGCGCCGGCAAGGGCGGCATCCTCAACGTCATCAACGACACCGGTGGGCCCTCCACGATCGCCAACCCGGACATTCCGGTTACCGTAACGAGCTATCCGTGACTGCTAGTAGGCCCTAGATCCTGCGTTTGGGTCGGGCCCTGGCTCACGCCCAGCGGCGCATAGGGCGAGCCTGGACAGATAAAGCTCCCATCCGCGCTGGTGATGGTCACTCTGCTCGGCAGACGGCAGCCCGTGCTGCCGCAGAGTGACAAGCGTCCCGTGCTTGTCCGATTGGAAGGTGACCTCGATCTGGCTCGACCCGGGTGGGACGGCCGAGTCCGCAACCCACCCCCAGGTGAACACAACTCGCTTCGGTGGGTCGATCTCGACGACCTTGCCGGCAGCCTCGACGCCGTCGCGCATATGGACCCAGTATTCGCCGCCGGGCTCGGGGACGATCCGGGCTGTCGAGCCCATCCACTGCACGTACTTGGCCGGGTCGGTGAAGTAGCTGAACACCGTTTCGGGCTGCGCCTCGATGTGGACCGTCACTTCGAGGACATTGTCGGTCATCAGTTGTCCTTCAGTCGTTGTTCGGCTTCGGCAAGCATCTTCAGGCGAGTGAGGCTGGAGCGCCAGTAGTCTTCGACGACAATCCGCAACGGACCGAGCGCCTCCTTGTCGGCCTGGTAGTAACGGCTTGTGCCCTGGCGTCGTTCGACCAGATAGCCTGCCTTGCGCAGCACGGTGAGGTGCTGGCTCACCGCGCCCCATGTGACGTCGAATCGCGCTGCGATCTCGCCCGCGGACCGTTCCTGATCCCAGACGAGCTCGAGGATCTGTAGACGCCGTGGTCCAGCGAGGATCTGAAGAGGCTCCACCGCACCTCCTTGCGAGTCTATTTTAGATAGATCTAAAATAGTACGGACGAAACGGTACCTGAACCAGGAGGATTGGCGATGAAGCGCACGATCACACTGGCGCTCGATGTCGAGGCCGAAGCGACCCGAGTGTTCGACATCCTGTCGACTACCGCCGGTCAACGATCGTTCTGGACGGCGGATTGTGATGTCACGGCCGATACAGCCCGGTTCGGTTTCGCAGTCGCGCCAGTCGATCTGATCACGACGGTCACGGCGGAGCGGGACAAGCTGCTTCGGATGACCGTCACGTCCGGATTCCCGTTCTGGGAGGGGTCGACGTGGGAGTGGGAGCTCGGCCCTGCGGTGCGGGCCGCCTCCGGCACAAGTGTGCTATTCCGCCACTACGGGTTCGGTGAGGGCTACGCCGAAGTGGACCTGGCGTACACGGCGCAGACCTGGGCGATGATCATGGATCGTCTTGCCGGCTACGCAAACACCGGAAAGCCGCAGCCATACTTCCCAACCGCTTAACACAAGCATCCGTCCAGTCGTAAGCGTCGGACGCCGTTCGGAAGCACCAACGGCTACTTGAAGCGCGGACATTTTGCACCGTCGATCCCCGGACGAGGTTCAACGATCGAGTGGCGTCACAGGCTACGGTGTCGCCACCTCTCGGCATAGGCTTGGCAGACCCCAGTGGACTGGAGCGGGTTGGGGGGCCGATGATCACCACAGAGCTTCTCGTGGTGGGCGCCGGGCCGTACGCGCTGTCGACGGCTGGTTTGGCGCGCGAGCGTGGCATCAAGACCGTCGTCGTCGGGCGCCCGATGGAGTTCTGGCGGGAAAACATGCCCGAGGGAATGTTCCTGCGTTCCGGGCCCGATTGGCACCTGGACGGGGCCGGAACTCACACCCTGGCGGCGTTCCTGCAGGACCGCGGGATAGCGCCCAAGGACATTGATCCGATTCCGATCGCGGTGTTCCTCGACTACGCCGAATGGTTTCGCGAGGAGAAGGCCATCGACGTGCAGGCGGAGACCATCGCCGACCTGACGCACGCTGACGGCAGATTCGAGGCGTCGCTGGCGGGCGGCGAGCAGATTCTCGCTGACGCCGTCGTGTGCGCTCCGGGCATCCGCCACTACGCGAATCTTCCCGAGTGGGCAGGGTCGGTCCCGCCCGGGCGGGCAGCGCACACGTGCGACCTGGTGCAGTTCGGGGCGCTGGCCGGAGCGAGGGTGCTCATCGTCGGCGGCCGGCAGAGCGCATACGAATGGGCAGCCTTGCTGCGCGAGCACGGTGCCGCTCGGATCGACATCGTGCACCGCCATCCCGTGCCGCGCTTCGACCGCGCGGACTGGGGCTTTGTCGACGCCCACGTTGAACGCACGATTAGCGTCCCGGGGTACTGGCGCCGCCTCGCGCCGCCCGACCAGGACAGGATCGCCCTTCAGTTCTGGGAGGTTGGACGGCTGACGTTGGAGTATTGGCTGGTTCCCAGGCTCAATTGGGACGGCATTCATCGCTGGCCAAGCACCGAAGTCGTCGACGTCATCCCGAACTCCGTGGGCGACGAACTCGATGTGTTGCTGTCGAATTCTGAGCGGCTCACCGTTGACCGCATCATCTACGCCTCGGGTTACCGGGGCGACGTAGCGAGAGTCCCCTACCTGGCCAGCTTGAGGGGGCGCATCGCGTGTGTCGACGGATTTCCGGTGCTTGACGAGGCCTGCGGGACGAGCCTGACCGGGTTGTACGTGACCGGCTTCTCGGCCAGCCGGGACTTCGGACCGTTCTTCGGGTTTGTGAAAGGCGCACCGGCCTCGGCCACGCTCATCGTGCGAGATCTCTTGTCGCGACCGTAATTACTATGGGTGGTCGCCTGCAGGAACGATCAATACCGGGCACGGTGGATGAGCCACCAAGGAGCCGACGAGCGAGCCGAGTACCGCGCTCGGGCCTCGGTGACGCCGCTCACCCAGCACGAGCACGGGCGCGCCCTTGCCCGCCGTGCGCAGCTCGCGCTCGGTGTCGCCTTCGATCACCTCAACGGAGACAGTAACCGGAGGCTCGCCGGCTTCCTTCCGGGCCGCCTGCAGCTGCTCCGCCTCCTCGGTGAGTCGCTTCCGGACGAACTCCCCGGGATTGTGCCCGGCCGGCCAGTTCAGTGGCACGCCCCACGTCGCCGCGGAATGCCAGACGTGGATGGCGAGCACGCCCGTTCCGCGCCTTGCAGCCTCGGACGCGGCGACCCGCATAGCCTGCAGTGAGTTGGGTGAGTCATCGACGCCGACGACCACGTCGGGAGAGTTGGCCATGGCACAACACTCGCACACAGCGGCCAGATGATGCTTGGTCAATCCTGGCCAATCTTGCCTCTATGTTGGCTCATCCGAACCGAACCCACTTCTCGCCAACACCTTGACGTCGGATGAGCTCGGACAGCTAGTCGAGCCAACAGGCAGATACTGGGGCAAGATCTCTTGTCATTCGAACTCGCCGGTGCTTGGGTCGGCGTTGGTTCGGCTACCGGCGAGCCGGCCGGGCGCCCAGTTCGTGATCTTCGATCTATCGACGCCATATGGCAACACGTCCAAGATCACGACGCGATAGGAGGACGAATGGCCGACAGCTTTGACGGCCGAACCCGCGAGCTGGCCGACGGCAATCGGATCCCGGTCTTGGGCCTGGGCGTCTGGCAGGTGCCCAACGGCCGAGAGTGCGTCAACGCCGTGCTATGGGCGCTCGAATTCGGCTATCGACACATCGACACTGCGCAGGCCTACGGCAACGAAGCGAGCGTCGGAGAAGCCCTTCGCCGCAGTGGCATTCCTCGCGAGCAGGTGTTCATCACCACCAAGTTCCAGCCGTCACGCCGGAACGCCGCGACTGAGGTCGAGGGCAGCCTGAAACGGCTTGGTGTCGACTACGTCGACCTGTATCTCGTCCACTGGCCCGCGGGCGGGCCAACGCGAGCGTGGCCGACGATGGAACAGGCTCATCGACTCGGCTATGCCCGATCGATCGGCGTCTCGAACTTCAACGTCACCGAACTCGCAGAGATGATGGACGGTGCAACGGTTCGGCCAGTTGTCGACCAAGTGAATCCCAGTCCATTCACCTACCGTCGGGCGCTGATCGACGAGAGCCGAGCCCGAAACGTGGAGGTCGAGGCCTACAGCCCGCTGGGTACGGGACGCCACCTTGCCAACGGCACCGTGAATCGCATCGCGTCACGCATCGGTCGCACGCCCGCCCAGGTCCTGCTGCGCTGGTGCCTCCAGCACGACCTCGTTGTTCTTCCAAAATCGACCCACCGTCCGCGGATCGAAGAGAACGCCCAGATCTTCGACTTCGTGCTTTCTCCCAATGACATGTCCGAACTGGACAGCCTGGACCGCACCGGTGGCACCGGTGCGGCTCTCGAACGCAAATGGTGGCGATAGCGCGGGCGGCTCTCTACGAGTCGGCTGTCAGAATCACCGCATGGGACAAGGGAATACGCCAGCTCAGCTGGTGCTGACCGAAGACGAGGCCGTCGAACTATTCGCCTATCTGGTTACCGCAGCGCGTACTCAACTGGAGGAAGCAGCGGAATACGGACCCTTGCGGCTGCTCACGGCCGCGCGCCGGCTTGGCGAGATGATCGCGCCGCGATCATCGGAACCACTTCGTGAGTTGGTGAACGGACCGTTGCAGGAACTGGGTCCGGTGCCGCTCAGCGATGACGACGATCGGGGCAAGTTCGCGGCGCAACTCGACACGATCTGCGTGGCCGTGGCTGACCACGCCATGCAGCGCGTCGGGTTGCGCACGGACCAGTGACATGACGGAGCCAAGCGCCGACGTCCTGCGGATCATTCGCAGCCGCAGGGTCACTCGGGCGCTGACTGCGCAGCCGGTCACTCCTGACCAGCTGGACACCGTCCTTGAGGCGGCGTCGTTCGCTCCGAGCGCCGGCAACCGCCGCCTGCACCCGCTAGTTGTCGTCACCGATTCCCGCCGGCTGGCGGTGTTGCGTCTGGTGTCGCCGGGCATGCTGCAACGCCCAGCCGCGGCGATCGTCATTTGCATCGATGCAGCTAATGCTCGCCGCTACGGGTTCCGCCCGGACACGCCGGGCCTGTACGTGGATGTCGGAACGCTCGCGGCCACAATCCTGCTTGCGGCCCACGCGATTGGCCTCGGTTCGGGACCGGTTACGTCGTTCAGCCGCGCTGCCGCGGCTCATGTGCTCGGCCTGCCCGACGGGTGGGGGCCCCGACTCATCGTGTGCCTAGGGCATCCGGCTGACAATCAGCCCGCAGGGATGCGGGCCAAGCGCCGCCGCGAAGCGCTCGCCCGCACGCTGTGGCGATAGCGACTGAAGGCACGATGCCGCAAAAGATGAATCTGCGCGTTTATCTTGCCGTGGGCTGAGATGCCCGACTAGAAACAGAGCGTTGGAGCTGTTCACGCTTGGCGGCGGGTCATAAGCGCGCCGTCACCGAACTGAGTGGAGGACGCCTTGAAGCGTTCACTGGCTCTACTCGCAGCTGCGGTCTTGACCGGCGCGGCTGCGGTTGCCGCCGCAACCCCGGCCCAGGCGGCAGCGACGTCGTATGACATCAATACCCTGGCCGGAAAGGTGGCGTCGCTGCACGGAACGGCAGGCCTGCAGATCAGGTTTTCCTCATTCATCGAGGAGGAGGCCGA
>Ga0081540_1003554_pt1 | contig 12270 bp, 16 predicted proteins | sample TabmetS2T1R1_FD_71024 | JGI IMG/M metagenome (GOLD analysis project Ga0081540, IMG submission 71024) | Tabebuia heterophylla rhizosphere microbial communities from the University of Puerto Rico - S2T1R1 | ecosystem: Host-associated > Plants > Roots > Rhizosphere ...
AGACGCTTCTGGCGGCCGCGCCGGCCCCAAGCGACGCGGTTGCCGCCTCCGTTCCTTCGGCCGCGCCGGTCAACTTTCTCATCGCCGAGGCGGCCAATGACGGCCGGGACTGGATGGCAACCTGGCTTGGCGTGCTGCTAATGGCGCTGGGGCTCGTCTCCGTCTTAGGCTCGAGCCGGACCCTTCGGGAGGCAGTGCTGTTGCGCGGTTGATGTGAGGACCTCAAGGGCCGCCAATCGAGGCGGCCCCACGTCTAATTCATCCCGCCGCCGTCAATTGCTTGCTTCGCCAGATCAATGGCTGCTTGAGCGGAGAAAGCGGCTTGGCCTCCGGTTGTGAGATCATCCTTCTTCTCGTCGGTCGCTACGATGTGAATTTTTCGTTTGTCCGAGCGCTTGATACGCGCCCGAAATCGACCCGGCTCAATTTCGATCGTCTCGATCTCATATGCCTTGTAGGTGATCGTCATTTGCAACCCCGATTTCGGTGGCCCATCACGGCCGGCCGGCTCAGATTTGCTCCTGCCGATCGCGGGGCGGGACGACCGGCGGGGGCGGATCGACTGCGGCGAATGTCACCGTGTTGAACGCAATCGAGGCCGCGGAAGTGGTGCTCGACGCGGTCGCCAACGAGAGCACCTGCTGCATCGGGGCATGGGCGTACTGCAAGTGTTGGCCGGCGGCGTATGCGGCCAAGCTGCAGGTAACGATGACGCGGGCGGCCTTGCGATCGATTATGCGAATCTCCTTGCGGAGATGATGCCGGGATTCGGTCGTCGGCCGGCAGCACAACAGATCGCATGTCATCACGTTTCCGGGAACATTCCGTGCAACCCATTTGCTTCCCGCATCATAATTTTGGGAAACGTACTCGCCTCAATACATTGAAAATACCATCCTCGCTGGTTCGAAGTGCGGGCGCTTCATTTCAAAATCGTAACCTCGCCTCCAGCGTCTCGTAAGGCCAAAGGCCGCATTAGCGATGCCTCGCCACCTAAGCGAGGTCTTTCGTGGACAACACGTTACGAATTGCACGAGCCTATGGCCGCCTGTGTCACGCGAAGAGGGGCGATCCGGGCACAATGTCACTGGCTTGGATCGGCGATCACGAGATTAGGATGCACGTTTCCTCGCGACCATGCAGCATCGTCAAAGAGCCGCTTTTCATTCTGTACCTGTTTGACCACGGCGCGCAAAAAATCATCGATGCACGCGCCTGTTACAACATTGCGGAAGGCGCTGCAGCGTTCGACGCCATGGTAGCGCGCTGACGGTAGCCAGTTCGTGATGCAGTTCGATTGGGAATACTACTTGCTGGCTGCCTGCTCGTTGGCGCTCTTTGTTATCGGCCTCCTCTTCATCCTGTCTCTCGCGATGTGAGGCGTTGCCGGTAAAATGAGTGGCCCCATGCGCGACCGCATCTAGCCGCCGGGTCTGGGTTTCTTAAAAATGCCGGTGCGGCGATTGCGCCGACTGGAACCGCGCTTTGACGATCTGGGAATGGGTCAAGCTTTCCTTGACCGCACTAGCAATATCGATCGCTCTCGGTGCTGTTGTAGCGGGAGCCGCGTGGGTCATTGCTCGTTAGGCCGCCGCCTCAGTTGGCCGTCGTCCCCATTGAAAAAATTGTTGCGAATCAACCTGCATTAACTCATTTCGATCACCTTCTTACTGGTTGCTGCGGCCGAGTTCGGACCTTTTTCAGATGAACAGATTTCCGATGCTCGAATTCGACAATTCAACGCTCGCGAATATGACGGCAGCGCTGGACGACGGTTGCAAGATGCTGTCCGGCGACTCGGATACAGCGAGAAATCGAAAGCGCATCGGAGATGCGATCATTGCCGCAGCAAGATCCTACAAGCGTTCGCTACCTCAACTCACTGAGGTCGCTCAGCGTGAAGCTGCTGCGATCCTGGGTCACCAAGAAAAGTCGTTCTTTGCTCGTTTCAAGCCGCATTGGTGGTGACTATATTAGGCCACGCGCGTTCGCTTAGGCCAATTCCCTCCGTTTAAGCGCGGCACATTGGGTCCATGGAAGTGCACCGAAACGAATGCTTGTTGGTAGGACGAATAGTGACGGCGCTCATGGCCAGAACTTGTAGCCATAGAACTCAAAGATTTCCCTCTGCTTGTCATTCAGTTTCGCTTTCCATGTTGGTGTAGGTTGCAGCGCGACACCGTAGTCCATGCAAGATCCGTTTTCTTTCGCCATGACCGGCGCCAGCAATTTCGCAAATTCGTTGTTCCACTTGGTCGGTGGCAGCGTGTCCGCGGCTTGGTAGAAGGCGCTGGTCAAAAGGTCGGCAAGTTGCGCACCGGGACTGGCTATGTGCGATACTGGCTCGGCAAGCCGCCAGTCCAATACCTCCCACATTATCCGGCGTTTCGGGAGGACGAGAGAGCCGCTCTTGGCTTGCAGTTTCAGGAGTTCATGATAGGCCGCGGTCTGCGCATAGGAGTGGACACTCCGTTCGCTATACATGATTCTTAGGAGACGACCTTTTGCGCGATCCGCAATTGCGTGTCGATAGCAGAAGTCTGTTACGCGTTCCAAAAGCAAACGTAGACAGTAGTTGTAGAACCACTGCTGGGCTCCAACACGCTCCGCTCGTTCGTTCCGGTGCCGGCGCATGTTCTTCTTGTTGGATGCAAGCACAAAACCGCGTAACGGAAGTTGAGCGATCTCGCCTAATGCGATCCGTTTTTGAGGGGCGGACAACTTCCTGTAGTGAAGGTCGGCGCGATCACATCCGGTCCTAGACAAGATCGTCCGAACCCAGTTACTCAATTCGGATTCATGCTTCGCTCTGATAAGTATCGCGCCAAGGCAAAGCCATTCCGTGGCCCCAACAGGATCAACGGGGCGCACGGTCTTAAGTCCTGGGTCGCCTGCCTCATCAATAAAGACGACGTAGTATGGTTCTGGGATGTGAGTCGCCATATTGCGCAACTATGGCGTGTCCTTAAGGAATGGATCAATCCGTGTTGGCCCGGCCCGCTGTGGCTATAAACAGATAGCCCGAGCAAAGCTGCTTGGGAGACACTCTTCAAGCGGTCGATAGGAAACGTCCTACAAAACGTCATACAAGCCAAATCGCTCAGAATCTAAGCTATTGATATAAAATGCATAAATCGAACTGAAACAGGGGTTCGATTCCCCTAGGGAGCGCCAAAAATTTCAATGACTTAGATCCGGTCTGAAGAAGTCGTCGAATATCCGTTGAATAAGCGTCGGCGAACGTTGGCGAACTCCACCTCGCTAATCAGTCGGCCCAGCCGCAGCTTATTCTCGCGTTAATCGCCGCTTAAAGTGCGTTGACGGACGCCGTCTATCTGCCGGTTACCGCTGGTGGTGATGGCTCGCTGCATCTGACGCGCTCTTGGGGCTTCCGTGGCGCGTTCAACCACAACTGGGATCCCTATTGGTCGACCAGCCTCACTTGATCGCATTGAACCAATGAGCGTCGCCGCGTGGACGATTCCGCTTTTGGCATCACTACGCTGACAGATTGCTTTTCCAAATGGCGGCTGAACTTTGTACGAAACGGACGAACGAGCATGCTCGCCAGGTGCACGTGCTCTAATTGAGTCACAAGCGTACGTTCTGTACCGTATGTACGATGATCGTACTTTTCGTACGCTCCTGCGCTCGTTCGCATCAAGGACGATCACCCTGAGTATCCCGAAGAGCCGAGACGAGTGAGTCAGTTGTATCCGTCCCGTGAAGGCCGCTTTGCCGAGTGCTGCGTCTTGTTGAGAACTGCCCTAATGGACGGTGATAGGCGCCGTGCCCAAGTCGAACGGCTCGAAGTAGTGGACAAAGGTCGGCGACGGCGCCGGTCCGCTCCCGGCATAATGGCCCGCGTGATGCGGGCCATTATCGTTATGAGAAGGCCCTGCCGCAGGGTGGGATAACAGGATGAAGCGGACCAAGGCCCTCAAGAAACCTCGTGAATTTGACGTTGGGAAGCTGCCAAAGGGTGCTGTCGCAGCCGTGGCGAAAAGTCGTTCGTCTGTAATCGCCATCCTCTTTCTTCGCGCTTCCGGTCCAAAGTGCGTCCATGTGGCGGTGTCGTGCCGACATTGGCCTGGATCGGAAAGAATTGGGAATGCCGCATATCACGTCTGGCGGGGTCCGCCTTTACTTTGAGGAGCACGGTCGCGGCTATCCGGTCATTTTCCTTCATGAATTCGAATCCGACTATCGGTCTTGGGAGGCGCAAGTCCAGTACTTTGGACGGGCCTACCGGTGCATTGCCTTCAATGCACGAGGATATCCGCCAAGCGATGTTCCTGACGACCCGGGGCTTTATGGCTGGCAGCGTTCCGTGGCCGATGTCATGGCGGTCATGCAGAGCCTGTCGATTGCCCGGGCTCATTTGGTCGGATCAAGTATGGGTGGGTATGTCGCCCTGCAGTGCGGCCTTCAATATCCCGAGAAAGTCAGCTCTATCGTCGCCGCAGCAACAGGTGCGGGCTCGTTACCCTCGCAACGTGACCGCTGGGCCGCGAAGACTGGTGCTCTTGCGCGAGCGATGACGGCGCGCGGAATGAAAGGAATGGCGCGCAAGATGGCGAACCATCGCACGAGTCTTCAGTTGAAGTACAAGGATCGCAAAGCCTGGTGTCGTTTCTCAAGCCGTCTGGAGCAGCATTCGGCGGCAGGCATGTCTCATACAATGGCGCGCCATCAGGCCGTACGTCCTTCATTGTATGATCTGCGCGATGATCTCTCGCGCATGGAAGTGCCGGTCTTGCTCGCTGTGGGCGACGAAGACGAGCTCTGCCTTGAGACGAACCTGATGCTAAAATCGGTGCTGCCGGCAGCGGGCCTGTGGGTTTGCGCCAACACCGGTCATGGGATCAATCTGGAAGAGCCGGCGGCCTTCAATACGCATGTGGAAAGCTTTTTCGGCGCCGTCGAACGGGTGAGCTGGCGACGAGATTATCCTGTCAAGAATCTTGCGCCAGCTGAAAACCGTTCCGTTCATTTTCTTGGCGGAGTCGTGCTGTGAAATCAAGAATCGGCATTCAGCTTTCCGAGCAGGCGGGCGCGCGGCTGGAGGCGGCCGCCAAGCGACAGAGCGCATCAAAATCGGCGCTTGTCGAAGCTGCGCTCGATCGGTTCCTTGAATCCGACGAGCAAGCCGGCGGCAGCATGCCCGTAGCAGAGCAGCTGAGCCAGTTAGGCGTTCAAGTCGCAGCCGTTCATCGCGAACTCAAGATTGTCGCCGAAGTCGTCGCCCATCATACGCGTTTCCACCTTGCGATCGCGCCAGTGCTAACGGATGAAGCAGGGGTGCTCGCATGCCGGCGCGGATCGGAACGCTTTGAAGAGTTTGCCAACCAGGTCCACAGACGCTTCCAATTCGGCTCCTCCTTGCTGCAGGAGACCGTCGATCGAACCGGGGCGGCAGCGCTTAGCTTTTCCGAAGAAAGTCTCAAGCAGGAAACGTTCAAGCCGCACGTGCACGGCGAGGCGTCCAATGCTTCCTCCTCAGACGATGTCCGCGATCCAAACTCCTTTGCTGCCGGGCAGGGGGCCGGCAGCAACTCGAACTTTCCGGGGCAGATCGGAAATCTACGGCACTAAGCCCGGATGGGGTCCCAATGACGGCGTGGCTGCGACGTCTCATGCGTCACAGCCAACCTGGTGGCGTGCGTCTGCGGAGCCATACATGGCCTCGGGCGAACGCGGAGATAATCAGCGAGCAGACGCTGACTCACCAGGAACCGCCCAGCTGCTGCTGCGTGTATTCCTGCCATTTGTCGCTGCCTATTATCTCTCGTTTCTGTTTCGGACCATCAACGCTACCATTGCGGCGTCTTTGACATCGGAGTTTGGCCTGGCGGCCGGGGACCTCGGCTTACTAACCTCGGTCTACTTCCTGTTCTTTGCGACTGCCCAAATTCCCGTCGGCGTCATATTGGATCGATATGGCCCCAGACGCGTTCAAAGCGCGCTGTTGGTCGCGGTTGCTGCGGGGGCGGCGGTATTTTCGGCGGCAGACAATTTCTGGCTGCTTCTCGCCGGCCGCGCCCTGATTGGGCTCGGCGTTGCGGCAGCGTTGACGGCCGGGTTGAAAGCTCTTGTCATCTGGTTCCCGAAGGAGCGGGTGCCATTCCTCAATGGCTTGATGATCATGCTGGGCGCACTGGGCGCCGTCACGGCGACCCTGCCGGTCGAAGTGCTGCTTGCAGACATGGGGTGGCGAAAGATCTTCGAAATCTCGGCCGCAATATCGGCCTGCTGCGCATTATTGATTTTTCTTGTGGTGCCCGAGGCGCCCTCAACCGAATCCGCCGCTGGCGTTTCGATAGCCCAGGGCTTGCGGACCGTTTACGCCGACCGGCGGTTCTGGCGGCTGGCGCCGCTTTCGGCAAGCTGCATCGGAACCGCATGGGCGTTGCAAGGCCTGTGGGCTGCGCCGTGGCTGGTGGACGTCGGAGCTTTCGACCGTGCATCCGTCATGCGACACCTGTTCATCATGGCGGTTGCCTTGAGCGCTGGCGCGCTGCTGCTCGGTATCATGGCCGATCGCTTGCGCCAGCGAGGAGTTGAAGTTCAAACCTTGCTTGCGATCGTCGCAGCTGTCTTCATCATGGCGCAACTGGCGCTCATCGCAAGGTTTCCGCTGCCGCCTTACTTCCTGTGGGCGGTAGTCGCAGCGGTCGGCGCTGCCACTGTTCTCAGTTATTCGATCCTTGCCGACTACTTCCCTAAAGAACTGGCCGGACGGGCCAATGCTGCGCTCAACGTGTTTCACATCGCGGGTGCATTTGTCGTTCAGTACGGGATCGGGCTGGTGCTGCAGTTCTGGACGCCGCAGGACGGGCACTACCCTGAAATAGCTTTTCAATATGCCTTCGGTCTCAACGTCGGAATTCAGCTTGTGACATGGGTCTGGTTTGCGCTTCCAACAATCCGACGGTCGATCGATCCTTCGCGCGAGCGTTGAGACCGCCGATCTTGCAAGTCCTGTCACGCGCTACAAACTTTCGCCTCATTGGCGCGAAATTTTTAATCAACGCCTCGACACCGGTGTATAATGGTCTGGTCCGGTTCTAATCGACAGACGTCCCATCTGCGGCTACGATTCACTCTCCGCGATGACCCGAGTTTCTCTCGAACACGATCATCGTTCCCGTAGTCTGAGCGCTTCCGCCTGTTAAATCGCTGCCGTTCAATAGGCCCAGTCGAGTGCCTCGAGATTGCGTGCTGATCCGAACAACTCGGTGGTCACTCATATGAAAGCGATAGAGCGGTCATTTCAGGAATTTGTCGATGCGATCTACACGGCCAATGACGAGGCCGATCTCCACAAGATCGCCGCGCGTCTGACCCATCGACTTGGATTTCGGTGGTTTGCCTATTTGGGCCTGACGCAGGATGCGTCGACGCTGATCTCGTCATATCCGAAATCATGGACCGGTCGTTATTTCGATCTTAGATACCAGCAGATCGACCCCGTGGTTAGGCGAGCGCGTCAGCAGCACGAGCTCTTCAGTTGGGGAGGTGGTTCACCGCGGGCGGCCGGTAGCCGCGATCAGCGCAGATTTTTCGATGAGGCCATGACCTTCGGAATTAGTTCGGGAATTACCGTGCCAGTCAGGGGAGGATTCGGACGCTTCGCGGCGTTTACGCTGGCAACTGATGAGCCGATCGCCCAGGCCGAGCAACTTCTCAAGAAAGCCAGGGACATCGTTCAACTGACGGGTATCTACTTTCACATCCATGCCAGCGCACGTCTTGGCAGTCCGGCGGTGCGACGTGCGAACGCGGCCGTTCTGACCCAGCGGGAACATCAGTGTCTAACCTGGGTGACACATGGAAAGACGGTGGCTGACACGGCAGTCTTGCTCGATATCTCGCCGCGCACGGTGGTATTTCACCTTGAAAATGTCCGGCGTAAGCTGGGCGCGGTCTCCATGCCGCAATGCGTTGCGATGGCGATGCGCCGTGGATTGTTGACTTGAACCAACAAGCGGCGGCTTGTGAAAAAGCCGGTGTTTCTTGGCCAGATCACGTTTGCCTGAGCTGTCCCTCTTTTTCTCTCTTTTGCTGAAACTTCCTCTTGCTTGCCGATTTCGTGAAGCAAGCCTGTAAAATAGAACAGGCTGGGCTGCGAAGTTTTTTTTGTTGTGGTGGTCTCCGAATTCAACCGGAGATCGTTATGCGCGTCGTTGCACTTTGCAGCCATCAGTTCACCCGGCATCTTGATCTGCTTGCCGAGATCTATCGGCTGCGCCGTCGCGTCTTCAAGGACCGGCTTGACTGGAACGTCCAGGTCTCCGGTGATCTGGAGCTCGATGTCTACGATGCGCTAAGCCCGACCTACCTCATCGCGATGAATGGCGATGCGCCCGTAGGTTCAGTTCGCCTGCTTCCGACGACGGGGCCGACCATGCTCAGCCATACCTTTCCGGAGCTGCTGGGGGACCAGGATGCCCCGCATAGCGAGAAGATACTCGAAAGCTCGCGATTTTGTGTCGATACTGAACTCGCCGCCGGAATTGCCGATAGCGGTTTGAACCGGGTGACCTTCATGCTGTTCGCTGCCATGATCGAAAGCCTCAGGGCGGCCGGAGCCGATTCAATCGTAACCGTGACCGACACGCGGATGGAGCGGATCCTGCGCCGCGCCAGCTGGCCACTTGAACGCATCGCGCCGCCACAACGCATCGGTCAGACCATGGCGCTTGCCGGATACCTGCATGACAGCGATGACGCACTCGAGGTGATGTATCGCCAGGCCGGCATGAAGGGCCCGGTGCTTGTGGATCCTGCTTCGCTGAGTGCGGCGGCGTAACCGCGACAGCACGCCGGATCAGCCGACACAGCGTGATCAGCCAGCGATCATCGGAATGTTCGGAAGTCCTAGGCACAGCCGTGTGGTCTTGGTCAATCCGTTGCGCGAGGATCCGGCGGCGGTGCCGGCGGAGGTCACAAGGCAAAGAACGGAAAGCCTTACATTGCTCGTGGTTGCCCACGAACTGTTTGGCGTCGCTGTCGATGTGATTGGCAACGCTCCATCCGCTGGCGTTCCGGAAATATTGCAGCCGATCGCAGCGGCGCTCGACGTCGAGAGTCTATTCCTCTGGAGTGACGAGCGCTTCACTGCTCTGCTTGCGGCGTCGGACGTCCGGGCGATCTTTCTGGGTGGCGCATGGCTCGACGAAGACCTGTTGATGGTGGCGCTGGAAGGCGTTCGGCGCGGCTATGACGTCCGGGTGCTCGCTGATCTGTCGATTGCTCGCCGGCGGGACGATCGCTTGCTGGTGCTTGATCGCCTGGCGCTACACGGCGTGCTGCCGATGACAATGCGGCAGGCATTGCTGGAATGGGCGCTTTTTCTTGATGATCCTGCCTTGAAGCGGAAGGTACAGCATCTATTGACCTGATGTGGCGCCGCCCGCTTGGCCCGCGGGCTGGGCTCTCGTGAACCGAGCTCGGCTTCCCGCGGTCGCGGCCGTCGGCTTCGACCCTGGCGCTGACAAGGCAGTTTGCGATGGCAAGGGGGCGCGATTTCAAACAGGACCCTGCAATCACAGCGCAATGGCAGGCTATTAAGCCTTTGTTTACGGCAGAACGAGGCTTCCACCCCTGAAGTCGGGAGTCGCTGAGTCGCCCAAGAGTCAATCGTGCGCTGCGAAAGTTGATCGGTCCGGGGAAGCTGCGACTCGCACTATAGCTACGGCACCACCGCCGCCAGGTGCCGCAATGCCAGACCCCTACGTCGTGACAATCGATCGGGAAGCAACCATCAGGCAGAACTGCCTGATGCTGGCGATCGTTGCTCTCTCCGCATTGGGATCGACCGGCGTGATGCTGGCGCTTACCTGCCGGCGCTGCTCCGGGGAGCATAGGTAGCGGCCTGATGGGCGTTGAGGCCCGGCTGCCGTGCTTGGGCAGGGCTCAGCGCGCTGTCTGAAAGAGTGGCGTTCCAAGCCCGCAAACAAAAACCGGACCGAATGCAGCGATCACTTGCATTGGGTCCGGTTTAATGATGCGGCCGCTTATGTCGACCAGGCCCTTATTCGTCCGTGCTAGCGAAAGGCGAATGGCTCAAGGCTCGGGACTTTTCCGGCAGCCCGCGATCGTCAGGCGAAGGTCTACTTCTTCTTCTTTGCCTTCTTCTTGGTCGCCTTCTTTGCCTTCTTCGCTTTCTTGGCCATGGTGTCTCCATTCAATTCTAAAGAGATCAAAGATGCGTGCAGGCCTCGATCAGGCAAGCACGCGATTAAGTTTACATCAAAATTGCGAAATTGAAACTTGACGGCATTCGTCCGCTGATTTGTTCGTTAACGCGCGACGTTTGACGAGCGAAAGAGTAGCCTCGCCGCGCGAGACCGTTTGCCTGTGTTGCGAGGTCGAGATCGCTGCGGACCAGCTGTTATCGCTTTGGCTGGGATGCGGTACAGGATTGGCGGAGAGCCTGAGGCCCGAACGCAGCAGCGGAGAGCGAGAGGCTCAGATAGTCCTTGCCGGAGTACACGGCGGCGGCCAGGACGACGACAACGCGTTCGCGTGATCTGGATCGCCATGACTGGAAAGGCATTAGGCTCCCGCGCGGTGCACGCGCAGGGCCGTTCTCTCGCCGCATTTCTTTCGACCATTGCCGCGGTTCATCACCGCGGGGGGTGTGCTTCGTGCAACGCGATCGAACCACGCCGGCAGGACCGTATCGGGCACAGGAGATGCTTGCGCGGTTTGCCGCCTATGACCCGAGTGATTGGGCCTGGGAGTTCCTGCGCCGCAATCCGGACTACTGTGCGGCGTGGCGCTCAGCCGTGCCGCGGCGGCTGCCCCATCTGGTGTTGAAAGACGGCACCACCTTGTTGCGGCTGCGGCGGCGCTATCCGCATGCCGAGCCATGGGGGCTTTGCGCGTTTTCCGATCCGGCCATCGGTCCGCGACAGGCGCCGGTGTTCTGGTCGAAAAGCGCATTCGGACGCATCGTCCGCGTGCGGGCAGCACACATTGCAGGCCGCCGACGTGGCTCGGCCATTGCGCTGTCGAGCTTCAATGTCGAGCGCGTCGCGGCGATCGGGATCGATTGTCTGCCGCTGGTCCTGATGAAGGCGCCCGGTAATCACGTCGCTCTGGAAGTTCTCGATCTTCCGGCACTAACCCTTCCGTTCGATCCGGTGTTCGAGCTTGAAGGGCTTTGTGATCTGAACGGACAGACCGAGGCCTTGAAGCGGCTGCAACGGTTTGCCGACGCACCATCAAAGGAGGCAATGCGGCCGGTATTCGGTCCTGACGAGCGGCTGGCTCATGCGTTGATTGCGCTTGACGAAAGCCGGAACAACAAAACCTACCGCCAGATCGCCATCACGATCTTTGGCGAATCAAAGGTCAGCGAGGAGTGGCTGGGCCCCTCCCAGTTCCTGAAAGATCGCACCCGGAGGCTGGTCGCCAAGGGACGCGAACTGATGATGGGCGGCTACCGCGACCTGCTTTGCCAGCGCGCGGCCAAGTGAGTTTGCTGGCGTTTGACCGCTTTTGTCCATTCGGGGTGGTGATCTTGGCCAGAAGCGCCAGCGCTACTCCCGCTTTGGCCCGAATCTGACGACGCTGCCGCTTGCCGCCCCAAATCGGGCGGCGTGCATCGGAACAGGAGCCGCCGTCGTGGCAGAGGGCGAACCAGAGCGCGACAAACCCTTCCTCAACACGGCGGAAGCGGCAAGCTGGCTGCGGCTCACCAAGAACACCCTGGAAAAAATGCGGGTGCAGGGCAGGGGGCCGCCATACCGCAAACATGGCCGCTACGTTCGCTATCACATCGAAGACCTCGTCGGGTGGTCGCACGCAAACAAACGGAACTCGACCTCCGATGCCGATTAGATATCGCCGGGCACACATGCAAATCGTGGTGCTGGCGCTGATCGCCGCGGCATGTGTCGCCATGCTGGTTGCGAGCCAGGTCCGCGCGCCGCTGGTCATCTTCAACGGATCGGCAAGCGCGCCGGCGGGCTTCTACTATCTTGAAAATCGCTTGCCTGCTCGGGGCGAGATCGCTGCGGTTGCCGCACCGGCTGCGGTGGAACTGATGATTGCTGCCTATGGCGTCCTCAAGCCAGGCCTGCCGCTGATCAAACGGATCGCAGCCGTCGGTGGCGATGAAGTCTGCCGCTTCGATGAGCCGACAGGTACCCTGTCCATCAACGGCAAGGTGGTCGCCGAGGTCCTGGAAACCGATCGAAAGGGCCGGCGGCTGCCGCATTGGGAGGGCTGCATACGTCTGGTCGAAGGCGAGTTCTTCCT
>Ga0081540_1003555_pt1 | contig 12270 bp, 10 predicted proteins | sample TabmetS2T1R1_FD_71024 | JGI IMG/M metagenome (GOLD analysis project Ga0081540, IMG submission 71024) | Tabebuia heterophylla rhizosphere microbial communities from the University of Puerto Rico - S2T1R1 | ecosystem: Host-associated > Plants > Roots > Rhizosphere ...
ACAGCGCACGGTGCTGAAGCTGCACCGCGAGGGCATGCTCGGCGAAGGCGCACTGCTCAATTTTGCCAGAGCCTTCAAATACGAGGAGTCGATCGCCGCGCTGTCGGCGATGACCGGCGTCAAGATCGAGACTCTCGACCGCCTGATCTCTGGCGAGCGTTACGATCCGATCCTGATCGCAGGAAAATCCATGGACCTCGAATGGGCGACGGTGCGCGCGTTGATCCTGCTCCGGCTCGGCCCGAACCGGACGGCATCCCCCGCCGACATCGAAAACGCGCGGGTGAACTACGTGCGCCTGATGCCCACGACCGCCCAGCGCGTCGTCGCATTCTGGAAGACGCGGTAATCGCGCCACTCGTTATTGCGAGCGCAGCGACTTGTCCGCCGAAGCTCAACGAGCGAAGGCGGAAGCAATCCATTTCGCCGCTTGCTGAGAGATGGATTGTGGAGTGAAGCGGTAACTTTTCGTCGTTCCGGGGCGATGCGTAGCATCGAACCCGGAACCTCGAGATTCTCAGGTGCGCAGTTGCGCACCATAGTTCGCGCTGCGCGCGCCCCGGAATGACGGGCTAGCTCATCCGCCGAAACCGCAGATACGCCGCCACGCGCCCTTCGCGTTCGGCTTTGCGGCCGTAGCGCGTCATGGTGTAGCTGTCCCACGGCTTTTGCCAATCGGCGGCGCGCTCCGCAGTCCAGAGAAAATCGGGGCTGCGCATCAGATGCGCCAACGTCCATGCGCAATAGTCGGCGATGTCGCTGACGAACCGAAATTCGCCGCCGTCCCTGAGGATACGCGCCATCGCGTTGACCGTTGCGTCTTGCACGAAGCGGCGCTTCCAGTGCCGCCGCTTCGGCCAGGGATCGGGATGGATCAGGTCGATCCGCGCCAGCGAACGCGGCGGGGCCCAGGCGAGCAGCTCCGCGGCGTCGCCCGCGTAAAGCCTGATGTTGCCGATATTGTGTGTCTCGATCTGCGTCAGGATCTTCGCCATGCCGTTGACATAGGGCTCGCAGCCGATGAACCCGATATTCGGAAAGGCCTGCGCCTCCGCGATCAGATGCTCGCCGCCGCCGAAGCCGATTTCGAGCCTGACATCCTCCGTGCCGTCGTTGAACAGCTCGGCGAGCCGCGCCGGCGCTGGCGTTCCGATATCGAGCGCCAGGTGCGGCAGCAAATTGTCGATCAGGTCGGCCTGATGGATGCGGAGCTTGTGTCCCTTGCGGCGGCCGAAGAACGAGCCGCGCGCATGGGCCGACGCGCCATCATCCGGCGGCGCGTTGCGGTCGCCGGTATCGCGCGGGGCGGCCATCATCGCAGCGTCTGGTACAGACGGTACAACAGCCGCGCCCGCGGCTCGATCGAGGAGATGTACATCTGCTCGTAATGGGTATGCGCGCCCTGGCCGTCGACGCCGAGTCCGTCGAGGGTCGCGGTATGCGGCGCGGTGAAATTGCCGTCGGAGCCGCCGCCGGTCGACGTATCGACCAGATCGAAGCCGATCTCCGCCGCAATCGTTTTGGCATGCTCGTAGAGCGCCGCGCCGGCGTTGCTCTTTTCGTAAGGCGGGCGGTTCAGCTCGCCGATCACCTTGACGGTGACGCCCTCGGTTCGCGATTTCAGGCCGAGAATTTTTGCACCGAGTTCGTCGGCATCAGCCAGCGTCCGCACGCGCAGGTCGACCTCGGCATAGGCCTCTTCCGCGACCACGTTCGGCTTGGTGCCGCCTCTGACGACGCCGACATTGACCGTGACGCCGCGCGCCAGATCGTTCATCGCCTCCAGCGTCTGGATGACATTGCCGAGTTCGCGGATGGCGCTGCGGCCGTCTTCCGGCCTTGTGCCGGCATGCGAGGGCACGCCCTTGATGAAGACGTCGAACCGCCCGACGCCCTTGCGCCCCGTGACGATCTTGCCGCCGTCGCGCGCCGGTTCGGTGACCAGCACATACTTCGCCTTCCGTCCCTCACTCTCGATCAGTGCGCGAGACGTCGGGCTGCCGATTTCTTCATCGGAGACATAGAGCTGGGTGATGCCGAGCGGCGGCCGTGCGCCGTCGGCGCAGACCTGCCGGAACGCATGATAGGCGAGATAGGCGCCGCCCTTCATGTCGTAGATGCCCGGGCCGAACGCGCTGTCGCCCGCGACCTTGAACGGCAGCCGCTCGATGAACCCAAGCGGATGCACCGTATCGAGATGGCTCAGTACCAGGATTCCCGGCGCATCCTGTCCCCATGACGAGCGCGCCACCAGATGATCGCCGCAGCCGGAATGGCCGGCGATCCGCTCGACCGTCGCGGGCAGGCCGCGATAGCCTTCAGCCACGAGGTCGGCGAGCTTGTTGACCTGTTCGGGCGCTTCGGTCGGGGTTTCGATCTCAACCCAACGGCGGATGCCATCGAGGATCGGTGCGGGGTCGAAGGGATTCGTTGTCGTCATGTCGTATCCGATACGGCGTCACTTCCCGATGCGCAATCGCGAAGCGGGGAAATGATGGCATATTCCAGAATACGAAATTCTCGGGGCCGGTGCGGATGAAACTCAGCGCTGGTCAGGCCCGTCGCGCGACGCGATCTGCTCCACCAGCTCGACGATCGAACGTCGCATTTTGGAGTCACCGATCCGCGTGAACGCCCGCGTCAGCGCCAGACCCTCTGATGTCGCGAGGAAATCGGAGACATAGGCTGGGGAGGCACCTTCGCCGAAACCTTCGCCATTCACCGCACCGCTCGGCCCGCCGTCGAACAGAAATGACACCGGCACCTGCAAAATCTCGGAGATTTGCTGCAGGCGGCTGGCGCCGACCCGGTTGGTGCCTTTTTCGTATTTCTGAACCTGCTGGAAGGTGAGGCCGAGCGCTTCGCCCAGTTTTTCCTGGCTCATGCCCAGCATGATGCGGCGCATCCGGACGCGGCTGCCGACATATTTGTCAACCGGATTGGGCGCTTTGGTGGACATCTGCATCACTCCTGGATGGCGCGCCGGGAAAGCGAGGCAGTGAACGGACTGTGCCTCAGGCGCGGGTACCGTTCAAATCCTGCTCGAAAGATCGGGTAGAATTGCGGACGATCTGAGCAACGGAAGTGACTGGTTGTTGTTCGTGGCTTGCAACCGCAGAAAGCGAATTGCAGGCTGTCTGTCAACTGGTGGAACCGCGCACGCAGTGTTTTTTAGTAAACCAGTGACAACCTGTGGCGCGTAAATCTCAGGCAGCGCGCTTCGCAAGGCGGCGTCGGACGACGAGCAGGAGCGCAGCGGCCACGATGACGGCCGCCGGGATATCTCCAAGACGAGCATAAATCGTCGGCGGCAGCGCCGAGGGCAGGCTGGCGTCCAGCACACCGTCAATGCCAAGATCGAGGCGTGCGACAATGCGCCCCGAGGGATCGATTACCGCCGAGATGCCGGTGTTGGCGGCGCGCACCATCGGCAGGCCTTCTTCGATCGCACGCAGGCGCGCCTGCTGCAGGTGCTGGTAGGGGCCCGTCGAATTTCCGAACCAGCCATCATTCGTTAGGTTGATGATCCAGCCGGGGCGATCGTCACGCGCTGCAACATTTCCGGGAAAAATCGCTTCGTAACAAATCAACGGTAGCGCGCTCGGCGCGTTCGGTATTTCCATCGCGTGCCGCCGCGTGCCTGGAATAAAGCCACCGTGCACTTTTGTTAGCTGCACGAAGCCGAGCTTTTCCATCCATTCCTGGAACGGAAGGTATTCGCCGAACGGCACCAGATGCAGCTTGTCGTAAACCGACAGCACGCCACCGTCATGGTCGATCACATATATCGAGTTATAGGCGCGGGTGACGCGGGCGCCGGGCGGGCCGTCGGGGGCGCGCACCGAGCCGGTGATCAGGACAGTACCCTTGGGCAGCAACTCGGCGATCTGCGCCATCGCGTCGGCTTCCCGCGTCAGGAAGAACGGGAAGGCCGATTCCGGCCAGATCAGGATCTGGGCATCGCGCACGCCGGTAGATTGTGGTCCTGAAGCGCGGTCGGACAGAGTGAGGTATTTCTGCATGACCTCCGCCTTGGCGGAGTAGTTGAATTTGACGTCCTGCTGCAGGTTCGGCTGCATGATGCGCAGCTTGACCTTGGTCATCGCGGTGGGCTGCAGCGACAGCCGAACGGCGCCAAAGACGCCCATCGCCACGAGCAGCAACAGCGCTGCCGCCGGGGCGATCCAGGGCTTTCGACCGCGCGAGGTGCCGTCGATCAGCACCGCCGGGCTGGCAAAGATCGCGACACTGAGGAAGGTCATGCCCCACAGCCCGATCAGCGACGCGGCCTGCGCCAGCGCCAGCGGCTCGGACAGCGCGTAGCCGAAGGCATTCCACGGAAATCCCGACAGCACATAGCCGCGCAGCCATTCGCTGACCGTGAGCCCGATCGCAAGTGCCAGCACCCGCGAAGCGTCCCGCGTCCAGATCAGGCGCGCCAGCGCGAAGCCGAGCGCCGGAAACAAGGCAAGATAGGCCGGCAGGCCGAGCACCGCGAACGGCATCAGCCAGGCAAAGGTCGGCGCGTCGACCAGGAAGGCGTTCCCGGTCCAGTACAGCCCGGGGACGAAATACCCGAGCCCGAACCAGAAGCCCGACATCGCCGCCGCCGGCACGCCACGCCGTTTTCCGGCGGCCGCCCCGTCGATCAGCCAGACCGCAACCGGAAAGGTCACAAACAGCACCGGCCAGGCATTGAACGGCGCCATCGCCAGCGCGGACATCGCACCCGCGACAAGCGCGATGGCCGCGCGCTTCCAGCCCCAGGCCAGGATGATGGAGAGTCCCGCCGCGCGGAATTTACTGGTTGGAATCACTGAGAGCCGGCTCCATCGCCGGAGGCCGGCGGCGTATTGTCATTGGTCGGCGGCGCGCCGGTATCGGGCGGGGCCTCGCGGCGGCTTCGCTCGCGCGTCACGCGCGTCGCCGGGCGTTCTTTTCGAATCCCGATCCGCAGCCGCTTGACCCGCCGCGGATCGGCATCGAGCACCTCTATCTCGAAATTGCCCGGGCCAGCGATCACCTCGCCGCGCACCGGCAGGCGGCCGACCTGCGCGACCAGATAGCCGCCAAGCGTCTCGACTTCCTCGCCGGCCTCGCCGGTGACGAACTCCTCGCCGATCATCTTGCGCGCATCCTCGAGGCTGGCGCGGGCGTCCGCGATGAAGGCGTTGTCGCCCTGCCGGACGATCGACGGCGGCTCGTCGCTGTCGTGCTCGTCGTCGATCTCGCCGACGATCTGCTCGACGATGTCCTCGATCGACACCAGCCCGTCGGTGCCGCCATATTCGTCGACCACCAGCGCCAAATGGATGCGCGAGGCCTGCATCTGCGCCAGGAGGTCGATCGCCCGCATCGACGGCGGCACATACAACAGCTTGCGGATGATGTTGGCGTCGGCGAGCGGCATGGCGAGGTCGACCGCGCGCAGGTCGAGGCCCGCCGGAAAAGGCTTCTTGCGCTTCGGCTTGGCGGTCTCGCCGACGCGCGCCTTCGCCGTCATGAATGCCAGGAGGTCGCGGATGTGGACGATGCCTTCGGGATCGTCGAGCGTTTCGTTGTAGACCACCAGCCGCGAATGCGCCGCGCTCTCGAACAGGCTCATCAGCTCGCCGAGCGGAATGTCCCGCTTCACCGCGACGATGTCGGCGCGATGCACCATCACGTCGGCGATCCGTCGTTCGTTGAGGTCGAGGATGTTGCGCAGCATGGTGCGCTCGATGGCGGAGAAGCCGACATCATCGGGGGTAGAGGCGTCGAGCACGACCTGAAGGTCGGCGCGCACCGATCCCGCCTTCCAGCCGAACAGCGTGCGGATCGCGCGCATCAGCCAGTTCTCGGCGGCCGGACGCAATACCTCGCCTTCCTGCACCACCACCGGCAGGTTGCGCGTGTCGCGCGGGTTGTCCTGTATCGGGTCGGAATCCGGCATTTCAGTCCACCCGCTCCCGGTCCGCGTACGGATCGGGAATGCCGAGCTGTGCGAGAATCTCACGTTCGAGACCTTCCATGGCTTCGGCATCGTCATCTTCTTCGTGGTCGTAGCCGATCAAATGCAGGAAGCCGTGCACCGCAAGATGGCTGAGGTGATGGTCGAACGGCTTCTCCTCGTCATCGGCCTCTTTCCGCGTCGTCTCATAGGCGATGGCGATGTCGCCGAGCATGCGCGGGGCGTCCGCCGGCGCGCTTGCAGTCGGCTGCAGCGCCGGAAACGACAGCACGTTGGTCGCCTTGTCGATGCCGCGCCAGTTGCTGTTCAGCGTACGGATCCCGGCATCGTTGGTCAGCATGACCGCGAGTTCGGCTTCGCCGACATCGGCATCGGCGATTTCGGCCGCGGCATTGATGGCGCGATGGATCACCGCCTCGGCTTCCGGCTCCGTCTGCCAGCAATCGGCGACGACGAGGACCTCGGTAAGGGGAAGGGCGGACGACACGGGCGTTCCAGCGCTTTGCGTTGCAATGTTCGGGTTGCGGCCGCAGCCTGCCGGTGGCAGGTCCGCGGCCGAAGATTCTGTGGTCAAGATTTTCCGGTTGCCGGCTTCTGCGGCAATCCCTCATAGGCGGCGACGATCCGCGCCACCAGTTCATGGCGAATGACGTCTTCCGCGGTGAATTTCACCTGCGCAATGCCCTCGACGCCGTCGAGCAGCTTGACGGCCTCGGCAAGCCCCGAAGCCTGTCCGTGCGGCAGATCGACCTGCGATGGATCGCCGGTGATGATCATGCGGCTGTTCTCGCCGAGCCGGGTCAGGAACATCTTCATCTGCATCGACGTGGTGTTCTGCGCTTCGTCGAGAATGATGACGGCATTGGTCAGGGTGCGGCCGCGCATGAAGGCCAGCGGCGCGATCTCGATTTCGCCGCCCTGCAGCGCGCGCTCCACGATGCGCGAATCCATCAGGTCGTACAGCGCGTCGTAGATCGGCCGCAGATAGGGGTCGACTTTTTCCCTGAGGTCACCGGGCAGGAAGCCGAGCCGCTCGCCGGCCTCGACCGCCGGCCGCGACAGGATGATGCGATCGACTTCCTTCCGCTCGAACAATTGCGCGGCATGCGCCACCGCAAGCCAGGTCTTGCCGGTGCCGGCCGGTCCGATGCCGAACACCATCTCATGGCGCTTTAACGCACGGATATAGGAATCCTGCGCGGCGGTGCGTGCGCGCACCGGGCGCTTGCGCAGGTTGATGGTCTCGAACTGGGTTTTGGCGGTCTTGGGATCGAACTCGAACAGCGAGCCCTGCGCGAGCACGGCGCGGATCGCGCCCTCGACCTCGCCCTGCGAGAGATCGTGGCCTTGCAACGCCTGCGCATAGAGCGCTTCCAGCACACGCCGCGCGGCGTCGCAGCCGTCGCGGGAACCGGCGATGGTGATGTGATTGCCGCGGGAATCGACGACGATGCCGAGCCGCCGCTCGACCAGCGCCAGGTTCTGGCCGTAGGGGCCGACCAGGGCGGAAGCGGCGCGGTTGTCGTCGAAATCGATGACGACCTGGGTCTCGGGCGGAATTTGCATGTCGCGGTCAAATTTGCGGCTGGGAGCAAGCGAAGGTGAATCCGATGCGCTTTTTGGCAAGGGTTCAGGCTCCCGTCATCATGGTTGAAAGTGTTGAAGGGACAGGCCGCGTGGAAGCGTCGGCCAGTTCGCCGAGCAGGCTGTAACGCTCAAGGCTTCCGATTTTGACTGGCAGCACCTGTCCGATGATGTCAGGCGAGGCAAAGACATGCGCAGGCTGCAGGTACGCGGTGCGGCCGACGATCTGGCCGGGATTGCGCGCGGCGCGTTCGAACAGCACATCGACGGTGTTGCCAATCATGGCCTTGTTGAAGGCCGATTGCTGGCTGTCGATCAATTCCTGGAGGCGCACCAATCGCTCGTCCATTTCCGCCGCTGACACCGTCTCCTGCATGTCCGCCGCCGGCGTGCCGGGCCGCGGCGAATATTTGAACGAATAGGCTGCAGCGTATCCGATTTGCATGACAAGCGCGAGGGTCGCGGCGAATTCTCCCTCGGTTTCGCCGGGGAAGCCGACGATAAAATCCGATGAAAACGCAATATCTTGGCGGGCGGTACGGAAACGGTCGATGACGCGCCGATAATCATCGGCGGTATGCTTGCGGTTCATGGCGGCGAGAATCCGGTCGGAGCCGGACTGCACCGGGAGGTGGACGAACGGCATCAGGCCTGCGAGATCGCGGTGGGCTGATATCAGCGAATCCTCGACGTCGCGCGGATGGCTGGTCGAGTAGCGAAGGCGCACGATACCGTCGATTTCGGCCAGCCGGTGCAACAGCTTGCCAAGCGGCCAGGTCCGTCCGTCGGGGCCCTCGCCGTGATAGGCGTTGACGTTCTGGCCGATCAGGGTGATCTCGCGCACGCCGTTGTCGGCGAGCCGTTTCACGTCGTCGACGACTTTGGCGACCGGCCGCGAGACTTCGGCGCCACGCGTATAGGGCACCACGCAGAAGGTGCAGAACTTGTCGCAGCCTTCCTGCACGGTAACGAAAGCGGAGATGCCGCGCGCGCGGATCGCATCCGCTTTGGGGGCGGGGAGGAAACCGAACTTGTCCTCGACCGGGAATTCGGTCTCCAGTGCGCGTCCCTCGCTTTTGGCGCGCGCCAGCAATTGCGGCAGATGATGATAGCTCTGCGGCCCGACCACGACGTCAACCGTCGGCGCGCGGCGGATGATCTCCTCGCCCTCGGCCTGGGCAACGCAGCCGGCGACCGCGATGCGCATCTCGCGGCCGTTCCGCGCGGCCTCGTCCTTGGCGACACGCAGCCGGCCGAGTTCGGAATAAACCTTTTCGGAGGCCTTTTCCCTGATGTGGCAGGTGTTGAGGATCACCAGATCGGCATCCTCGGCGCTATCAGTCTCGACAAAGCCTTCCGGCGCCAGCGTGTCCACCATGCGTTGCGCATCGTAGACGTTCATCTGGCAGCCATAGGACTTGATGTGCAGCTTGCGCGGCGGCTTCATGGAACCTTGAGTGCGGGTGGAAATGGCGCCCTGACGGCGGCTGAGGGCTCAAATATAGCCTCAAGGGCCAAAAAGCCAGCGTTTGGCCCCCGTCATTCCGGGGCGATGCGCAGCATCGAACTATGGTGCGCAATTGTGCACCTGAGAATCTCGAGGTTCCGGGTTCGCTTCGCGCCCCGGAATGACGTCAGTTCGCCTTTGCCCATAAATCGAACAATTCGGGCGGCGGAACCTCCACCCATTCGTTGCCAAGGTTGATGCGGTAGGGGGCGCTGCTCGAAGCCCCCGACAGGCGCCACAATTTGGGATCGACGGGGTGGCCGCTGGCGCGCACCCATCGCGCGATCGGTTCGAGCGCCACCGCCTGCTTTGCCGGCGCCAATGTGTACCCGCCAAGCATCACGAAACGCAGCTTCCTGTCCGCGGCCAGCCGCTCGATATCTGCGGGCGTGAGGATCGGATCGTCGCCGAGATAGCCGCCCATCGCCATGATCGGCAGCCCGGTCGCGATAATGAGCGGAGCGGCGACGTTTGCGTTGGGAACTGCGACGAGAAAGTTTGCCGCTTCGCGATTGGCGATCAGGTAGCTGGTGAGCTTCTGGCGGGCGGCTTCCAGCCGCGATGTCCGCAACGCCACACGCTCGCTATCCGGCGGCGCGAGCAGCGCGGTCATGTTGGCGACCGGCGCCGCAATGTTCGGGCGCCGCAGAACGACGCTCGCGGCGGTCAGGGCCGGCGGAACGAGCAGCGCGCCAATGGACGCGACCGCGAACAGTTTCGACAGGCTGTTCTGCGGCGGAAATACACAAAGAAGAGCCGCGCCCATCGTGGCTGTCGCGATCGCCGTCAGCCATGTCAGGCTGAGCCAGTCGGATCCGATCGTCCCGGACTGCACCACGCAGAGATAGGCCTGCCAGGCGGCCGTGGCCGCGATGGCCAGCGGCAGATACATTCGCGCTGATCCGCCCGCCTGCCACCTCGACCAAAGCCCGGCGACGGCGATGCCGGAAAACACGGCAAGCGGCGGACCAAGCACCGCCACGTAGTAAGTGTGGATCAATCCGCCCGCAAAACTGAGCACGATCCAGTACATCGCGAGCCAGCCGGTCCAGACGGCGGCGCTGATGCGGCGTGACGCCGGCGTGCCCGGACCGGATGCATTCGACCAGGCGAAAACGAGGCCTGACAGCGCGAGTGGAAGCAGCCATGCGAATTGCGTTGCGGCCCGCGGCCGAAACAGGCGGAGAGGGCCGGTCGGCGAGTCGTCCGTCATGACGGGTTGCCGCCGGACTTCCGTGCTCGCAGGCGCCGTCTCGCCAGGGACGGCGGCGGAGTTTGAGGGATTGCCTGATGCCGCCAGGAAGCGCGCCGCGCCATTATGCACCAAGGCAAGCTCCAGCATGGAATTGTGCCTGGTGCTGCCCGCATAGGGCCGGTCCCTGGCCGGCGTGAGATCGAAGAAGATCGCCCATGACAGCGATACGGCGACGAGGATGACGCCGGCAATGGCTTGTCGTCCCAAATGCCAGGTCACGGGCGCGGCCGGCCGGGCGAGGCTGAACGTCAAGGCCAGCACGGGCGCCAGCACCAGCGCCGCTCCCATCTTGACGTTGAAGCCGATGCCGATCGCGGCCATCGCCGCGCAGAGCAGCGCGAGCCGGCCGGTTTCGGCCGCCCGCATCCCGAGCCATGCGGCGGCCAGCAGCACGAGGATGAGGCAGCTCTCGGTATTGTTGGAGCGGTCGACGGCGACATTGACCGGGCTGAGCGCAAGCGACAGTGCCGCCATGGCGCCGGCCGTCCTGCCCCAATATTTCTGCACCAGAACGTAGATGATCAGGATCGCGGCCAGTCCCGCCATCACCTGAGCAAGGAGAATCGAAAGCGCGCCGAAGCCGAGCAGCTTGGCGCTGGCAACCTGTAGCCAGATCGCCACCGGCGGCTTGTCGATGGATACGAAGCCGGCGGGGTCGAACGCGTTGAAGAGGAGATTGTGCCAGCTATCCAGCATGCTGCGCACGCCGGCTGCGTAGTATTGCCGTCCAAACTCGTTCTGCGAAAGCTGCCAGGTCCGCGCAAGCGCAGCCAGCGCCACGATGAGCGAGAGCGGCAAGACCGTTTTCAATATCTGGCTGTCGGGTAATTTCACGATGCGCGCGCTCCCCTCACGCAGGTTGATCTGAAATTATCACCTGCGGGTGCCACGCCCAGTTAACTCGCGGCAAGGTATTTCGTGTCCCGGCATCCGGGGAACGCGGGCCGCTGCGTTCAAGCTGCCGCTTGCAGATAAAGCTAGATTGATCGCGCTCCAGCCGACTCGATCTGCACGATCAGATCGGGCAGTCGTCGCATATCGTCGAATGTCATGGCGGCGCCGGCAGCTCGGAGCATCTCGGCATGGCCCGGCTGACAATGGCTGCCGCCATGAAAGCCAAGCACGGTCATCCCCGCGCCGTGGGCGCCGGTGACGCCGGGAACGCTGTCCTCGATCACGAGGCACTGGGACGGTTGCACGTTCATCTGTTCGGCCGCGAACAGAAACAGATCGGGCGCCGGCTTGCCGCGGTCGACCTGCGTCGCGGAAAAAATATGCGGCGCGAGTTGGTCGTAGAGGCCGGCGCAGGTCAGGCCGTGGCGAATCTTTTCGGGCGTTCCGCTGGAAGCGACGCATTTGGGCAGGCGGATCGCGCCAATCGCCTCGCCGACATGCGCGATCGCCTGCAGATCGCCCTCGTAAAATTTCAGCGTGGCGACCTTCACCTGCTGTTCGAAGTCATCGGGTAGTTTCCGCCTGATCTCGCGCTCGATCGTTTGACGCGCCTCGCGATCAGACACGCCGAGAAAACGAACCAGCACCTGCTCCGGCGTGATCGGATAGCCGTGACGCGTCAGCGTATCGGCATGCGCGCGGCAGGAAATGACCTCGCTGTCGACCAGCACGCCGTCGCAGTCGAAGATGATCAGATCGAAATTCGGATTTTTGGTTCGCACGCGATCAGGTTTTGTCTTCGTCGAGCGGTACGCAATACAGCTCCAGCCGGTGGTCGACCAGCTTGTAGCCGAGCTTGCGGGCAATCTCGGCCTGCAATTTCTCGATCTCCTCGGAGGTGAACTCGATCACCTTGCCGTCGCGCAGATTAATCAGGTGGTCGTGATGGCTGTCGGGCATCTGCTCGTAGCGCGCCCGTCCCTCGCGGAAATCGTGCCGCTCGATGATGCCGGCGTCCTCGAACAGTTTTACGGTGCGGTACACCGTCGAGATCGAGATCTTGTCGTCGACCGCGACGCA
>Ga0081540_1003556_pt1 | contig 12267 bp, 7 predicted proteins | sample TabmetS2T1R1_FD_71024 | JGI IMG/M metagenome (GOLD analysis project Ga0081540, IMG submission 71024) | Tabebuia heterophylla rhizosphere microbial communities from the University of Puerto Rico - S2T1R1 | ecosystem: Host-associated > Plants > Roots > Rhizosphere ...
GTTCGCGCTCCGCTCGAACACGCCGGTGGAGTTCGACTCGGTGGCCACGGTCTGTCCCTCCACGTCGACGCGGGTGCTGGCCTTGCAGCCGGTCTCGTACCAGACGATGGAGGTGAGCGTGCCCACCGCCGAGATGTTGTCGAAGAAGAAGCTGACCTTCACCTCGCTCGGCTCGTCGAGGCGAACGATGATCTTCCCCTGTCCAGGGAAGCGGCCCTCGATGTAGCTCTCGTCGCCGATGAAGCAGCTCGCGGTCTGGTTGCAGACCGGCCAGCTACCGTTGCAACTGTCCTTCACCCGCGCACCGATGAAGTCGTCACGACCGCTGCTACACCCACACAGCCACACCAGCATCGCTGCAATCAGCGCGGCTGGTCGCTGGAAGGGGCTCGAGGGGATCGGTAGACTTCTTTTCATGATCAAGCGTCTTCTCGTCTCGTGCGCGGTGCTGCTCGGCGCCGCAGGAATTGCTTGCGGCGGTGACGGGGGCGGCAGTGGCGACCTTCCGCCGAAGCCGCAGATCGTCACCGATCGCGACTCTATCGTGGACCAGCTGATCTACGCAGGCCAGCAGAAGAACGAGACCCTCCAGGTCACCAACAAGGGGCAGCAGGATCTGGTGGTGAGTGGTTTCGCGCTTCAGGCCGACAGCGGCTGGGCCCTGAACAACACCTCGCCCAACCTCTTCCAGGACGACGGCTCGCAGAGCGCCACGGTGAAGTCCAACAAGACTGCGTTCATCAACCTGAGCTGCAAGCCCACCTCGACCGGTCAGACCATCACCGGGACCCTGACCATCAACTCCAACGCCGAGAACAAGGCGGTGAAGACGATCTCGGTCAGCTGTGGCCCGGCGGCCGCTCCTCCCTGAGAGCTCCTGGTCCTTCGTTCCGACCGGGCGAGTCCACGCGGGCTCGCCCGGTTTTTCTTTTCTAGTTCTTGGTGAAGGCGCAGGGGGTGGGGCAGTTGATGGCCGCTCCGCCGCCCAGCGGCGTGAAGCTGTAGGGGTACGCTCCGAAGCCGGTCTCCACCGTGTAGGGAACGCTGGTGTCCCAGGTCTGGCGGTTGATGGGGAAGACCGAGATGAACATCGTCGCCGTCCCGGACGCCGGGATCAGCCGCTGCTCGAGGCAGCCGCAGGCGTAGTCGCGGAGCACCGTCAGCACGTTCCCGGTGGGCATGGCTCCCGAGTACGAGCGGTCGTAGGCGGGCTCGAGCGGCGTCTGCTGCGGATTGAAGTTCCACCACGAGGCGACGGTGTCGGTCGTGTAGATGAGGCCGAGCTGGCTCCCGCCGTTCGTGGTCCGGGTCTGGACGCTGGCGCAGTCCACGCCTCCGTCCGGGACGCAGAACCCGAGGCGGATGCCGAGGTCGTACGGGGCACCGGTGAGCGTCGCCGAGGGGATGCGCCACTGGAAGAAGAGCCGGGAGTCGGCCACCGCGCCGATCGGAACGGCGACCGCGTAGGTGTCCACGTCGTCGCCGCGACCGTCGTAGTCCTTCACGTCGGTGATCGGCGCGATGCCCAGGCTGGTGTCGGTGGCGCCGATGCCGTAGCTCAGGTAGCCGGTGAGCGGGGTGGCACCGGCGCCGGCGGCCATGGTGGCCGGGCGCTGCGGGTCGGGCACCTGCTCGGCGGCCTCGTACTCGTTCAGCCACTGGAAGGAGATGGTGTAGTCGGTGTCGTCCGCCCAGTTGGTGCCCTCGTCCTCGAAGAGGACGAAGTAGTCCAGGTTCGCTGCGTGCGGCGGAACCTGGAGCACGCCCTCGAAATTGGCGAGCAGCGGGAACTTGGGCGGCGTGTCGTGGTTCTCGTACCGGGCCGACTGCAGGCACTGCGGCGTCGAGGACTGACAGAGGTTGGTGGCGATCGGGTAGTTGTAGTTGCTCTGGGGCGCGCTGATGATGCACACGCCCGCGTCACCGGCAGCACACGCCGACTCGGACCCCGATGCGACCTCGGTGGTGATGTAGATGAGCCGGTCCTTCACCCCCGGCACCGGAGGGAAGCGCGCCGGCGCGGCCGAGGGCGTGACCTTGTAGTGGAGCAGATGCGGTCCGGCCGAGGCCGCGCTGAGGCGCACCCGGTAGTAGTCCGGATCGGGCACGAAGCTGATCCGCCCGGTGATGGTCCCGGACGAGCCCGGGCCGGCCAGGGTCAGGTCGGGTGACGGCTTGGCCTTCACGTCGTTGATGGTGTCGTTCGGCTCCGGAGGATCCTGGAGCGGAACGATGATCACCTCGACCTTGTACTTGAAGTTCAGATCCCCGGGCGGGATGACGGTCTGGTTGTTCGGGTCGATGTAGCCCCGGACCTGGACCGTGTACGTGCCCGTGCTCTTGAGCAGCCGCGCGGTGCCGATCTCCATCGGGAGCGTGCTCACCGTCGAGCCGGCGGTGGAGGAGTCGGTGGCGACGACGAGGCCGGCGGGGTCACGGAGGAAGTACTCCAGCCGGTAGCGGTGCGGGGGTGGGCAGGTCGTCGTGCAGTCCTGGATGACGTGCAGCCACATCACCGAGTTCGGGTTCGGCGACGGGATGGAGAAGTAGTCCACGTCCCCGGGCGTGGAGAGGAAGCCGCCGCCGCTCCCCTGGACTCCGCCGTTGGTGTTCGCGGTCAGGGGGATGGGGGTGGCGGTGGCCGGCGTGTCGTTCGGCTCGTTCGAATCCGGATCGGACACCACCTCGACGAAGACGGTGTAGGGCGACAGGTTGTCGTACTTCCTGCCGGTGTCGTCCTGCACCAGGATGAAGAGGTCGTTGCTCTGCTTGGTGTAGCGGAAGGTGAGGTCCATCATGCTCGGCGGGTTCGAGCCGTGCTGGTCCACCGCGGTGGCGAGGCTGACTCCCACCACGCCGTTGTTGGAGTCGAGGACGTTGATGCGGAGGTTCACCGCGGTGTTGAAGCTGCCCGCGTCCTGCCCGGGCCCGGGCTTGTAGCCGGCCACGACGTGCACGATGGCCCGCGGAGGCAGCGTGCCCACGTTCACGACCCACCAGTCCTGATCGTTCTGCTGCTGGATGTACTCCGAGGTGACGGTGTTGAGCTGGAGCCGGCACTCGGCGTTGTCCCGGGCCTGCGGCGCGGTGTTGCAGGCCAGGTCAGGGTGGGTGATGGGCGGGTCGGGCACCCCGCCCACCTCGCCCTTGATGCACCCGGCGGCCGCCGCGAGGAGCAGCAGGCCACCCAGGTAGGTCGGAGCCCGGGATCTCCAGGCTCCGGGAACGGCGCGGCTCATCGATCCTCCTCGCAATCCGGGCGGGCTTCCTCGGGCGATCACGGACCGCCGTCGGTGCCGCCGTCGTACCCGCCGTCCACCGCGGGCGGGACGTAGCAGGTGGGAATGAAGTCGGTCGGGTCGACCCGGATCACCCCGTCCACCGTCTCCTTGATCCCCGCCACCGGGAAGCGCGCGGCGGTGGTGTGGTAGGTGCGGAGGATGGTGCGGGCGTTCGGATCGTCGGCGGGGAGCATGGCGATCGAGATCTGGATCTGATTGAAGCCGGCACCGTAGCCGATGCCCCCGTCAGGGAAGAGCAGACCGCCGTCGGGCCGGAAGAGCTGGCCGCCGTCCGGCAACCACACGCCACCGTCGGGCCGGAAGGCGAGCGTGTCGACCAGCGACACGTTCTCCACCCGGAAGCGATAGCACTGCCGGCCCTGATCGTCGACCGGCCCGTCCTCCTCAAGCACGTAGCGGTATCCGTTCACCCCGAGCTGGGCGGTGTCCGCGAGGAGCGGATTGGTGTGGAAGCGGAGCTCGTTCCGGTTCACCAGACCGTCGTTGTCCGGATCCTCGTCGAGGTCCTGGGCCGAGGGCTGCGTGCCGAGCTGCCACTCGATGCTGTCCGGCACCCCGTCGTTGTCCGAGTCGATGAGGGTGGAGTTGGTGCCGATGATCTGCTCGTCGCAGTCGTTGATCCCGTCGCAGTCGCTGTCCACGCCGCGCAGCGCGGGAGGGCAGCCGGGGTCCAGCCCGCCGCCGTCGGGGAGCATGAAGCCCAGCGGGTTGAAGTTGGCCCCGAGCTTCGAGAAGTGGACCTCGACCCCGTCGCTGAACCCGTCGCCGTCGGTGTCCGGGTTGTTGGGGTCGGTCCCGAGCGCGAGCTCTTCCTCGTCGGTCAGGCCGTCGCGATCGCTGTCGGCGGCTCCGGCGTCCGGTGGGGAGTCCGCGGGCGCGTTCATGTTCGAGGCGACGAATTCCTTCAGGACGTACGCCCGCCTCGTTTGCCCGATGTTGAAGTTGAGGAAGTTGACCGCCTCGTTGTTGCGGAAGTCGCGGAAGTTTCCTCCGCCCAACGTCGCCATCTTCTCCAGGCGCTCGGCGTCCTGGTTGACGATCAGCAGCGGACAGCCGGCGTCACCGGTCACGTCGCAGATGCTGGACACCGGCTGCACCGGTGCGAAGACGTGGACGGTGTTGAAGATCACGTCGTCCACCAGGATCCGCAGCTGCCGGATCCGCTTCACCGCGTCGCCCTGGAAGAGCTCGTCGTCCTGGTTGAAGGTGGGGTGACCGTCGGAGAGGAAGATGACGATGTAGCGGGGAAGCGCCTCGGAAGACGTGGCGGTGGCGTTGTTGCGGACCTGGGTGATGTCCGTGCTGAGGAGGGCGTAGATCTCCGAGAGGGCCTTGATGAAGTCCGTGGAGTCGCGGTTGGCGTTCGGGTTGGTGAAGTTGAGGATCTGGTCCTCGAGCGCCGTGAAGTCAGCCGGGCTGTAGGAGAGCAGCGGCTCGAACTGGGGCAATCCGCTCTTGGTCAGGTTGGCGGTGGTGCTCCCGGCGAAGAGCATCACACTGAAGGAGATGTTCGGGTCGCGGGGCAGCGAGTTGAGCAGCTGCACCACGGCGAAGGCTCGGGTCCCGTTCGGATCGCTCACCCGCATCGACTGCGAGGCGTCGAAGGCGAAGAGGATCTTGATCGGCCGGACCACGTCGTTGGTCCCCAGGGTGCAGAAGCGCCCCTCGAGGGTCAGCGTGCGGTCGGTGGGGAGCTGATCCCGCCGGCGTTCGTCGTAGAGGTAACTTTGCGTGCAGGCGATTCCCAGGCCGAGCATCGCCGCCAGGGCCGCGGCGACGAGCCGCGCCCGGTGAAAGCTCACGGAGGCTGCCCCACGCAGCGAGTCAGGTAATCCGGATCGCTGATCAGGAGGTTGGGAGGCATGAACGCGGCGTTGTCCACCTGGATGTCAGGACCGGCGGGCACGCGAATGCCGGCCGGATCGTATTGAGCCCAGGCGCACGCGGCCTTCCACACTCCGTAGTCGGACGACACCGCGCTCTCCGGGGCTTCGGCGAACCACACCTTGAAGAGATTGTATCCTGCCTGGGCCGCGCCCACGCCGTTCGGCGGGGTCACCAGCTCGAGGTTGCTCACGACGTAGTCGTAGCAGACGCTGCCGTCGGCCTGCACCTCCGCGGAGCTTGCGTACTGCACGGCGGCGAGGTCGTACAGGTTGCGGTCAGGTCGGGTGGGGTCGGTGCCGGCGCGGATCTCCTCGTAGTCCTCGGTGCCGTCGTTGTCGGTATCCAGGTTGTAGTTGCGGCTGAGTGGGTCGAGCCCGTACGTCGCCTCGATCCCGTCCGGAATGCCGTCGCCGTCGCTGTCCACCAGGCCGAGGCGCGTCTTGAGGTACGCCTCGGCGAACTGGCTCAGACCGTCACCGTCGGTGTCGCGGCAAACGCAGTTGCGCGTCAGCGGTGAGGCCGGGTCGCACCCCCGCACGTCCTTCTTGTCCGGGGTGAAGCCCAGGTCACCGTGGATGACCTCGAAGTTGTCGTCGAAGCAGTCGCCGTCGGTGTCGCCGATGAACTGGTTGCCCTTGTCGACGAACGGCTGGTCCAGGTCGTCCTTGAGCCCGTCGCCGTCGCTGTCCACCGCGCGGCTGTTCCCGTCGGGCACGCTGCGGAGCGAGCGGACGAGGAGGGACTTGACCACGTTCTTGCTGGCCAGCGAGGTGTAATCGAGCGCGCCGAGGCCCAGGTTCTGGATGTCGTTGTTCCGGAACTCCTGGAACACGCCGTTGCCGCGGGCGGCCATCTGCTGCAGCAGCCAGGTGGCGACCTGGTGCGCGGCCAGGGGGTAATCGGCCGGCGCGGTGTTCGGGTACACGCCGTAGATGTCCTGGCAGAGGAGGCCGAGCGAGTTGCAGGTCGCGATGCCCTGGTCGCTGAACAGCAGCACCGTGTGCAGCCGGATGTCGCCCACGTTGTAGGCGGTCTTCAGCGACATGATCTGATCGACGTAGCTGAAGATCTGGTAGTTCTGGTTGCGGTCGGTGCCCGGAACGAAGCCGTCGATCGCGTCGGTGCCCTGCGCGTCGGTGAGGTTGCAGAAGTCCGGCAGCGAGTCCGCCCAGATGAGCTCCGGGCGCGTCGGATCGGCGTACTGGCTGAGGTTGTCGTTCGCCGAGCAGCGTGGGTACGGCGTTCCGTCGGTCAGCAGCACCACCACGTACCGCGTGCGGGGCAGCAGCTGGGGATTCGTGGTGTCCGTGTCCAGGATGTCCGAGGAGATGATCCCGTAGGCGTAGGACAGCGCGCCCTGGAAGTCGGTGCCCTTGCCGAGCTGCGCCTGGAGATTGGCGATGTACGTGTCGATGCCGATCGGCCGGGCGAAGCGCTGGCCGGTGGCCACCGGCGGCCAGACGTTCTTCACGTTGGTGTCCCAGGGAACGATGCTCACCTGGACGTTGGGCTGGGTCGCGAACTGCTGGGTCAGCGCCTGGAGCGCGCGCACGCGAGCGGGAGTCTGGATACCCACCGCGGTCGCGAACTGCTCGCAGAGGCCGGCGGTGCCCTGGCTTCCCGGCGGGTCGCTGATGCACATGGAGCCGGACTGGTCGACGAGCAGCACGACCTTGACCGGGAACCCGTTGGGGTCCGGAGGATCGGTGCACACCCGGCCGCGCACCGACAGGTGGTTGTCGAGCGCGTTGACCTGCTGCGCCTTCTTCTCGAGCGAGGCGCCGCTACATGACGACAACACCACGGCGAGCGCGAGGCTCGCCGTGGTGAGCAACAGCGGGGATTTCGAGTTCACGTGGTAGTCGCTCGGGTGACCTGAATCCCCCGGGTTGGACCGGCGCCGGACCTACTGCCGGCGGCGGCGGACGAGGAGACCGAGGGCGGCCAGGGCCAGACCAGCGGCCGGGGCACCGAGGGGCAGCGCGGCACAGCCGCTGGCGCCCGGTCCGGGCTGCACGCTGACGGTCAGCGCAGCCTGCGACTGCTGCACGCCGGGGTAGCGCGCATCCGGGGTCACCATCTTCGCCACCAGCTGCAGCTCGTACTCGCCATCCACGTCAGGCTCGAAGATGGGCTTACCGCTGTTGTCCGAGTACGCGTAGAGCCAGTGCCGGCTGCTGCTCACCGCGCCGATCGGGTTCTTCACCGTGACGGTGGAGCCCGCCGGACGCTTGGTGACGGTCCAGGTGTAGGAGATGGCCACGTTGTTCCGGTTGGCGAACAGGGGCAGCCGGAACGGAGTGCCGTGCTTGAGGGAGACCTTGCCGCCACCGCTCACCGCGAAGGCCGAGTTCGGGTCGAGGCAGGCATTCGGGCTGCTCGGGTCCACGACGACGCAGTAGCGCGGGTCGCAGGCATCGCCGATGCCGTCGCCGTCGTCGTCATGCTGGTCGGCATTGGCGACGGTGGGGCAGTTGTCCTGGGCGTTCAGCACGCCGTCGTTGTCGATGTCCTTGTCGCAGGCATCACCGATGCCGTCGCCGTCGGTGTCCTTCTGGTCGCCGTTGGCCACGGTGGGGCAGTTGTCGCGGGCGTCGTCCACGCCGTCACCGTCGGTGTCCACCACGCACTGGATGCCAGCGACGGTCACCGGGTTGGACGGGTCGGCGTAGCGGGGGCAGTGGTCCTCGGCGTCGGGGATGCCGTCGTTGTCGTCGTCAGGGTCGCAGGCATCGCCCAGGCCGTCACCGTCGGTGTCGAGCTGGTTGGGGTTGTAGATGCCGGGGCAGTTGTCGCTGGCGTTGAGGATGCCGTCGCCGTCCCTGTCGTCGTCGCAGGCATCACCCTGGCCGTCGCCGTCGGTGTCACGCTGGTCGGGGTTGGCGACGGCCGGGCAGTTGTCGCAGGCATCGCCCACGCCGTCACCGTCGCGGTCCATCTGGTCCCGGTTGGCGACGAAGGGGCAGTTGTCGAAGCCGTCGGACTTGCCGTCACCGTCGGCGTCGTCGGTGTACGACAGCGTCTTGCCGTCGTCGGTGTAGCTCACCCAGACCGAGCAGCCGCATCCGCATCCACACCCGCATCCGCAGCCGCCGCCTTCCTCGTGTGGCGCGCCGCACTGCGTCCCGAGACATTCCGGGTTGTCGGTGTTCTGTGCGCGAACCGGGAGAGACCAACCAAGGACGAGACCGACCACCAGCAGCAGCCAAGGACGAGCGCCCATCTCTCGTTTCCTTCCTCGCCCTTCGCGCTTCGACGCCGCAAAGCAAGCCGCGTTCCCACGCGTCGCCGCGCGAGATTGCTCTCGATCGATTCCTGCAATTTTCTTCGGGGGACCGATCGACGGCCGTCAGATGCGGCCTCCGCACCACGGCAGACTGAGGAGCGCGCTCCACGATCCTGCGGTCGGATCGGAGCGCGTCGAGCGACTGCGCCGGACGCGGCTCGCCCGACGGTTCCGGTCAGGCTCCCCGGTCCGCGGATGCCCGCCGCTCCGGTCAGGCTCCCGGGCCGGCCGGAGCCTCGAGGAGACGACGCATGTTCTGGTGAGGAATGCCCACCTCGACGTACGGCGGACCGACCGGCGAGTAGCCCAGGCGGGCATAGAAGCCGACCGCGGTGTCCCGGGCGTGGAGCGTGACCTCCCGGAAGCCGCGGCGGACCAGCTCCTCCTCGAGGGTCCGGACCAGGCGGGTGCCGAGGCCCGTGCCCTGCCGGTCCGGCTCGACCGCCATCTGGAACAGCCGCCCGGTCCCGGGACCGTCGGGATGGAAGAGCACGCAGCCGACGACGCGGCCGCCCTCGAGGGCGACCAGGTGGAGACTCTCCGCCTCGAAGGGGAACTGCACCGCGGCCTGCTCGAACCCCAGCGGCTTGCGGAGGATCCGCCAGCGGAGGTCCAGCTCCTGGGCGTACTCCGGGGCGTCGAGGCCGATGAAAAGCAGCGTCTCACTCATCGCCAGGCCTGCGAAGGAAGCCGACCGCTCGCCCCGATCCGGCGATCGGTCCGGCACCTGCGCACTCAGATGTCGAGCTCCTCGCCCTCGACCTCGCGCGCCCGCTCCATGATGAACTTGAAGCGCGCCGACACGTCCTTGCCGAGCAGATCGTTGATCACCCGGTCGGTCTCCAGCTCGTTCACGATGCTGACCCGGAGCGACTGGCGCCGGCGTGGGTCGAGGGTGGTCGCCTTGAGGTCCCCGGCCGGCATCTCCCCGAGGCCCTTGAACCGGGTGATGTTCGGCTTCGCGTTCCCCTTCGACTTCTCCTTGAGGATGCGGTCCCGGTCCGCCTCGTCGATGGCCCAGTAGGTCTCCTTGCCGATGTCGATCCGGTAGAGCGGTGGCTGGGCGATGTGGACGATGCCGTTCTGGATGAGCGGCCGGAGGTGCCGGTAGAAAAACGTCAGGAGCAGCGTGGCGATGTGGTGGCCGTCGCTGTCCGCGTCCATCAGCAGGAACACCCGGCCGTAGCGGAGCTTCTCCAGATTCAGGTCCGGGCCGATGCCGCACCCCAGGGCGCTGACGATGTCCTGGAGCTCCTTGTTGCTCGCCACCTTGTCGGTCGAGGCCTGCTCGGCGTTCAGCACCTTCCCGCGCAGCGGGAGGATCGCCTGCGTTCGCCGATCCCGCCCCTGCTTGGCCGATCCTCCGGCGGAATCACCCTCGACGATGAACAGCTCGCTCTCCTCCGGATCGGTGGAGGCGCAATCAGCGAGCTTCCCCGGGAGGTTCAGCTTGTGGCTGACCGCGCCCTTGCGGCTCACCGCCTGCGAGGCGGCGCGGCTCGCTTCCCGCGCCCGGGCGGCCAGGGTGATGCGGGCGACGATGGACTCGGCGACGGACTGGTTGTCGTTGAGCCACTTCTCCAGCGCCGGCCGGACCGCGTTGTCGATGAGACCGGCCATCTCAGGGTTGTTGAGCCGGCCCTTGGTCTGTCCCTGGAACTGGGGCTCGATGACGTAGCTGGAGAGGATGGCGACCATGCCCTCGCGGATGTCCTCCGCGGTGAGGGTGACCCCCTTGGGCGTGAGCTCGTGGGTCTCGATGTAGTTCCGGACCGCCTTCACCAGGCCAGAGCGCAGGCCAGCCTCATGCGTTCCACCGTTGGTGGTGGGGATGCCGTTGACGTAGCTGCGGACGTGCTCGTCGGTGGCCTCGGTCCAGGCGACGGCGAGCTCGAGGCGTGGGTCCTCACGCGAGACGTAGAACGGCTCGGCCCCGGCCGGGACCAGCGCCTTGCCCCGTTCGGCGATGACCTTGCCCAGGTACTCGGCGATGCCCCCGTCGTGCCGGTAGTGGACCTCGGTCGCGGGCGAGGCGGTCTGGTCGCGGAAGACGACCTCCATTCCCTTGTGGAGGTAGCTCTTCGCCTCGAGTCGCTCCCGGATCAGCTCTGGGTCGAAACGAAGCTTCTCCCCGAAGATGTCGACATCCGGGGTGAAGGTGGTGGCCGTCCCGGTCCCGCGCGCCGGGCCGACGGAGCGCAGCTTCGAGGTGGGCTTGCCGCGGGAGAACGTCTGCTCCCACCGCTTCGACTCGCGGCGGACCTCGCAGGTGAGCTTGCTGCTCAGCGCGTTCACCACCGAGCTGCCCACGCCGTGCAGACCGCCCGAGTGCAGGTAGTTGCCCTGATCGAACTTCCCGCCGGAGTGCAGCGTGGTGAGGATGATCTCCAGCGCCGGCTTCCGGTAGCGCGGGTGGATGTCGACCGGAATGCCGCGGCCGTCGTCGGTCACGGTGACCGTCTTCCCGTCCTTGTGGAGCGTCACCTCGACCCGGTCGGCGTAGCCGTTGATGACCTCGTCGACGCTGTTGTCGACGATCTCCCAGAGCAGGTGGTGGTAGCCGGTGAGGTCGGTGCCGCCGATGTACATCGCCGGCCGCTTGCGGACCGGCTCCAGGCCCTCGAGGACCTGGATGTCGCTGGCGCTGTAGCTCCCGCGGGCAGTGGCCTTCTTCGCGGTGGCCATGGTCAGCGCTCCTCCTTCTTCTCTTCCGGCAGCGGTGTCCACTGCAGCGGCATGGGCAGGAGCTTCACGGTCTCCTTCCGGGCCATCTCACGGCCCCGACCTCCGCGCGCGCTGACCTCGTACTTCGCCGGGGTGAGGACGAGCTTCCGGCCCTTGGAGGTCTCCAGCTCGATGGAGGCGTCCTTGCCCGCGGTGCAGAGGAAGGCCAGGACCCGGTCGTCCGCCTCGACCTTGATCACCGTGACCCCGCGGCCTGGGCCCGCGAGCTCGTTCACCTCGCTGGCCTTGGTCACCAGGGCCCGGGCGTGCTCGGTCACCACCGCGAGCAGATCGCGCGGACCCACCGGCACGACGCCGACCAGCTCGTCGCCCTCGCCGGGACGAGCGTAGCGGCGGCCCGAGCGGGTGGAGGCCTCGGTGTGCGGCGCCAGCGGGAAGCGCAGCCCGTACCCGCGCCGGCTCACCCCGATCATCAGCTCGGGCCGCGTCATCCGCGGGTCGAGCGACAGCGCGCCGACCACCCGCTCGCCGTCGTCGAACTTGAAGAGCTTCTGGACCGGGTCGCCGTATCCGGTCGAGGCCGGTACGTCGTTGAAGCGGGTGACGTAGGCCGACCCGAAGTTGGAGAAGAACACCACGTTGCTCTTGAGGGAGCCGGCGAGCACCGCCATCACCTCGTCGCCCTCGCGGAGCCGGGTGGTGCTCGGGTCCTTCATCTCCCTCACCCGCTTCACCCAGCCGTCGCGGCTGAGGACCACGTGGGCGTCCTCGTCGGCGATGAACGCCTCCTCCGAGTACTCCACGTCGTCTCCGCCACCGCCGATCTTGGTCCGGCGCGCGTCGGCGTACTTCTCCTTCACCTGGGCGAGCTCGTCGGTCACCACCGCCCAGCGCTTCCGGGCGTCCTTGAGGACACCGGCCAGGCGCGCGGCCTCGGCACGCTTCTCCTTGGCCTCCTTCTGGATGACCAGGATCTCCAGCCGGGCCAGCTTGTAGAGCTTGAGCTCGAGGATGGCGTCGACCTGCTCGGCGTCCAGCTCGAAGCGCTTCATCAGCTTGGCCGCGGCGTCCTGCTTGCCGTCGGACTTGCGGATGATGCGAATCATC
>Ga0081540_1003557_pt1 | contig 12263 bp, 10 predicted proteins | sample TabmetS2T1R1_FD_71024 | JGI IMG/M metagenome (GOLD analysis project Ga0081540, IMG submission 71024) | Tabebuia heterophylla rhizosphere microbial communities from the University of Puerto Rico - S2T1R1 | ecosystem: Host-associated > Plants > Roots > Rhizosphere ...
CAAGCCCGTCCGGATCGCTGTCCTAACCATCTCGGACAGCCGCTCGCTCGAGGACGATAAATCCGGTGCGCTGCTGACCCAGCTTTTGACCGAGGCAGGCCACACACTCGCTGACCGCAAGCTGGTGCGTGACGAGATCGCAGAGATCCGGACGGTTTTGGAGGGCTGGATTGCGGATGGGCAGATTGACGCGGTGATCACCACCGGTGGCACCGGTCTCACCGGCCGAGACATCACCCCGGAAGCCGTCCGTCCGCTGTTTGAGAAGGAGATCGACGGCTTCCCGGTGGTCATGCATCTGATCAGCTTTCAGAAGATCGGCACCTCGACAGTGCAGTCGCGGTCGCTCGCCGGGGTAGCGAACGGTACTTACATCTTCTGCCTGCCAGGCTCGCCGGGCGCTTGCCGCGATGCCTGGGAGGGCATTCTCAAACAGCAGCTCGATTTCCGCCATCGCCCCTGCAATTTTGTGGAGATCATGCCGCGCCTCAATGAGCATATGCGTGGCAAGGGCTAATTCGCGATCGGCTTAGGTTCAAAAGCCCGCTTAACCTGTACAACCGTCATCCCCCTTTCGCGGCGATGACGGTTGGAGGGGAGGTGATGCCGTGCAACTGCTTCCGTCACGAGGGAGCAAGCCCTAGCTATTTTTGGCACTCTCCCCGCCCTGCCACCGCTCGGCCGCCTTATCGTCGCTCGTTCTTGCTTCCACCCAGCGCTCCGCTCCTTCGGCAGGTTCTTCCTTCTTCCAGAAAGGTGCGCTGGTTTTCAGATAGTCCATCAGGAATTGCGCCGCATCGAACGCGGCCTGTCGATGGCTGGATGCGGTGATCACCAGCACGATGTTGTCCCCCGGCACCAGCCGTCCGTAACGGTGGACGATCACGCTCGCTGAGAGTTGCCAGCGTTCGATGGCTTCCGCCTCGATGCGCGCCAGTTCCTTCTCGGTCATGCCCGGATAGTGCTCCAGCGTCAGCGAGCGGATTGGCTTGTCCTTCGCCTCACGCCGCACCGTGCCGGTAAAGGTGACGATCGCGCCGATATCGTCGCGGCCGCCGGTGAGCGCGCGGATCTCCGCGCCGACATCGAAATCCTGGCTTTGCAGGCGGATCATGCGCCTCTCCTGGCCTGTCTGGCAGGCATTCCGTTCACTCGCTCTTCTCGCCGACCGCCCATCAGCGCTATAGTGCCGACAAGTACGCTAAAGGAGGACATCATGGCCAAGGGCTACTGGATCGCACACATGACAGTCAACGATCCGAATGAGTATCCCAAATATCTTGCCGCGGCGGCCGAGCCTTTCAAGAAACATGGCGCCAGATTCCTGGTTCGGGGCGGACACTCCGAAGCGGTCGAAGGGCCCGGGCGGCCACGCAATATCGTCATCGAGTTCGCCAGCTTCGATGAAGCGATGGCATGCTATAACTCTCCCGAATATCAGGCGGCGGCGAAAATCAGGCAAACTTGCGCGACCGGCGAAGTCACGATCGTCGAGGGCTATGACGGCTGATTAGCGTAAAAACGGGGGCCTTCTTTGAAGACATTAGCGGGAAAGGCGGCGTTCGTCACGGGCGCCAGCCGGGGCATTGGTGCGGCGATCGCAGAAGCCTTCGCCGCAAGCGGCGCCGACGTGGTGATCTCCTATTTCCACTCGCCCGATGACGCCGAGCGCGTCCTGGCCGCCATCCGCGGCTATGGCGTGAAAGGTGAGGCCATCCGCGCCGATGCCGGCGACGGCGCGGCGGTGCGGAGCGCGGTGAAGACCGGGTATGAAACGCTCGGCCGGCTGGATATCCTCGTCAACAACGCCGGCATGTTCGAGCGCGTGCCCTTGCATGAGTCCACAGACGAGCAGTTCGACCGCGTCATGGCCGTCAACTTACGCGGCGCCTACATCGCCATTAAGGAGGCGGTACCGCTGATGCGCAAAGGGGGGCGGATCATCAATCTGTCGAGCACCTTTGGCGCACGTGTGCCCGCGCCCGGGCTCGGCCTTTACGCGACAAGCAAATTCGCCCTCGCCGGCATGACTCGCGCTCTCGCGCGCGATCTTGCTCCACTCGGTATTACCGTGAACGCCATCCAGCCGGGGCCGATCGCCACGGAAATGAATCGTGATGCCGGAAGCCACGCTCGCATCATGAGCATGATGACCGCGCTGGGGCGTTATGGTGAGCCCGCCGACGTGGCAAAGGCTGCTGTGTTTCTGGCAAGCGACGACAGCGCCTACATAACCGGCTCGACCCTGAACGTCGATGGCGGTTTCGAGACATAACACGCTGGTTATGGCATAAAGCTCGACTAGAATTCATCTCTACAACTATAGGTAGAGACAAGGTCTCGCATCCGACGGATTCTGAAAAATTATCTCGGCGCGGATAGACCGAACGGTTTGGTTTCCGCAATACTCGCGCCGAAGAGCTTCATCCGGTCAAGGAACTTTGCGGCCTAACAATCCGTTAATACAAGGTTCATCCGATTTAGTGATAAGCTTGAAGTTTGCGCGTGCGGATGCTGGCACAGCATTCTTGAGAGCCGTGAAAAGGACGTAATCACGGTCTCTGAGTTGAGCAACGCGAAGTTTTTCAGACCACAATCGGCAAAGGCTCGGAAATGCCCTTAGTCCGCACAAGACAGGTTGTCTTCTTCCTCGGCACGGCCCTTGCGCTTGCCTCACCGTTAACCCGTGCGCACGCTCAGGGCGCGCAGAATCCGAACTGGCAGCAACAGCAGGAAGAGGAAAAAAAGAAGAAGCAGCGGCAACAGCAAGAGCAGCGACAACAGCAGGAACAGCGCCAGTTTCAAGGCGGTGGCCAACAGGGCGGCCAGCAAGGCCAGGGCCGTGAACGCCAGCGCGATTTTGGCCAGCGTCCGGGCGGTGGTCAGCAGGGCCAGGAGGAAGACAAGCGCCGCCGCCAGGAGCAGCGTCAAGGCGGCCCCGGACAGCAGCCGGGACGTTGGGGCCAGACCGGAGGCGGCCAGGACGGTCGCCGCGAGCTCGGCCAGCAGTCGGGCGGAGGTCAGCAGGACCAGGAAGAGGAGAAGCGGCGCCGTGAGGAGCGTCGTCGTGAGCAGGGCCAACCGGGCGGCGGCCAGAAGGGCGGCCCCGGCCAGGAGAAGCCCCGCGACCTCGGCCAGCAACCGCCCGCCAATAAGGCTCCCCAGCTACAAAGCGGACCAGGGCAGCAGGGTGGCGGCAATCAACAGGGCCAGCAGGAGGAGGATCGCCGCCGGCGCGATGACCGCGGTCGTAATCTTGGCCAGCAGCCTGGTACCACCACCCCGCAGGTGCAAACTGGACAGGGGCAGCCGGGCGGCGGCAATCAGAAGGACCAGCAGGACGAGGAACGGCGCCGCCGCGGAGATGATCGCGGGCGCAATTTCGGCCAGCAACCCGGTGGTCCGCAGCAGGGACAGGACGAGGACAAGCGGCGCCGCGACGTTGGCCAGCAACCGCCTGGCACCAATGCACCACAGCAGCAAAGCGGACAGGAGCAGCAGGGTGGGAATAAGCAGGGTCAACAGGACGAGGATCGCCGCCGCCGTGATGACCGCGGGCGCAATTTCGGCCAACAGCCCGGCGCCCCGGACGGTGGCCGCGCCTATGACGCGATTCGCCCGACTCTCGCTCCCGAGGACCTCCGCCGCAGGCGGGAGGAGCGGCAGCAGTTCTCGCGCGAAAAGCTGCAGGACATCGTCAAACAGCGTCGTGAACGTCGCGACGAAAAGGGGCGTATTGTCATCGAGGAGCCCGACAATCGCATCATCATACGGGGCGATGGCGGGCGGGCGTTTATTCGCCACGACGAGAACTCGCGATTCCGTGGTCAGGGACGTGATTTCCGGGTAGAGCGCGGACCTGGGAATGAGCAGCTCAGCATCGTCACCCGTCCGAGCGGCGTTCGCGTGGTGACCGTCGTCGACCAGAACGGCAAGCTGCTGAAGCGGGTGCGCAGGACGCCCGACGGACGCGAATACGTGCTGATCGACAATCGCGAGCGCAGCTATCACCGCCGCGGGGAACGGCGCGGTTCCGGCTTCGGTGTGTTCATCGAGCTGCCGCCGCCCGTGATCGGCATTCCGCGCGACCGCTATTACGTCTATGCCGACCGCGCCTCCGAGGAGGAGATCGAGGACGCGCTCAGCGCGGAGCCGGTGGAGGAGATCGAACCCGAATACTCGCTCGACGAGATTCGCTCCAGTCCGCGGCTGCGTGAACGCATGCCCAGCGTCAATCTGAACACGATCAATTTCGAGTTCGGATCCTGGGAGGTGAGTCAGGATCAAGTCGCTCGCTTGGAGGTCGTCGCCAAGGCGCTGGACCGCATCCTGCGCCGCAATCCGGACGAGGTGTTCCTGATCGAAGGCCACACCGATGCGGTTGGGTCGGATGAAGACAACCTCTCGCTCTCCGACCGGCGTGCGGAATCGGTGGCGCGGGTGCTCAGCGACGAATTCGGCATCCCGCCGGAGAACCTCGTCACCCAGGGCTATGGTGAGCAGTATCTGCTGGTCAGCGCGGACGGGCCTGAGCGTGCCAATCGGCGTGTCGAGTTTCGTCGGATCACGCCACTGCTCGCGCGAGACGAACAGGCGCAGCGCTGACGCTTAGAGCGGCGGACTTCTAATTAGACTCGGAAGCGCCGCTCTAGCTCTTTGTTTGCGCATCGGATTTGTCCGAAAACCGGTATCCGCTTTTCGGTCCGATGCGCTAGCTCTGGCTGCCATTGAAAAGAACCGCCGCCCAGGTCATCCTCGGCGGCGGTTCTTATTTTGCGAGGCAGCTCATGACACCGGCACGGCATTTCGTCCCCTTCGCCTGCGTCGAGCGTGGCGGCACGCCCGAAAGCTATCACTTCGGCGTCGCCGTCCTGGCCGATAGCAGCGGCCGGGTGCAGGCCAGCTGGGGCGATCCGGATTTCGTCACCTTTCCCCGATCGGCGTTGAAGCCTTTTCAGGCAGTTGACCTCATCGAAAGCGGCGCCTTCGACGCATTCGGCCTCTCCGGTGAACAGCTTGCGCTTGCGTGCGCCTCCCATGCCGGCGAGCCCTTTCACGCAGACCGGGTCACCGCATGGCTTGGCCAGCTCGGATGCGACGAAACCTGCCTCGCCTGCGGCCCTGCCTGGCCTGGCCGAACCGAGGCGCTTCACGCTTACCTGCGCGCCGGGCTGGCACCTTCACCGGTGCTCTATAATTGCTCGGGAAAGCATTGCGGTTTCCTCACCAATGCCCGCCACCTCGGCTTTCCCCTGGTGGGCTATGAGGCGCCCGACAACCCGCTGCAGCGCCGCTATCAGCATGTGCTGTCGCGCTTTCTCGGCGGCCCGGCCGATGACCTTCGCTGGTCGCGGGACGACTGCGTTCTTCCGGCGCCCGCTATGCCGACGCGCGATATGGCCGTTGCGATCGCCCGGTTTACCGAGGAGGCCGCGAGCGGTCCGGATGCCGCAGCCTCGCGCATCCTTACGGCGATGGGCCTTCATCCGTTGCTGGTCGCCGGAACTGGCGGCCTGCCGCAGCTGCTAGGTGAGGTGCTCGGCAGCCGCATCATCGCCAAGACCGGAGCGGAGGGGTATCTCGCGGTATTTCTTCCGGCCGAGCGGCTCGGCCTGGCTTTGAAGGTGTCGGATGGCAGCGCGCCCGCCCGCGCGGTCGCGCTGGTCGCCATCCTCAGCCAGATAGGGATCATCGATGTGGCCGAGGAGGCCAGACTCACGGAACGGCTCGCGCCGCCCCATCTCGACAGCCGCCACCGGGCGGTCGGCGCCATACGCCCGATCCTGCCGGCGGCAACGGCCTGATCACTGATTGTCGTTCGTGCGGCGTACCGGGTTGGTGAGACCCGAAAGCTTGTCGCAGGTCTCCATGCACGTCTTGATCTGTGCCAGACAGATATTCTTTGCGCTGATTCCCAGACATTCATCATAGCTGTTGTAGCAGTGGTTCCAGCACCCGCCGCCCGCCTGGCGGACATCGCGGACCAGCAGGACGTCCATGCCTTGCCGGAATTTCGGCGGCAACGGCGAATGAGCCAGACGCACGGGTCCGGTTCCGAGAACGGCGCGTTCGGCAGACCATTGCGGCATCGCTGCAGCATAAGAGACGGTTGCGGATAGAAGGGCGAGGGCGACAAGCGTTCTTGCAGATCGTTTTAACATAATACCCACCATCAAAGTTTTGCTTCAGATTTGAAAGGAGATCAGCGCCGTCCAAGCAGGCCTTTTGCGGTTCTGCCGACATCGGAGCGAACGGAATTGACGATGCCGCCGATCGGGCCGGCTCCAGCCCCAGCCGGCCCGTCGCCACCACCGCCGGGAGCACCGCCCAGGACCGGGCCACCGCCAAGTATCGAGCCGCCGCCGAGAGCCGCGCCACCGCCGTTCCCAGTGCCGCCGCCACCTGCACCAGCAGGGCCTCCGCCAGCGATTGCACCCAACCGACTGGAGGAAAGGCGGCTGCCAACACCCGCAATGCCTGTGTCAGCATTGCCTAGGCGCGACGAGACGCCAGTCTCGATGGGCTGCAACAGGCAATTCTGGCATCCACCACGGATTTCCTCACTCTTGCCCAGACGCTCGAGAAGCCGGCCGTCACGAGAACCTGCCTGCGGCAGTTCGATGCCTCCGGCCTTCACCTGGGAGAGAGGCGGCAGCGCGGCCGCGAAATCGGTGGTGCTGTCGTGGAAGCCGGCGCTCACATTGCGCAGCTTTTCGCCAGCTTCGCGCAGACGGTCAGCCGTGGCGAGCTGTGCTTCAAATTTCGGATCGATCCGCGACACGAGGGAGGGCGCAACATCGTTGAGGGTGTGGGTGATGGTGTCCACTTGCGCATTGATGCCCTGGGCGAGTGTCTTCGTGGTGACCAGAACATCCTTCGTCGTGTTCACGACATTGTCCTTCAGGGCGCTCGCTGCCGCTGCGGTAAGGGCGACCGCATCCTTCGGCGAGTGCAGTACGCCTGTGGCAAGATCTTCGACGGTCCGGGTGGTGCTTGCCAGGCTTTCGGTCACACTGCCCGTGACATGGCCGACTGCACCCGTGACGGCACTGACCGTGCCGCTCACGAGCTCGGGCACGGCCTGAACGGTGTCGCGCACGGCGCCGGCCACGCGTTGCGGTGCAACGAGCACTGTCTTGCCGGCATTTCCCAGAACCGAAGACGTATCTTCGAGCTTGGCCGTGAGATTTCCGATCGCAGAAACGGCCGGACTCAGCACGTTATTCAGCGTCTCGCCTGCCTCCGCGCCGACATCGGCAACAAATGCCCGAACTTCCGAGGCAGGCCTCGACCAGACCTGCTGGATCAGACCCGCAGCTTTTTCACCGATCCACGCGACAGTGGACCGCAGGTCCGTCGCCAACCGGTCTACCAGGACCAGGGCGTGCTGCGCCGCGCTGATAATGGTCTCTCGAGCGAGGTGATAGATGCCCCCCGCGAGGGTGTCCACGAACGAAATGGGGGATGACGCCCAATTGCCCCCGCCGTTTGCGGGGCTATCGCCAGAGGTTTGATCTCCGCCGTCAACGATAATGACAGGCTGGTCTGGCCCGGCCGGCGCAGTGACCGACACCGTCTGGACAGACATCGTCTCCGCCCCCGGTATCAGGCCCGAAGGGTCGAGTGAGAGTGCAACCATGAAGGGCAGGCTGTCCCTGTCAGGGCTTGTAAGGCTGCTCGTCGGGCCGGGACGGACACTCTGTACGGGTGAATATGGCGCAGCCGTGGCCTTCAAAGCGGGTAAATGCGGCGATTGTGTATAGATGAAGACGAACGCTGCGGCACCCCCCGCAGCACGGATTGACAACCCACCAACACCGTAATTGATATCTAAAAACCCAGGTAAAGTGGCAAGCATCACTGCCCCTGAAAGAGACAGTAAGATCTTCAGAAAATACATGCTTGCTTCTGAGAGGGCCTTATCCTGGAAGATCATGTAACTCGTGAGCATTATTACCCACGCCATGACCAATGATGCAATAATTCTCTCAGTTCGATAGGCAGGCTTTGCTGGAGTCAGCGGCCTTTGTTCGGGGTCCATCACGCACCCAACGCGTAAATCTTAACGAATTGTTAATACAGTTTGAGCGCGATGGAAAAAAAATAGCAAGCACAATGAGATAGATATCGCGACATGAGTATTTTCATCCGGGGAATTACATATAAGCAACCTTGGATTGAAAATCGATCAAGGCAAAATCGCGTACTTTTCTTGGTATTCTTAACGCCAATTCCCCAATTCAATTCAAGGTTGCATCGATGCTGATCAAAAGGCAAAAAACTATTATAGAAAATCAATCGTCTGTGACTGATTTGCTACAGGGGCGCGTTGGGTTGATCTGCTTGGCTGCTAAAGAGGCCCAGAACTTCGGCAGAAGCCTTGCATTCGCGCCCGCAATTCGAGCAAGCCTATTACCCAGTTGGATAATGTTGTTTGGTCTCACGTCGAATTGAACCATTTGCCGCGCCGGAGCGACCCATGTTTGTGAGACGCGCAGCCTCGAAGATGAAGCTAAAATGAACGCGACATCTGACGAGGACCTGATCAAGCGGATCGCCGCGGGGGACAGCCTCGCGATGAAAAGCTTCTACGCACGTCATCATGTGCGCCTCTACCGCTTCCTCGTGAGGATGACGCGGAGAGAGGCCACGGCCGAGGAACTGATGAATGAGGTACTATTAGAGGTATGGCGCAAGGCAGGTGGCTATGAGGGACGGTCCTCCGTTACCACATGGATGCTAAGTATCGCTCATCATAAGGCGATCAGCCAGTTGCGCAAGCGCAGTGAAGAAGCCCTCGACGAGGAAGAAGGGACGGGGACCGAGATGCCGGACGACGAGGATGATCCGGAGGTCACACTGCAAAAGCAGAACAAAAGCAAAGTGATGCGCGCTTGTATGGAGAAACTCTCCGTGGAACACCGCACAATTCTCGATCTCGTCTATTATCATGACAAGTCCGTAACCGAGGCGAGCGATGTGCTGGGAATCCCGGAGAACACCGTCAAGACGCGCATGTTCTATGCACGCAAGCGTCTCGCGGAGCTGATGCGCGAGGCAGGGCTCGACAGAGGTTGGCCATGATCGAACGTAAGAAAAATCACGAAGAGGACGTCGAGGCCCTCCTGCCCTGGTACGAGAAGGGCACGCTGCCTGACGACGACGCGCATGCAGTTGAAGATTATCTCAAGACCCATCCTGAGGACGGCAGCCGCTTCATCGAGCTCATCCGCGAGGAGGTGACCGAAACCATTGAAGCCAACGAGCAGGCCGGTATGCCTTCGACCGCGGCTTTGAACCGTCTCATGGAGAGTATCGCTGCCGAGCCGAAGCGCGCTGGCGCGGTCGTGCGCGAGCGGGCCGGCGGCTTCTTCACCCGGCTGTTCGGCCAGGGCTCGGCGTCCTGGCTGCCGGTTGCGACCGCGGCTGCCTGCCTCGTGATCCTGGTACAGGCCGGCACGATCGGCGTGCTACTCACGAATCCGGATGTCATTGAAGGGCCAGGCGAGAGCCGCTCACGAAGCCTAAAGCCTGAGCTTGCCGGCAATAACAATGAGGGCACGGTGCTGATCCGGTTCAACCCGAACGCCACGGCGAAGGACATCACGGCGCTGCTGAACACGCTCGAGGCCACCATCATCGAAGGCCCCAAGCTTGGCGGTGTCTACAGAGTGCGGATCTCGAACAAGCCGCTAAAAACCGAGCAAATCGACGCAATTTTGAAACAAATGCGCGAGAGGTCGGATATCATCACTGACGTCGTCTCTAAAGGGGCGAGTTGACGGTGCAGGTGCGGCGTGAACCTGCGCCGGTTTGGCGAGCCGAAAAATAGTGGCGCCCGGCTGCGAAGGGTTAGTCTCTTATGTTTACGACCACGCCGCGTTTGATCGCGTCCATGACGCCCTTCCTCGGCCTCGCTTTTGGACTGGTCCTCATCACCGACCAGCCCGCACAGGCGCAGGGCCTCGGCACACCCAATTTCGGCATCAGAATCGTTGCTTCCCCGCGACGGGATAGCGGACCGAGCCGTCCCGGCCCCCGCTTCAGGGACCTGATCGAGCGCGATCGGACCAGCGCGCCGAAAGGATACGACCGGGATAGCCGGCGCGGAAGCCCGGGACCGCAGACAAACGACCGGCTAGCCCCCAATCTTGATCGAGGAGACAAACTCGGCCGACCGCCCAAGTCCGGCAGCGGGACGAAGAACGAGTCCCTGTCTGACCGAGACGGGAACAACGGAAAGGTCAGGTTCCCCTGGCTGAGGAGCAAGCGTGTCAGCAATCCCAAAGACACCTCTCCAAAGCCGGACGATGTTTCCTCCATCGGTGACCGCAAGCCGCCCCGCGACCTCAGCGCCAAGTCAACCGATGCGAAACAGACACCTCCCAGCGGGAATCCGGGCGGCAAGCCGAAGGATCTCAAGCAGATCTCGAATGACTCGAGCTGCCGCCGTCGCGGTGATTGCAAGGTGCCGCCCAGCGGTAATCCGGACGGCAAGCCGAATGACCCTAAGCAAACCTCGAACGATCCCAAGCAGACCTCGAATGACTCGAGTTGCCGTCGTCGCGGTGATTGCAAGGCACCTCCGAGCGGGAATACGGACAGCAAGCCGAATGATCCCAGGCAAACTTCGAATGACCCGAACTGCCTCCGTCGCGGTGGTTGCGGGACACCTCCCAGCAGCACTCCGGACAGCAGGCCGGATGATCCCAAGCAGACCTCGAATGATGGCCCGAACGACCCAGACTGCCGCCGCCGTGGTGGTTGCGGCACCCCTCCCGATCGCTGGCCGCCGGATCGCGATCCGGCTCGCATACCGCCCGTCATAGGGCTGCCGCCGCTGCTGCCCGAGCCGGCTGATGATGAGCCGCCTTCTTTTGACCCGTCTCTGCCGACGCAGGTTTATGAGCCAGGGGGGCACGGTCGTCGGCGTCTACGGGCGCGCCAGATCGATCGCGATGCACCTCCACCGGACAATGTCTTCACCCGGTCCGCACCGCCGATTCCGCCGCGACGCGATCTTGCGCTCGCGCAACCTCCAGCTTTCCGGCCGAATGAGCTGCTGGTGACAGTGCAGGGTGCACAGCCCGACGCGGTCGCCGGGCAGCTCGCCCAGTCATTCAACCTGGTGATCGAGGAAAGCCAGGGATTTGCACTGCTGGAAGACCGGCGGGTCTACCGCTTCAGCATCCCCGACAACCGGGCCGTCGAGGCCGTGGTTGCGGCCGTGGCAGGTGCGCCGGGCGTTGCGCAGACCTCGCCGAACTTCCTGCACTACCTTCAGGGTTCGACGGGCGGCGAAACAATCGATCTGCAATATGCGCTGCCCAAGCTTCGGGTGCCCAATACCATGGATCTGGCGAATGGGCGCGGCGTAACGCTCGCCGTGATCGATTCTGGCGTCGACACCAGCCATCCGGCCTTGCAGGGGGCAAATATCGTCTTCTACGACGCTGTCGACGGCGGAGTGAAAGACCCCGATCAGCATGGCACCGCGATTACCGGCATTATCGCAGGCAGGGGCGAGATCAGCGGCGTTGCGCCCGGCGTGCGCATCCTTGCGATGCGTGCCTTTGCTCCAGAGCAGCTTGGTGCGCCGCCCAGCACCACCTCGCTGGCCTTGGCCCGCGCGACCGACAGGGCGTTCACCAAAGGCGCTCGCGTCTTCAATATGAGCTTTGCCGGACCGCGCGATCCGCTGCTCCTGTCGCTGATCGACTCCGGATACGCCAAAGGCGCCGTCTTCGTTGCCGCGGCTGGAAATGAGGGGCCCTCGGCACCGCCGGCATTCCCGGCCGCCTATGATAAGGTTCTCGGCATCACCGCCACCGACGAGGATGACCAACTCTATACGATGGCCAATCGCGGTTCCTATGTGTCGATAGCGGCACCGGGTGTCGATATTCTGGTGCCGGTGACCGGCAATGCGCTTGACCTCATGTCCGGTACGTCCTTTTCCACCGCCTACATATCCGGCATCGTCGCGCTCCTGATGGAGCGCAACCCCGCGCTTCAGCCGGCGGATGTGCGCCGCATCCTGCTGGAGGCCGCCCATGACCTCGGCAGGAAGGGATATGATGAGGAATTCGGCGCAGGCCTGGCCGACGCGTATAGCGCTTTGCAGATCGCCAGCCCCAAGCTGCAATCCAGCATCAGTCCGTAACGCCGTGCTGGCGGCCTTCCTGATCGGGATAGACCTTGAAATAGCGGCGGATCATGACATTGCGTAAAACAAACAGGGTGAGGACGAGCGTGAAGCCGCC
>Ga0081540_1003558_pt1 | contig 12261 bp, 15 predicted proteins | sample TabmetS2T1R1_FD_71024 | JGI IMG/M metagenome (GOLD analysis project Ga0081540, IMG submission 71024) | Tabebuia heterophylla rhizosphere microbial communities from the University of Puerto Rico - S2T1R1 | ecosystem: Host-associated > Plants > Roots > Rhizosphere ...
GAGCCCCTCACCCCAACCCTCTCCCCGCAAGAGCGGGGCGAGGGAGCGCAGCGTGCTCGCGGCAAGCTACCCCCTCCCCGCCTCCAGCGGCTCGAGCACGAGCTCCATGGTCATCAGCACGGGATTATCGCCGCGCACCAGCCGCCCCTCGGCAAGCCCGCCGAGATAATCCACCAGCGCCACATCGAGCTGCGCCTCCAGCGCGCCGCCGGCGCCATGTGCGATCTCGCCCGCATTGATCAACAGCTCCGTCGCAAACGGCACGACGCTGCCGCCATCGGCAAAGCGCGCGCCGATGATGCTGCCGACGCCGCCACGCAGCCGCGCGTGGCTGATGCCGCGCTGCCGGCAGAAGGCTTCCAGACAGCCGGCAAAATCCTGGTTCGGCCGCAGCCGCAGCGCAAAGGCGGGATGCGTGTGCTTCACCGCCGCGGCTTCCCGCGCCACAGGGCCGAACAGCTTGAAGCCGGTCTCGGGATCGGGCTCGGCAAGGAAGACCGCACCATCAATGCCGAAGGCATCCACCTCGAACGGCTCGGCGACAATCGTCTCCTCCGGCAGGATGTGCCCGCCATTGGCTCGCCCGCCCGCCTCGGTCCACAGCGCATGGCAATGGAAGAACGGCGTGCCGTCGCGCTCGCCGAGCGTCATCGCGCCCATCTTCAGCCGCGTCACGCCTGCGGGCCGGAAGGTGTCGCTGTAGAAGGCGGCGTGCTCCGGCGTCTTCGAGAGTGCCGGCATCACATAGGCGAACGGGCCGAGCGCGCCGCTGCGCATGTTGAGCACGCCACCGGCAAATCCTTCTGCCGCAAAGCCACGCCGCGCGGCTTCCAGCAGTGGAATGCCGCTCTCCATGGTGAAGGAGAACGCCCGTCCCCGCGCTTCCACGCATTGAATGCGTTCGGCCACAGGCGGGCCCGGCTGCTCGATCCGTCGCATTGCTTATGTGCCCGTAGACTTTATTTTGGACGCGTTTTCTTCACGCGAACCGGTGCCCACTTCGCTCGAAAACGCTTTGCCGGCGATGTCCGCGAGCAATCCCCGCGCCTCCAGCTCATCGCGCACCATCCGCTTCGGCACCTTGCCATAGCCGGATTTCGGCAGCGCCTCCCAGAAGAAGAAGCGTTTTGGCATTTTGTAACGCGGCACCTTCGGCGCCAGGAATGCCGCCAGCTCCGTCTCGCTCACCGCCTTTACCCCTTCGCGCGCGACGCAGACGGCGACGCCCACCTCGCCCCAGAATGGGTCGGGCACGCCGAGCACGGCGACCTCGCCGATCGCGGGATGAGTGAGGATTTTTTCCTCCACCTCGCGCGGATAGATGTTGGAGCCGCCGGAGATGTACATGTCCGAGGCGCGGCCGGTGATGTAGACAAAGCCCTCCTGGTCGACATGGCCGAGATCGCCGGTGCGGAACCAGCCGTCGCGGAACGCCTTCACATTGGCCTCGGGGTTGTCGTAGTAGCCTGCGAATACCGCCGGCCCAATGACGCAGATCTCGCCGGTCTCGAACGGCTTCAGCTCTTTGCCATTGTCGTCCTGGATCGAGACCTGCATGCCCGTGCGCTCGAAGCCGCAACTGCCGATCCGGGCATGCGGGCCATCTTCGGGATCGTGGAGGCCCGGCGGCAGCACGGTGATGTTGCCAGTGACCTCGCCGAGCCCGAAATATTGCACCAGCACGCCGCCGAGTTTTTTCAGCGCCGCCTTCTGGTCCTCGCGATACATCGGCGCGCCGGCATAGATGACGTAGCGCAGCGTGGAATGATCGTATTTGTCGGCGGCGGGATGCTCGACCAGCATCTTCAGGATCGTCGGCACCGTGAAGATGTTGCTGACGCGATGCGCCTCGATCAGCCGGAACGCCTCGGCGATGTCGAATTTCTCGGTCGGCAGCAAAATGGTCGGCACGCCGCGCGCGGCCTGCACCAGCTGATGCACGCCGGCGCCATGCGACAGTGGTGCTACCACAAGCGAAGCATCGCTCTCGGTGGTGCCCGGCATGAGATCGGCGAGATGGTTGGTGACGACAAAGGCCATCTGGCCGTGGGTCAGCACGGCGGCCTTGGAGCGGCCGGTGGTGCCGGAGGTAAAGAAGAACCAGCAGGGGTCGTTGTAGTCGACCCTAGCCTCCTCCACGTCGGCGTCCGCGTGGGCGGCGATCGCCTCGGCGACCGAGCGCTCGCCAAAAGCGCCGGCCTCCCCAATGCGCCAAATGAAGGCGAGCGCTTGGCTCGCCGCCTTGACTGCCGCCGCATGGTCCGGAAAGTCGCCATGGCACAGAAAGGCCTTGGCACCGGAGGCGGTGGCGAGATAGGCGACCTCGTCCGGCATCAGGCGAAAATTGGTTGGCACCCACACCGCGCCGAGCCGGAAGGCGGCAAACATCGACCAGAACATCTCGTCGCAGTTCTTGGAATGGACGAGGATGCGGTCGCCCTTGGCGATGCCGCGCGCGGCCAGCGACGCCGCAAGTGCCGTGACCTTCGCCTCGATCTCGCGCCAGGTGAAGCTGCGGTCAGCCCAGATGAAGCCAATGCGGTCGCCATGCCGCCGTGCATTTTGCGTCAGCATGTGGGCGAGGTTCATCACCCGGTTCGACATGCGGACGAGCCCGCCCCGCGGCGCGGCAGAATGTTCGGTCACCTCGGCACTCCCCGGCGTTTCTTGTCAAAGGATCGGGCATGGAACAGCTTAGCCCGGACCGGCTTGAATAAAGCCCAGCCGCGGCGAGAGCTCAATGCCCAGTGCGACCTATGCCCTGTTCCGCGCGGCGATCCTCGCCGAGCGGCAGGTCGTCTGCAGCTACGACGGGCGGCGGCGCGAGCTCTGCCCGCATATCATCGGCCGCAACAGGAGCGGCGAGGAAGTCGTGCTGGCCTGGCAGTTCGCAGGGCAAAGCAGCGGCCGGCTGCCGCAATGGCGCTGCCTGCGGCTTGCCCATGTCAGCGATGCCCGGTCGCGCGAAGGACCATGGCACGAGGGAGGCTCGCATCGCAGCGAGCAGACCTGCGTCAGCGACATCGATCTCGACATCAACATCCATGTCCGCAAGCGGCGATAGCGGGACGCCTACCTCTCCATCCATTCCGGCTGGCGCGTCGGGATCTGCGCGGTCTCCTTGACCGAAGAGAGCACGATAACGGTGTCCGTCCGCTCCACGCCCGGCACGGCCTTGATGACCTTGGCGAGCAGGCCTTCGAGCATCCGCGTGTTCTTCACTCGCACCTTGAGCATGTAATTCCAGGTGCCGGTGACGTGGTGAGCTTCCATGATGACCGGCTGGCTGATGATCTTTTTCAGAAATGCCTTCTCGGTCTCCGGCTTGCTCCAGGCCACGTAGAGAAAGGCGAGCAGATCGTAACCCATCGCCTCCGCCGAGATCTGCGCGTGATAGCCGGCGATCAGCCCGCGTTCGCCGAGCTTGCGGATGCGCTCATTGACCGAGGATGCGGCGAGCCCGACCTCGGCGGCGAGCTGCGCCTGCGGCGTGCGCGCGTCCTTTTGCAACAGCTCGATCAGCGCGATGTCGATGTCGTCGAGGTCGGCCATGGCATTTTGGTCCGGGTGATGAGGGTCACACAATTCTACCAAGCCGAATGTTGTTCGGCAATCAACGGTGAACCAGCGGCAGACTGGCGCTCACCAACCGCGTGCAATCAGGACGCCAGCATCCCGCGGACGCCCATTGCGGCAACGCTCCGCGCCCCTGGCGCCGGACTAACAGAGAGGAACTATCATGAAGAAGCTTGTGCTCGCTCTTGCAGCGGCCGCCGCGATCGCCGCAGTTTCTGCCACCTCAGCCAGCGCGCTGACCATTCTCAAGCCGACCGGCTGTTGCGGCGGCTGGAATCCGCAGCCGCATTGGGGCGGCGGCCTGTCGTTCGGCGTCGGCATCGACCCCGGCTTCTCCGTCGGCTATGGCGGTGGCTGCTACTATGCCTACCGCAAGGTGCTGATCCCCAACATCGGCATTGTGATGAAGAAGCAGCTGGTTTGCAGCTGATCGCTGCAGCGATCTCTGACTTCGCAGCGCCGGCCGGCCAGCCGGCGCCTTCGGCGTTATCGGCGTCCGAGCCAAAGGCCCGCGCTGCGAACCTGCCGGAAAACCGGCAGGCTCGCTCGAGCGAGTCGTCAATGTCTAATGCCCGTGTTTGAGCAAGTCCTGATCGCTCAACTCCCAGTCCTGCCACAGCTGCAGCGCGCCGAGCAGCACGACGAGGACGCCGAGCACGGAATGCCAGAGCAGCATCAGGCCGTCATTGGCGTAACCGAAGATCGCGGGCGAGGCGATCAGCCAGAGACCGAGCACGATTTCGGCGACCTCCTGCCAGCGCTGCAACGCGACATATTCGAGCTGGGCGAGGCCGAGCACGAGAATACCGACGGTGAACGCGTTCAGGATCATGAAGCTGCGGTCGCTGTCGACGACATCGTGGGCGGTTTGCGTCGGGAACCAAGGCGACAAAATGATCAGCAAGCCGAGCAGCATGCCGCACCAGTCCTCCCAGGTTTTGTGGGTACCCAAAAGTCGAAAGTCCGACATTGTAGACCTCCTGTTGAAGAAGGCATACGTCAGCGGCCGGCGAGCACCACACCCGATGGTCAGGCGACCGGTCCGGCCGCATCGGGAGCGTATGTCTTACCAAGACGTGGGAACCCTTTCGGTCCTTGCAAGAGCGGCCGGGAACAATCTTCGCAAGGCCGCCGAAGCGAAATGAAAGACGGGACGACATGATCGATACGGTTAACAACAACACGACAAAACACCGCTTCGAGCTTGAGGTCGAAGGCCACCTGGCCGCGGCCTATTATGAGCGCGCCGGCAACGTCATCACCTTCGAGCACACCGAGGTTCCGGCCGAGCTTGGCGGCAAGGGCGTCGGCTCCCGTCTCGTCAAGGGCGCGCTGGATCAAGTGCGGGCCGAGGGGCTGCAGGCCATAGCGCAATGCCCGTTCGTCAAAGCCTGGATCGGCAAGAACCCGGCCTATGCCGATCTGCTCAAACCTTGAGGGGAGATCCCTGCCCTATCGCCGAGCTGCGCCCAACAGCGGAAAAATCAGGTTTGTCGAAAAGCGCGTTGCCCCGATCCGGGCGTTCGGTTGGTCGCGGCTTTGCAAGGACGGGCTCACGGCCCTAAATGAACGACAGAAATCGAAGGAGCAGGAATGGCTGCCGTCCGCGACAATAAGGTTTTGGGCCGGTTCGAGCTCGACGTCGAGGGCGCGGTGGCGTTTGCCAATTACCGCGTGACGCCGCAGGCAATCGTCATCACCCACACGGAAACCCCACGGGCGCTGCGCGGCCGCGGGGTCGCCTCCGAATTGATCAAGGGCTCGCTCGATTTGATCCGCGCCGACCGCCGTAAGGTGATCGCCGGCTGCGGTTTCGTGGTCGACTATCTCTACAAGCACCCGGAATATGCCGACCTGATGGCCTGATCGCCTCAGGTGATCTTGATCGACATGTCAGGCAGCCCCTCTATCTTGCAGAGGAGCACGTCGCCCTTGACGACCGGGCCGACATTTTCCGGCGTGCCGGAATAGATGATGTCGCCGGCCTTCAGCTCGAAGGCTTCCGACAATTTCGAGATCTGCTCGGCGACGCTCCAGATCATGTTCTGCAGGTTCGAGTTCTGCTTCACATTGCCGTTCACCGCCAGCGAGATCGCGCCCTTGGCAAAATGCCCGGTCTTGGCGGCCGGATGGATCGGGCCGAGCACGGCGGAGCGATCAAAGCTCTTGCCGATTTCCCAAGGTTTCTTCTCGTCGCCCATGGCGCGCTGCAAGTCGCGCCGGGTCATGTCGAGGCCGACGGCGTAGCCATAGACGTGGTCGAGCGCCTGCTCCACGGCGATATTGGTGCCGCCGGATTTCAGCGCCGCAACCAGCTCGACCTCATAGTGATAGTTCTTGGTCAGCGACGGATAGGGATGATCGGCGACCGCGCCGATCGCGACGTTCTGGATCGCATCCGTCGGCTTCTGGAAGAAGAACGGCGGCTCGCGGCTCGGATCGGATCCCATCTCGCGGGCATGCGCCGCATAGTTGCGCCCGATGCAGTAGATCCGGCGCACCGCGAAAACATCGGTCTCGCCAACGATTGGAATCGTCGTGGTCGCGACCGGAAAGATCGATTTGGGCCCGGCCTGCGCCTCAGCCTGCGTGGTTGCGGCAGCGCCCGCGAGCGCCAGTGCGCCGGTTGTCAGAACGGTTCTGCGGTCGAGATGGTCCATGGGTGTTCTCCCCCGATTTTCTTGATTGGCGTGGTGACGAAAAAGGCCCGCGCCGGGCGCGGGCCTCATCGCGTGGTCAGCGCAAGCTCAGTGCTTGATCTCCGGTGGCAGCTTGCCGCCGTTGGCGGCAAGCTTGGCCATCACCTGCTTGTGCAGCCAGATGTTCATGCTGGCGGAATCATTGGTGTCGCCAGTGTAGCCGAGCTCCTTGGCGAGTTCCTTGCGCGCCGAGAGGCTCGAGTCGATGTCGAGCGCCTTCATCAGATCCACGATGGAGTGCTTCCAGTCGAGCTTCTCCTTCTTGGCCGCAACCGCCTTGTCGAGAATCGGAGCGACGTCGACGGTCTGCGCCGGTGCCGACGCGGGCGCTGCGGCCGCGCCACCAGAAGCCGCGCCGCCTGCAGGCGTCGCACTGGCCTTGCTGCCGAAGATCGCGTTCATGATCGTTCCGAAAATACTCATCGTTCGCTCCCAATAAACTTGCAGATGCCGTGGAGGTTCGTGGCGCTTTCCAGGGCCGGCAGCGCCTTGGCCGGGGGTCGCAACGCAACTCTACTCCACAGGCAACAGGGTTGCCAGTGCGACAATCACCGAAGCTTGAGCACGACAATGACCACAATTGGGAGTACGCTAGACTCAATAGTTCGCGACATGGCCAGTTCGCTTTCCTTGGTCTGATCGTGATCGTCTTGCGGGAACGGCGCAGCAGTGCCCTTCGCGTGGCACATGATTGCGGCCGTTGCCTCAGTGGGAGACAACGACCATGGCCACGCAATATCAAGGAAATGTCACAAATGTCGGCGGAGCCGATGCGGCGGGAGGACCCGTCATCCGCACCATCGGTGTTTCCGACTTGCATCGCGCGCTCAAGCTCGGCTGGGAAGATTTCAAGGCGGTGCCAAGCCATGCCATCATCCTCTGCCTGATCTATCCCGTCATCGGCCTCGTGCTGGCGCGGCTGGTACATGGTTATTCCGTGCTGCCGCTGCTGTTCCCGCTGGCGGCTGGCTTCGCCCTGCTCGGTCCGTTCGCCGCTATCGGCCTCTACGAACTCAGCCGCCGCCGCGAGATCGGTGAGTCGGCATCCGCCTGGGACGCGTTCGAAGTATTCCGCTCGCCATCATTCGGCGCCATGCTCGGCCTCGGCGCGCTGCTGCTCGCGATGTTCGTGGCCTGGATCATGACCGCGCAGGCGGTCTACATCGCCGCCTTCGGCTATGAGACAGCCGCAAACATTCCCGACTTCGCCAACCGTGTGCTCACCACGTCGCAAGGCTGGTGGCTGATCGTCGTCGGCTGCGGCGTCGGTCTTCTGTTCGCCTTGGCGGTCCTCTGCATCAGCGTGGTCTCCTTCCCGCTGATGCTCGACCGGCAAGCCGGCGCCGGTGAAGCGATCGCGACATCGATCCGCGCGGTGCTGCGCAATCCCGTCCCGATGGCGGCATGGGGCCTGATCGTCGCCGCGCTGCTGGTCTTGGGATCGCTGCCGGCCTTCCTGGGTCTCGCCGTCGTGATCCCGCTGCTCGGTCACGCCACCTGGCACCTCTATCGCCAGGTGATCGTGCCTGATCCCGCTGCACACCCGGTGATCCCGCCTGCCCGGCCGCGCAAGCCAGCGGCGGATTTCCCCGCCAACCTGTTCCCGTGGAAACGAAGCTAGTCACGACTGACTGATCGTCGCGAACAGACCGCCGGTCGACTATCGATCGGCGGTCTGTCGTTTGTGCGCACCATCACTGCCTATGAACAGGGCGTGAAGGATGGCGAGGCCTTTTGTGAAGGCATATTGGAACTCGCAGCCATGTTTTGGCCGCTGTTGCCCCGAACATTTGTTAAGGTCTGCAACACTAATGTCGAGAACACGTCGACTTTGGAGCATCCGACCTGATGGCTACAGGCTTTTCCGTTAAGGCACTCGTGTTGAGCGCGCTGCTCACGGTTTCGGCTGCGCCGGCATTCGCGGCGGCCTGCGGCACCGGCACGTTCGAAGCCTGGCTTGAGGATTTCAAGAAGGAAGCCGCAGGCAAGGGTATCTCGCAATCGGCCATCGCGGCGAGTCTGGCGGGCGTGACGCTCGACAAGGCCGTGATCGCACGCGACCAAAATCAGAAGGTATTTTCGCAGACCTTTGAAGAATTTTCCGGCCGCATGGTGCCTCCGCGCGTCGCCCGCGGCTCCAACATGCTCAAGCAGTACGGCTCGGTGCTCGGGCGGATCGAGCAGACCTATGGCGTGCCAGGCGAAATCATCGTGGCGATCTGGGGACTGGAGACCGACTTCGGCGTCAATCTCGGCAAGTTCCAGACACTGCGTTCGCTCGCCTCGCTGGCCTATGACTGCCGCCGCTCAGATCTGTTCAAGGCCGAGTTGATGGACGCGCTGCGCATCGTCGAGCGCGGCGACATCCCGCCGCAGGATCTGCGTGGCGCCTGGGCCGGCGAGATCGGCCAGACTCAGTTCATGCCGTCGAACTACATCAAATATGCCGTTGACTTCGACGGCAATGGCAAGCGCGACCTGCTGCGCAGCGTGCCCGACGTGCTGGCCTCGACCGCGAATTTCCTCGCCAGCAAGGGCTGGCAGCGCGGCAAGGATTGGGAGGTAGGCAGCGCCAATTTCGCTGTCATCAAGGAATGGAACAAGAGCGAGGTCTACGCCAGGACCATCGGCAATTTCGCCAGCCAGCTTGCACGGGCGCCCTAGACGCAAGGAAAAAGGGCCGATCGCACGGCGACCGGCCCCTTCAGCAGAGCCTGCAACAGTTACTTGGCGCCGCCAGCGTGCACCGCCTTGTTGAGATGCGCGGCGCACGCACCCATCTTGCCGGCGAGCATCGCGTCCTGCGCGGCCGACATTTCCTTCTGCGCGGCGATCTTCGCATCACCGTCGGCCATCGCTTCCACCATGGATTCGGTCTTGCTGAGGTTTTCTCCGCTGCAGCCTGCGCTCCCCTTGGCGGCGTTGGCTGGAGAGGCTGCATAAGCGATCGCAGCCATAGCGGCTGCCGCGAGTAACTTATTGAGCATGTTACTTTCCCTATTTTCTATTTTTGGACAGCCGGCGGCATTGCCGGACTGCGCCGGCAATGTTCGTCGATCGAGAAATCTTGTCGGATAAATTCCGCGCGAGATGTTCGGCGCGACGCGCAAAGACGTCATGCAAAACCTCGCGTTTTGATTGCAGACTTGTAATCTTGGCACCTGTATCGGGCCGAAGCGGTCCATCGCAGCGAGTCTACGGCTGGCCCCGCGCATGGTGTGAAAGCGCGTCCTGCGAGGCAGCCAAGAGCGAAATCATGGTAAGCCTCGCACAAATTATGGACACCAGTTCATTTCTATATTCCGAGTGCATGCGAATCGCGCATACGAAATTTCTTCAAGCCCTCCCGTCTGTGAGCACGACAGCACCTGCTTCAGCGTCAGTTGATCGCCGCTTTAGCGTGTGTCGCAATCATGACAATCCCCATATTTTTCAAATGCTTTGCCACAGGTTTCGGCCGCTTGTGCCCCGGCTTGCGGCACCTGGGCGAAACGTTAAGCATTCCTTACTAGAGCTATGCACTGGCTACCTAGCTGCATCGCAACATTGGAACTACTGCGACGCAACACAGCCTTCTATATTCATTTCAACGATTTGGCCGTCCTCCAAGGGCTGAATCGAACTATAAGGAGACTACCATGCTGCTTTCGCTCATCCGCATGATCCAGGCGTTCCGGGACTATCAGCGCAATGTTAGCGAACTGTCCCAGCTCAGCGATCGCGAACTGGCTGACATCGGCCTTGATCGCTCGGACATTCCGCGCGTTGCAGCCGGCACCTACAACGGCTGAAACTCGTTCAGCCCGCAAATGAACGGATAGCGCCCGCCTCGTGCGGGCGTTGTCGTCTTAAGAAACATTTCGGCGCAGGTGCGCGCAGAACCAAAACGCGCTAACCCTGCGCACCATGACAACCCCCAAATCAGTTTCGGGCCACGTGCACGTCGTCGGCGCGGGCCTTGCCGGCTCGGAAGCCGCCTGGCAGGTCGCCAATGCCGGCACGCCGGTGGTGCTGCACGAGATGCGCCCGCAGCGGATGACCGAGGCGCATCGCACCGAAGGCTGCGCGGAACTTGTCTGCTCCAATTCCTTCCGCTCGGACGACGCCGCCAACAACGCGGTTGGCCTGCTGCATGCCGAAATGCGCAAACTGGGCTCGCTGATCATGCGTGCTGCGGACGCCAATCAGGTGCCCGCCGGCGGGGCGCTGGCGGTGGACCGCGACGGTTTTTCGGCTGCCGTCACCAGGGCGTTGCACGAACATCCGCTGATCGAGATCGCGCGTGGCGAGATCGCGGGCCTGCCGCCCGCCGAATGGGACAATGTCATCGTCGCGACCGGCCCCCTCACCTCGGCGCCGCTGGCGGATGCGATCCGGCAGCTCACCGACGAGAGCGCGCTGGCGTTCTTCGATGCGATTGCACCGATCGTGCACCGCGACTCCATCGACATGAACGTTGCCTGGTTCCAGTCGCGCTACGACAAGGTCGGGCCGGGCGGCACCGGCGCCGACTACATCAACTGCCCGATGACGAAGGAGCAGTATGATGCCTTCGTCACGGCGCTGCTCGAGGGCGAGAAGGTCGACTTCAAGGAATGGGAGACCAACACGCCCTATTTCGACGGCTGCCTGCCGGTCGAGGTGATGGCCGAGCGCGGCCACGAGACGCTGCGGCACGGGCCGATGAAGCCGGTCGGGCTCACCAATCCGCACCATCCGACCGTCAAACCCTATGCGATCGTGCAGCTGCGCCAGGACAACAAGCTCGGCACGCTCTACAACATGGTCGGCTTCCAGACCAAGCTGAAGCATGGCGCGCAGCAGCGCGTGTTCCGCACTATTCCGGGGCTGGAGAATGCCGAGTTCGCCCGGCTCGGCGGCCTGCATCGCAACACCTTCCTCAACTCGCCAAAGCTGCTCGATCAGCAACTGCGGCTGCGCGCGCAGCCGCGGCTGCGTTTTGCCGGGCAGATGACGGGCTGCGAGGGCTATGTGGAATCGGCCAGCGTCGGCCTGATCGCCGGCCTCTATGCGGCGGCGGACGCGCGCGGCGAGCAGCTCGCAAGCCCGCCGGCGACGACGGCACTGGGATCGCTGCTCGGCCACATCACCGGCGGCCATATCGAGACCATCGAGCCGGGCACGCGCTCGTTCCAGCCGATGAACATCAATTTCGGCCTGTTCCCGCCGCTCGCGAGCGTGCCGACCAAAAAGCCTGACGGTACGCGGCTGCGCGGCAACGAGAAGACGGTCGCCAAGAAGCAGGCGCTGAGCGCCCGTGCCCTTGCCGATCTCGATCGCTGGATCGCCGATCACCAAAACATCGCCGCAGCGGCGTGAGCCTGTCATGAGCCTACCCAAAGAAGACGCCGCGGTGCTCGCGGCGCGCTGGAACGAGGGCGTGCTTTTGAAGCGCGACGTGTTCTCCACCGTCGAGCGCGGCCGCTACAGGAGTGAGCGCGGAGAGGTCGATGCGGTGCTGCGCCGGCTCGACGAGGTGCCGTGGTGGTCGTTCGTGCTGGCGCGCCATCTGTTCGCGCGCGAGAAACACGCGCTGGCGCTGGCTAAAGGCCTGAACGTCGGCCCCGAGCTGCTATGGGCCGGGCGTCGCGCGCTGGTGCGCGGCTTCGTCGACGGCGTCGCGCTGCATCTGGCCAAGCCGCATGGCAATGTCGCCTATTTCCGGTCCGCCAAGGACGCGTTGCGCCGGCTGCGCCGCGCCGGCATCTGCCATAACGACCTTGCGAAGGAGCAGAACTGGCTGGTCGGCCGCGACGGCCACGCCTATGTGACCGACTTCCAGCTCGCCGCCTGCTTTGAGCGTCGCGGCCGGCTGTATCGCATTCTCGCCTATGAAGACCTCCGGCATCTGCTGAAGCACAAGCGCTCCTATGCGCCCGAGGCGCTGACGCCCAGGGAGCGCAAGATCCTCGCCAAGAAATCCTTTGCCGCCAGCCTCTGGCTCGCCACCGGAAAGAAGGTCTAT